>OGKG01000629.1_pt1 | contig 45380 bp, 39 predicted proteins | sample 1572201 | NCBI WGS metagenome assembly OGKG01 (sample SAMEA2582146, study PRJEB24529) | metagenome | biome: Human gut stool | place: China | collected 2011 | reverse complement strand
TGCATCTTCGTCCTCGCCAAAATCGTATTCGTCCAGATCATCGTGCCCGGTGGTACGGGCGGAACAATTCACTTGGTCATCAACAACCAGATTGGCTTTACAACATCCGATCCGCGCGACAAAGGTTCGATGACTTACTGCACTGACCCGGCTAAATTAATTGAGGCTCCTGTCATTCACGTTAACGGCGATGACGCGGAAGCAGTAGTGATGGCAACACGTCTGGCCATGGAATTCAGAAACACTTTCCATAAAGATGTATTTGTTGATATCGTCTGCTTCAGAAGATTAGGCCACAACGAACAAGATACCCCGTCGCTGACTCAGCCTTTGATGTACAGCAAGGTAGCTGCTCACCCCGGTACCAGAGCTGTTTACGCTGAAAAGCTGGTTACTCAAGGTGTGATTACCCAAGACGAAGCAAAAGCTTTTGTTGCTGATTACCGCAGACAGCTGGAAGAGGGAACCATCCAAGAATTTGCTCCTTCCATTTCTGCAAAAACATCGCATACCGTCAACTGGTCACGATATAACGGCACTTTGCAGGACCGTGTTCATACCGCCGTCCCTGTTCAAGAATTAAAGAGATTGGCGGAAATCATTACGACCGAACCGGAAAACTTCAAAGTTCATCCGCTTTTGGAAAAAGTTCTCACGGACCGTCGTTCTATGAAAGACGGATTGATTAACGTCGACTGGGGCTTGGCGGAGCATTTAGCTTTTGCCACATTGCTGACCGGCGGTTATTCCGTCCGTGTCTCCGGTGAAGATGCAGGAAGAAGTACTTTCATGCACAGACACGCTGTTTGGCATGATCAAAACCGCGGTACTTGGGATACGGGTATTTGGATTCCGCTGGAACACTTGTCTCCTACTCAGGGAAGATTCACCGTTATCGATTCCATCTTGTCTGAAGAAGCTGTATTAGGTTTTGAATACGGTTATTCAGGGGCAGCTCCTGAATGCCTGACTATTTGGGAAGCGCAGTTCGGGGATTTCGCAAACGGTGCCCAGGTAGTTATCGACCAATTCATCAGTTCCGGCGAAGCCAAGTGGGGTAGAAAATCCGGTCTGACAATGCTTCTTCCTCACGGATATGAAGGTCAGGGACCGGAACACTCATCGGCTCGTGTAGAAAGATATCTGCAGTTGGCAGCCGACGACAATATGGTTATCGCTCAGCCGACAACGGCAGCTCAGATTTTCCATCTGTTAAGACGTCAGATGGTCGGCAGAACACGCAAGCCTTTGATCGTATTCTCCCCGAAGAGCTTGTTGAGAAACAAAGCCGCAACATCTCCGATGCAAGAACTTGCTGAGGGCAAATTCAAGGAGATTATCGGAGAAATTGAAGATCTCGACAGAAATTCCGTTACCCGAATTCTGCTTTGCACCGGCAAGGTCTACTATGAGTTGGCAAAACGCCGTCAGGAACTTGCTGCTTATAACGTAGCAATTATCAGAATCGAGCAGCTTTATCCGTTTAATCAGCTGGAACTCAACAGTCAATTCGAGAAATATCCGAATGTGAGCGAAGTTGTTTGGGTTCAGGATGAACCGCAGAATCAGGGCGCTTGGTCCTATATTCAGCAGAGAATATTGGCTGCGATGAATGTCGGCTGCCGTTTGGGCTATGCAGGACGTCCTTCTTCTTCGTCGCCTGCCGTCGGATATGCCAGCAAGCATATTGAGCAGCTCAAGACATTGCTGTCGGATGCTTTCGGACCTCTGAAAGGTCTTATTCAAATCAAATAGCGAACAGTTTAAAAATTCCAGTTAGTGGAGAAATATTTATGGCCATTATTGAAGTAGTCGTTCCTGAACTTTCAGAGTCCGTTTCCGAAGCAAGTTTGATTGAATGGAAAAAGAAAATAGGGGACCGTGTCAGCGCAGATGAAGTGCTGATTGAAATCGAAACCGACAAAATTGTGATGGAAGTTCCCGCACCGGAATCCGGCGTGCTCGTTTCCATTCAGCAGGGCAATGGTGCTTCCGTAACAGGCGGTCAGCTGCTGGCAACTATTGATACTTCTGCAGTTGCTTCCGCAGAAGATTCTGCTCCGAAACAAGCTGCTCCTCAGCAGCCGGCACCGATCCAACAGTCACCGGCTCCTCAGCCAAAAGCACCCGCCGCAGCTGCAGTTGCCGCTGCAGCCGAAACTACCGCGCCGTCCGTTAAAGTTATGCCTTCCGCAGCCAAGATGATGGCAAATTTAGGCTTGAATCCGGCTGACGTTGTGGGTTCAGGCAAAGGCGGAAGAATTACGAAAGAAGACGTTCGAAACACGCATCCGCAGCCTGCCGCTAAACCGGTACAAGTGCAGTCTCCCGCACCGCAAAGCATCGTCTCTGCTCAGCCTTCTTCTCTGCGTGAGGAAAAGCGAGTTCCGATGTCCCGACTTCGTGCCAGAGTTGCCGAGCGTTTGGTTAAATCTCAGTCCGACGCTGCTATTTTGACGACATTCAATGAAGTTAATCTCGGACCGGTAATGGCTCTCAGAGCAAAATACAAAGAAAGCTTTGAGAAAAAATACGGCATCAAACTAGGCTTCATGAGTTTCTTCGTGAAGGCTGCCGTTTACGCCCTTCAGCAGTATCCGATTATTAATGCTTCCGTTGAAGGCAGCGACATCATTTACCATAACTACATCGACATCGGTGTAGCCGTCGGTTCTCCGCGCGGTTTGGTTGTTCCTGTTCTCAGAGACGCAGACCAATTGAGCTTTGCACAGATTGAACGTCAAATCGCTGATTTCGCTAAGCGTGCAGCCAGCGGTAAACTCGAGTTAAGTGAACTGACCGGAGGAACATTTACCATTTCTAACGGCGGCGTATTCGGTTCTCTTTTCTCAACTCCGATTATCAATCCTCCGCAGTCAGCTATTCTCGGCATTCACGCCACTAAACAGCGCCCGGTCGTTGAAAACGGTGAGATTGTGATTCGTCCGATGAACTATTTTGCTCTGTCTTATGACCATAGAATCATCGACGGCAGGGAAGCGGTTTTGGCTTTGGTTGCCATGAAGGATGCTTTGGAAGATCCGGCTCGCTTGCTGCTTGATATCTAAGGAGTTGAGATGTCTGAAATGAAAGTTTTTGATGTTGCCGTTATTGGCGCAGGTCCCGGCGGATACGTAGCAGCCATCCGGGCTGCTCAGCTCGGATTGAAGGTCTGTGTCATTGACGAGTGGAAAAAAGATGGAAAAGCTGCTCCCGGCGGTACTTGCACTAACGTCGGATGTATTCCGTCCAAAGCTTTGCTGGCAAGCAGCGGCTTGTTTGAAAAAATTAAAGAGGAAGCCGCAGTCCACGGTATTACGGTCAGTGAACCGGTAATCGACGTAGCCAAGATGATGGCAAGAAAAAACAAAGTGATTCGTCAGACCAATGACGGCATTCTTTATCTTTTTAAGAAGAACAAAATCGAGTTTTTCAACGCCAGAGGATCTTTCGTCAGCCAATGCGATGACGGTTATGTTCTTACCGTAGGCGAGCCGGTGAATGAACGCATAGTTGCCCGCAATGTCATCATTGCAACGGGCAGCGCTCCGCGCAGGCTTCCGGGTGTCCCGTTCGACGAAAAACTTATTCTTTCTAATGAAGGAGCTTTGTCTTTGACGGAAGTTCCGAAGAACTTAGGTATTATCGGCGCCGGCGTCATAGGTTTGGAAATGGGAAGCGTCTGGAACCGCTTAGGTTCTGAAGTGCGTATATTGGAAGCGGTGCCTTCACTGCTTTCTATGGCTGATTCTGCCGTCTCTAAGGAAACCCTGAAGATCTTCACCAAGGAAGGTCTCAAGATGCAGTTCGGTGTCCGCATTGAAAAAGTTGAAACTGAAGATAACCGAGTCAGCGTCACTTACAAAGATTCCGAAGGCAAGCTTCAGGAAATGTGGGTTGAAAAACTTATCGTTTCTATCGGACGTGTTCCGAATACCGCAACTCTTGACGGACCGGCAGTCGGTTTGAAGTTGGATGACCGCGGCTTTATCGAGGTAGATGATGAATGCAGGACTAATCTGCCTGGTGTCTGGGCAATCGGTGACGTCGTAAGAGGTCCGATGCTTGCTCATAAGGCAGAAGAAGAGGGTGTGGCAGTAGCTGAACGCATTATCGGCCGAAAGGCCCACGTCGATTTAGGGCTGATTCCGTCAGTGATTTACACTGAACCGGAAATCGCTTGGATCGGTAAGACAGAGCAGCAGCTCAAGGCTGAAGGAAAGGAATATAAAACCGGTCAAGTGCCGTTTGCGGCAAATGGAAGAGCCCGAGCATCCGACGAGACCGAAGGTTTTGTTAAGATCTTGGCTGATGCAAAAACGGATGAGCTGTTGGGAGTTCATATTGTCGGCGTCTGTGCCGGCGAATTAATCGCTCAAGCTGCTCAAGCTATGGCCTTCCGTGCTGCTGCCGAAGATTTGGCCCTTATCTGTCAGGCACATCCTTCTTTCAGTGAGACAGTCAAAGAAGCGGCCCTTGCTGTAAACAAAGGTGCGATTAACATTTAAACAACATGAGACAGAAATTAATTATTTTGACTTTACTGGCGGGTTTATCCTCGGCCTCCTTGGCGGTTGAGCTGAATCCTATCCCGTTCTCGGAACGTTTCCCGCCCCAATCGATTACTTCTGAAGCTGTCGCTGACGAGGTGATTGAGGCCTACAAAAAGGAAATCAAAGAGCTGGATGCATGGAAAGAACAGGAAGATAAGCTTTGCTACCGTAAATTTTTTGTTAATTCCTGTCTCATTGACAACAGTCGTCTCGTCAGAGAAAAGAAGGCCGAAGCCAAATCCGTTTGGTTAACTGCTCGTGATTTCGTTCGAGTAAAAAAATCCAACGAAGCCAGAACTGCTCGTCTCGCTAAAGAAGAGCAGCGCAAAGAGTGGGTCGCTCGACAGGAGGCTATCATCAAGAATCCTCGGGCCGCTAAGCCGGTTTCCGAAGAGCCTGATAGTGATATCGATTTGTCCGGCGTCCAGACCGTTGATTCGAAGGTTGAGCGTCCTTTGCCCGACAGAAAGTCTTCCGGTCACGCTCCCACGGCTAAGCCGAGGGTAATTACACCGGAAGAGCAGCAGGCTAATGAGCAGGCTTTTGCTGAAAGAGAACAAAAGCGTCAGGAGCGTATAGAAGAGCGTGAAGCCAATCAACCGTCGCCTCCGTCTATGGATGCGCAGGAAAGAGAAGCGGCGCGCGAAGAACGCCGAAAGGCCATCGAACAGCGCAAACTTGAAAACGCGAAGAAGAGAGCCGAAAGGGCTAAAGAATACGAGCGCCAGTTAAAGCTTAGAGAAGAGCAAAATCAAAAGAGCCTCATGAACAGCCTTAAGCCTTAAAATTCAAACGATTAAGAGCCATGCTGACAGAACGAAATCCAAATGCCGGCATGGCTTTTTTGCTGTCAAAAACCGTGACAACTTCAGAAAATCCTCAATGGTAAAATTCCTCTCCTAGGAGACGTCCATGGATAAAACATTAAAAGCAGAAGTTGAAAAGGTCTTTGCTCCGGACGGTTGTCTTGCTCATGTAACTGAAGGATATACCCCCAGACAATCGCAGATTGAATTCTCTAAAGCCGTTGCGGATTCGTTGGAAAAAAAGCAAAGCTTAGTTGTGGAAGCCGGCACGGGAACCGGGAAGACTTTTGCATACCTTGTTCCCTGCATTATCCATGGGGGAAAAGTTTTGATTTCGACGGCCGGAAAAACGCTTCAGGACCAGCTTTTTGAGAAAGACGTCCCCGCCGTGCTGACGGCCCTTGGCGTCGGGGCAAAAATTGCCGTTTTAAAGGGTCGTGCCAACTACATCTGTCTCTCTCGTTTCGAACATGCGATGGTTGAAAACGCCAGCACGACAAGAGAAGAACTGGCGCATTTGCTCGAAATAAAAAAATTCGTGCAAATCACGAAAACCGGAGAAAGAAGCGACATCACAACGGTCCCGGAAACCTCGGGCATTTGGCGCGCTGTTACTAGTACCTCTGAAAACTGTATCGGCAAAAACTGTCCGGACTACGAAAACTGCTTCGTGATGAAGGCCAGAGAAAAAGCCCGCGAAGCAGACGTCCTCATCATCAACCATCATTTGTTCTTGGCTGACATGGAGCTCAATGACCAGGACTTCGTGGATTTTCTTCCTGATTTTGATATGGTTATTTTTGACGAGGCTCACCAATTACCGGGCATCGCAACAAGTTTCTTCTCAGAAAGTATCTCAATGTCTGAAGTAAAAAACTTCGCCCAAGATGCTTATGTTACCGCAGCTCGTTTGGTGCCGAAGGGAGATGAGTGGAAAGACTATCAGACAAAAATCTTTAACCGCTGCAACGATGTACGCTTAAAAGCAACCATACTTGGAGCGGAAGAAGAATCAAAGAAGTCTTTGGATGAGTTTACCGATGCTTTTTTAATGGCCGAGCCTATCCAAAAACTAGCTTTAGGGGTTCAAGGGTTTATTGAGGCGCTGAAAAAATTCGCTCAGGACAACGAAGAAATTACCTTAGCCGTAAAAACCGGAGAGGAGATTCTCGATAAGCTTAATTACTGGGAAAAAGCTCTTAAAGAGACGGTTAAGAAAGATAGAAAGCCCGATGAGTTCTCTATAAAATGGTTCAATCTGACGCCCAAGAATGTGACATTCTCGGATACCAAACTTTCCTATGCCGATAAGTTCAGGCAATACCGGCAGGAGATGAACAAGCCATGGATTTTGACTTCTGCCACATTGTCCGTTGAAAATGATTTTCACCACTTCACGGATGATATGGGCTTGGAAGATGCGGAAACTCACAGCTGGGAAAGTCCTTTTCACTACGCTTCTCAAGGCATGCTTTACGTCCCCACGGAAATTCCGGAGCCGAATGCTCCATATTTTTCCGATGAGGTTGCAGAAAAGATTTGGCCTCTGCTTCAGAAAAACCGAGGCCGAGCTTTTGTTCTTTGTACAACGCTTCGGGCCGTGCAGAAGATTTCTGATGCTTTAAAGGTTCAGGTGGAAAGAGCCAATGAAATCATCCCGATTCTGGTGCAAAACGACGCTCCGAAGAACGAATTGATTCGTCAGTTCAAAGAGCATGGCAATGCCATTTTGGTTGGCTCTATGAGTTTTTGGGAAGGCGTAGACATTAAAGGAGAAGCACTTTCCATGGTCATCATTGATAAGATTCCGTTCCCGCCGCCGGATGACCCGGTTATTAAAGGCAAGACTAATTGGCTTAAGAGTCAGAATAGAAATCACTTCCGGGAACTTTTCCTTCCCGAAGCGATTACTCTGTTAAAACAGGGAGCCGGGCGTCTTATTCGAGATCGGAACGACCGAGGCATGCTTATTATTTGCGATAAGCGTCTTCTGACTAAGAGCTATGGCTCAATGATTTGGAACAGCCTTCCTGACTTTGCCCGTACTGCAAGACTAGAGAATGCACTTGCATTTCTCGAAGAAATGAATCTCGAGAAACAGGACAAAATCGGTGAAGTTAAGCTTTAAGCTTTACTCAGGTTTTCCTTTGATTTGACAGCTTTTCCAACGTGCAGCCATGTCGTCTGTCTTTGATTTGGCCGGATAAGTTTCGTAGCCGCAAAGAATACGGGCGGCTTTATCCTGAGGTCTTTGGCCTGTTAAATTGGCTTCAACCGTAAAAGGTTTGTCGTTGGCGTCAGGATGCAGTTCGCTAAAGTGCAGAGTGATTTCTTTGCTCGGTTTTGGCTTCAGACATTCTTCCAGGACGGCTCGCACTTTGTATTCTTCCTGATGAGTGTCTTTTGCAAAATAGCGGAGCATGACTAATTCACCCCAGTCTTTGCCGGCATGATGAATGCGTCTGCGGCTCTCGTTTTTAATCCAATCGATGTACTCAGGCGTTTCGGAACAAGTACGCCAGTCGCCGGGATATTGGAGCTGAGAAAGAAAGAACGGAACGCCTTTGGCTTCAACGGCTTCATCGGCAAGATAATTGAGATCCTCGCACGTCATTTCCTGAGGATTCTGCGGGACTGTTCGGCAGCCGGTCATGGCGACAGCCGCCGAAATGATAAAGGGAATAGAAATAAGGGCCTTGACGTTAACCTTCATCAACAATCCTAAGAGAAATTACTGCGGGGCCTCCACTTGCGGTGCCTGAATTACGTGCTGCACGGTCTTCTTGGAGGGACGATTTTTATTGGCCTCAATAATACGCTCAATGTCTTTGACTTTACCTTTCATTCCGAGTGCTTTGTAACTGTCTTTCATAATTTGTAATGCTTCTTCAGCTTGGTCGGTGCTTTGGAAGTCGTTTAGCACGGTTTGGCAACGGTTGATGGCCGCAATATAGGCATGCCGCTTGTAGTAATACATAGCAGTATTAATTTCATACTGTGCCTGCGCATGAATCAATTCATACATGCGTTCTCTTGCATCATTGGCATAACGGCTGTGCGGGAAACGTTCAACCAATTCTTTGAAAATATCGAACGCATCTCTGGCAGCTTGAGCATCTCGTTTAGAGAGGTCTTGTTTTGTCAGCCAATTCATCCATCCGTCATCTTCGTCCAATGTGGCAACGCCTTTGATGTACATTGCGTAAGGGGAGAGAGGATGATCAGGATACTGTCTGAGGAAACGATCGCAGGCAATAATGGCCTGTGACATTTCTCTTTCACGGAAATAAGAGTAAGCAGTCTCAATCTGAGCTTGCTGGGCATACTTGCCGAACGGGTAGCGGGCTTCCAATTTTTGGTAGTAGTCGCGGGCCGTTTCCCAGTTGCCTTCATTCAGATTGTCTCTGCCCTCAACATATAACTTGTCCGCAGACCAGCCTTCAGTCGGATCCTCAATGGAATTAAGCCAACTGCATGAAGCAGTGGTTAGAATAACGGAACCCATCGCAATCGCTAAGAGAGTGCGCTTAAAAGTTGATTTTAAGGATGACATATGTCAGAACCACATAATAATTTTAGTTCCTTGGATTATAGCCAGTACGAGGAGGATGTCGAGGAGCTCGAACAAGAAACCGACAAAAAATTCTCTTTTGTCGTCTCTATAGAAGAAGACGGAGAACGTATTGATAAGGTTTTGAGTTCCCGCTATCCGGATTTTTCCCGCTCACGGCTTAAAACCGTCATCGAAGAAGGGGACGTTTTAGTTGACGGTGAAAGTGTTTCCAAGCCCAAACAAAAGCTGCTTTTAGGCCAGCAGGTTGACGTTACGGTTAAAAGCCGTCCGGAGGACTGTCCGTTTACACCGAATCCGATGGATTTAGACATTGTCTACGAGGACGATTCAATCCTCGTCATCAATAAGCCGGCAGGTTTAGTTGTTCACCCGGCAACGGGCCACTGGAATGATACGTTGGTTAACGGCCTGCTTGCCTATAACGAATCTTTCTCTAAACTACCGAGAGCCGGTGTAGTCCATCGTTTGGACAGAGAAACTTCCGGTTTAATGGTGGTTGCTAAAACTGAACAAGCCCAACTGAGCTTAGTTAAACAGCTCCAAGAAAGAACCGTAAAAAGAGAGTATTGGGCTTTGACACGAGGACGCGCTCCTGTCGATAAAATTATTGATGCTTCAATCGAACGAGACCCGCGAAACCCGATTAAGTTTGTTGTCGGTAAGTCTGCACGGGCCAAGCATGCTCTTACCCGTGAAAAACTCGTTCAGTTCACTGAAGTCAACGGTAAGCCTTACTCTTGGGTTGCCTGCCGCCTGCAGACCGGCAGAACGCACCAAATCAGAGTTCATATGGAATCCATCGGGTTCCCGTTGATCGGAGATCCTTTGTATCGCAATAGACTCCCGGTTCCGAAAGATGACGGAACTAAGGTTTCGCAGTTTAACCGCCAAGCATTGCACGCCAGCAGGCTAGGGCTTGTTCATCCGGTCACGGGAGAGGTGATGGAATGGTTTGCCGAGCCGCCGCAGGACTTTACCGATGTTATGGATGAATTAGGATTTGGCCCTTGGGATAGACCGACGGAAGTTTTCGGAGATCCGGTTGTTGTTTTGGATCCCGAAGCCGATGAATTCGCACCGAACGAAGAAGCCGTGGGACGCATTTCCTCCTGGGATGATTTTGATTTCGGAGACGAAGAAGATACAACTGATTATTCCGTCTGGAAAATAGAGAAGAGAAAGGACTAACGCCGTATGAGTAATTTTCAAAAACCTTCGATTGAACTGATCGAGCCGAATTGGCCTGCTCCGGACAACGTTAAAGCTTTTTTCACCTCCAGAAACGGAGGAGTTTCTGCCGGTGCTTACGGCGGTGCTGACGGATTTAACGGTTTGAATTTAGGGAAACATGTCGGCGACAGCCCTTACTGTGTCAGAAAAAATCGTGAAATCGTAGAAAGTCTCGGATGCAAAGATCTGCGGTTCCTTAATCAAGTTCACTCCTCAAGAGTGTTGGAAGCCGATGAAATCGTCTCTGATGCCGAAGACGCAGATGCAAGCTTCACAACTAAACCCAATATCGGATGTGTTGTAATGACCGCCGATTGCCTGCCGATTCTTTTGTGTTCAAAAGACGGAGAAATCGTTTGTGCCTGCCACGCCGGTTGGAAAGGCTTGGCCGCAGGCGTGATTCAAGAATCCGTCAAGAAAATGAAGGAAAAGTTAAGTTCTCCCTCGATCGAAATCATGGCTTGGATTGGTCCGTGCCTCGATGCCGAGAATTTTGTGGTCCAGCAGGATGTTAAAGACATCTTTTTGAAGAGCGAATTGGCTCCCTTTGCCGATAAATACTTTATTCCGGATCAGAAAGGTTTTCTTTTGAATTTCTCGGGTTTAGCCTCCGAAACCCTTAAACTTGCAGGCGTAAACGAAGTCTATGATTCGGGATTAAGTACATACGGTGATCCCGATAGATTTTATAGTTATAGGCGAGATAAAGTAACGGGAAGACATGGCGCAGTCATCTACAAACAATAAGACCGCAAACCAGGAAGATTTTCAAGAATTCCAATGGTATTACGTTCAGCCAGCCTTTAAGCAGCTGAAATTTGTTGACTGGGCTTTGGGAACTGCAGCGTTTGTCGGCGCTGTGGCCTTTTTATATGCAGTCGATCCTGACCTGATGTTAGATAGCCCTTGGGTTCTCGTGATTTTGCCTTTTTTGGCATTTCTTATCTGCGCGATTATTTTGATCCTTAAGCCGCACCGTCAAATCTTTTATCGAATTGACAAATTCGGCGTTTATTCCGAATTCAGACAATCGGCTTGCCCGCTCTATACTGAGGCAGATCTGGTAATCAGTCTTTTTTTATCTTTGTTCGGAGTTCGTCATAACTTTTATATGAACAAACACTCTTCTCGTAGTAGAGAATTCGAATGGAAAGATATTGTTTCCGTCCGAGCAAATCCTAATCTCAACAAGATTGTCGTACAGGCCGGTCTGAAGGGAAAGCTCTATCTGTTCACGACCCAGAATGAATTTAAACAAGTGCTCACGTTAGTTGAGCAATACGTTGCACAAAGCAGGACTAACTATGATTAAGAAATTATCAATTGTCTTATTTACACTTGGAATTTGTATGAGCGCACAGGCCGGAGAATGTATTTTGGATGTCAGATCTTTGCCTGAAGTTAATCAGACAGGGAAGATTGAGGGTGCTCTCGTCGATGACTACTATTCTCCTGATTTTTTGCAGAAGTTTAAGAGTTTCAATATCAAGCCGGACGACACCGTCTTGGTTTACTGCCGCTCGGGCAGACGTGCCGATGCCGTTAAGGACATCCTAGAGAAGAACGGATACAAAAATGTTAAGAACTTAGGAGGTTATGAAGACGCCGCTAAGACCCTTAATAAACCATTAGTAAAGTAACTTATAAATGACAAGAAAAAGAATCCCCCGCATCGGTTTTGTCTCTTTAGGCTGCCCTAAAAACTTAGTAGACAGTCAAAGAATTGTCACGGTTCTCCGCGCTGAAGGCTACGCTATCGGTTCTACTTACCAAGATTCTGATTTGGTAATCGTCAATACTTGCGGCTTCATTGATTCAGCGGTTCAAGAGTCTCTTGAAGCTATTCAAGAGGCCTTGGCGGAAAACGGTAAAGTTATTGTCACGGGCTGCTTAGGCAGCAAGAAAACCGAAGAAGGCAACTTTGTTGCGCTCAGGTTCCCTAAATTGTTGGGAGTAACGGGCCCGGAAGAAACCGACAAAGTGTTGGCTATGGTTCATGAAAATCTTCCTCCCCCGCATGAAGCGTTTGACAGTTTAGTTCCCGGCGGCGGAATTCTTTTAACCCCGAAGCATTACGCGTATTTGAAAATATCGGAAGGATGCAATCACCATTGCTCTTTCTGCATCATCCCGTCTCTTCGCGGAAAATTAGTCTCCAGACCAATCGGCTCTATTCTTCGTGAGGCTGAGAATTTGGTTAAAGACGGTGTTAAAGAGTTAATCGTGATTGCTCAGGATACGGCCGCCTACGGGGTTGATGTCAAATATAAATTGGACTTTATCGGCGGTAGAGCCGTTAAAACCAAAATTAATGTACTTTTCGAAGAGCTTGCCAAGCTTGGGGTGTGGGTAAGGCCGCATTATGTTTATCCGTATCCTTCCGTAGACGAGTGGGTTGGCTTGATGTCGGAAAAGAAAATTCTTCCTTATCTAGACGTTCCTTTCCAGCATGCTCATCCTCGCGTACTAAAAGCGATGAAGAGACCGGGCAGCGAAAAGAATTTGGAAAGAATTGAAGCATGGAGAAAGATTTGTCCTGAAATAGCCATTCGTTCCACCTTCATTACCGGTTTCCCGGGTGAAACGGAAGAAGAGTTCGAGTATCTCCTCGATTTCTTAAAAGAAGCCAAATTGGATTGTGTCGGCGCTTTTGCCTATTCACCGATTGAAGGGGCTGCCGCGAATGAACTGCCCGGTGCTTTGCCGCAAGAAGTTAGAGAAGAGAGACGCGAAAGATTGATGGCGCTTCAGGCGGATATTTCCAGAGAAGTTCAGAAGAAGCACGTCGGAAAGACACTTAAGGTCCTCGTAGATGAATACGATGAGGAAAATGATGTGGCTGTCGCTCGTTCTGAATTCCAGGCTCCGGAAATTGACGGTGTTACTTACATTGAAGGAAAGCCGGAAGTTAAACCAGGAGACTTGGTTGAAGTCGTAGTCGAGGATTGAGATGATTTCGACTTGTACGCCTCGTTGAAAAAATAAAGTATTCTCGGGCAGAAAGATTTTGGAGGAACTTTTCTTTACCTTCGGCATTCCTCAGGATTTTAAAGGTGATAAGGCGTGAGATGGTTTTTCGAAACTACTTTCGGTTTCTTTTTTCGATTTGTTATGAGTGCCGATCAAGCAAGGTAAAAGTATTTTCTTCTCTTCTGAATGATTCCGATAACTGTGATTAGACAATGCATAGAAAGCCCAATAAGGCGGCAGAACACTTCGCATAACGGTGCAATCTAATTGACGGAGAAGTTTTTGGATGGCTTTTCCTGCGGCTGCCTGAATATCGGCAGGCAGGGAGTTGAACTTTTCTTCAAACTCAGGAGAAAAGCAGACTTGGTAAACAGGCGTCTCCATATTAGAGAAATTGGGCTAAAACAGGATTAGAGGTTGTTTTAATAGACTCATCGACTGCGGAATCATGGCAGGTGACAAGAAATGTGAGAGTTCGAACTATATCGAAAAGTCTTTTTAAGCTAGCCTCAACTTTTGCTAAACGAGTATTAAGAGAGACTATGCTAGACTCTCGCGCTTTAGTAGAACGGACTCTTTCACGTGTATCTTCCAAAGAAGCATAAAGATTTTGGATGCGTGCGGAAAGGGCATCTAAAGAGCCAACAAATTTTTTGTCCTTATCAAATTTTGGGTCTCCGACTTTTGGGTCAGTTCGAGCGAAATCGGTTGCGATGTCAATGACAGGGCTCAGTTCTTCGAGTTGTTTATTGTTGACTTCCAGAGCCTCAACTTCAGCGGTAAGAGACTCTAAGGAAGGGTTGGAACTAACCTCAATTAAATTTTGAATAAACTGGAAGGACGGACAAATATTTTGTTGGCTTTGCCCAACGAATTGAGCAGAAAGCTTCAACTCCATTATTGTTTTATCATTCATGACCTTCTCCTGACTAGTTAACAAAATTGTCTCAAAAATAAACGTTTTCCCTTAATGTCTACACACGTTCGCTTCATCTATCTACTAAAAACTAAGTTGTACGAAAAACAAGCTCTTATATAAAAAAGGCAGATAAATGCCAGAGAAAGGGCCTCAATTCCTGAGCTTTTTCATACTCCTCTCATCCCGGCGAAGTTTGCTTTCGGCCAGGTGCTTCGCAGTACAAAAAATAATTGAGGACAGAGAATGTGCTATTCTGCTTAGGCGTTCTTTTTGTTCCCGCGCTGATTTTAAAGTATTCAACTTCTCTTCCCCAAGCCTGGTGCACCGCCTTGAAGAATTTGGATGCTACCTTTATTGGGTACAATTTTTGCAAGAGGGAAGGGGTTACTATTTCGCTTTGGCTTATTTTCTTTAAGAAATCTCTTGAATGCTTTTTTTCCCTTGTTTTTCTGTCCTTTTGGTTTTAATTTTACTAGTTGGTCATAAAACAGCCTTACGTAGAGAACGTTGTTTCTGAGTAAAAAAACTGCGTAGCGAACTTTTTCGTGGTTTTCCCTACTTCCAAAATTAAGTATTGTGATTGTCCGGCCAAGCAAGCGAAACTTCTCTTTTGTACCAACCCAAGAACGGGCTAAGGGGGTGTTCAACTGAAGTGGGGGCATGGCTTGTCGGCGCGCGCGGGCACGAATCGAGCCGACTACAAACTCTCCCAAGTAGAGGGAAGTGTTCTCGGTTTCACCTTTCCTTGAAATCGTCAAAGTTGAATCACCGTACGAGTACTGTTGTAAATTACTTTGGGGCGTCATTTTTTTTATTCTCTGAAGCCCAAGGGGGCAAAAGTTCTTCCACTTTATTTCTTTGAGTCTTCCAGTAAGGTTAGTCTTCTTTCGATTCCTGCAAGACGGTTAAGGATTATTCGGCTAGAGTCGTCTCCGGGTATTTCATGTATTAATTTCGTTAGCTCATTACCGTTGCTGGCGAGCCTTGAGTATGCAGAGATAACTTTAGGTTCAAGGATTTCTAACTTGGCTTCCAACTTGGCTAGTTTTCTGCGGTGGTTATTAAGCTCATTTAGTGCTGAGAAAAGTTTATCGGGAGTTTTATTTTTTACAAAAATGTGCGAGGGAAGATTCTTTTTGCCGTCTCGAGAGCTTTTTATTTCTTCGGAAACAAGGCTTTCAATTGACGAAACTTTTGATTCCAAGTCTTTAATTTTTTGTTTAAAGGGTTTTGTCTCTTCTAACAAGCTTTCCAATTCGGCTACTCTACGTTTATTTTCATCTATGTCCCAACCAGTTTCCATAATAGAAAACTCAATCTTGGCAAAGTGAGAGTCAATCCTTGCAGGGAAGAGCCCGTCCACTTCGCTTTGTAGATGTTCAAGCCGACTTTTTATACTATTTACAGTAAGTTCTAGAGAGTAATTAATAGATTGAGCCTCGCTAATAGTCTTCTTTAATTGCTCAAACTTTTCTGGATTTCTTAAAAAATCTTCCAAAAGCAAAATAGTATCTTGAAGCTTTCCGTATCTATTGTTCCAAGACGAAATTTCTGTCTCATGCTTTCTTACAAGATTCTGTAGACCCTCAATTAGGGGGCCTTGGATACCGTCCACTCTATTGGAGAGCACTCCTATCTCTTCAATCAAGTTGTCAAATGTTATAGAACTTCCAGTCGATGTTTCCTGAGCATGAGATGAAACTGTGGAATGTAGTTTGCCTTTGTCGAATTTAACTTGTTTACCCATGTTGTGGTCGTATAGGTCCAACTTGTCTTTATGGTGAGTACCTCCTTGTCTGGGCGTTCCGGAATCCGGTCTGTATTTAGTGTCTCCAAGCTGGCCGAAGCTTCCGCCGTTTGCTAAATTTGTGACATTATGTTTTCCCTGTTCAGCAGTATCTTTGACGCCATCCCACATAGTACCCCCGGGTCTTACTTTTGTTACAAAAGGTAATCATCCTATTCCCTGAAAACGTCCTCGGTCAATGAGTAAAACCTTGGTGTCATAAATGGGCCTAACTGGGCTGAGAGAGTTTTAGAAATGAGTTCGAGAATTTAGAACAAGTCGCTATGCGACCCAGTGCGCAGAAGTTCAAGCATTAATTCATTGTTATCAATGCGGTAAACAAGAAGCCAGTCAGGTTGAATATGGCACTCCCGACAATTAATATAGTCTTTGCTGGGGGTCAATGCATGGTCTTTGTATTTTGCTTCTAGTGGTTCTTGACGTTGAAGCTTCTCTATAACTTCCGTCAGCAATGAAATATTAAGCCCGCGTTTTCCAGCGAGCTTGTAGTCTTTTTTAAATTTACCTGTGGCAAAGATATTAAGCATCTAAAAAAGCCATCAGTTCTTTTACAGTTGAAAAAGGACCATAGACATCTTCACCTCGAAGAGCTTTTTCGATTGTTTCCCTAGTTTCCTTATTAGGGGTATGTTTGCGCACGGCGTGAGTTTTAGTTTTTTGTAGTCCAGTAGGTTTTGTTCCAAAGGCGGCTTTACGGAATGGAGGCGTGCAGACACTCGGCTTTCCTACAGACGGAAAGCTCGCGCTTGTCATAAAATGCATAGTCATATCTTTACTCATAACTCCTCCTACTGGAACTGAATTATACCAACGAGCGTTACTTCAGCAGTTCTTTTTCTCCTCTAACTAGTTAACAAAAATTATACTAAAATCCCAAAAGTAAACGTTTTCCCTTAATGTCGACACCTGTTTTCTTTATCTATTAACTAAAAAATAAACTATATGAAAAACAGTCGGTTATATGCAAAAGGCAGATACATGCCGAAGAAATAGCCTCAATTCCTAAACTTTTTTCATACCTCTCTCGTAGTGGCGATGTTTGCTTTCAGCAAGGTGCTTTGTTGTACAAAAAAATCATTGAGGACAAGGAGTTTAAGTACGAAGAGCTTGTTTTCAACCTGTCTTCTCCTAATTATTTCAGCGCCGTAAGTTAAATTATTTGGTCGAAAGAACAGTTTGTTCTTTGACGGTTTTCAATGAATAGGGACTGCTGATAACTTGGTAATCGTTGCGGTAGGTTCTCGCAATTAAATAAGCAATGGTCAAATAAAATACAGCCAGGCCAAATAAGTGGAGCAAGTGAGGCATGATTTGCCCAATTGATGCACCGGCTTGTGATGCTCTCAGCATGGCATGTACTGCCGGCGTGGACGGAATAAAGAAGGCGATCATATTGATGTAGTTTGGAATGTTTTGCAGCGGGAACAAATCGCCGGTAATAAATACGCAGGGCAGAGAAGTTAGAACGACGGCCTGTACGGCGTAGTTTGTCCGTTTAAACGCAAAAGCTACTACTAATGCTAAAGCACACACTGCCATGGATAAAAAGACACAGGCAGCTAATGTTGCCGGAATATTCTGGAACGAATTTATGCCGTGCCAAGCAAAGGATGCTCCTTCAAGAAACAGCGTCCAGAAAAGCAGAATGCAGAAGAACGGAAGATAAAGAGCAAACAGATATGGAAGACTTTGTATGGCTCGAACTAAAGGGAAGGGCATCTGCTTGGCGCAGAACCATTCATTAATGAGTGTTCCTACCCCGGCTAAAGTTACCGTCTGGAAAATAATGCAGAATACGATTGGTACCGCAAAGTTCAAGTATCCCGAGACCGTGTTGTACATTGGTTGAAATATCACTGCAGGCGGTTTATTTGCACTTGCTGCAATCGTGCTGATAGGCACGCCCTGTTTAATCAATTGCGCTGCAATTGCGGCAGAAGCTATCTCCTGTAAGGGACCCGCAGCCCCTGCTATAGAGGAGCGGGCCTTCACAATAAACGCTCCGTTAGAAACTAATTCCAAGGCTGTGGGAACGCCGGTAATAGCGTCTTTCATAAAGCCGTTAGGGATGGTGATCAGAGTCGTAAATTTTCCGTTTTTTAAATCCCGAATAGCCGTTTCAGGATTGTTGGTGACGCCTTTTACATCTATTTGGGAAACGGCTTGTAAACCTCGGGTGAGCTCTCTCGAAACCGGAGAGTTGTCCAAATCAACCACCACAGCGGAGATATGATCCGGAAGCTGAGCCGTATACGGCCAAGCGTAGTAAAAAGAATAGAAGAAAATCGCGACTAAGAAGAACGAAAAGCAGGAGAGGTTGGTAAGGCTCTCCTTAACGGTTTCTACAAAACAGTCGGTCCATCCGCAAGATTTCATGAGGACCTCTTCTTTTTTAAAATTGAGAGAAGGCTGACGGGATCTGCCTCGAGATTTTTTTCTTTGCGGAAATATTTTCTTTTCAGCAAAGGAATGCCGAAAATCAGCGGAATTATGATGAGCAGACCTAAGCAGGTAAAAATTTCGCCCATGTCGCGGACATTCGCACCCATTACCCATTGCTGAGATTGTCCCTCGATAAACCAGGTAAGGGGAAGAAGCTTGGCAAAGAATTGAACTACCGGGCCCATAGAGTCCATCGGAATTGAAAAGCCTGTAAACGGAAGGGCGGGAGCCGCATAACCGGATGCCACAACCAATGCAAATCGCCAAGTTGGAGCAATGGCGCAGACAAGAACGGCAGACCCCAAGAAAGCCGCTAAGCACATTAAAGCCGAAGCAAACCAAACAAATAGAGAACCGCTTGGGGCCCATCCCCCTTGGCCGGCAAACAAAGCCAGATACCAAAGAATAATAAGAGAGTAAATAAAGTAATGAGGAGCAAGTTTTCCAACTAAAGCCGCGGTAATACTGTTGTCCGCATTATCCAGCCAGTCCTTGATGGTTTTGCGGTAGTCCTCTCTGATAATGGCAGTCACGAAGCAAAACATCGAGCCAAGAAACAAAACGCCCGGGATTAAGTTGCTTCCCAAGAAAGCATTGAAATTCATTCCCATGTTTCCGAGAGCATAGAAATCGGAATGAACTACTTCAACTAAACGTTTTGCGCCATCGGGCCCGATTCCGGTTGCTAACGAAGATTTTGCAGTTTGCTGAAGTTTGAGAGCCGACATTAGGCCGGCGACATCACCCTGAAGGCCTCCGGCAACGGCATACCGGTTCTCATCCAAATAAACGGAAATAGAGGAGCCTCGGCCTGAAAGCGTGTCTTTCATGTAGCCGAATGGAATGGAGATAATGCCGTAAACCGTTCCCTTTTTAAGTTCTTCCAAGGCTTCTGCTTGCGTGTTGACGGCCAAAGGTTTGATGGCGCGGATAGAAGACAATTCCAAAGCAACTTGGCGTGAGACGCTCGTGTTGTCATTATCGACCATAGCCACGGGGACCTGTTCGATTACGCCTCTTCCTAACAGTCCCCAGACGACAAGCATCCAGACCAAAGGAAAAACAAACGTCACCAGCACTTCTCCGGGATTTTTAACAAGACACTTAATTTCCCGGAAAGTGGTGCGGGTTACGGCGTTAAGCCACGCAATAGGAGAGAGCATAAGCGGCTACTTTTGGACTAAAACACTCATGCCGGGACGTAGGCCGTCCACTTTTGTCATAGGACGAGCGCGTACCTCAAACGTTCTCATATCGTACCCGGAGTCTTGGCGTGTACTTCTCCATGTGGCATAGTTTGCTCGCGGACTGATGTAGTAGATCTTATAGTCAATCTCTTTATCACCGAGTGCAGGGACGGTCGCATGAAGAATTCTGCCGATTTCAATCCCCGGCATCTGCGCTTCACGGATATTGAATGTTGCATACTGATCATTGAGGTTAACTAAAGTAACGATTGGATAGCCGGCTGCGGCTAATTCTCCGTCAGTGAAGATAATCTTCTCAACTTGTGCGTCAATCGGAGAGTAGAGTGTCTTACTCTCTGTCAAAGACTTTACTTGTTCAACTCCGGCTGCCGCTTCTGAAGTTAAATCGGCAACGGCATTCTTTTCTTGCTGACGGGCACCGATTTCAGCGATGTCATATTGCTGTTTAGCAGCTAATGCTTGTTGAGTCGCAGCCGTCCAATTGGTTTTAACTTCGTCGTAGCGCTGAGCGGATACTAAGCCGTCTTTATATAAAGCGGCGATACGGTTGTAAGTCTTGCGAGCTAACTCTTCGGCGGCAACTGCTCTTTGCCATTCTGCCTTAGCGGCTTCTTTTTCTTGCGGTCTTGCGCCTTCATCAACAAGGCTTTGCTTTTGTTTTGCAGCCCGCTCTTGAGCTTCTACTTGCGCAAGTTTGGCTTCTAGTTCGGGGAGATGCATTTCAACCACAGGCTGTCCGGCAGTTACAAAGTCACCTTCCTGAATAAGTATTTTTTGAACTCTGCCCGGAACTTTAGAGGAGACGCTGACCGTACGGGATTCCATCTGGCCCTGAAGCGGAGGTTTGGGCGGGAAGGCCGCTTGATAAATGCCCCAAACAATAAAAGTAACTAGGGCAATTAAAAGTACAAGGAGAAGAATAGTTCCGAAACGTAAAGATTTCTTTTCATCGGTTTCTATCTCCTGCTGAAAGTTGTTGGAAGGATTTTCTGCGGAAGTATTATTCTTGTTTTGTTCTGTCATGTTATTGCTCAACTATAACGTTCTTGTCGTTTACCGCATTCATAAAGTCTGCCATTTTTCCGGCGATTGCATGAAGCATTGCATAATTTGAGACAAATTCAAAGGCCGCGAGACGGCGCCCTACCTCAGCTTTAAGAAGCTGAGAACGAGCCTCAGTCACATCAAGAGCTGTATTTAAGCCCTCATCAAAACCTTTATTTTTTAGCTGCAGATTTTCTCTGGCCAATGTAACGGTAGAGGCACTGAGCTTGTATTGGTCAATCGCATTTTGAGTCTTCAGCCAAGCAACTTCAATGGCTGTTCTGACAGCGTTGACTGCTTCGGCTTTGCCGGCTTCTGCTTGTTCTAAAGTGGCTTCCGCGCTTCTGACTGAGGCTCTTCGGTCTTTGGCGTCCCAAAGTGTGAAATTAACACCAACTCCGGCAATCCAATTCGGTTCCACTAAGGTCTGGTAATGCTTAATAAAGTTATATTGACCGAATGCAAAAACTTGCGGTGCCCATGCACTTTTAGCTGCCTTAATGCCTTCGTTAGCTTGATTCGCCTGAGCTTGAATAACGGCTAGCTGAGGGTTGGAAGCCAGAGCCGTGTCAACCCAGTACTTAAGAGGCTTCATCGGACCCTTAAGAACAAAGAGCGGGGTAGTCAATTTACCGAACTGCTCATCTCTCAAAAGCCGGGAAAGCTGAAGCGTGGCGACTTTGACATTATCTTTTGCTTTTAAGTATTCGCGGTGCGTGTTGTCTCGAGAGACCTGGACTGACATTCTCTCGACTTTGCTGATCATGCCCTGTTTTTCGAATTTCAAGGCTTTTTGAAGTTCTTTATTTTGTTGATCCAGCATGGCCTTCTGCAGTTTTTCTACAGAAACCGCCAGTTGGAGACCGAAATAATAGCCCGCCAATTGTGCATCAAGTTCTTCGGAAGTCAGATGTTTACTGGCAATAGCTTCATCTACAGCATATTTGCTTGCTTCTTGGGCCGCGGTGATTTTGCCGCCTGTATAAATCGGCCAAGTTGCCGTTGCAGCGGCACGAGGACCGTTTAATGAATACTTTTCATCCAGTCCGATAGGAATGGAGCCCAGCATAGGCAGAGAAATATCTTTATGAATATCGATTTTCTTTTGGCCGGCGATTTGAACGGCCTGAACACTGACAGTTGGACCGCCTAAAGTCTTGATTGATTCTCGAGCTTCTTCTTTGCTTCGTACCGCGGCTGAGCTTGCTTTCAGCTTATCACTTCTCTCATATAACCAGGTTCTTGCCACTGGGAAACTTAAGGGAAGTTTCTCTTGGGCAAAAGAACCGGCTGTAACGACAGTTCTGTCGGCAGCAAATGCAGGCTGCATTAGAGCAGCAATCAAAATGGCTAATAATGAACAACGCATTTAAGGGATATAAGGGAAATCTCTAGTGGGCAAATAATATCATTTTTTACATTTCCATGACGAAATCGTGATGATTTTGGGCGTAGTCCATAAATGGCGGAGGAATAGAAGAAGTTAGCGGAAATAGATAGAAATTAATAACTTTTAAATATTTGGCAAGACTAATTTTTGACATTTAGAGTTTGTCAAACGTATTCTTCCCAAGAAGTTGATTTTCCTATCAGGCTGCTAGTCTCCTAATAACAAATCTCGAAGCTTCAAAGAAGCTTTCAAGATTTAAAAATTCTGCGCAGAAATCCACAGATGAGTAAGTGGTGCTTTTTGTAGAGTTTGATTCTGGATTTTCTTATAAGCCCGGAGTGTCAACGGGTCATGGCCTCCCCAACAGGAATCGAACCTGTACTTCAGTCTTAGGAGGACCGCGTTGTATCCATTCAACTATGGGGAGCCAAGTCTCGCAATTCTAACCGAATTTCTAGGCGTCTGTAAATTTGATTTGGAGGTAAAATAACGGGTTCGAAAGTAGTTGACCGTAACCACTTCCTTTAAAGCATGGCAGAAGAAATTAATAAGACAAACCAAGATTATTCCGAGTCTTCCATTAGAGTTCTGAAGGGACTTGAGCCGGTAAAGCAGCGGCCGGGAATGTATACCTTAACCGACAATCCGCTGCACATCATCCAGGAAGTTATTGATAACGCTAGTGATGAAGTGCTCGCCGGTTTCGGTACTAAGATTATTTTGACTCAGCACGCTGACGGTTCGGTTTCGGTAGAAGATGACGGCCGAGGAATTCCTATCGGTATCCACCCGGAAGAAAAATGTTCGGTAGTCGAAGTAGTCTTTACTCGCCTGCATGCCGGCGGTAAATTCAATAAGACCAGCGGCGGAGCATACTCATTCTCCGGCGGTTTGCACGGCGTCGGTGTTTCCGTTACTAATGCATTATCCGACAAGTTGGAAGTTACTGTCTGGCGTGAGGGACTCGAAAGCACGATAGTTTTCGAAAACGGATACGTCGTTCAAAGTCTTGTCAGCGTTAAATCTCCTCGACTAAAGAAAGAAACCGGAACCAGAGTGCGTTGCTGGCCGAACCCTAAATATTTTGATTCGGCAAAAATTCCCACGGAAGCCTTGGTCAGACTGCTCAGAAGTAAAGCGGTTTTGCTTCCCGGCTGTGAGGTGGTCTACAACAACGAAGAAAAAGATATTCACCAGCGTTGGAAATATAACGGCGGCTTAAGAGAATACCTCTTAGAGCAGCTTGATCAGCCGCCTGAAATTCGTCCCTTCGAAGCAGAAGGATTTGCTGCAGACGATGATGAAAATTTCTCTGCCGGTGAAGGTGCCAGCTGGGTGGTGGTATGGACTGAAGAAGGTCGCTTAGAAAGAGAAAGCTTCGTTAACTTGATTCCTACCCCGCAGGGCGGAACTCATGAAGCAGGCCTCAAGGACGGTATCTTTCAAGCCTTGAAGTCGTTTATCGAACAGCATGGCCTCTCTCAGAAAGGCGTAAAACTTATCGGCGACGATATTTTCACGCGTGCAAGTTTTGTATTGAACGCTAAGGTCTTGGATCCACAATTCCAAGGTCAGGTTAAAGAAAAGTTAATCAGCCGCGATGCACTAAAGCTCGTTTCTGCTTTCGTTCGTCCTCAAATGGAATTTTGGCTTAACAGCCACATTGAAGACGGCAAGAAGTTAGCTGAGTTGGTTATTAAACAAGCTCAGGTTCGTCAAAAGTCCGTCACGAAAGTCGCTAAGAGAAAAGGCTCATCCGTTGCCGTTCTTCCCGGCAAACTGACTGATTGCTTGAGTGAAGATATTTCTCGAAACGAACTATTCCTGGTAGAAGGTGATTCCGCCGGCGGTTCGGCCAAGAAGGCTCGCGATAAAGAGTTCCAAGCGATTTTGCCTTTAAGAGGAAAGGTTTTAAATACGTGGGAAGTGGATCGCAATCTTCTTTTCGGCAATAAAGAAATTCATGATATTTCAGTGGCCATCGGAGTAGATCCTCACGGTCCGGACGATAATCCGAATTTGTCTTCTCTAAGATACGGCAAAATTTGCTTTATGGCCGATGCTGACGTTGACGGCTCTCATATTGAAGTGCTGCTGACGGCTCTTTTCTATAAGCATTTCCCGAAGCTGATTGATGAAGGGCATGTGTATATCGCAGTCTCTCCGCTCTTTAAGGTCATCGTTCCGAAGATTGGAAGACAGAAAGAGAGAAGAATTTATTGCTTGGACGAAGCAGAATTAAATAAGACTTTAGAGAAGCTCAAGAAAGAAAAGGTTCCTGAAAGCAAAATCGAAATTTCTCGCTTCAAAGGTCTTGGCGAAATGAACGAAAAAGAGCTCAAGGAAACTTCCCTGGATCCTGAAACAAGACGCTTATTGCCCTTGAGTCTGGGTGGCATCAGCAGAGAGCTCACAACATCTGCCATGAATATTCTGATGGCAGCAAAAGAGGCTGAATCCAGAAGACGCTGGATTGAACGCCATGGTGATCAATTTGAACCGGATATCTAATCATGGCATCAACAGATAAAAATAATTCAAAGAGCAAAAAGAAGGCTGATAAAGAGCTGATAGCCAATGTCATTGAGGTTAAGGAAGAAGACATTCCGGACAATGGAAGCGGTTTCCTCTTCGATTTCGAAGATGAAGCTGAACATCCTGAAACTGAGCCTCAAGAGTCTCAGACAGCCGTTGAAGAAGTAGCCCAAGAGACACCAGTCATCGAAGAAGAAATGACCAAGGAAGAAGAAAAAACAGAAGAAGTGCAGTCTCTCAAGGAAGATATCAAAGAAACGGAAATCTCCTCGGCAGACGGTACTGAAGAACTAAAAGACTTTGAAGCCGAAACCTCTGACCCCGAAGCTTTGGAAGAAGTCGATAAGACTCTCGGAGAGGTTTCTATAGTCCCAACTAATGATCCGACTGATATTGTTGAGCAGGCTCTAACCAATGATGATGACGGCGGCGACAAATTAACGGTAGCTTATTTTGCCAGCCGCGCTTACTTGGAATACGCTATTTCCGTGGTTAAAGGCAGAGCTCTTCCTGAAGTATCGGACGGACAAAAGCCGGTACAGAGAAGAATTCTCTATGCCATGAGAAGAATGGGGCTCGTAGCTGAAGCTAAGCAAGTCAAGAGTGCTCGTATCGTAGGTGACGTCCTCGGTAAATTTCATCCTCACGGCGATGTGGCAGCATACGATGCTATGGTCCGTATGGCTCAGGATTTCACCATGCGCTACCCTTTGGTCCACGGTGAAGGAAACTTCGGTTCGCAGGACGGCGACAGCCCGGCCCATATGCGTTATACGGAAGCAAAACTGAGTAAGTACTCGGAACTGCTTCTAGAAGAAATTGATGAGGGTGGAACCAAGTTTGTTCCAAACTATGACGGCGCCTTTAAAGAACCGGTTACTTTGCCTGCTCGCCTGCCGTTCATTTTGCTTAACGGTGCCAGCGGTATTGCCGTCGGTATGGCCACGGAAATTCCTCCGCATAACTTGGTAGAAGTTGCTAATGCGGCCGAAGCCGTTATTAAGAATCCGAAGATTACTTTGGATGAATTGATGCAGTTTATCCCCGGACCTGATTTCCCGGGCGGCGCTCAAATTATTTCTTCTGAAAAAGATATAAAGAACGCTTATTCCACCGGCTACGGTTCCCTTCTTCTGCGAGCACGCTATGAGTTCGAAGAACTTGCCCGAGGCCAATGGCAATTAGTCGTAACCGAACTGCCTTATAAGGTAGGCGCAGCTAAGGTTCTTGCAGAACTGGATTCTTTGACAAATCCGAAAGCCCCGGCAGGCAAAAAGACACTGTCGGCTAAACAGCAGCAGGATAAAGCTCTCCTTTTGAGTATCTTAGATACCGTAAGAGATGAATCCGATACGGATAATCCGGTAAGAATCGTATTTGAACCGAAATCCAAGACAGTCGACAGAAATGAGTTCGTCAACATCTTATTCTCCAAGACAAGTCTCGAGTGCGGATGTAAATTCAACTTGGTTGCTATTGGCATTGACGGTAAGCCAAGACAAAAAGGATTGGTTGAAATACTTTCCGAATGGTGCACCTTCAGGCTCGGAACGGTTCTCAAACGTTCTCAGACACGCTTGAACGATGTCCAAGGCAGAATCCATGTCTTAGAAGGCCGAATGCTGATTATCGTCAATATCGAAGAAGTCATTCGACTGATTCGTGAGGCAAAAGATCCTAAAGCTGCTTTGATGAAGACCTTTGGTTTGACGGATGCACAAGCCGAAGACATCTTGGAATTGAAATTAAGACAGTTGGCAAATCTTGATGAAATTAAGCTTCAAAAAGAAATTGACCAGCTGAAGTCTGAAGAAGCCGCTTTGTTGGATGTCATCAATAATGATTCCAAACTTAGAGCCTTGGTCTGCAAAGAAATCAGAAGCGATGCCAAGAAGTACGGAGATGAAAGAAGAACCTTAATTGAACAGGCTCAAACCGCAACTCTCGTCAAGAAAGTTGCCGATGAACCCGTCACTGTCATTATTAGTGAAAAAGGTTTCTTGAGAGCCAGAACAGGCCACGGTTGTGATGCTGCTAATCTCTCGTTCAAACTTGGAGATTCTCTAAAGGCGTCTTTCGAATGCCGTACCGTTGATAATTTGATTGTGATGGCTCACAGCGGACGAGTTTATTCCGTACCGGTGTCTCAGCTGCCTAACGGCCGAGGAGACGGTGTGCATGTGAGTGCTTTTGTCCAGTTCCAGGATAAAGATGCCCCCTTCAGCTATGTCTGCGGAGATTCTGATTTCAAAGTTCTTTTGGCCAGCAGTGACGGTTATGGGTTCTGGTGCAAACTTGGAGATATGGTTTCTCGTCAGAAGAGCGGCAAGACGTTCTTTACGCTCAATGACGAAACAGTCAAGCCTCTGCCGTTGAGAATGTTTACCGACGCACAGACTTTAGTTTCCGTTTTGACTCAAGCCGGAAGATTCTTAGATTTTGAAATCGATGAATTGAGAAGTTTGCCCAACGGCGGCCGAGGTGTTGCTCTTATTTCTTTGGCAGAAGGCGATCGGTTGGTTGCCGCTTTACCGTCTTCTTCTAAGGGTGTGATTGCTTGCGGCTTAGGCCGAGGAAACAAAGAACAAACTTATCCGATCGGACCTCGCCTAATTGAAACCTTCAAGATGAAGCGGGCAAGAAAAGGAAAACAACTTCCGAACAAGTGGAATTACTACGATCTGCTTCCTTCTAAGTTTGACGAGAAGCTAGAGGTTCCGGGTGCCAACGAAGGCGAGGGCGGCGTTTCCGAGAACACCGAGACTAGAGCCGATGAGAAACCGACTGTCTCTGCTGTTTCAAATGCACAGACTGTGTCTGAGAAGGAGGAGAAGGAAACTGGCAAAACTGATGCAGATAAACAGCTCGAGGATTTTGTTTTGACTTCTGAAGAACAAGGAAACACCGGTCTTTTGTTCTAATATAGTTCAGTCAAATATTTATTAAGACAATGGGCAAGAAGAAAAACTTCTTGCCCATTCAGATTTAGCCTACGACGCTACTTAACTTCCGGTTGCTGCATTTTCTCCTGCAATTCTTCCGAATGTAAAGATATCAGCAATGGCATTTCCGCCGACACGGTTAGACCCGTGAATTCCTCCGGTAATTTCACCGGCTGCATAAAGACCCGGTATCACTTGACCGTCGCGGTCGATTACCTGAGCTTTAGTGTTAATCTTGGCGCCGCCCATAGTGTGGTGTCTGCACATGCCGATAGGACCTGCGTAGAACGGTGCTTTTACAATCTTGTGGCTCAGCATTAACTCGCTTCTGCCGAGAGGATCTTTCTTGGAATCAACCATTTCGTTGTATTCCTGAATGGTCTGAGCCATTTCCTTCGGAGGCAAGTTAATAAGCTTAGCCAGTTCTTCGATAGTATCAGCTTTGAAAAGAGTACCGTTTTCTAATGCGCGGTGATTCATTTCGTTGTAGTACTCATTGTTCTTATCGAATCCATCTGCGTCGCAGACCGGAAATACGGTTTGATCCGTTTGGGCCAAAGTTGCATCTCTGATCACATCTCGGCGAGCATCTTCAGCAACGTAACGTTTTCCTTCTTTATTGAGGAAGACAGTGTATTCGATAGCTTGGAAGATGTCGGCGGTGTGCTTGTAGCCCGGTGCGGTCCAAGGGATGCACTGGATGTAGTCCATTCCGACCGCTAAGCCATTGATGCCTTGAATTGCTTTAAGGACTTCGCCGGTTGAACCGGGCTGATTTGTTGTATTCAGCTTTGTTAATCTCGGATCAAAGAAAGCGCACATTTCCGGATTTGCTGCAAAGCCGCCTGCAGCTGCAACTACACCTTTGTTAGCTTTCCAGTATTCTTTTTTACCATTTCCTAAGTCAACTTCCACACCAAGGACTCGGCCGAAGTCAGGTTTTTCACGAATAATCGAAGTGACCTTATGAGAAGTTAGGATTGGCAGGCCAATCTTCTTGGCATATTGTGTACAGGCTTTAATATAATCACCGCCGCTTTGACCGACCGGATTTCTGCAGCGCGGCCAGAGACCGCCGTAGATCTGGTAAATACCGGGTTTAAATTGAACGCCGACTCTTTTCAGCCATTCAACACTTTCAGGAACTTTTTCACAAAGTGTCTTTACCAACTCCGGATCTGCTCTATTGTCACCGGCGGCAAGAGTCTGTTCAGTATGCAGTTGAGGAGAGTCTTTGACTCCAGCTTTTTTGTAGTCAGCTTCAATTGCAGCATTCAAACCTCCGCCGGAAACCATTGTATTTCCGCCGGGCAAAGGTAATTTTTCCAAAACGACGGTATTGGCACCTTTTTCTTTTGCGACAATGCCGGCTGATAAGCCCGCACCTCCGGATCCAATGACGATAACGTCATAGGTCTTGTCCCAGGCTTGAGGAACTGAGCATAAATCAGCAGCGGATGCTAAAGAAGGAAGGGAAGCGAAAGGAGCAATTATCGAGCTTGCTAGAAGCTGTCTTCTATTGATTGTCATATTATTCTCCAGGAATACAGGTCGGGTTTTCTCTCCCGACAGTAACTATTTTAAGTATCAGGTTCCCCTTTTTAAATCCCATATTAAAGGTAACCTCTTACTACCTTCTACCGGGGGATAACGTCTTTTTTGTACTGAGTTGCAGTTCTAAGGTATCTCTGATTTTTATTGCTCCGCCATGATTGTTAATTACTTCTTCAATATTTGAAAAGAATTCGGTTCTAATAGGTTCTTTGAGGGCAATGTGATCGGAATAGGTGCTCAGAAGACCAATATATTCTTTTGCAGAAAAGGTTCGAATCCTTCGAAAGAGGAAATAACGGCAGTCCTGGAAGCCATACTTTTTAGCGGTTTCTGTTGTTACCTTTGCTTTTTCTTCTGTGAAACCGCTGAACTTAATTTTCTTGTTTTTACAGAAGGAATAAAAATACTTATCGTAAAGCCTGCTGAGTTCCGGGCCGAGTTCCGGATTTTCAATGTACGGATCCGGCTGGTTAGCAAACTGAGCAAAGATGCCGCCTTCCTTGAGAAGTGAAAAAACTTTCGGGTAACCCAACACTTCAGGAATCCAATGGAATGCCGTTGCGGAGTAAATTAAGTCAAAAGACTCTTTCGGGAGAGATACGTCCTCGAATTTGCCGGAAATTAGGTGCAAGTTTGGATAGTTGGAGAACTTCTCCTTGCAGGCGTCAGCAAGATTTATACCCGGCTCGATTGCTGTCAGCTGGCAGCCAACCTCTAAGAAAGGGAGTGTGGCTTGCCCGGTACCGATTCCGATTTCCAAAACCTGACTTGTTGAATTAAGTGAGCACGATGCAAATATTTCACGGTAAAGCTCAGGCACATAGCTAGGACGGAACTTTTCATAGTTCTGCCCAACAGCATCAAAAGAAGAAGCTAATTCATTAAATGTCATTTTGGATCCGTTGGAGCCTTAGTAGGTTCAGTACTTCTGATAATTGCATATCCAAGCCTTCTTGTGAAAACCTTCTTCATAAAAATGGCCACCTTGAAATCTTCTCAATTCTCAATAACAGACAGTGCTTTTAGTTCCGTTTTGGGGTTTTCCCGTAATATTCTTCTAAGGAGGTGATTACAATTGGTAATTAGATAATCGTGTCAGAGGCAATTATGCGGTGGCAAGGACGAGAAACAAGCAATAACGTTGAAGACAGACGAGGCCAATCCGGATTTGGTGGAGGTATGAACCTGCCTAAAGGAAAAATGGGATTGGCTGTATTGGCAGTTGTTCTTGTAGCTGGTTACTTCGGCATTGATCTAACTCCCGTCTTAGAATTTGGGTCAGATCCGGCAACTTATTCAAATCAAACATATAAACCGACGGCAGAGGAACAGCAGTTAGCTAATTTCTCCTCCGTTGCCTTGAAGAGCACTGAAGACACGTGGAGCAAGCTCTTTAAGAATTCAGGTAAGAATTACGTACCTCCTAAAATGGTTCTTTATTCAGGCTCAACTCAAACTGCTTGCGGTTACGGGCAAGCTGCTATGGGACCTTTCTACTGCCCGTCTGACAACAAACTCTACGTTGACTTGTCTTTCTATAAAGATATGCAGAGAAACTTAGGCGGAGGCGGTGATTTCGCTCTCGGTTATGTCTTAGCTCATGAAGTCGGACATCACGTTCAGAACTTATTGGGTATCGCCGACCAGGTCCGCCAAGAACAATCTCGCGTTTCTCAAAAACAAGCTAATCAACTTTCAGTAATGCTTGAGCTTCAAGCAGACTGCTTAGCCGGGGTTTGGGGACACGATATGAATAAACAAGGCATCCTCGAACAGGGTGACCTGGAGAAAGCATTAAGAACAGCTGCGGCAATCGGAGACGACAGACTGCAGAAACAAAGCACGGGAAGGGTGGTGCCGGACAGCTTTACTCATGGCACTTCTGAACAGCGTTACAAATGGTTCAAAGTCGGATTTGATTCCGGCAATCCTGAAATGTGCAATACCTTCAAATCCGGTCTTAGATGATATTTAACTCCAATTGAAATTCCTGGCAAGGTTTTCGAGTTATCTCAACCGGTAAGCATCGTCGAAGTTCTGGCGATGCTTTTTCCTTAACCTTTCCGATAATTACGGACAACGTTCAGCTAAGAAAATTATCTCAAAAGAAAATTTATTTCATAAGAAAGAATCGGGGACTGGCGGAATAAACCGACAGTCCCAAAATGTCTTACTTCACATTTAATTTAATCTTGTGACAAGTGGCGCACATATTAACCGGGGTGCTATGCCCTTTATGACATTCTTCACAAGGCTGATCTCCCATGTGTGTGTAATGAGGATTTGGCTTCAGACTTGAAGTTTTTTGTTTTAATGCTTCATAGTCGCCATGGCACTTTTGACATTGGGAGGTTGGAACGGTTTGTGCCGGAGGATTTTCTGTATGGCATGCAGCACAAGTGTTGCCTTTTTGAACGTGTGGGTCAGACAACATGTCGGGAGCTGCACTTGCCTGTAGAGCCAAAAGGGCCAACGCAGAGAAAATAATTGATTTTAATAATTTCATTTGTCTCTCCTTTTATTTAGCAGTGTTGATGGAGTGACGAGCTCCGATACGCCCCATTGCAATACCGCTGCTGATTTGGCTTCCTGCGATATCTTCTGCGTACCAGAGACCACCGGAAGCATTTCCGGCTGCATACAATCCAGGAATAGGTTTGTCATCGACATCTACAACCTGAGCATGTTTATTTATTTTCGGTCCCCCGAAAGTTGCGGCAATTCCGCCGCTCATAGGAATCGCATAGAAGGGAGCTGTGGCTACCGGGTGAGCTTTTTTGCGATTGTGCGGAGGAACAAGGGATGGTCCTTTTCCTTCAGCGATGGCCTTATTAAATTCTTTTACGGAGTTAACTAAATTTGCTTTGTTAATGCCCGCTTTATCTGCTAGCTCTTCAATAGTATTTGCTTCATATACGGGGCTGTTTAAACGTTTAAAGCGGTCAAGTAATTTAGTAAGAATATTGTCTTCATCATTGGTTTTGATGTCGCAAATAATGAAAGTTCTATTATCCGGAGTTACCTGAGGCAGCAATTTGGAGCGCATTGCTTGACCTAAGCTTTCATCTACGCATCTCTTTCCGTCTTTTCCGACGATCATGCCGTAAGCAGAATTGCTGACGCGGGCTGGATTGGCGTGAGTCTCAGGAACGATGGGGCCTGCATAAAATTCGGTCATGTTAACGAGTTTGGCGCCCAAAGGACGAGTCATCATTATGTTTTCGCCGGTATTTCTAAGAGAACCGCGAATTTTTAAATTTGCAGCCCAAGGCCCCATATACATGGTTCTCATTTCCTCATTGGCAGAGAATCCTCCGGTCGCAATCATTACGCCCTTTTCAGCCCAATAAATTTTGAAGCCGCTCGGGCTGCGAGTTTTGACGCCAATGACTCTTCCGTCATCGTTAGTAATTAGTTCGTAGGCTTTTGTATTGACATGAATTGGAAGACCAATTTTCTTTGCAACGGCTAGCATTCTGCGCATCAAAATAGAACCGCCGGTCGTTCCGTCAGTGGTCATATAAAACTGTCTTGAAAGTTTTGGATGAGGAAGATCCTTCTTTAGCTTTAGTGGGGTTCCGATGTCGATTAACCAATCAATTGCTGGACCCGACTCTAAAGCAAATGCTTCAATTGCTTCTCTGTCTCCCATTCCTTGTGTTTCATGCATCTGATCATTGACGAATTTTTCCAATGTGTCGCCTAGGCCTTTTTGCTCCCGGCTACCGAAAGCACAAAGCGTGCCTGATGCATACATCGTGTTGCCGTCTGGGCGGGGAGCTTTCTCCAGTAGGACGGTGCTGGCGCCAGCCTGTTTGGCTTCAATGGCAGCAGCTAAACCGGCAGCCCCTGCGCCAATCACGACAAAATCAAATTTTTCACTGTTATCTTTTTTTGCTTGTTCTTTAACAGGTTCCGCAGCTACGTTCTGATTTAAACTGAAAACACCGAGGACCGCTGCTGAAGAAGCTAAAAATTTTCTTCTGAGAATTGAGGACATAAGTTTTCCTTGATAAAACATTATTTTTGAAATAAAAGTGACTACTTGTATTTCATTTGAAATAATAATGCAAAAATTTATTTCATTATTACAGGAGATACCCTAGTATTAATGGAAAATTAGGAAAAGATTTTTAGAATTATGAAATAAATATTTCGTACAAAAATGGAAAATAAAGAAAATCAAGAAATTGGAATTGGGAAAATTCCAGCGTTTATTCGAAAAATTGAAGCGAAAATACCTGAATTGTCTCGCCAGCATAAGCAAGTTGCGAACTATTTAATTCATAACCTAATTCATGCTTCTTACCTCAATACGGCCCAGCTGGCGGAGGAAGCAGGAGTCAGCCCTGCCACTGTCGTGCGCTTTGCTACGGAAATGGGGTATAAAGGATTTCCTGACCTGAAAAAGGAGCTTCGCTGGACTGCACAAGTTTCATTAGAGGGAAAAGCGGTTTTAGAAGTGGATCCACAGAAGTCCTCTAACGCTTTGCAAACCTCAATATCTGTGGCGCAACAGATGCTTCAAAATCTGGCAGACAACCGTGATGATGTGGCATTTTCTCAGGCTGTTAACTTGATTTTCCAAGCCAGAAAAGTAGTGGTTTTCGGGCATAAAGCAAGTTTTGGAGTCGCTGCTCACTGCGCTTATGTTTTATCAAAAGTACATTCTGATGTCAGCCACGTACTTGGCACCAACTCTTTTGATTCATTCTCTAAATTAGATGACCTTGATCACCAAGATGTAGCAGTTGTTTTTATGGTCATTCAATATCCCACAGCTACATTGAATTTGATGAGAATGCTGGCCAAGCGCGGTGTCAAAATAGTTCTTGTTTCAGATTTTAAAACAGTGCCTGAAGCCTCATTAGCCTCTGTCGCACTCTTAGTGAGCATTAGTTTTGTTGGTTGCTTTGATGTTGTGACACCTTTGCTAGTAGTGGCGGATGCTCTTGCCTATGGTGTCTATAGAAAGGACGAAGAGAAAGCAAAACGAAGACTCTTAAGATTTAACCGTTTTAATGAAGAGGATCAGGCCTTCCGCCAAGTCTGCCGTTTTGCTGACTAAAATGAAGTATCTCTCTTTTTTCGTAAGGTTGCCGGGAACGATATTTCTGTTGGTAGGTCTGATTTTCATTTTATCGACTTCCCACTCTTTGGATCTTTTCCAGTCCTTTTTTAAATTCTCCTTATCTTGGGTCTTTTGGTATCCATTAGCACTTCTGTATTTTGTCGGCGTAATTGAAGCATTGTTAAACTCCTCAGGTGCTTTACAAAAATTTTCGTTTTGGCTTGAAGAAAGATTCCCTAAGTCTTTGTCTTTAGTACTTTTAACTTCTGTACTTGGAATTCTTCCGGCCATTGGAGGAGCACTCTTTTCGTGTGCCCTCGTCAAAAATATAGGAAAAGGAACTTCCGCCAAGGACCTTCAACTCGCTGAAATCAATTTTTGGTTCCGACATTTTCATGTTTTTATCAATCCTTTGATCCCAGGGGTCGTACTGACAGCTGCTTTAACTGAAGTTCCAATATTCCAACTTATGTCGGTTCTTGCTCCAATGGGAGTCTTATGCTTTCTAACGGGTTGGCATTGGTTTATTTCTCCAATTGATTTTAAAAGCACCTTTTTCTGGCAGCCTCTGAGACTTAACAAAAGTTTTTACATCTCAAGCTCTGTCATATTTATTGGGTCTCTTCTGTCATTTTTCTTCAAAAACTCTTTGATTTTCTTTCTATTTTGGTGTACTTGCTTAGTAGCCGTTCTAAGTTTGAAAATCTTAGGCTTTAAAAGAGTGGTAGGTTCCTTTGTTCCATCAGCAAAATTATTAAAAATCCTCTGGGACGTATCGGGTGTCCTAATCTTTGCGTTTATGTTGAGAGAGGGAGGCCTTAACGAATTGATTTTAAACTGGACAACGACTCCCGTTCTTCCCATGCTACTTATGTTGAGTGTGGGTATATTTTTTATGGGCCTCGTTACCGGAATTTGCCATGCTTACGTTGCTCTTTTAATGCCGATTGCTGCTTTGTTTTATTCCCATGATCCTCTGATTATCGGCTTTCTTTTAGGTGTTGGCTTGAGTTCTCAATTTCTTACCCCGTCCCACCTATGTTTGATAGTAACCTCCGAATACTTTGATGTTCCTGTTAAAAAACTAATCGCAGGATGTATTGCACCGCTGACAGTTGCTTTTGTCGGGTGGGGTGCAATTTTGGCTGTGATATACGAGATTTGGAAGTGAGCGCAGCTTCTTCAAGCCTAAAGATCTTTGAACCTTCTTTTGCTTTCTGCTTCTCTCCGTCAGGCTCAAATTTGCCTCAGAGAATTTTTGGAATTTCAATTTTTAAGTTCGGCCGATGAAAGCGGAGAACACGACTGAGAATTTTTAATTTCAAAATTAATCAGAAGAATCTAGAAGTTGCGAATCATAATGATCGAAATAAAAATGAGCGGCAGTGCCGCTCATTCTTAAAAGTTATTGACTTAGCTTTTCCTTGAGTAATTCACCAAGCGTCTTGATGCCTTCCTCAATTTTTGCGGGAGGAACCGTAACAAAAGACAACCTCATTGAGTTGTATTTTTCCTTTCCAACGGTATAGAAAGCAGATCCCGGGACAAAAGCAACCTTGCGTGCAACGGCTTCTTTCATAAGTTCGTCGGTATTGATGCTTTCGGGAAGTGTTACCCAAATAAACATACCGCCGTCCGGCTTCGTCCAGCTAACTCCCTCTTTCGGGAAATACTTTTCCATGGCTTTAAGCATGTACTCGCACTGGGTTTTATAGATTTCTCTGACGGCTGGGAGGTGCGTGGTCATCAAGCCGTCTTCCATGATTTGGGCAGTTATGAGCTGAGTAAAAGTAGAAGTATTCAAATCGACCGCTTGTTTAAGCTGAGTGAGAGGAGCAATAGCTTCCTTCGGACCGACAACATAGCCTAAGCGGAAGCCCGGTGCCAAAACTTTGGAGAAGGTTCCCAAAGAAATGGTCCTTTCCGGTGCGTACAGTCTCATTGACGGAGGCGGTTCTTGGTCGTAATAAAGTTCGCCGTATGGATTGTCATCAATAATCCAGAAGTCATATTCACGGGCTTTTTCAGCAAGTTTCTTTCTTCTTTCAACCGACAGTGTCAATCCGGTTGGATTTTGGAATGTTGTAATGACATAGGCGAAACGAATGTTTTTGAATTCCGGGCCAATCAAGTCTGGATTAAGACCATGCTCGTCAGTTGGGATTTCAATGTATTTCGGTTCATAAAGATCAAAGGCTTGAATGGCACCAAGGTAACTGGGGCTTTCAACAGCCACTAGGGAACCTTTGTCAATATATGCCATGCCTAGGAGATCAAGCGCTTGTTGGGATCCGGATACAATCTGGATTTCATCCGCTTGAGCAGGAACGCCTTTTGAGTTGATGTATTTAACAATTTGGTCTATTAAAGGTTTCTCTCCGACCGTCGAGCTGTATTGAAGAGCCAAAGCACCTTCTTTTTCTAGAACAGTCTGAGTAGCTTTCTCGACTTCTTTAATAGGAAAGCTTTTCGGTGAGGGTAGGCCGCCGGCAAAAGAAATAATGTCTGCTTGGCCTGCAAGCTTCAAAAGATCACCGATGATGGAATTAGTAGAATTTAATACCCTCTGCGACTTTGGGGGTGTTTGATTTTTAGTTTCCGAGTTCATTATCGCATTCGATTGGTTAAAACAATTAAAAACATATCTCAGGAGTTACACATTTTGTGATTTCCCGTTTTTGTTAGTCTAATTCCAATGTTCGCCAAATATCTTGAAAAATACTTAGAAATCCCCAAATAGAAATCATCGGGAAAATTTAAAAGGAATAAAAGAAATGAGTGAACAAAAAAAGGAAACCTTAGGTTTTCAGACCGAAGTTAAACAAATGCTGCACCTCATGGTGCATTCGCTGTATTCAAATCGCGAAATTTTCTTAAGAGAACTTATTTCTAACGCATCTGACGCTATCGATAAGCTCAAGTTCGAAGCCATCAAAAAACCGGAATTATTATCTCAGGATCCTCATCCTTCCATCCGAATCGGCGTAGACGAAACCGCTCAAACTATTACTATCAGCGATGACGGTATCGGTATGACTCGAGAAGAAGTCATTTCTCATTTGGGTACGATTGCTAAAAGCGGGACTAAAGAGTTCTTTGCGAATCTTTCCGGAGACCAAAAGAAGGATGCACAGCTTATCGGTCAGTTCGGCGTTGGCTTTTATTCTTCTTTCATCGTTGCCGATAAAGTAACCGTTGTTACACGCAAAGCCGGAGATCCTGCTGATTCCGCTACTCTCTGGGAAAGTAACGGTGAGGGTGAATTCACTGTAGAAAATACAAAACGGGATCATTTCGGTACGGACGTTATTCTTCATATGAAGAGTGAAGACAGAGACTTGGTAAGCAAGTTCAGACTCCGCAATATTCTCACCAAGTACTCCGATCACATCTCTACTCCGATTTTGATGGGTAAAGATGAATACAAAGATGACAAAGTCATCGACACCGGAGAATGGGAAGCTATCAACCAAGGCGCAGCTTTATGGGCACGTCCGAAATCTGAAATTACTGAAGATCAGTATAAAGAGTTCTACCATCATGTTTCCCACGATCCAAGCGATCCTTTGACTTGGACACACAACAAAGTAGAAGGCAAAAACGAATACATCCAATTGCTTTACGTCCCAAGTGCTGCTCCATTCGATCTTTGGGACAGAGAACACGTTAACGGTGTAAAACTTTACGTGAAACGCGTCTTCATCATGGACGACGCCTCCCAGTTGATGCCTAAATATCTCCGCTTTATCCGCGGCGTAATCGATTCTGAAGATCTTCCTTTGAATGTCAGCCGTGAAATTCTTCAACAGTCCAGAGACTTGAAGACAATTCGCGATGGCTCTACAAAGCGTGTTCTTTCCATGCTTGAAGATTTGGCCGCCAGCAGAGCTGCAGACTACGACAAATTCTGGGCTTTGTTCGGAAATGTCTTGAAGGAAGGTATGGGAGAAGACCCTCTCAACAGAGAAAGAATTCAGAAGCTGTTGAGATTTGTTTCTACAGCCACTGAAGGCAAACAGACCGCTACATTAGAAGGCTATCTCGCCAGAATGAAGACTGGCCAGAACAGTATCTATTATGTTACCGGCGACACACCGGAAGCCGCCGCTAAGAGTCCGTTGCTTGAACTCTTCAAGAAAAAGGATGTTGAAGTTCTCCTCATGGGAGGCCCAATCGATGAATGGCTCATGCAGTTCATGACTGAATTCGAAGGCAAGTCTTTTGTCAATATTGCTAAGGGAGATTTGGACCTCGGCGATTTATCTGACAAGAACGAAAAAGAAGAAAAGGAAAAACTTCAAGTTGAATTCAAGCCTTTGATTGATAAGTTCAAGGAGGCCTTAGGTTCTTCCGTTCAGGACGTCCGCATGACATTAAGACTGACGGATTCTCCGGCATGTATCGTTAATGATGAAAACGCTTTAAATCCGGCCTTTGTCAGAATGATGAAGATGGCCGGACAGGAAGTTCCTGAAAGTAAGCCGATTTTGGAATTGAATCCGAATAATCCTTTGGTTGCTCGTTTGCAGGAAAAGAATGCTTTCTCTCCGGATTGGGCAAAACTCTTGTTAGAGCAAGCACAGTTAATGGAAGGTGAAACTCTGGAAGATCCAGCAGGATTCGTCCAAAGAATGAATACCATGTTGGTTGATTCAATGCAGGCTAAAGGCAATTAGTCCGACTGACTATATAAATTAAATTCATTTACGCCTCTTCTCCGCTTCAGAGAGGAGGCAAATTTTTTATCTTCGAGTAAACAAAAGATCGTGTTTATCGAATATGGTTCCACTGAAAGGAGTCTCCTCGGAGCTTCTATAATTCTTCCTCAAATTTGATTAGTGGCATCCAGTTTTTTTCAAAGGCATATTGATGGCAAAGAAAAAAGTAAGAACACCGGTAGATTTTTCAGAATTGGGTGGTTATAGATATTTGCATTTTGGCTCTGAATGGATTCAAGGAGGGATGCAGATTAATCGTCCCTACCGTCTTGCTCTTGAGTATCAGCAGTCTATGATGGCGTTGGCTCTGTTCGAACCCCATCCTAAGGAAATTCTGCAACTAGGTCTGGGGGCCGCAGGCTTTGCCAAATTCACTTGGAAATATCTGCCTGAAGCTAAAACTACAGTCGTGGAAATTTCTGAAGATGTATATATGGCCTGCAGGATGTGGTTCAAGCTTCCCGATGAAGATGACCATCTGAAGATTGTGTTTGAAGACTGCAAGAAATATCTTTCTGAGGGAAATTTCGAACCTGTCGATTGGCTTTTGGTCGATATTTACGATGCAGAAGCTTGGGGTCCGGTTTACGATGATGTGCCTTTCTATCGTCTTTGCAGGAAAGCACTCCGAGAGGGAGGAGTTGCCAGTTTTAATTTATTCGGAGGCGAAGATTTCGAAAAAAGTTACAAGGCGATTTCTGAGGCATTTTACGGTCAAGTGCTTATCATGCCCGAAGTTCAAGAAGGGAACCGCATTGTGATCGCCTCTAAAGGTGAAAAGAAGGATTATTCCATTGAACAATTGAAAGAACGGGCTGCAGAAATTCAAGCGCGCTTGAAGGTTCCTGCCAAGAAATGGATAAAGATGCTGCAGAAAGAGAACTCTCTTTCTAATGAGTTCAAGTTTTAGACTCTCTAGATATCTCGGCTTTTCAGTTAATCTGCCGGTGCATAGTCAATAGAAAAGAGGCCTTTTTAGACCTCTTTTCTGCCTTGAAGCTCAAGTACCGGGCTTCATTTGTTTGACTTTTTTCTTCTCTGGTTTTTCAAGAAGCTTTTCTTTAAATTCGCAGAGGTCTTTAATCGGACAGCGCCAGCATTCGGGAGCTCTGGCTTTGCAGATGTAGCGGCCGAGAAGAATAAACCAGTGATGAGCATTGACGCGGTACTCTAAAGGCGTGTACCGTTCCATTTTGATTTGAACTTGCTCAGGTGTTTTTCCGGTTGCGTATTTTGTGCGGTTGGCAACGCGGAAAACATGCGTATCCACAGCGATTTTCGGCTCACCGAAAGCGACATTCATCACCACGCTGGCGGTTTTTTTGCCAACACCCGGAAGCTCAACAAGCTTGTCAAATTCTTGAGGAACTTGACTGTGGTACTTATCAACTAAGGTTTGGCATAGTTCCATCACATTTTTGGTCTTAGTTCTGAAAAGTCCAATCTTCTTGATGTGGTCAAGAAAGGTTTCCGGGCCCATCTCCAACAGCTTTTCCGGAGTGTTGGCGATAGGAAAAATATGCCGAGTCGCTTCATTGACACTCTTGTCGGTGGCCTGAGCAGAAAGAACAACAGCAATTAACAACTCAAAAGGAGTGGAATATTCCAATTCGCTTTTCGGGTCAGGATTGTCTGCTTGAAGCACCTTTAAAATCTCAATTCTTTTTGCCTGATTCATTGTTTCTTCTTTAAAAGCTTTGCGAGGAGATCTTTCTTAGCCGCTGCTGATCCTTTGGCATTGAGCTTGGCCTCTTTTTCTTCTTCTATCTGCTTTCTGCGCAGATTCCTAGCATTAAACCTTTGTCTGGAACGGTTTTTATCTTCCTCAGTCCATTCTCTATTCGCTGGTTCCATATCAATGCAGTCCATCGGACAGGCTATCTGACAAAGACAACATCCCGTGCAAAAAACAGGATCTACTTGATGCATATGTTTTGGAGAACCAATGATGGCATCGGTGGGGCAGGCCGTAACACAGAGTTTGCATCCGATGCAAAGCTTTGGATTAATTACGGCAGTTTCAAAGGGAACATGCTCTCCGCAAGATTGATCCAACGGCAGGATTTCCACCTCTAATAAAGAAGCAAGCTTACGGATGCCGTCGTCTCCTCCGGGAGGACAGCGGTTTATTTTTTCTCCGCTCACGATGGCTTTGGCATATTCCAGACAGCCTTTATGGCCGCATTGTTCGCACTGCGTCTGCGGAAGAATGCTGTCAATCTTTAGAACTAATTGATCCATAAAGAAAGATGGTTACCAGAGGTTTTCAGCGAGAAGATTTCCGGGCTGTCCCCTGCGCGGAGACACAAATCCTTTGGTTTTAAGGACATTTCGAGCGGATTTCAGCATTTCCGGATTGCCGCATAAAAGAACACGGGATTCAACCGGATCTAACTTGCGTTCTGCCGTTGCTTCTAAATCACCGCTTTCAATTAAAGCAGGAATTCTTTGAGATAAGAACTGTGTAGCTTCACGGGTAATCACAGGAACATAGCAGAAAGAGTGACTTGGATTGGCACCGAATCTAGAATCGTCCGTAAATTTCTGAATGAGGTTGGTGTATGCCAAGTCTTCGGAGTATCTGACCGAGTGAACCAAAACGATGTTCGGCCATTGCTTCCAAACAGATCCGTCTTGAAGAATGGACATGAAGGGCGCCAAGCCGGTACCGGAGGAGATGCACCATAAAGTATTTCCTCCCGGAATTCTTTCCGGAAGCATAGAACCCCAAAGTTCCGGCTCTAAGTAACAGGATTGTCCCGGTTCTAAAGTCGTCAGTGCACTGGAAACCCTTCCTCCTTGAACCTCAACAATAAAGAATTCTAGGAAGGGATCTTCCGGAAGAGACGCCATAGAATAGGGACGACCTTCGTAAGCAGTACCCTCAGCAAAATCTTTTTCGATTCCTAAACGAACAAATTGTCCGGGCTTAAAAGTAAAAGAATCCGGCTTCTCAAATCTCAGAGAAACTAATCCTTCTCTCCAGACTTGCTTCTGGAGGAGCTTAATGGGTACTGCTTTCTGAGGAATCATTCGAGTTCCTTTTTAAGATATTGACGTTTAACCAACACGTCGCGCCATTCTTCTGCTTCGTCAGTATGAGGCTTCATGCGGGTGATGGAAGGCCAAACTCTTGCTAATTCTGCATTCAAGGCGATGAATTCTTGTTGATCTTCAGGAACGTCTTCTTCAGCCATAATGGCGTTAGTCGGACATTCCGGAATGCAAACTGCACAGTCAATGCATTCATCAGGATCGATGACTAAGAAATTCGGACCTTCTCTGAAGCAGTCGACAGGACAGACGTCAACGCAGTCGGTGTATTTGCAGAGAATGCAAGGTTCGGTGACAACGTGTGCCATTTAATTATTTCTCCAACTTGTAGGTTTTTAAGATTAAGCTCCCTATTTTAAAACTTTGACGAGATGTCTTTTTTGTCTGGTTGCAAAAAAGTAGGTTCAAAGGAGGTATTTTTATCGAACCGGCGCTTTTTTCGGTAAATGTCTGTAATTCACATTATGAGAAAATCTTTCTCCTGAAAGAAAGTAATCTCTCATTCCTCCGTTAGTATATTGAAAACATTAGAATGACCGCACAACAATTCAGGCAGATTACTACATGATCATAAATTCTCTTCTAGATACCGACTTGTACAAATTTACGATGATGCAGTGTGTGCTTCATCAATTTCCCGGTGCACAAGTTGAATATAAATTTAAGTGCAGAAATGAAGGGACGGATCTTCAAGCTGTTTTGCCGGAAATCAGAGAAGAAATCGAAAACTTATGTACTCTTCAATTCAAACCCGAAGAACTTGAATATCTTTCTAAGCTGCGCTTTATTAAAAGCGATTTCGTAGATTTCTTAGAACTTTTCCGCCTCAATAAAGCCCGTATTGAAGCTTACCCGGCAGACGGAAGTAAGACTGACATTGAAATTCGCATTAAAGGTCCTTGGCTTCACACAATTATGTTTGAGATTCCTGTGTTGGCCATCGTGGGAGAATGCTATTACCAGAAGTTCTATCCGGTTCCGGATTTAGAGGAAGGGAGAAGGCGTTTAGCAGAAAAAATTCAACTGATTAAGGATCTGCCTAATGGTTCTCCGGGTCTGACAATCTCAGAGTATGGGACAAGAAGAAGATTTTCGAAGGCGTGGCAGCTCGAAGTGATTCGAACTTTGAGAGAACAACTTGGTAACAAATTTGTAGGAACTAGTAACGTATACTTCGCGATGACCGAAGGATTAACCCCTTTGGGAACAATGGCGCACGAATATCTTCAGGCGTGTCAGGCTCTCGGGCCGCGTTTGAGAGATTCACAGACGTATGCCTTTGAAATGTGGGCTAAAGAGTACAGAGGAGACCTGGGGATTGCTCTGTCAGATGTTTTCGGAATGAAGGCCTTTTTGTCTGATTTCGATATGTATTTCTGCAAATTGTTTGACGGGGCCAGACACGATTCCGGAGATCCTTATATTTGGGGCGAGAAAATCATCGAGCACTACAGGCGCAATCGTTGTGATCCGCGCACGAAGAGCTTGATTTTCTCCGATATGCTGGATATTCCCAAGGTCATAAGTCTCTACAACCGGTTCCATAACAAGATCAATTTAGGTTTTGGTATTGGGACCAACCTGGTTAACGATCTGGGTTACCCTGCATTACAGAACGTCATTAAATTAGTCCGCTGCAACGGACAACCGGTTGCAAAATTATCCGATTCTCCAAGCAAGAGCATGTGTGAGGACGAATCATATTTGAAGTACTTAAGAGAGGTCTTCGAGCTTGATGAATGTCAAGAGGCGAAGGCTTAATTTTAATTTTTAGGAAGCATTAATGAAATCTTCGACATCTACGGTTTTGGCATCCGCGTTGATGCTGGGACTTTTGCCGCTTAATGCCCACGCTTCTCTCCCGGGAGCATCTCTTTCTTTATGGTGGGCAGTGCCGTTTGCCGGCATTTTGTTGAGCATCGCTCTGGGACCATTGCTTTTTGCGCACTTTTGGCACAAGAACTACGGAAAAGTTGCTCTTATGTGGGCAATTCTTTGTGCTGTGCCTCTTTATATTTTCTTCGACAGCACAACCAGTACTCAAGCTCTCGCACATGCTCTCATCGGCGACTATGTGCCGTTTATTATTTTCGTAGGCTCTTTGTATGTGGTAGCCGGCGGTATTCACTTAAGAGGCTCTTTCTTGGGGCGCCCGGTTTTGAATACAGGATTCCTTTTGGTTGGTGCAGTCCTTGCTAACTTTATGGGAACGACAGGCGCTGCGATGCTTCTTATTAGACCTTTGATTGAGGCTAACAAAAAGCGTCACTATCAGATGCATACCTATATTTTCTTCATCTTTATTGTTGCCAACATCGCGGGTTCTCTTACTCCCTTAGGCGATCCTCCGCTGTTTTTGGGCTTCCTTCGCGGCGTAACTTTCTTCTGGACTGCTGAGCATCTTTTGCTTGTCACCGGACTTGCGGTTGGTCTTCTTTTGTGCGTTTACTTTCTTGTTGATACCATCCTCTTCAATAAAGAAGTTAAAGCCAATCCTTCTCTTCTAGAAACGAAAGAGAAGATTCCGTTCGGCATTGAAGGCTCGGTTAACTTTATCCTTCTCGCCTGTATCGTCGGTGCTGTTCTTATGTCCGGCTTCTGGAAGACAGGGGTTGAGTACCATGTGCTTGGCGTTCATTTGGCTCTTGAATCCATAATCCGTGACGGAATTTTCTTAACTGCCGGCATCCTTTCTCTTTTAGTGACTAGAAAAGAATACCGCGAAGCCAATCAGTTCAGTTGGGAACCGATTCTCGAGGTCGGCAAGCTGTTCTTCGGCATCTTCGTGACGATCGTTCCTGTCTTGGAAATGCTTCGTGCAGGTCACGAAGGCGCATTCGCACCGTTAGTTTCTTTGGTAACGGGTGCGGATGGTCAGCCGGTTAACGCAGCATTTTTCTGGCTCACAGGTATGCTTTCCAGCTTCTTGGATAACGCTCCGACTTATCTTGCCTTCTTTAATTTGGCCGGCGGCGATCCTCAGCTCTTGATGACAAAAGAAGCTCATACTTTGATGGCTATCTCTATGGGTGCCGTATTTATGGGCGCGATGACCTACATTGGAAATGCTCCGAACTTCATGGTTGTTTCCATTGTCCAGAACCGAGGAATCAAGATGCCGACATTCTTCGGCTATATGATTTGGTCCTACGGCATACTGATTCCAATTTTCTTGATGCTTACCTGGTTATTCCTTATGTAAATCCTAGCATTAAGATCCACTAGCCAATGCTAGTCAAGAATTTGAGCCTCCTAGATGAAAAATTTAGGAGGCTTAAATTATTCGTACAGAGTTATTGCTTTTTATTTGGTTTGTTCGCAGGAGGAATTCAAAACTTTCATATATGCAACCAATTGAATTCTATTCAGAAGTTGTTCAAAGAATAACGCTAACTTATTATTTTTATTGGAAAGAAAGTGCATTGATTGAATAGATCTTGGTTTACTTTTGTGTCTATATACCTTAATGCGGTAATTAGGCAGAACCTGTGGTTTCTACCTAAACATAAAAAAATCTGAAGAAAGTTTGATCAAGGTCAAACTACCTAGGTAATGACTTTGGA
>OGKG01000627.1_pt1 | contig 45433 bp, 29 predicted proteins | sample 1572201 | NCBI WGS metagenome assembly OGKG01 (sample SAMEA2582146, study PRJEB24529) | metagenome | biome: Human gut stool | place: China | collected 2011 | reverse complement strand
GCATTGCGGGTGCTGGCGGTAACAATAACTTTGTCGCCGACAGCCACGGGAATATTCGGTTTTTCCGCCGTGATATTCTTCTGTGCTACTTCCGACAGGCCACACGCTCCCTTGGAATGACAAGAAGCACACGCCGATTGATTTTGTATCTGCACGATAATGGCGTTATCTTCTACTTTTATAACAATTCCGTCGTGTTCTATTGTGTCCTTTGCTGCCATGATGAGTTTTTAAGGTTTATAAAGTTCATAAAGTTACCCCTTCGGGGGGTAAAGTTTATACGATACACGTACTATAAAGTATTCACGAGTTTTTCACCTTATAAACTTTACAAACCTTATGAACTTTATGAACTCATTTATTTCTTTCGCATAAATATTTGAATCGGCACCCCGGTGAAATTCCAGTGTTCACGGATTTTGTTTTCCAAGAAACGTTTGTACGGTTCTTTCACGTATTGCGGTAAGTTGCAATAAAACGCGAAAGTCGGCGTTTTCGTGGGTAATTGAGTCACGTATTTTATACGGATGTATTTTCCTTTTAAACTTGGTGGGGGGTAGTTCTCGATTTCCTCCAACATGATGCGGTTCAATTCCGAGGTTTTCAGTTTTTGAGCCCGGCTGCGATAGGTTTCGATGGCGGCTTCCAGTGCTTTTAGTAAACGTTGTTTCGTGAGCGCGGAAGTGAAAATGATCTCTACATCATTGAATGGTGCCATTTTAGCACGCAGGTCTTTCTCGAAGTTAATAGTTGTTTTATTATCTTTTTCGATTAAGTCCCACTTGTTTACCAGTACCACGACACCTTTTTGGTTGCGCTCTATCAAGTGGAATATATTCAAATCCTGAGCTTCCATACCCCGGGTGGCATCAATCAGTAACATACAGACGTCACTGTCCTCTATGGCACGCACGGAACGCATCACGGAATAGAATTCCACGTCCTCGTTTACTTTGGCTTTTTTACGTAGTCCGGCAGTATCCACCAGCAAGAAATCATGCCCGAAGCGGTTGTACCGGGTGGTCAGCGTGTCACGGGTAGTCCCCGCGATGTCCGTAACAATATTCCGTTCCTTGTCTATCAGGGCGTTAATGGTGGAAGATTTTCCCACGTTAGGGCGTCCCACGATAGCGATTTTGGGAAGTTCATCCTCGTCTTCCAACGGGTCGCTCGTGAAATGAGATACCAGTTTATCAAGTAATTCACCGGTTCCGGAACCGTTTATAGATGAGATCGGGAATATTTCTTCCCCGACACCCAGTTTATAGAATTCGTGAACATCATAAAGACGTTCGCCATTATCCACCTTATTGGCGATGAGGTAAACAGGCTTCGTGACTTTTCGCAACATACGGGCGAAACTGTAATCCAAATCGGTTATTCCTAATTCCACGTCACACACGAACAGAATCACGTCTGCCTCGTCCATGGCCAGCAGTACCTGTTTGTTGATCTCTTCCTCGAAAATATCTGAGCTGTTAGAAACGTACCCACCCGTGTCAATAACGGAAAAATCTTTACCGTTCCACACTGATTTCCCGTAATTCCGGTCACGGGTCACACCGCTTTCCTCGTTCACGATGGCTACTCGTCCACCGACCAAGCGATTGAAAAGTGTTGATTTTCCCACGTTGGGGCGTCCTACTATGGCAACAATATTACTCATTTTATAAATTGAAAATTGAAAATTGAAAATTGAAAATGATGATTTGCAATCTCAATTTTAGTTATTAATGTTATAGTTGTTTGTAACCGAAGCGTTTCAAATCGTTTTCTTTGTTCCGCCAGTCTTTCAGTACTTTGACGTAAAGGTTAAGGAACACTTTCTTGGCGAAGAAAGCTTCGATGTCTACTCGGGCTTCCGTGCCTACTTTTTTCAAGGCGGCACCTTGGTGTCCGATGATAATGCCTTTCTGTGAATCACGTTCGACGTTAATTACCGCCATGATATTGATTCTTTTGGCTTCTTCTTTGAATTCTTCTACGACCACCTCGACGGAGTAGGGGATTTCCTTGTCGTAGTGCAACAGGATTTTTTCCCGTATGATTTCCGTCACGAAGAAACGAGCGGGCATATCGGTTATTTCTTCTTTATCGAAATAAGGTTCTCCGACGGGAAGCAATTCCAGTATCCGCTTGTACAGGTTGTCGACGTTGAAGTTCTCGGTTGCCGAGATGGGGAATATCTCCGCTTGCGGGATGATTTCCTTCCATTTCGCGAACAGGGCATCCAGCTTATCCGGCGTGGTCAGATCAATTTTGTTCAATACCAACAAGATGGGTACTTCGCTTTGCTTCACTTTATCGATGAAGTCGGCGTTCTTCTCGAAATTTTCCACCACGTCGGTCACGTAGAGAATAATATCCGCGTCAATAATGGCGGTTTTCGAGAAGTCCAGCATGTATTCCTGCATCTTGTAGCTTGGTTTCACGACTCCCGGGGTGTCGGAAAACACGATTTGAAAATCCTCCCCGTTCACGATACCTTTAATGCGGTGGCGCGTCGTTTGGGATTTAGATGTGATAATCGATAATTTTTCCCCGACTAATCGATTCATCAAGGTGGATTTCCCCACGTTGGGGTTTCCTAAAATATTGACAAAACCTGCTTTATGCTCCATGTACTCAAAAATTTATTGGGCACAAAAGTACAATTAAAAATTGGAATTGAGAAATTTGTACTTCTAAGTTGGATGGTCTGAAGTAAAATGTAAGGTCGGATTAACCTTAAACCTCGGGTATTTCTACCGTAATACTATATCTACTTGCTTATGGGCTTGCGATAAACCACTTCTTCCACCGTTAGGTAAGGGCGAAAGAAGTGAGGTGTATCGACCCGGTAAGCGTGTAGAAGTAGGATTACCCTAGGATTACTCGAGTAATACCGTGTATTTATTTATAGATATATTCTATATTTTCCGTGCTTGCGGGATTTTGGGGATCGGTTTTAGCGATCCATGCCCCGGAGTTGTCGTACTCGTATTTGTATCGCGGATCGACTTGATTACCGAATTCATCGTAATGGATGGTAATGTTACCCGTGATTTTTTCGTTTTGCAAATTTTCCTTCTCGTATGATATAACGGTCAAGTAACCATATGGGTTGTAACCGTAATGTGATGTTTGTTTCGTGATCGGGTTGTGGATGTCCGGTTTGAGGTTTATTTTGATTTCTTGTGTTAAACGTCCCTTGTTGTCATATGTTAAGTCGGTCTGGGCGTATATTTGCCCGTTGTCGTATTCTTGTATTTGAACGAGTTGTCCTTGATTGTTATAGGTTTCCGTGTGACTCTTGTCGTTATTCCATTTGATGTTTTTCATGCTGATATGCCCTTGTATGTTGTATTGACAACTTACTTGACACAGAATATTTCCGGATAGGGAATCCACGGATTCTTCCTCGAAGCATTTGCCGAGGTTGTTGTATTTAAAGGTGGTCGTGATGTTTGATAAACAAGAATCTTTTACACGTGTTTTTTTCACGGATTGCAGCAGGTAGCCGTGGTCATTGTAATTATAATAAATATTCGTGGTGGTGTCCCCCGAAACAAGGATTTCTCGGATGATCTTGTCGCCCGTGTAGTATTTGGTGTACGACGGAGCGGTCCAAATCATGGAATCCACGAATTGTTCTCTTAATTGGATGGCTTTATCTCTGAACTGTTTATACTTGTGTTCTTGTAAATATTGTTTTACAAGCGGGAGTTGTGTGGATGAATCAACTTGGGCTATGAGGATTACCAGATCAACGCTGTCATTCGTGTATTCGACTTCCGGGAGAAAGTTTCTTGAATAGCCGGAAAGATACGGGCAGTTGATGTACGCGTTGATGGCAGTTTTCATCTCTTCCGGTTTTTTGGCGTTTTTGACCATGTCGTATAAATGGATGTCATACATCTTTTCCACGTCGGTTTTATAAGGACGGGGTTCTTTCGCTCCCGCGTAGAATGTTTTCAGTATAGGGTTGTTGAAATATAACAATATGGTTGAGTCGGTCGTGCAAGTGCAAACATTGTCGTACAATAGTTTATTATAGATGGTAGCGACGGCGGGATAGTTATACAAGGTGTCGAAATCGGTGAAATAGGTTTCACATTTACCCAAGGTCGGTTGTGCTTTCAAATCGGCGAACTGTACTTTTTCTTTTAGCGCGATGATCGAGTCGAATATTTTCGGGGTTATCATGTACTTGTATTTTGTCAATAATCCGAGTACGGCGCGTGAATCTTGTAATTGTGTGTCGGAGTAGGTCAATAGAGCGTAGATCGTGGAATCGGCTTTCCAGACGAAAGTTTCGAAATTTAAGCCGGCATCCCGGCAGATGGAACGAACACGAGCCCCGTCATCTTGCCGGTTTTCTTCCATACTGGTTTTCAGATAAGGTTCTACAGCCCCGAGATTCGGGTCGAAAAGAAGTGTTTCCAGAGCATCGGCAAGAGCGATTTCATGTTTATACGTTTCGGCACTTTTGGGGTCGATCCTCTCTTTTACCCTCGCGTATTTGTCCCGTTCGGCTCTCGCGATATGCTCGTAAAGTTTTTCAATCCTGTTTTGCTTTTGCGCGAAGAGATTCGTGTTGAATATCCCCGTGAAAAGGGTACAGATGATAATCGTTGGTAGTAATTTTTTCATATCGTTCTCAAATTTAGCGTAGTATCTACGTAAAATTAGGGATAAAGTTTGATATGAACAATATTTTTATTGGTGTTTTTTATGAATAAAGTTTACTTATATTGTTGATTTCGATGGGTATAGGCTTCTATAGGTAGAACTGGGTACTTGGTATCTTTTTGGTATTGGAAAGCGTAATAAGAGGAGAAGATTGAGGGGGAGATCGTATGATGTCGATATATTTTATCATGAGGAATGGATGGATTTTGAGGTGTATATGTTATCTTTGTTAGGCATTATAAATAAATGTTATGGTTATAGATATAATAGGTAATAGCGAGAGAATAGAGAGTCTGAATCCTTATTTCAAGGCTGTGTTCGATTATATAAAGACGCACGATCTGGCAGGTATGCCCGTGGGCAGAGTAGATATTGTCGGCGAGGATGCTTTTATTAAAATCGAGGATGCACGGGGACGAAGCGTGGATGAGGCCGTTTATGAGCGACATGATAAATATATAGATATTCAGATGCCGCTGCTCGTGTCGGAGTCTTACGGGTGGAAAGCCAAAAGTCGGTTGGGGGAGGCTTCTGCTTCTTATAACGAGGAAGGGGATTATACTTTTTATAAAGATAAGGTGGAAGGTGTGTTCACGCTTTCTCCCGGTGAGTTCGTGATTTTTTTTCCGGAAGATGCACATGCGCCTTGTATCGGTGAAGGGGTAATCCGGAAGATGGTGGCGAAAGTTAAACAATTGTAGATTTAGTGATTGACGATTTACGATTGTTGCATGTGAACTTTTTGGTAAATTACAAATTCAATTGTATGAAGAAATGGCATAAGATAGTTTTAGCGGTGCTGGTTGTTTTGATAATCGTTTATTTCTGTCTGCCTTATTACGCCCGGCAGGCTTTGATATACTGGTATCCTTCGATTGATGATTTGTCGATGTTCGAGAAACACACGGTGCAGAAGGCCGATTCGTCATGGACGTGGGCACACGCGAAAGATTATAACACTTACGAGATGAGTCCGGAGGATGATGCTTACCTGAATGATTTCCGTACGGTATCTTTTCTGGTGATTCAGAATGACAGTATCGTTTACGAGGAATATCGTTCCGGTTGGAATGACACGAAGACATCGAACATTTTTTCATCGACGAAGAGTATCGTGGGGTTATTGATCGGGGCGGCTTATGACGAGGGGAAGATCGAGAGTCTGGATGATCCCGTGTGGAAATATATTCCGGAATTCAAGGTCGGGGAAAAGAAAAATATCACGATTCGCCATTTGTTGACGATGAGTGGCGGGTTGAATTGGGACGAGGCTTACGCTTCTTTGTTTTCCGTGACGACGCACGGGTATTACGGGAATGATTTATACGAGTTGGTGACCGGGTTGGACGTGATTGAAGAACCGGGGAAGCAATTTTCTTACCGGAGCGGCGATACGCAGATATTGGCGTTTATCGTGGAAAAGGCAACCGGGAAAACAATTAGCGATTATGCGGAGGAGAAGTTATGGCGACCGATGCAGGCGGCACAGGATGCCTATTGGTTGTTGGATAAAAAGGACGGGGATGAGAAGTCATTCTGTTGTTTCCATACCACGGCGAGGGAAGTGGCACGTTTTGCCCGTCTGATGCTTCATCACGGCAACTGGAACGGGAAGCAATTGATCTCTGAAGAATATATCAATGAAGCCATGAGCCCGGCAAGTTACTTGAAAGACGAGTGGGGTAAGGATTCGTTGGATTATTACGGTTTCCAGATATGGATTATGAATTATCACGGTCAGCGGAACCCTTATTTCCGGGGAATGCTGGGGCAGTATATTATCGCTATACCGGAACGGAATGCCATTATTGTTCGTTTGGGACACAAGAAAGATGAAAAACGTATCCGAGAAACTACCCGTGACGTGTATCGCTACATGGATATCGGGACGAAGATATTGGATGGTAGAAAATAGGGGGAGTTGTAGATTTTAAAAGAAAAATCTATCTTTGTAGTGTCAACAAGTGTTGATTTACATGGATATGGATGAAATGCGTTCAGATGAAATTTTCGAAGCTATAAAGCGGAGGGAGCATAGTGTCTTTAAGCATCTTTTTGAAACTTATTTCAAGAAGATGACGCTTTTTGCCGAGTATTTTCTTTTGGATAGGGATGAGGCGGAGGATATCGCTCAAGAGATTTTTGTGGATTTGTGGAATAACGCACCGATGCTTTCCGGTATTTCGAACTTGAAGTCTTATCTTTTCGTGCAGGTTCGAAACAGGTGTTTCAACCGATTGAGGCATTTACACGTGGAGGATAATTATAAACAATGGTTGACGGAAGCACAGGTGTACGCGGAAATACCGGAAGTGGAGGTCGACCCGGAGTTGTTGCAGAGGGTATATGACGTAATCGACGAATTGCCCGAGCAAGCTCGCCAAGTATTTAAACGATGCGTGTTGGATGGGAAAAAATATAAAGAAGTGGCGGAAGAAATGGGTGTATCCGTCAATACGATCAACACGCAGATGACTCGGTCGTACAAGTATATCAGGAAACGAATGGGAGTTTCTTTCTTGGTGATTTTAGCTATTATTTGATGGCTGTTTGGGTCCGATAAAAAGATTTTGTTATTAATATCCTTATTTTTTGATTTTTTGTCACTGTGTTTTCACTGGAAGTTGTCTTTTATATATTAACCTAAAAAAGATAATTATGAAGACAAAAATTTTATTGGTTTTTGCATTGTTTTTAATGCTGACCGGATTCTATGGAGAAGATAGAATCGTAGAACAAAGTGGTGTAAACTTACAGGAAGAAGTTGATGGTTTTGCACCTACACCGATTGCTAAACCTAGTGTTTATGGGGCTAATGGGGGTTCTGATATCATTCTTGAGGTTCGATTTAGGGCAAGACCTAAAGCTACGGTTACTTGGTATCATGGTACAAAGGAGGTTAAAGAAGACAGTAGGCACGAAATACTTATGCGTGGAAATTCTTCAGATGAATACACGGCATTGTTAATAATAAGAGATCTGAAAATGGAGGATGCTGGAAAGTATAAAGCGCATGTTAATAATGAATTCGGAGAATTTAATGGTGTAATAACATTAGATATTACTCCAGCGTAAAATATTTGATTTCATATTAATAACTAAAAAAGACTTCAAAAAAAACACTATTTCTGAAGTTTTTTACTCCGGTTAGTTTATGCATAGATTATTTATCGTATTATTCAGAAAATAGTAATAATGAATAGTAATCACATTTTGATAGAAACTTCATACGAGTTTAAGCGTACTCGGCGGAGTATAATCTTTTGGTTGTTTGTCGTGTTAGGAGTTGTGGGAATAAATCTTTATATGTTTACCCCGTTGTCTGCTTTGTTTTCAATTAAAAGTTTTGACCAATTGGTGCGGGGAGAGGCGATGCCGTGGATTGCACAGGTGTTGCCCTCGTCGATTCCTTTCAGGTGTGCTTACTTGTTCAATGTATTGCAACTTTTTTTCGTGACGGTTCTCATGATCAATGACACGAGATTATCTCGGGTGGATGCCTTTGCGGCTTTGAAGGTTCACCCGCAAGGGAATGCGGAGAGTTCTATCGGAAATGTGGCGGGAAAAGTCATTGCTTGCTCGATGGTTAATGTGGCGGTATTTCTTTTTTGTGGCTTGTTGAATTTTCTTTTTTACCCGAGGGTATTTAATATTGGGTATTACCTGTTTTACTGGTTGACGCTTAACTTGCCGACGTTGTTTTTTTGCATAGGTGTGTCGACGTTGGTGGTGCGATTGGTGAAAAATAATGGATTGAGTATTTTTGTTTTAGTTTTGATCTTGGGAATGTTTACCCTTCCCGGGGCGGTTTGGCTAAACGGGGTGTTCGACCCGCTTGCTGCAAGAATACCTAATTTGTTTTCTGATTTCACGGGGCACGTGAACCTTGAGGCGTACTTGTTACAACGGGCATTTATTTTGTTTCTCGGGGTGGGGTTAGCGGTGCTCGCGGTGATTCCTTATCCTCGGATTCACAATAATGCGCAGGCGGGGTATCGGTTGACGCTGGCGGCATTGCTTCCATTGCTTTTAGCCGGGAGTTTGGCGGGTGCTTATATGTCTGATTTGCAATCGGTATCGGGTAAACGGGAGGCTTGCCGGGAGGTTTATTCCAAGTACGCTTCTCCGAAAGTATTGAAAATAGCGGAGAATCGATTGCAGGTGAAGGAGGCTAAGGACGGGGGTATTTCCGTGAGGAGCGAGATGAGGGTGGAAAACAAGAATAGCGAGGCTCTTCCCCTACTATTTTTCTTAAATCCGGGATTAGAGGTGTTTTCAGTTACCGTGGACGGGAAAGTGATTGCTTTCCGGCGTGAAGAACAAGTGCTTCTCGTGAATGTGAAAGTAGCTCCCGGTGAGCGGAAAGAGTTGGTGATGAATTACGGGGGGAAGATCGATAACCGTTTTTGTTTCCTCGATACCTCGGAAGATAAATACGGGGCATCGAACTTGAACACGATAGACATGTATCGCTTCGGTTATTCTCCGGCGTTTTGCGAGAAGGGGTATAAACTGCTAACCCCGGAATGTGGTTGGTATCCGGTTAGCGTGCCTCCTTACGATTCGTTAGGATTCCGACGGGCGATGTTTACCCGTTACACGCTGGAGGTTGAGCATGACCCTCAGTTGACAGCGATATGCCAAGGAGAAGCGGATAGAGAAACTGCGGGAAAGACAACGTTTACCTTCGGGCATAACATGAAGGGGATTAGTCTTTGTATTGGTAATTACAAGAAGCGGGAGATCGTGATCGATGACTATTTACAGGATATGATTGAATTCAAGGATGGTAAGCCAACAAAGATAACGCAACGCGTAAATATTTTTCCAACGAGGTTTACGCTTTTTTATTTGCCTGAGCACGAGTTTATGCTTGATGATTACGATCAGTATCCCGAGGAGGAGTTGAAGAGTATGATAGGAAATGCAAGATCTAATATACAATTCGATGGTGATGGTTACTGGGAACGTCGCACGGAGAAAGAGGTTTTTGATCCCACGGTGCGTTATCCTTATAATTGGGTGACGCTCGTGGAGGTTCCATGTAATTTTCATGCTTTCACGGGAAAAACAATGCAAACGGGAGAGAGGGTGCAGGAAGGAATGGTATTCCTACCGGAAAAGAAATACTCGGAGAAAGTCAGTTCCTCTTATTATAATGCAGAATCGCGCCTAGTTGTGGAATTAGACTTGTTCATCGGGGGAAGTTATGATTTGAGTACACTTTGCAAGGGTAACACGAGTTTCGTGTATTCTGATGATATTTCTTTGGCTAATGATGTCTTGTATTCAGCTTTTAGTTCTTGTTCGAATATAGAATCAATAAACAGGGATAGGGAATTTTATGTTGTTGATTACTTGAAAGATCATAGTATGGAGGAGGCTTTGGTGACCCCCTCGTTGTCCCGGGAATTACTTGACGATATTATACAGAAAAAATGTGAGTGGTTTAACACTTTGTTGGCAATACAAGTAGGAAAAGAAGAGTTTGAAGAGGCTTATCACGATTTCCTCCAGCGTCATCTTTTCGAGGAAGTCTCTTTTGAGGATTTTTCCCGGGAGTTTTTCGATCGTTTTCATGTTCATTTAGACTCTATGATTGATAAATGGTATCATTGTAAAGAATTGCCTGTTTTCGAGATAGAGGGGAGTGTTACGCATATGGCCAACAAGGGAAGAGAAGATGATTATATATACGATTTTAAAGTATTTAACCGGGGTAAGGTTCCGGGAATTATTAGCACATATCCGACTGGCGATAGGGGTTTAGGATGGGTCATCCCGGCGGGGGAGGGGCGTGCCATAAGAAAGCAAATATCTGGTGATGGCGATTCTGATATTTATACTCATTTAGCTTTAAATGTACCGGGGAAGATTGAATTATCGTACAAGCCAATAGATCGAGATATTGATGCTGGTATTGATACCACCTCGTGGTTTTTACCTCTTGATGCGACGTTTTCTTTCGCGAAGGAGAAAGAGGACGAGATTATCGTGGACAACGATGACCCGGGATTCTCGATTCATGAAACCCGAAAATTTAGCATTGCTTCCTTTTTCGGGCAGGTAGAAACCCGTGCAAAATGTTACAGGAATGTTCCCTATGACCACTGGGGCTGGATGGTTACCGATGGATGCATGGGGTTTCCCGTGAAGGGGGCGTATTTTAAACGAGGTGGTAAAGGAAACCAGAAAGTGCAGTGGGAAACCGACCTGCCCGAAGGGAAATATGAAGTATTCTGTCATATTCCTTTTGATGCGCAGAGTAGGCTGAAAGGTACAGGAGTGCTTTGTTTTGATCGGGAGTACCATTACACGGTATTCGATGGACGGGAGGAACACGAGGTCGTGCTCACGATGGATAAAGAGGATTGGAATTGGATGTCTTTGGGAGTTTTCAATTTTCAGGGAAAAGGGAGCGTGACTTTAAGCGACCGGGACCGGGAGAATACTTCTTTTTTGGAAAATGAGCAGCCGCAAGTGGTTGCTGCGGATGCAGTGAAGTGGGTTCGGGTGCGGTAAGTTGCCAATTAATTGTAAGGAAATGATATTTATTTAATTTTTTGTCACTGTGTTTTCTCGTGAAGTTGTCTTTTTTATATTAATCTAAAAAAAGATAATTATGAGGACAAAAATTTTATTGGTTTTTGCATTGTTTTTAATGCTGACCGGATTCAATGGAGAGAATCGAATCGTAGAACAAGATGGTGTAAACTTACAAGCAAGTGTTGGTGAAGGTGTGGCTCCTTCATTTATTCGGAAACCCGTGGTTCGAGTATCTGAAGATGGCCGTAGGCTTTTTATTGAACTTCAATTTATGGCGGATCCCCGGCCTTCGGTTACTTGGTATCGTGATGGTGTTGTACTTAAGGAAAGTCAGAAGTATAAGATGTCCTTAAAAGCGGATGGTGATAGGGTATATATAGCAATGCTAGAGATAAATAATATAACTCCAAAGGATGCAGGACAATACAGAGTAAATGTTAAAAATGAATTGGGAGAAGCTAATGCTACAGCGAACGTGAACTTCGATAATGAGTAAATATTTGTTTTTTATGTTATGAAAAAAAAGACTTCAAGATGTATTTATAATATTTTTGAAGTCTTTTTATTCCTCTTGGTAAGCATAGGTGTGTAATTGCGTTATTTAAAAGTAAGAGTAATGAACGGTAATCATATTTTAATCGAGACTTCATATGAGTTCAAACGTTCCCGCCGGAATGTAATCTTTTGGTTGTTTGTCGTGTTAGGAGTTGTGGGGATAAATCTTTATATGTTTACCCCGTTGTCTGCATTGTTTTCAATTAAAAGTTTTGACCAATTGGTGTGGGGGATGTTGATGCCGTGGGTGGCGCAGGTATTGCCCTCGTCGATTCCTTTCAGGTGTGCTTACTTGTTCAACGTGTTGCAACTTTTTTTCGTGACGGTGCTCGTGATTAATGACACGAGATTAGTCCGGTTGGATACACTTGCGGCTTTAAAGGTTCACCCGCAGGGGAACACGGAGATTTCCACGGGGAGCGTGCTGGGGAAGGTGTTGGCTTTTTCCGTGGTGAACGTGGTGTCGCTTTTCTCTTGTGCTTTACTGAATTTTCTTTTTTACCCGAGGGTATTTAATATTGGGTATTATCTGTTTTATTGGTTGACGCTTAATTTGCCGATGCTATTTTTTTGCTTGGGGGTGTCGACACTGATGGTGCGGTTAGTGAAAAATAACGGGTTGAGTATCGTTGTTTTATTTTTGCTCTTGGGCGTGTTTACTCTTCCGGGATCGGTTGAGTTGGGCGGGGTGTTCGACCCGTTGGCGACGAGGATCCCGAACCTATTTTCGGATTTCACGGGGCACGTGAATCTCGGGGCGTATTTGTGGCAACGGGTGTTCGTTTTGTTCCTCGGGGTGGGATTGGTGGTGTTGGCGGTGATACCTTATCCTCGTGTTCATAATAACGTGAGGGCGGCGTACAGGTTGACATTGGCGGCTTTACTACCTTTGTCAGTAGCCATGGGGAGTGCGAGTGTGTATATTTGTGATTTGCAATCAGTGGCGAGTAAGCGGGAGTTTTACCGAGAGGTTTATTCACGGCATGAATCCTCGAGGGTGTTGAAGATCGTGGAGAACCGTTTGCGGGTGAAAGAGTTGGAAAATGGTGGTATTTTCGTGACGAGCGAGATGGCAGTGGAGAACCGCAAGGAGGAGGCTTTGCCGTTAGTGTTTTACTTGAATCCCGGATTGAGAGTGTCATCGGTGACGGTAGACGGGGAAGCGGTCGCTTTCCGGCGAGAGGGGCAAGCGCTTGTGGTGGAGGGTTATGTTGTTCCGGGCGAGAAGCGAGAGGTGGTGGTGTGTTACGAGGGGAAAATCGATAACCGTTTTTGTTTTCTCGATGTCCCGGAAGAGAAGCACAGGGCGTTGGACTTGAACACGATAGACATGTACCGTTTCGGTTACTCGCCAGCTTTTTGCGAGAAGGGTTATAAATTGCTAACCCCGGAATGTGGTTGGTATCCGGTTAGTGTGCCTCCTTACGATTCGCTCGGTTTTCGTCGGGCGATGTTTACTCGATTTAGGTTGGAGGTGGAGCATGATCCGCGACTCGTGGCTATATGTCAGGGGGAGGCGAACAGGGAAACGCTTGGAAAGACAACGTTCACGTTCGGGCATAACATGAAGGGGATTAGTCTTTGCGTGGGAAATTACAAGAAGCGGGAGGTGGTGATTGATAGTTATGTTCCATCTGTTAGATTTATAGATGATAGCAAAATAGAAAAAAATACAAATCCTGTCGAGTTACCCTCGATAACGTTTTCACTTTTTTACTTGCCCGAACACGAATTTATGTTGAGTGATTACGACTTGTATCCCGTGGAGGAATTAAAGAGTATGGTCGAGTATGCAAGATCTATTATACAATTCGATGGTGATGTTTACTGGGAACGTCGCACAGAGAAAGTAGGTTTTGATCCCACGGTGCGTTATCCTTACAATTGGGTGACGCTTGTGGAGGTTCCGTGTAATTATCATGCTTTCACGGGAAAAACGATGCAAACGGGAGAGAGAGTGCAGGAGGGAATGGTGTTCCTGCCAGAGAAGAAATACTCGGAGAGGGTAGAATTTTCTTACGCGAGCGCGGAAATGCGACTGATGGAGGAATTAAACTTGTTCATCGGAGGAAGTTATGATTTGCGCACACTTTGTAAGGGTAACACGAGTTTCGTGTATTCTGATGATATTCCTTTGGTTAATAATGCCTTGTATTCAGCCTTTCGTTCTTATTTGGATATAGAATCAATAGACGGGGATAGGGAATTTTATGTTGTTGATTACTTGAAAGATCATAGCCTAGAGGAAGCTTTGGTGGATCTCTCGTTGTCCCGGGAATTGCTTGACTTCATCATACAGAAGAAATGTGAGTGGTTTGATGCTTTGTTGACAATACAGGTCGGAAAAGAAGAGTTTGAAGAGGTTTATCATGATTTCCTCAAACGTTATGTTTTCGAGGAAGCCTCTTTCGAGGATTTTTCCCGGGAGTTTTTCAATCATTACCATATTCGTTTGGATTCTATGATTGATAGCTGGTATCGATGTAAAGAATTACCTGTTTTCGAGGTAGAGGGAGATATTACAGAGGTAGTTAATGAGGAAATGAAGTGTAGTTATATATACGATTTTAAGGTGTTTAACCGGGGTAATGTTCCGGGAATTATTCACCCGAGTAATAATTACCCGGGGTGGATCATCCCGGCGGGAGAGGGACGTGCTATACGTGTGCAGATACCTAGTGCTACTAATAGTAGGATTTATTTCCCATTGTCTTTAAATGTACCGGGTGAGATATCGTTAGCGATTAAGACAATAAATAGAGATGTCGACACGTATGTTGATACAACCTCGTGGTTTTTGCCTCTTGATACGACATTCTCTTTTATACGGGAGAACGAGGACGAGATTATCGTGGATAACGATGATCCGGGGTTCTCTATTCGTGAAACACGAAAATTTAATATCGCTTCCTTTTTCGGTGAAGTGGAGACACGGGCGAAATGTTATAGGGTTGTTCCTTACGAGCATTGGGGAATGATGGTTACTGATGGGTGCTTGGGTTTCCCCGTGAAAAGTGCTTATTTTAAACGTGCAGGTAAAGGGAATCAGAAAGTGCAGTGGGAAACTAATTTGCCCGAGGGTACTTACGAGGTGTTTTGTTATATTCCTTTTGATGAGCAGAGTAAACTGAAAGGTACAGGAGTGCTTTGTTTTGATCGGGTGTACCATTACGTGGTGTTTGACGGACGGGAGGAACACGAGGTCGTGCTCACGATGGATAAGGAGGATTGGTATTGGCTCTCTTTAGGGGTGTTTGAATTCCACGGTAAAGGGAAGGTAACTTTGAGTGATAGAGGAAAAAGTGATTCTTACTCTAGTAAGGAAGCAGCATGTTTGCCGCAAGTTGTTGTTGCGGATGCTGTTAAGTGGGTTCGGTTACCGTAAATAGCCGATTGATTATAAAAGAAGATTTTTTTTGATTTGTTGTCACTGTGTTTTGATATGAGGTTGTCTTATATGTGTAATTTAATACTTTGGTTATGAAAAAGAAAGTTTTATTTGTTTTAGCATTATTTTTTATATTAACTGGATTTAATGAAGAAAGTCGAATAGTGGAACAAAGCGTGTGTCATTTGCGAGTGAATGATGTTGACGGAATTGCGCCTAAGGCAGTGGAAAAGCCTAAGATAATACCAGCGGAAGACGGTAGCTATGTTACGATGATGGCTAGAATTATAGCGAAACCAAAACCTACGGTTACTTGGTATCATGGAGCTAATGTCATTCAAGCAAATCCGAGGATTGAAATAAGGATGGACTCAATAGGAGATGATTTGTATCTTTTAACATTGAAAATAAAAGCTCCAATATCAGAAGATGCAGGAAATTACAGAATAAATGTTAAAAACGATTTTGGAGAACTTAATATTAATATAGGATTCAATATGTAAAATGAAATTCAAAGACTTCAAGAATATATGTTAAAATATTTCTTGAAGTCTTTTGGGTTTGTGTTGTTGACCGTAAATTTATATAGTAAAAGTTTTTGAATTCGTTGAATAGGGATTAGAATTTAGCAATAGATATCGTGAAATAGTATTGTGAGATTTAAGATATTAAGATGCAGAAAATAGATTGGCATATTTTAAGGAAATCCATGACGGGAGAGTTGACAGACAAGGAGAAGAGCGAGTTGCAAGGGTGGTTAGAAGAGTCGGGAGAGAACAAACGGTATTATCGGAAAATGCAGGGATTCTTTGCTCGGGGGCGAAGTGAGGAGATTGATGTGCGGAAGAATTTCAGGCAATTTGAACGGAAAACTTACGGTAAGAGGAGGTATTTGTTGGTCAATGTATTGAAATATGCAGCAGTGTTTCTTTTGTTAATAGGAAGTGTGGGATTGTGGTGGGAGTTAAAGTCGGGTGCCGGGGAAACGGAGGGGAAGCGATTGGCGTTGAGTCCCGGTGAGGAAAAAGCCGTGCTGTACACAGGAGATGGGAAGAAAATTTTGTTGGAGTCGCAATGGAGCCGGAATATTGCGGTGACTGATAGTTTACATGTACGGCAGGATAGTAATGTATTGAATTATGCGACATTGAGTGGCTGTGAGAAAAAAATTGAAGAAATACATACGATGCAGGTGCCTCGGGGTGGGGAGTTTGCAATGAAGTTGAGCGATGGTACGATGGTGTACTTGAACTCGGAGACTAACCTGCGTTATCCGGTACAGTTTCATGGAGAAGAAAGACGGGTGATTCTTTCCGGAGAAGCCTATTTCGACGTGACGAAGTCGGACAAGCCGTTTATCGTGGAGGTGGATGATTATGAGGTAAGAGTATTGGGTACGCGCTTTAATGTGCAGGCTTATAAGGGCGAGAGCTTTGAAACAACGTTGGAGCAAGGAAGCGTGGAAGTGGAGGTGAATGCACGTGTTGTTCTTTTGAAACCGGGGGAACAAGCGGTGGTGACGGAGGATGGAGAATTGAGCAAGCAGAAAGTAGATGTGCACCGCTATACGGCTTGGAAAGACGGACAGTTCGTGTTTGACGACGAGCGGCTGGAGGACGTGATGAACACGGTGGCGCGTTGGTATGATATAAAGGTTTTTTACAGGAATCCAGAGGTAAAGGACATTCGGATTAATGGAAATATCAGTCGCTACAAAGATTTCTCCGTTTTATTGGAAAAGATTGAAAAATTGGAAATAGTTTATTTTGATATAAAAGAAAATGTAATAACTGTGATAGGTAAATAGAAAAAGGAGAGGAGTGTCCCCACACTCCCCATCCTCAATTTAAATTCATTGAATTCTTAACGAACAAAATTATGACAAAAAAATGGAAAAACAACTTTCTTCATTCGAGAAAGTGGTGCAGGGTTTTGTGGTTTACGAAGTTTTACGTGTTGCTAACGATGTTAGGGGTGATGTATTCCTATGGTGATACGCAAGCTCAGACTCTTACGTTAAAGGTGGAAAACTTGGCGTTGAAGGATGTTTTCAAGAAGATTGAAACGGAGTCGGAGTATCGTTTCTTGTTTAAGTCGGAAGATGTGGCACGAGTGACCGGAATTACCTTTTCGGTTGCGAATGCCGGTATTGACGAGGTTTTGGCTTTATGCCTAAAAAACACTCGTTTGGTTTACGAGAAGGATGGTTCTTTGATTGTTATCAAACAAGCAAAAGATGACACGAAAGAGAAAAAGCAGGAGAAAAGAATCATTCAGGGAAAGGTGTTGGATGAAAAAAGCGAAACGTTGCCGGGAGCTACGGTGTTATTGAAAGGGACAGCGCTTGGTGTGGTGACGGATGCCGACGGTAAATTCAAGTTGGAGATTCCGCGAATGGATTCGACCGTGTTGCAAGTGTCGTTCGTGGGGTATGAAACGCAAGAGGTGATGTTGAAGAATGATACCAAGGAATTGGTAATTCACATGAAGCCGGAGGTGGAAGAAATGGACGAAGTCGTGGTGACAGGATATGCTCAAATCCGAAAGGAGAGTTTTACGGGTAACTCTATTTCTGTATCAAGAGAGGAGTTGTTAAATGTGTCGAAGACGAACGTGATTCAGGCGTTGCAGGTTTTTGATCCCTCGTTCCGTATTCAGGAGAACAACCAATGGGGATCGGACCCGAATGCCGTACCCGAGATGTATATTCGCGGACGTTCCGGAATTGGGGTGAAGCAGTTGGATGCGAATAGTTTGTCGAAGTCGAATTTGAAAGAAAACCCGAACTTGCCGTTGTTTATCATGGACGGGTTTGAGATTACGGTACAAAAGTTATACGATATGGATCCGAATCGTATAGAGAATATCACGATATTGAAAGATGCGGCAGCGACTGCCATGTATGGTTCTCGTTCTGCGAATGGGGTTGTCGTGATCACAACGGTGGCTCCGAAGCCCGGTGAGGTGTCCGTATCGTACGGTTTGACGGGTACGTTAAGTATGCCTGACCTAACGGATTATAATTTGATGAATGCGGCAGAGAAGTTGGAAACGGAACGGGTGGCAGGATTATACACGTACGATTCGGATGAGGAGGTGGCATATAATCAATTGATGCTGGATGAGGAGTATTACAAAAAATTGGCTAATATAAAGAGAGGAGTGGATACCTATTGGTTGTCAAAACCTTTGCGGACGGTGTTTAATCATCAGCATAGTTTGTATATTGAAGGTGGTAGTACGGATATGCGTTTTGGTTTAGATGTGTTGTATAACAATGACAACGGAGTGATGAAGGAGTCGGCTCGTAACCGTTACGGGGTGGGACTTTCGATTGATTATCGTTTGGGAGATTTCCAAATTAAAAATTATATCTCTTATAATGTGACGAAATCCAAAGAGTCGCCTTATGGTTCTTTTTCAGATTATACGAAAAAAATGCCTTATGATGAGTATAAAGATGAAAATGGCAAGTATTTAAAGAAAACTCAGAAGTGGATCGTTGGTGGTGATGAAGAGAATCCTTTGTATGAGGCTACATTGAAAAATTATGACGAAGACCAGATTGACGAGTTGATAAATAATTTAGCGGTAAATTGGTATATTAATGATTATTGGCAAATTAAAGGACAGTTTAGTGTGACGAAGACAACGACGAGGGGAGAAAGTTTCCTTGATCCGGAGTCGCGGAAGAACGGTGACCTTTTAGGGAAAGATAATCCGATTTCGGGAGAGTTACGTACAGAAGAAAATAATGGTTTCAAGTGGGATTTGACGGCGACAGCCGCTTATAACCGGAGTATCGAGAAAAACCATATAAACCTGACATTCGGTATTAACGCTAAAGATGAGCAGAGTAAATCGCTTTCTTCTTTCTACAAGGGATTCCCGAACGGTTCGCTAAGTTCTATTAATTATGCCAATGAAATAGTGGTGAAGCCGACTGTGAATCAGAATAAGAGCCGTTTGTTTGGTATGTTGGCGAGTTTGAATTACACGTACGATAATATCTATTTGTTGGATATTTCGCTTCGTATGGACGGATCATCTGAGTTTGGTGCGGATAAGCGTTTTGCCCCGTTTTTTTCCGGTGGAGTGGGAATCAATATTCACAATTATGAGTTCATGAAAAACTTGGGTTACGTGAATATGTTGAAAATACGCGGTTCTTATGGGGCAACCGGTAAGGTGAATTTTCCGGCGTATGCGGCAAGAACGATGTATAAGATTCAAAACGATAAATGGTATAGGACGGGTATTGGAGCTTCATTGGTGGCCCTTGGCAATTCAGGATTAACTTGGGAAACGACGAATACTTTGGATGTCGGGTTTGATATACAGATGTTGGACGGGTTGATTTATGTGAATGCTTCGTATTACCGGAAAAAAACGGTGGATTTGATTAATGATGTGACGATTGCCAGTTCTACCGGTTTTACGACTTACGTGGATAACATAGGGGAGATTATGAATAAAGGAATTGATATACAAGTGCGAAGTGATGTATACAAATCGAAGGATTGGATGGTTGCAGTATTTGGGAACTTGTCTCATAATGAAAACAAGTTGTTGAAAATATCCGAAAGTTTGAAGGCTTATAATGATCAGGTGCAGGCTCAATATGCCGATTATGGTACAGGTTATTTAGGTGCAAGTGCGGGTGATACTAAATATAGTAAGACATTTACACAATATGTAGAAGGTGGTAGTACTACTTCGATTTGGGGTATGAAATCCTTGGGAATAAACCCGAGTGATGGAGAGGAGGTTCTGGTACGTCGGGATGGCTCAACGACTTATGAGTGGGAAGCTGCGGAACAGGTGATATTAGGTGATACGGAACCTAAAGTGCAAGGAGCATTTGGATTTAACGTGCGTTACAAGAATTGGAGTTTGTACACTACCTTTCTGTATAAGTTGGGAGGTCAAGAATATAATTCAACGTTAGTGAACAAAGTGGAAAATGCACGAATTAGTTCAGAGAATGTGGATAAACGAGTGTTCTCCCAGCGTTGGAAACAGCCGGGCGATCACGCGAAATACAAAAAACTGCAGACGAAAGGAGTGATTCAAACAACACGCCCGACGGAACGTTTTGTGCAGGATAATAATGTGTTAACATTGAATTCTTTGACTTTAGGATATGATTTTGGACAGAAGATATTGAAAAAAATCGGATTTGGTGTGTTGCGTTTAGAGCTTGGGGCAAATGAATTGTTCCGAGTGTCTTCGGTGAAGTTTGAACGAGGAATAGATTATCCTTACGCGAGAAAGATGAATATTTCATTAAAAGCAAGTTTTTAGAAAGTAATGAGTATGAGAAATAGAATATGGATTATAATGGGGTTGATTGTCGGGTTATTAAGTGCATGTAATGACTGGCTCGACGTGAAACCGGATGACGAGGTAGATGCAAATGTATTGTTCGAAACCGGTCAAGGGTATCGTAATGCATTAAACGGGATTTATAATAATATGGCAGACGTGACGATGTATGGGAAACATATGACATGGGGAACGGTGGATGTTATTGCGCAATTGTACGAGAATTTCACGACGAATGATGTTTGGTACTATGCAATGAATTTCCAATACACGCATAGTGGCGTAAAATCAATAATATCGGATATTTGGTCTAATGCATACACGGCGATCTCAAATTGTAACAATTTATTGGCAGAAGTAGAGAAAGCGGAGCCCGACTTGTTTGCGTATGGGGAAACGGAGCGTAACTTGATTATGGGGGAAGCATACGCTTTACGGGCATTTTTGCATTTTGATATATTGCGTTTATTTGCCCCGGCTCCGATTGTTGCTGATAACAAAGGATATATTCCTTATTTCGAAAAACACGGGTCGTTGTCAGAACCCTATTTGAGTGTGGATTCCGTGATAGGAAGAGTGGAACGGGATTTATTGCGAGCGAAGAATTTGCTTGCTACCTATGATACGGTAGGAACAAATAGTGAAGGGATAATGAAGGGGCCGCGGTTAGAAGGGGAGTTTACATTACATGGAAGCGAGGATCTTTTCTTTTTAAATCGTGGTTACCGAATGAATTATTATGTCATAACGGCAACTCTTGCCCGTGTGTATGATTATGCCGGACGTGGAGAAGATGCTTGTAAACAAGCATTAGAGGTGATTCATGCTAAGGGATATAATGGAAGTAGTTCTGACTGGTGTTTTAATTTTACAGAAACGACCACTTCCCTTGTAGTGCAAACTCCGAAACTGCATGATGGTGTGATATTCGGTTTGTCAAGTACTACATTAATAGACGATTATGAACCATATTCATCGAAAAGTTCAAAGAGTGGTAGATTGAGATTAGATAAAATTAAGATTTTTGAAAACTCGAAGGAAGACGTGAGGGCATCTTTGGTAACAAATGATAATTATTCGTTGAAATATGAGGCTCTTAGTAGTGGAACGAGTAGGGTAGATGATTTGATTCCGATGATTCGCTTGAGTGAGATGTATTTTATTGTAAGTGATTACTTATATCGAAATGGAAAAACAGTTGAAATAAGGGATTATAGCGGTAATATTGCTAATCAAGATGCTATTCGTGTGTTGCGGGATGTACGTTTCGGACGGAAAATTACCGAGTGGAATGAGGCGAGTGTAACTAATATGGATGAGATGGAGAATGCCATTATTACCGAGGCAAGGCGGGAATTTATAGGAGAAGGACAATTGTTTTTCTATTATAAGAAATACAATAAAAAACCGATAGATAAAATAGTTTATTCTTTCCCGTTACCCGATAATGAGTTAATACATTAATATTTGGATTATGATGATACGATATATTTTATTGATAGCGATTTTCTTTTCTTTCTTTGCATGTTCGGAGGATGAATTTAAGAAATACGATACAGGACATTATTTATTTTTCACGACGAAGAATGGGGTGGATACTGCAAAGTTTTCATTTACACATTTTCCTTTGGAAGAGGAACATGCTGTTCGATTTGAGATTAATTTGATTGGAGATCCATTGGAGTCGGATATTGAATATGCGGTGCGTGTGGTTGATTCTTTGACGACAGCAGGACAAGATCAGTATAAAATATCTACCTCGATTTTCCGTGCGAATCAAACAAAGGATACTTTAGTAATTACTTGTGTGAAAACGGAGGATTTGGAAAATGACGTGACTTTGGTGCTAGCACTTGAGGCTAATGATTATTTTCAACCGGGATTATTCGGAAAGCGTCAGGTGAAAATTACGTTTAATAATGTATTCAGCCAGCCATTGTGGTGGAAAGGTAAGATTCAGACCTTGTATCTTGGAACGTTTTCCAAGAAAAAATTCCAAGAGTTCGTGAAATGTACCGGAGTATCGGATCTCACGGATGTAGAAATGAGTGTTGTACGTATGCTCGCTTTGAAGTTTAAAGCATATGTTGAAGAGAACGATATTATAGATGTGAACGATGTCACTGGAAAGGAATTTCCGATGGTAGTACCGGCTTGTTAAACTGATTGGGATATGATGAAACAATTTATTATTAGTATACTGGTGATAGCAGGATTGTCTTCTTGTTATCGAGATAAGGGAAATTATTCTTATAAGAATATCAATCAATTGGAGATTACTTTTGATGATAATGAGTCGAATTGGAAAGTTGCCGTAGGGGATACAATTCAAATTACTCCCCATTTTGAATTTGAGAAGGATAGCGTGGAGGAGTATTTGACTTACGAGTGGGAGTTTCAAGAACGGGTATTGTCTACAGAACGGAATTTGTTTTATATTGCTGATATGTTGGGAAAAGGTGATTTGATCCTTCGAGTGACGGATACACGTACAGATGTCGTTTATATTCAATCAACGCAAACAGAGATTGCATCGGAATTTGGTGTAGAAGGTTGGGTGGTACTTTCAGACAATGGAGGTGCAGTGTTATCCTATTTTAGAAATACGACGAAAGTGGTTGAAGAGATTGTGAATGGTAAGAAGGAAGAGAAAAGGGTGTATGATTGTAAAGATTATATTGGCGTATATCAAACGATAAACCATGAGGCGTTAGGAGGAACTCCTGTGAAATTGTTAGAGCATTTTGCATCTTATGATTATGTAAATAAATTTGGGAATTTTTGGGTTATTCAGCAAGGAGGTATCGGTACGGTAGATGTGGGGGTAACTACATTTATGAAGGAAACTACTTTAGCGGAACAATTTATTGGTAGTGTTTATCCGGAAGGATTCAAGCCTGTTTTGATGGCGGGATCGCTTTGGTTGACTCTTGCAGTTGGTGAGGATGGAAAGACATATAGTCGGAAAAAAGCAGATATTGGATTGTACCATTCTGGTTTTTTTATTTCTACGCCTTTGACTTTTCAAGATAAAAACGGAAAGGTTGTTGAACTTGACGGTCGGAAAATGGTTATTGCTCCTGTGGCGGATTTGTGTGCAATAGTCGTGTGTGACTTGACGAATAAATGCTTTGTAGCAATCAATGATAGTGGAGAAAAGAGAGCCGGGGAGGTTGGTTTGATTCGTATTGATGAAAAAATGTATGATGCTTACCCGAGTTTTACTCGTTTAGACGATTTAAGTGGGTATGAGATTGTCTACTGTGGTTCGAGTGTGAATGGAGGTGGTTATGGTGAACAACAATATTATACTATTTTGAAAGATGAAAAGACAGGAGAATATTATTCTCATGCTTTTTGGGTTGAATACCTGTGGGATAATAATCTTCCAAAGGTGTCTAGGATTGTTGGACAGGAGAAATTGAATTTTAGTTCTTTGAATATTAACGAAAAAACGGTATTTAATAATTCTCGGAGGACTAATTACTTGTGGATTTCTCAAGGAAGTGAGTTATGGTTCTATGATCGCGTGACCGGACGATTGGATAAGTTCTATACTTCTTTCGCTGCAGATATTACGGCGATAGATTCTGAACGGTATAATGGAAATTATCTTGGAATAGGATTGGCTAATGGAGAGTTTCATGTGCTGTCGAGTACTACGAATGATATTGGAGATGAGGCTTATGACTCCCGAAAAGATAAGAATAAGTTGTTGTACTCTACTCCTAAAGACAAGAATTTGGGACGAATTGTGGATGTTCGTTATAAAACAATGGGAAATAATGGTTGGGCGATAGAGTGATGGATTAATTGTCTGAGTAAAGTTTCATTGTCAAATAAAGTATTGTGAAGAAGCTCCCTAATACAGGGTGAGTTCGGGGAGTTTCTTTGCTTTACTTGGAATGACGACGATAAGAAAAGATGAATTTTCGATATGCTAGAATAAATAGGTTTTAATCTAATCTATAATGGGATAAGTATTTTTTAATTTAAACTGTATTGTAATGAATTTTAGAAGAGTAGTATCACTGGTACTTGTATTATTTGTTATGTCTTTGTCTGTGGAGGCGGGAGAGCTTTTCCGGAAAAAGAACAAGAAGGGAGAAAAAGTTGAAGTGAAGAAAGAATCGGCTTACGAGAAATTCTTCAAGGGGAAAAAATGTGAAACGGAGAGAGGATTGTTTACCGTTCATAAAATGGATAACAAAGTGTATTTCGAGTTGCCGTTGAGTCTTATGGGAAGGGATATGTTATTAGGCTCGACGATTGCGGAGATTTCAGATAATAGTTTCGGTTGCGTGGGAGAAAAACCGCACACGCCGTTACATATCCAATTCACGAAAAAAGATTCGGTGGTAAGCTTGCGTTACGTGAGTATCGGTTATATTACGGAAGACAAGAACATTCAAGACCGTCTGGACGTGAGTTTCGTACCGGCTATTTTGCGTAATTTCGAGGTCAAGACGTACAACGAGGATAGTACCGCCGTGGTTATCGATATGACGGATTATCTGTTGAGCGACGACCGCACGATAGATCCTTTTTCCCCGTATGCACCTATTTTGGGATATGACGGTAATTTGAGCCGGGATTTCAAGAAAGATAATTCACAATTCGAGAAGGTGAAGGCTTTCTCCGATAACGTGAGTGTACAGACAACCTTATCCTACACGGTGAGCGTGAGCAATTCACGAGGCTATTACGTGTATAATATGCCTTTCAGCGCGGTGATGACACGTAGTTTTATCTTGTTGCCGGAAGAACCGATGCGTCCGAGGATGGCTGATCCCCGTATCAATATATTTTTCACGGAGATGGCTACTTTCGCTAATTATGGACGAGGGATACAAAACACGTTTTACGCCAATCGCTGGCGTTTGGAGCCGAAAGACATGGAGGCTTACAAGCGGGGAGAATTGGTGGAACCGGTGAAACCGATAGTGTTCTATATCGACGATGCTTTCCCGGAAAGTTGGAAACCTTATATCCGGCAGGCGGTGGAAGTGTGGCAGAAGCCTTTTGAGGCTATCGGGTTCAAGAACGCTATTATTGCGAAAGATTTCCCCAAGGATGACCCGGAGTTTGATCCCGAGAATTTTAAATATTCATGCGTGCGTTATTGTCCGTCTTGGGTGGAAAATGCCATGGGACCCTCTTGGGTAGACCCGAGAACCGGGGAAATATTGAATGCGAACGTGTCGGTTTACCATAATATATTGAACGTTGTGCAGGCTTGGCGATTTATCCAAACGGCACCTGCCGATGATGAGGTGAGAACCCGGGTGATGCGGGAGGATATTTTGGGAGATTGTTTGCGCTACGTGGTGTCGCACGAGGTGGGACACTGTCTGGCGTTGATGCATAATATGGCTTCGTCTGCCGCGATACCGACAGATTCTTTGCGTTCGCCGTCGTTCACGCAAAAATACGGAACCACGCCCAGTATCATGGACTATGCCCGTAACAACTTCGTGGCACAACCCGGCGACTACGAAAGAGGAGTACGGCTCACGCCGCCCATTCTCGGTGTCTATGACATTTACGCTATCAACTGGGGATATCGTCTCATACCCGATGCAAAAACACCGAAAGACGAAATCCCTACATTGGATAAGTGGATCGAAGAGAAAAAGGACGATCCCATGTACACTTTCGGAGCACAACAGTTCCCCGGAGCTTACGACCCGACAGACCAGACCGAAGATTTGGGAAACGATCATTTCCGCGCAGGAGAAATGGCGGTTTCCAACCTCAAAATCATTATGAAAAATTTCGAAAAATGGCTGTTCGACGAGGGTAAAGATTTCGCTACGATTCAAGAGCAATATGCCGCTATCGTACAACAATACAACCGTCACCTGCGACACGTCACTCCCTATATAGGCGGTGTGCTCTTCAAAGAAGTGAGACAAGGAGAGAATGAACTACCCTACACTTATCTGGACAAAGCTACGCAGAAAAAAGCCATGCGGTGGATTTTGAACCAAGTACGCACCTATCGAGACTGGTTGATGCCGGCCGATTTAATGCAACGAATCAATGCACCCACCAACTATGCCAGTTCGGTTCACCGTTATATTCCGGCCTACCTTGTCAACCCCACGGTGCTGTTCCGCATTCAGGAAGGCGGTATCATCGACCCCGTGAAAAATTACACGCTAGACAGTTACCTCAACGATTTGATCGCCGAAGTATTTAAAACGACTTATCAGGGACGTAAATTGAACAACATCGAACGCGACTTGCAAAGCGAGACCATCAATCAATTCATTCGCTATTCGTCGCTGAAACCGGCTTCATCGGGGATAAGAAATTTAGACTTCACCGACGACATCGACCTCGAAAGCGAAGCGTTCCCTTGCAGCCACGCCCTTTGCCGTCATCACGATTCGGAAGAGCAATCGTTCACCCGTATCAACATGGGGCCAGCCCTATCGTCGGCCGATATGGCTCCTTACATGACCGGTGCGCTCAAAAAAGTTTTGGCGTTATACAAGCAAAAAAGAGCGGCCACGGCCGACAGTGCCACCCGCAATTTCTACGACTATCAGATCATCACGATAGAAAAACTATTTAATAATTAAACTCCGATAAAAACAAAGAGGTAAGAAAAAACATTATTTTTGGAGTACGTCTTTGTAAACATATAGAATGAAAGAATTTATTTTAACCCAAGAAGAAACCGAACGCACCGTTTTAGTGGGATTGATCACCAACACCCAAAACGAAGCGAAAGCAAACGAATATCTCGACGAACTGGCCTTCTTGGCAGAAACTGCCGGAGCGTTGCCCGTGAAGAAATTCCTTCAACGACTCGACACGCCTAATTCCCGCACTTTCGTCGGGTCGGGAAAACTGTCCGAAATAAAAGCATACATCGAAGAAAACGAAATAGGCATGGTCATCTTCGATGACGACTTGTCGTCGAAACAGGTACAAAATATCGAACGGGAATTGCAAGTGAAAATACTCGACCGCACCAGTCTCATTCTCGATATTTTTGCCAAACGGGCACAGACTGCCAATGCCAAACGTCAGGTAGAACTGGCACAATACCAATATCTGTTGCCCCGACTCACCCGGCTGTGGACTCACCTCGAACGACAACGAGGAGGTATCGGCATGCGTGGACCCGGCGAAACTCAAATAGAGACCGACCGGCGTATCATTCTCGATAAGATTTCTCACTTGAAAGAGGAGCTGAAAAGCATAGACCGACAAAAAAGCATCCAGCGGAAAAACCGGGGGAAGTTGGTACGAGTAGCATTAGTCGGTTATACCAATGTAGGAAAATCGACTTTGATGAACCTGTTAAGCAAGTCGGAAGTCTTTGCAGAGAACAAACTCTTTGCCACGCTCGATACGACCGTGCGCAAAGTGATTGTCGACAACCTTCCCTTTCTGCTCTCCGACACGGTAGGATTTATCCGCAAACTGCCTACCCATCTGGTCGATTCGTTCAAATCGACACTCGACGAGGTGCGGGAAGCCGACCTTCTGCTACACATCGTGGATATCTCGCATCCAGCTTTCGAAGAACAGATAGAAGTAGTTAACAAAACCTTACAGGAAGTCTGCGACTCCACTGACAAACCCATGATACTCGTGTTCAATAAAATCGACGCATTTTCCTATGTGGAAAAAGCGGCCGACGACCTCACCCCGAAAACGAGAGAAAACATTACGCTCGACGAATGGAAAGAAACGTGGATGGGAAAAATGCACGACAACTGCATTTTCATATCGGCCAAAGAGAAAAAGAACATCGACGAATTGAAAACGCTGCTTTATCAACGGGTGAAAGAGATACATACGACGAGGTTCCCTTACAACGATTTCCTGTTTCAACACTACGACGAAATAACGACCGACGAAGAATCCTGAATCCATAACCGGGCTACCCTCCGGCCTTTTACAAAATTTGTCCGATGAAGAATTACCGTAAACTCAATATTGCAGAAATCAATCAACTCACGACTCAATTTTGTACGGCCGAGGACTGGTCGAAAATAAATGTAGTCGAAGGGTTCTCTCCCGATCATATTACCCACACCCGTTTTTCCGGGGAAATCGAGCTGGGGATATTCGAAAAAGAGATGGAGCTTCCGGGTGGATTAAAGAAAAAAACGGGACTCCACCACGTCACCTTGCACAATTGCTCGATAGGGAACAACTCATTGATAGAAAACATTCCCAACTATATAGCCAATTACCGGATAGGAAGCGACTGTTTCATACAAAATGTAAACCTCATTCTCACCGAAGGCGAAAGCTGTTTCGGGAATAATACCGAAGTATCTGTATTGAACGAGACAGGAGGTCGGGAAGTCCCCATTTACAATCGGCTGTCGGCACAACTGGCCTACATCATCGCCATGTATCGGCATCGCCCCGACCTGATAGCCCGCCTTCGAGAAATGATAGAGGCATATTCCCTCGCACAAAAGAGTTGCTACGGGAAAATAGGCAACGGCGTACACATCGTCAATACAGGAACTATACGAAATGTTTGTATCGGAGATTACTGCCAGATAGACGGGACATCGAGACTCGAAAACGGTAGTATCAACAGCAACCGAGAAGCTCCGGTATACATCGGGCCGAATGTTACGGCCGAAGATTTCATCGTCAGTTCGGGAGCCCATATAAGTGACGGTGTAGTAATGTCTCGTTGTTTCATCGGACAAGCCTGCCACCTCACCCATCTTTTCTCGGCTCACGATTCGCTCTTTTTCAGCAACTGCCAAAGCGAAAACGGCGAAGCGTGTGCTATCTTTGCCGGCCCCTACACGGTCACCATGCACAAATCGAGTTTGCTCATCGCCGGAATGTTTTCTTTCCTGAACGCAGGCAGCGGGTCGAACCAAAGCAACCACATGTACAAACTCGGCCCTATCCATCAAGGAGTCGTCGAACGGGGCTCGAAAACGACCAGCGACTCGTATATCCTGTGGCCGGCCAAAGTAGGTGCATTTTCCCTCATCATGGGACGCCATGTCAATCACCCCGATACTTCGGGCATGCCGTTTTCCTACCTGATAGAACACGGAAATCGCTCTTATCTCGTTCCCGGTGCGAATCTCAAAAGCGTGGGAACGATACGCGACGCACAAAAGTGGCCCAAGCGAGACAAGCGCACCGACCCCGACAAGCTCGATTGTATCAACTTCAATCTGCTCAGTCCCTACACCATACAAAAGATGCTGCAAGGCATCGACACATTACAGGGATTGAAACAGACATCGGGTGAAACGTCGGAATGTTACTCCTTCCAAAGCACTACGATCAAGAACAGCTCCCTCAACAAAGGAATAGACCTGTACACCCTCGCTGTCCATAAATTCATGGGTAACTCGATCATCAAACGACTTGAAGGAGCTCCGTTCTCCGATCTGAACGATTTGCACGACCGGTTGAAACCGACCGACCTCCTCGGAGATGGCGAATGGATAGATCTGTCGGGATTGATTGTACCCAAGCAGGCTGTTAAAGACGAAATAGACCGTATCGTCGGTAATCCCGATTCCACGTTAGAAGAAACCGAATCTTTCTTCCAAGCCATGCATCGGCGTTACTACGACATGGAATGGACATGGGTTTGTTCGATAATGCCCCGTTGGTATGGAAAAACAGTCGACCGTCTGTCCCCCGGAGATATTATCCGAATCGTACGGCAATGGAACGAAGCCGTTGTGTCGCTCGACCGAATGCTCTATGACGATGCCCGCAAAGAATTTTCAATGATTTCCCGTATCGGATTCGGTGTGGACGGTTCTACCCGGCAACGGGATTTCGATTTTGAACAGGTTCGGGGCGAATTTGAGAACGATGCCTTCGTCAAGATGGTCTGCAAGCACATCGAAGATAAAACCGCTTTGGGGAACGAGTTGATAGGCCGCCTCGAAGCATTGATGACATCGATGCCTCAGCATTAATATCATTTTACCAATCCATAACCCGAGAACGGAAAAAGTACATTCGTACTTCTCATTTCAAAATTTGCCCGAAAAGTATAACGATTTTTTGTTGGACGATACCGAGCAAACTGCCGATACGCTCGTTGTCCCACTCTCCCTTCCGACGAGCCTCGTCCAGCACGATTCGACTCTCGGCGTATATTTCTTTTTCGAGCGATAACAATCTTTGGGCATATCCGTTACTTTCGGGATTATAAAGCAAAGCCATATGCAGATAATGCGGGCCGCTACCCCTTTCCAAAGAAAACACTTTATTTTTCAATCGGTTCGACCACTCGCACAACGGAGAGCGAACAGAATCTTCCGACCCTTGCAGCAGGGTCGGAACACCATACTCGCAGCCGATCCACACCGGCAACACGACCGAACAGGGAGGATACCCCAACATCGTCCACATGGTAGTGAATACAGGAGACTCTCCCGATTTCACACCTTCGATGACAACAGAAGCCGATGTACTGCGGCGAGGTATGAAATCCTGATCGACTACCCATGTATCGGTCGTAAAATCCCTTCCCAACAAAGTGTGATAAAACGAGCGGGAACAAATGCCTGTAATCCATTCGGGAGTAATACTGCGCTCGGAGGCAGCACGTGAAAACAACCGGGCGGCATTATCGTAACGGATATAACCATAACCTTCGTTCGGCCTCCCCGATACAGAATAATTGGTACGAAGCAGATAACCGTCGGGACTATCTTTTACGTCATAACGGAATACCTCGTAACTATTCACTTCGAAATAGGCAGCTCCACCCAAAGCATCGATCACCCCGAAGTTAGCCTCCACCCCTATCGGACGAGGAAGAGAATCGAGTAACCGGGCGAAATCCTCTACCGTACGGCACTCGCCCAACGCTTGTTTCATCACGACCCCTTCTCGATCGGACAACGATGAAGTATCGTTTTTAAGATTATATGAAGCCGTATTCATGATAGCGAATCCAGAAGTATTATACCCGGCCCACACTTCGTTGGCCATCGTATCGACCCCGTTCACAAGTCCGACAAATTCCAACTTTCCTCCTTCTGCTTCGAAATGAACGATACGATTATTCAAATCCGATGCATCCCGATGTTTCCACAACAACGGACGCCCGTCGGGTGTTACCCGCCCCGAAACGACGGCCGAAGTACACGGGGACATAGGTATCCAGCCCACCAAATAGACAATAATAACACTCAACAATTTACGCATAACATCATCTTCACATCAGTGCGTAAAAATAATATAAGAAATATTAGAATCAAACACACTCGTATAAAAGTGTACAAAAAAATTGCAATAACAAAATCATAAATCATACAATCTACTATTTCCGCTTTTATTTCATTCATAAAGAACCCACCAAATAAATACTCATCTCTGGGATATACAGACTCAAATTGCCGGTTGGAAATTATAAGGTATCGCACCGAAACACCGTTCGAGAAGATAAAGGATACAAAGGGGGAACCAATTAATTGGTTTCACCCTTTGTTTATATTATCTTTGCATCGGGAGGTGAAAATAAACTTTCGGTACGATCGAGAGTGTCTGCTTTCGCTCCCTGCTTGCACGGTATTTACATAAACCATCAATGGAAAACTAGTTATGGAATATATTTTTGAATTGGAGATGCAAGTGCGCGACTACGAATGCGACATGGAAGGAATCGTTAACAATGCCATCTACCAACACTACCTCGAACATACCCGTCATGAATTTTTAGCATCATCTGGAATCTCATTTATCGAGATGCACGAGAGGGGTGTAGATCCGGTAGTCAATCGCATCGAAATAAACTACAAAACACCGCTCCGCAGCCGCGACAAATTCATCAGCAAATTATACATGCGCAGGGAAGGCATCAAATATGTCTTTTATCAAGATATTTACAAGACTTCGGGAGAAACATGCATCAAAGCTGTCGTGGAAACAGTGTGTACCGTAAACGGACGAATAAGCCGAGGTGAAGAATTTCTTCCTTATTTCGAGAAGTATCTGCAATAACCCTTTTTCTCATTCAAGCCGTTATGGAACAAGAGGTGATATATCGTATTGCATTATCCCGATTAAAAGGAATAAACAAAGCCCTCGCCCAGCACATTCATGAAACGGTCGAAAGCCTCGAAACTTTCTTTGAATTACCGGAATCCCAACTGCAAAAAATTACCGGAATAAAGGGAAGGATTCTTCACGAAGACAACCGGCAAACAGCCTTACAGGAAGCCCGCAAGGAAATGGAATTTATCCGAAAAGGGTGCATCGAACCTCTCTATTTCACAGAGCCGAATTATCCCCAACGGTTACTCGATTGTATCGATGCCCCACCCTTGCTCTATTATCGGGGTAATGCCGATTTAAACTCTTCTAAAATAATCAGTATCGTGGGAACGCGCCGGGCGACCGAATACGGTAAAGATTTCTGTGAAACCCTGATTCGGGATTTATCGGAATATTTTCCTCAACTGGTTATCGTCAGCGGATTGGCGTATGGAATCGACATTTGTGCCCACCGTTGTGCCCTGCGACACGGCTTAAACACGATCGCCGTCCTTGCACATGGATTAGATCACATCTATCCGGCGAACCACCGTTCCACAGCCGTAGAAATGGTATCGCACGGAGGGTTGCTCACCGAATATACTGGCTACCACCGTATGCATCCGGCATTTTTTGTCGCCCGCAACCGCATTGTCGCCGGACTCGCCGATGCCGTTGTCATCGTGGAATCGAGGGAAAAAGGCGGGGCTCTCATCACTGCCGGTATAGCCGAAAGCTACCACCGTGATGTATTCGCTCTACCGGGAAGCATACAATCCGAATCGTCAGCCGGGTGTAACCACCTGATACGCCGGAATCGGGCAGCCTTAATAACCTCGGCCGACGACCTCGTCGAAGCCATGTGCTGGAACGCCCCACGGAAACAAGCCGTGCAACGCTCGTTTTTTCCAGAACTCACCGACGAAGAGCAAGTTGTTACAAACTACCTGACGCAAAAGGGAGAAGGACAGATAAACCGTATGACCGTCGACCTGAACCAACCCTTGTCACAACTGCTTTCCATACTGCTGGAACTGGAATTTAAAGGTGTAGTAAAAGCCTTACCGGGAGGCATCTATAAATTATAGGCCATAAAACGAAAGTGGAGAAAAGCCGTATATCGACAACAACTTTTCTCCACCCATACATTCTTCGTGCAAATCTTTATAGATAAGGTTGTGTATCGCTATCGCATCCTTGTTGCTCTTCGCAACAGTCGCAATGTCCGTCACAATGTTCTTCTTTCAGTTCCAATTCGAGAGTAGCATGCTCGATACCCAAATCCTGTAAATCGTGCTTCAACCGATGTTTTACCTCGTGCATATGCGTAATATCTTTCACAACGATATGTGCTGTCAATGCCGTTTGAGTCGTACTGATAGCCCAAATATGCAGATGATGTACATTAAGGACATCTGGATCGGACGATAGAACGGTTTCCACTTTCTGTATATCGATTCCTTCGGGCACTCCATCGAGAGCGAGTCGTAAACTCTCTTGTAACAAATGCCATGTGGAATAAAGAATCACAAGCCCCACCACGATACCTATTATCGGGTCAATGACATTCCACCCCGTATATTTGATAACAATCCCCGAAACCAACACTCCAACCGATACCAAAGTATCTGCCGCCATGTGTAAGTAAGCTCCTTTGACATTCAAATCTTTCGACTTGTCGGCAAAGAAAAGATAGGCCGTAAAAGCATTGATAACGATGCCTATCGCTGCTACCCATGCGATCGCCCCACCGTCGAGGGGAGTAGGATTACTGAACTTCTCGACACTTTCATACAAAATAACGGCAACGGCAACAAACAGAATGGCAGCATTCAATAGCGAAACCAATACGGTACTTTTCTTATATCCATAGGTATATTGCAAAGAAGGTTTAGCCATCGATAACCGCAAAGCGAACATCGCCAACACAAGGCTCACGACATCGCTCAGGTTATGACCCGCATCGGATAACAAGGCCAACGAATCATAATAAAACCCTGCACCGGCTTCGGCCAACACGAAAACAATATTCAATACGATACCGACGATAAACGACCGATTCAATTTCTGCATATCGGGTGTCGGGTGAACATGATGATGGTGGTGATGTTCCATAACCGCTAATTTAGAAAGGTTTGAATCCCATGATTTCACGAACCTCTCGCAATGTTTTCGATGCGCTTTCGCGAGCTTTCTCGGCTCCCATCTTCACAACCCGAGCCAAATAGGCCTCATCGTTTTGTATCTCCAAAAAACGTTCCCGAATCGGCAAAGTGACTTTAAGAATATCTTCGGCCAGCTGCTTCTTCAAATCGCCGTAACGAATTTCACATGTATTGTATTTCTCTTCGAAATAAGCTACCGTGTCGGGAGTAGAAACGATTTTAAGAAGAGTGAACAGATTTTCCACAGGTTCGGCTTTGGGGGAATTGGGCACTTGCGGACCTTCGTCGGTTACCGCCCGCATAATCTTTTTCCTCAAAGTCTTTTCATCGTCCACCAAATAAACGCAATTGCCTTCCGACTTACCCATTTTGCCCGATCCATCGAGTCCCGGAACTTTTATAGGGTCGCTGCCGAAATTGAAATTCTGAGGTTCGGTAAAATACTCGACACCATAAGTAGAATTAAATCGACGAGCAAAACGGCGTGTCAACTCCAAATGCTGTTCTTGGTCTTTCCCCACCGGCACATAATTAGCATGCTGAATAAGAATATCCACAGCCATTAAAGTAGGATAAGTAAGCAGCCCGGCATTCACCCGTTTGTTAGAATTACCTCCTATAATCTCGTGCTCTATATCCTCATCGTTATTGGTCTTTATTCCCAACTGTTTACGAGCCTTATCTTTAAATGAAGCCGTCCGCATCAACTCTCCGATACCTACGTGCATATTCATTAACAAATACATTTCGGAAATTTCAGGTACATCGCTCTGTACGAACAAGGTCGATTTCTCAGGATCAAGACCGGCAGCCAAATATTCGCAAAGGATATTCCGAACATTCTCATGCAGAGTTTTCGGATCGGGATGCGTAGTGAGGGCATGTAAGTCGGCAATAAAAAAATAACTATTGTATTTCGACTCTTCCTGCATTTTGACAAAATTACGCAATGCTCCGTAATAATTTCCCAAATGCAAATTTCCCGTGGAACGGATTCCACTGACAACAATTTCTTTCATATATATAGTTCTAACATTTCAACAGCTCATCAAAATACGCTTGCTTTCGTATTATCTATTGCAAAAATACAAAAATAGCCGCAAAATAGTGCCCGGAATAATGAAAAAGCGCAGCAGTAATTCATTTAAAGACATATCTTCCCCGGCTTGTCGGACAATCGAGGATATAATTGCTCGACGATAGCAGGAGTCCCCGCCACAATAGAAACATTACGATCCTCCCGGAATGAACGAACCGTACCCCCGGCCTCGGTTACAATCAATATACCGGCACAAACGTCCCACAAATGCAAATTGAATTCCCAATATCCGTCCAAAATTCCGGCAGCGACACAACATAAATCAAATGCTGCCGATCCTTGACGACGCACCCCGCGAACCATTGGTAAAATACGGGCCAGATTGTCGAGATTATTATCGGGATTACGATCCTTATCTATGGGAAATCCGGTAGAAACGACAGACTCCTGAGTGTCATTCTTTCCTGAAACATGAATAGAACGCCCGTTCAACATAGCTCCTTTGCCTTTACAAGCCTCGTACAGCTCGTTCAAATACGGAGCATAGACCACCCCTAAAACAGTTTCACCTTTACATTGGAGACCAATAGAGACTGTAAATATAGGCAGACCTTGACTATAATTGGTTGTTCCGTCCAAAGGATCGATCACCCAACAATACTCCGAATCACCCGCATGCATACCACTCTCTTCTCCTAATATAGCATGTTCAGGATAGGTCCTCTTTATTTCGCCTATGATATAACGTTCACTTTCTTTATCTGCGACCGTAACCACATCGTGCATATTGAACTTGGTCTCGATATGCAAGTGATTACCTCTAAAATAAGAAAGTTGTATTTTACCGGCTTCCTTCGCACAGTTTCGGGCAAAAGCAAGCATCTGCTCCATTCTATCCATACCCGTTAAAATTAATCCCGGCTTTCTTCCAGAAGGAAAGAAAGCCGGGTAATCTCTTATCCAATCTCTATTTTAATCCAGATCCTCTACCTCTTCGATAGGAAGCTGACGTCTAAAAATTTCTCGAAACGAAATCAACGTCTCGGTGCGAGATAAACCGATAGGCTGTAATTTCGTATGAATAATTTCAAGTAAATGCCGATTATTACGTGCGAACAATTTGATAAACATATCGTACTGTCCTGTCGTAAAATGGCACTCCACTACCTCGGGAATCTTACGCAATTTTTCCACTACATGGGAAAAATCGCCCGGATTTTTCAAATAAAAGCCCATGTAGGCACACGTTTCAAATCCTATTTTATTTGAATCTATTATGTATTCCGATCCTTTAAGAATCCCCAAATTCGTCAATTTTTGTACCCGTTGATGAATAGCGGCTCCCGACACATTGCATTCCCTTGCAACTTCGAGAAATGGTATCCGAGCGTTCGAGGCTACAAGTTTAAGAATTTTGTAATCCAACTCGTCCAATTGATGATGTCCCATGGTTCGTTTACGATTTTTTACAACTGTTTTATTATTTATTTTGCAAAGATAGTAATAAATTTACACTATTCATCTAATGAACATGTTAATTTTGTACGAATTTACTCTAATAATTATTTTTCAGCAACATCTTCAAATAAAAGGAATTACAATTTGTAAGCATACGCCAAGACTCTTATAAATTACACTCTATATATATCGAGCAAAAGCACAGGTGGTTCGATAAAAAACTTACTCATCTTTTTCTCTACTTACCCTTTGCTCATACTTGCAGAACATAGGAGGATACGATCCGAATAAAAAATGGACAGATTCATTTTATCCTACTCTTATCTTTTTGTATATTTGTACTATGAAGGTTCGGCATAGCCAAGCCGGAAATACGATTTTCGTTTGCCTCTGCTCCCACCTTTCGCTATATTTGTATAAAATTTAATCAAATCGATATATGATACAAATTTCACAAGTTTACGCAAACGATAGCAACTCTTTAAAATTCATAGAACGTATTTATACAGAATCTTTTCCCCTAGACGAAAGGAGAGATTTTTCCGAGGTGATACGGCTGCTCGAAGAAAACGACAATTTTTTCATCGTTCTTCTATCTGATGAAAACAAAGCAGTCGGATTTATCTCTTATTGGGAATGGAATGACTTTTCCTATGTCGAACACTTCGCCGTAGACAGCAGTTGCAGAGGATCGGGCTATGGAGCGACTGCCATGACCGAATTGCTAAAACGCATTAACAATCCGGCAGTTCTCGAAGTAGAAAAACCATTAGACAATATCAGTCAACGGAGAATACGCTTTTACGAACGATTAGGTTTCGTTTTATGTACACGTTCATATACCCAACCGCCATATTCTCCTGAAAAACAACCGTTAGAACTATACCTTATGTCTTTTGGAAAGATAGATCTAAATCAAGTTTTCGATACTGTCGCATCTCGAATCCATCAAAAGGTTTACGGTGTCGAATAACATATTCTCCAATCTGAAAAAAGTTTGATATGTAAAATGTTAAAAATGAAATTTAATATATTAAAATCCAACGAAAAGATGGTTTCTTAACAACATTATATTATTTTTGTACAAAAATATGCCGTGAGGCAAAACGTTTTATTATGAAAAATCATTCTTTTCTGAAATATTGCACGAGTATACTGCTAATATTTATTGCAGTAGCATGTACTACTGGAAACAAAGAGCAGAAAATTGTCACGGTAACTATACAACCTCAGAAATATTTTGCTGAAAAAATTGCAGGAGACCGGTTCAATATTAACTGTATCGTTCCTCCCGGCAGTAACCCCGAGGCCTACGATCCCTCTCCGTCTCATCTGGTTCATTTGGGCAAAAGTATCGCCTATTTCAAAATCGGGCACATAGGCTTCGAACTTGCTTGGATGGATAAATTGGAACAGAACAATCCGAATATGAAAATATTCGATACTTCCGAAGGTATCGATATACTTTCAGGTACGCACGAGCACAACGATGCCGATGTACACCACCATCATTTCGATGCCGATCCGCACACATGGAGTTCACCCAAGAATGTGCGCATCATCGCCCGAAACATGTACGAAGCGTTTGTTAGTATCGATCCCGACGGAGAAAAAGTATTTCGCAAGAACTACGAAGAACTGCTCGACGAAATAAATCAAGTAGATTCCGTCATGACCGAACGGCTCTCACCGGTCAGCGGAACTATGTTCGCCATATATCATCCGTCTCTCAGCTATTTGGCCAAAGACTACAACCTGCACCAGCTCAGTTTGGAATACAACGGAAAAGAACCGTCTGCTTTTTATTTGAAAAAAGCCATAGACATAGCACGCGAAAACAACGTGAAAGTTATATTTATCCAACAAGAATTCGATGCCAAACAAGCCGAATCATTCGCATCTGAAATAAATGCGAAGGTAGTTCCTATTAACCCGCTTAGCTATAATTGGAGCGAAGAACTTTTACATATAACCGATGCCATTGCTGGAAAATAAAATAATAGCCATAGAAAACGTATGGCTCTCTTATACAGACAAGAATATCCTCGAAGATATAAATCTGGATATTTATCAAGGCGATTTTCTTTTGATTACCGGCCCTAACGGCGGGGGAAAAACGTCATTGCTGCGTACGATTCTCAGATTACAGAGTCCGACTAAGGGACAAATAACCTTTTTCAGACAAGGAGAGCCCGTATCTTCATTAGATATGGGTTACCTGCCTCAAAAAAACAGCATAGACAGCCGATTTCCCATTACCGTAGAAGAAGTAGTAGCTTCGGGCCTTATGGGTAACACCCAAAAGGGAAATACAAAATTTGACTCTAAAAAAGAAATAGACGAAATGCTCGACCTCATGGGTATAACCGCTTTGCGCAATAAACCCATCGGGGTGTTATCGGGAGGACAACTCCAACGATCTTTGTTCGGGAGAGCTCTTATTTCTAAGCCGGAAATGTTAATATTGGACGAACCGGCATCTTATATAGATCGTCAATTCGGGAACCGTATGTTCGAGATTCTACGGGATTTATCGAGTAACGGAACAACCATCATGATGGTATCCCATGAAATAGAACCATTCATAACATTGTCCAATCGCAATCTATATATTAACCACATTTTGGGAGACCGCTAAACCCACACAGCCATCGGCAACCTACCGCTATCTCCAACCGGTATACCGCAAAAAATTGCAATGTGGCACAAATCTCCTATTATAGAATAATGAAGGGATTTTAAGGATTCCATTAAAAAGTTTTCCACCAAGCAAGACGATCAACTATCAAACAAAAAAAGACACTCAAACTCTCACAAACAGACCTTCTCATTCCATCATTCTTTTCAAAAAAAAGCAAAAAAGAACATAATTTTCAAATATTTGTAGCAAATTACTATATTTGCAGCAAATATACAAACAAGAAAGAGCCTAATGAATATCTAAACCAACAGGGGAGGCAGACTCTTTTTTTTTAATTTTTATTTAATATCTTTTATAACCTGTCTTAGAAGAAATATTCAAAAAGAATGAAAAAGTATTTACTTTTAGCAATCAGTGTTTTACTTTGGGGTATAAACACAGTATCGGCCACGACCAGCGGTTCAACAGCCTACGGTTGGGTACCACTTAGCTCCGGAGAAGGAGAGTTTAGTTCAAAATTGGTCAAATTCAAGACCTCCGACCCTACCAATGTCAGCGAAGAGTTTGAAATCGACCGTTTCATCAGGGCGGCAGTCTGCATTGACGGCACCTACTATATGATAGCAGCCGATGACGGATTGGTATGCTACTCATTGTTGAAAATGGACATCTCCACCAAAAATGTCTCTACGATCGCAGACTACTCCATGTCCGACCGTGCAAGCGCACTTATGGTCATGGATATGACCTATGATGCCACCACCCAAAACATCTATGCGCTGGCTTTCGACATTACCGCTGCCGAAGAAGGTGAAGATGGAGAAATAGACATTCCATTCGGATTGTTCACCCTCGATAAAGCCACCGGTGAGGCTACACTAATCGGTTATCAGGACTATGAAATGCTTTATACATTAGCCGCCAGTCCAGAAGGGCAACTCGTGGCTTTAAGCAGTGGTGGTACATTGTGGAATCTATCAAAACTTTCCGGAGAACTTGCAGAAGAAACGGGGTATGCCGAACAACTGCCTACCGCCTTGCAATCGATGACTTTCGACAAAGACGGATTACTATGGTGGGCCGGATTTAATGAAATACAAACAAATGGTCTTACCTCTCCCAATGGATTCCTTGCAAACTTCACATTTTATGAAGAAGAATATTTCTATGGCTACAATTTCGTTGGGAAATTAGGTAACAATTTAGAAGTCGTAGGGCTATACATCGACCCCCAAAATATCGCAAACGGGGCTCCGTCCGCAGTAACCTCATTCTCGGCAATACCGGGCGAGGCAGGTGCGACAACATGCCTCTTACAATGGACAAACCCCTCTCAAACATTCGGAGGCAGCACTCTGCCCGATGGATTCAGCGTGAATATCTATCGTAATGATAACCTTATCAAAACATTCACCAATTGTACCAATAATGAGACAATGACCTATCAAGATTCTGGAATGGAAGCGGGTACTTACGTTTATAAAGCCGTTGTATCGAACAACGAGGGTGAAGGTCCGGCCGCATATACCGACAGCCATTTTGTGGGAGCCGACATTCCGGGAGCGGTAAACGAGGCGAAAGCCGAGAAATCGGGCAATGGTTATGAAATCAATGTCAGTTGGACGAAACCGGCCGTTGGAGCGAACGGAGGTTGGTTCGACAGTGAAAACTTGACTTACAAAGTTGTTCGCTACCCAGACTCTGTCACTTTGCACGAAAACTTGAACAACACCTATTTCACAGATAAAACGATTACCGAGCTCCATGGATATTACTATAAAATTACGGCTGTAACATCGGCCGGAGAAGGCATACCCACCAATACAAACGCCGTAGTATCCGGCCCGGCAATCGATACTCTACCCTATAACGGAGATTTCAGTTCGACCAACGGCTTGAACTTATGGACAACCTCCGACAACGATAAAGACGGATTTACATTCGCTCATCAAATCTATGGAAACGGAACCCACGCTTGGCGTTATTTCCCCTCTCAAATTCTAAATCCATCAACAAAGGCCGATGATTGGATAGCTTCCGTGCCTATCCGGCTGACCTCCGGAAAGCATTATGCCATCGACTATAAAATCAACGGGCAAGGCGAAATCTTTCCTATCAACTACACTGTAACCATCGGCAAAAGCACGGAACCGTCCAGCCAAACCGTCATATTGGAAGAATACTCAAACGCAGCGGTTCAAGGTGTTACAGAAAAGAGCTTGATTTTCTCGGTTCAAGAAACAGGCGATTATTACATAGCTTTCCATGTTTGTAATGCGGTAATGTTTGAGCTTCACGGATTCAGTGTATTGGAAAAACCGCTTGTCGACCTTATGGCAGTTTCCATTTCGGGAACCGAGACCCCTCAAATCGGCTCAGAATCCATTTACAGTGTAGTTGTTCGAAACAACGGTGTCGAAACGGCCGATAATTTCAAAGTTGCACTGATCGACAAAGAAGGAAAAGAATTGGCTGCCGCTATACAAACCGATCCCCTCGAAGCATTGCAAAAATCTGTTTGCCAAATAGTTTGGACACCCCAAAATGCTATATCGACCGATCTATCCGCAAAAGTCTCGATCGAAAATGATGCAAACCCTGAAAATGACCAAACCGAGCCTATCCACGTATTGGTTCTAGGCAGTGGCAGCTGGATAGACATCACCGATGGGAAATCGGTATCGCCAAGCTATCCGTTCAACGTGAGAAAAACCCACGGTACCGCACAAACCATCTACACCCAACAAGAAATAGGAGGCAAAGCCGGCTCTATTTCGGCAATCAAATACTATCCTTCGGTATTTGGAACAAACGAAGTGGAAGGTTTCCATAGTAAAATCTATATGGCTAACACCGAAAAGGCTACATTCGACGGCATAGATCCTATTGCGTTATCAGAATTCAAACTTGTATTTGATGGAGAACTGAAAGTAGACAACGGTGATAAAGAATTGCCTATTATGCTCGATACAGAATTTGACTATACCGGTGGAAATATATGTATAATGACTGTTTCCGAGACCCAAGCACCGTCCTACTTCCTCAGTTGGTATGGAAGAAAAGGAGAAGGAAGACAACTCGCTTACAGTGACGACATGACAGCCTTTGATTTCTCACAAGCACTAAAAATGGATGCCTATTTACCCAATATCTCATTACACTCCTCTGTATCGTCTGGTGTAGAATCGGTAAAAAAAGAAAATGAAATGGCTATCTACCCCAGTCCTGCTCACACGACGATTACTATCGAATCGGCCGAGCCTCTCGGTACAATAAGCATCTATGCCGTCAGTGGCGCACTCGTTATGCAAACCGAATCATTCTGCGACCAAAACGTAGCGACAGTCGATGTATCACAATTGGCCAATGGCTACTATATCGTAAAAATAGCCCAAGAAACACGCATGATTATCAAACAATAATCATTGCGATATACTTCAATAAACCCGTCTAACCGAGTGTGAAGAATCGGTTAGACGGGTTTATTATTACAAAAAAACAGTATCGGTATTTGCATTCTCTTTTAAGCATTTTAGATACACTATTCTCCTTCCTAGCTTATAAAAAGCGACACTACTATGTAAAAAATGGATATATAGGATATTTACAAAGGCGTTCATAGAAATATCATACTCCTATATCAATATTTAATGGAAATTACTCTTTTATACACCATTCCTCTCCTCAGGAATTACTGTTTCTTCCAGTATCTTCCCCATACCGATAATGCAGAGCACCATATAATACTGCGGGACACGGCAGGGGGAAGAAGGAGCAAGAACGGCAAAGAAATATAGAGGAAGTGTCCTCAGGACAAGGGATTAACTCTACAAACAAAATACCATGTCATCTTTCGCCGAAAAGATCGGGATACGTTTATCGATAAAAAAGCATCGCTAAAATGCACGTTTACTTCCACGGATTTTCTAATAAACCATATGTAAAGTAATAGGACGGCCGTCAGCGAAATAAAAAAAGCAGGGGAGCGACCACAAAATCGCTCCCCTGCTTAAAGTATTCTTCTTCTCTCTTATTAATTAGAAAAATCAGTTACATTCTTACGATTGGCAAAAACACGATCGAATTCCTCTTTGGATCCGACAATGAGTTTGTCAAACTCACGTTGCCCCGTACCGGCAGGAATCAAGTGTCCGCAGATAACGTTTTCTTTCATACCTTCCAACGTATCTACCTTACCATTGATAGCAGCCTCGTTGAGCACTTTTGTCGTCTCTTGGAAAGAAGCGGCCGACATAAAGCTCGATGTTTGCAGGGCTGCACGGGTAATACCTTGCAGAATCTGTTCGGAAGTAGCAGGAATTGCATCGCGCACCTGTATCAACTTCAAGTCTTTCCGTTTCAAAGCCGAATTTTCATCGCGCAATTTACGCGCCGTAACGATCTGTCCGGCTTTCAACGTTTGAGAATCGCCCGGATCGGTAACGACTTTTTTACCCCAAATACGGTCATTTTCGTCCATGAAGTCTCGCTTGTCGACAATCTGTTGTTCCAAGAATCGAGTATCGCCCGGATCGAGAATTTGAACCTTACGCATCATTTGACGAACAATCACCTCGAAGTGCTTATCGTTAATCTTCACACCCTGCATACGGTACACATCTTGAACTTCGTTCACGATATATTCCTGTACAGCCGTAGGACCTTTGATGGCCAAGATATCGGAAGGAGTAACGGCTCCATCGGAAAGCGGAGTTCCGGCACGCACGTAATCGTTCTCTTGTACCAATATTTGTTTGGAAAGAGGAACCAAATATTTCTTCGTCTCACCCGTCTTGGAAACCACAGAGATTTCACGATTACCACGTTTCACTTTCCCGAAGATCACCTCACCGTCGATTTCAGAAACGACAGCCGGATTAGACGGGTTACGTGCTTCGAACAACTCGGTTACACGAGGAAGACCACCGGTAATGTCACCGGCTTTACCGACCGCACGAGGTATCTTAACGAATACATCTCCCGTTTTAATCCTATCGCCGTCTTCAATCATCAAGTGAGCTCCCACAGGCAAAGCATAACTCTTGATTACCTGCCCGGCTTCATCGAGAATTTGTGCCGACGGTACACGGGTACGGTCTTTCGATTCGATAATGATCTTTTCTTTCAAACCAGATTGTTCGTCCGATTCTACACGATAAGTAACACCTTCTTCCACGGCTTCGAAGTTGACTCTACCGCCCACCTCCGAAACAATTACCGCATTGAAGGGGTCCCATTCGCAAATCATATCGCCTTTCTTAACGGTATCGCCGTTGTTGAAGAAAAGTTTTGATCCATAGGGAATATTGGCAGTCATGAGCACCATTTTCGTATTCGGGTCGATAATACGCATTTCGGCCAATCGACCTACGACAATCTGTACTCTTGTACCGCTATCGGATACATTTTCTACCGTACGAAGTTCGTCTATCTCCAAAATACCCTCGTAACGAGATGTAACGCTCGATACAGCCGCAATATTCGAAGCGATACCACCGACGTGGAACGTACGCAATGTAAGCTGTGTACCCGGCTCACCGATCGACTGCGCGGCAATTACACCCACAGCCTCGCCTTTTTGAACCATGCGGTTATTAGAAAGGTTACGTCCGTAACATTTAGCACAAACACCTTTCTTC
>OGKG01000626.1_pt1 | contig 45468 bp, 35 predicted proteins | sample 1572201 | NCBI WGS metagenome assembly OGKG01 (sample SAMEA2582146, study PRJEB24529) | metagenome | biome: Human gut stool | place: China | collected 2011 | reverse complement strand
CCGTTCTCTCTGCATGGATTTCCTGCCCCCTTCCGGCGGCGTTTTCCGGCTCTCCCTTGCGGGGTCTTCGCCGGGTATCCCATGCAGACGGTCATTCGGTTTTCAAGGTTCAATTGGTGTCTTGCTGGTAGCTTATCACACTTTCAAAAGAATTTTTAGGACCTGACAGGTCCGGTTTTGCGTGGATTTTATCCTGAATTCTCTTGAAAATCGGACATCGTGCCCGGTGCGTAAGATAAGTATACCGTATCCTTTTGCTGCTGAACAGGAAGTGTTCGTTCCGGTTTTGAGGTCTTTTTTCGGCTTTTATGGGCAAAAACCGGAAGCTTTAGTTCCGGCTAACCACTGGATCGCTTTTATCATAGCAGAAATCTCGTTGAATTTTCAGGAGGTCGCACCTCCGGTTTAGACATAAGAAACCGGAAGTATCGCCTCCGCTTTTGCATACAACTTGCTTTAGCTGTGTGCATTTCGTTTTACACAAAAATAACCGTCCGCTTCAAGTTAAACTTGAAAACGGACGGTCTGGCATACAGGATGATTTTCAAAACTGGGGAGTGCATTGAGAGGCTTCACAGTTGTAGCAAGCAATGTTTTCGTCTATACAAAAACACTTTTTGCGTTGCAAAATGCTTGTTGGGAAATCCCAAACCCTTGTACTGCACCGTTCCGGAGCAGGCAGTGCGATTGTATCACTTCGTAAAATAAGAATGCGTTTTTGATAATGAAGAAATATGCGGGCAACAGCAGATAGCGTGGTTATGACCGGTGGGGCACTTGGAGACCGGATTATGAAGGATGGCTCCAGTGCGCCGACAGTCTCTACGCTCCGCAGGCTATCATCAACGCCATTGGCGGCGAGCAAAAACATTTTGGATCTGTATACCGATGGCGGAAAGATGAACTGACTTGTCAGAAGATCGCCTGTAACGATTGTAAGATCAGATAGAACAAAACAGAACCCCAGAATTTTTTTGAGCCGTTGGACTCTGAAAAGATTCTGGGTTTTGTGCAATGTTTTTCAGCGATTGCTCAACAACTCGTTGGACTTTAGGACTTATAAAGTTTCAAAGGTCATTGACAACATTGATAAGGTCATGGGTCAGATAAGACTTGATATTTTGCACCGTAGCATCCATGATTCGTTGACGGCTTTCTTTAGGAGCCCATGAGATATGAGGCGTAATAATGCAGTTTTTGGCTTTGAGAAGCGGATTGTCCGGTTGAATCGGCTCAGTTGATACAACGTCAAGGCCGGCAGCAAAAACTTTACCGCAGTTAAGGGCATCTGCAAGATCCTGCTCTGCAATCAACTGGCCACGAGAGCTGTTTATAAGGATCACACCATCCTTCATTTTTGCTATGCTGTCTCGATTGATGATGTGCTCAGTTTCCGGAAATAGTGGGCAATGAAGTGCAATGACATCACTGGAAGCAAGTAGCGTGTCCAGAGCTACATATTCGGCTATTTCACGTCCGGATGCAGTCGGGCGGCTGCCGGATGCCAAAACTTTCATCCCAAGCGATTTTGCAATTCTCCCGGTGGCTTGTCCGATCCGGCCAAATCCAATGATTCCCATGGTTTTGCCGCTGAGCTCAATTAAAGGGGCATCCCAATAACACCAATCGGGACAAGCGGACCATTGACCGCTGTGGACAGTATCATCATGATGACCGATGTGGTGGCAGATCTCCAGTAACAGAGCAATCGAAAATTGTCCGACAGAAGCCGTTCCGTAGCCCGGAACATTAGAAACCGGAATACCGACTTCCTTTGCGGCATCGACATCCACAACATTATACCCGGTCGCAAGAACGGCGATAAAACAAATATTAGGGCAGGCTGTTAATGTGGTTCTGGAGATGGGGGTCTTGTTGGTTAGAACGATTTCTGCGTCACCAATACGCCGAATGATCTCGGTCTCATCCTTTACGTTCGTCCGGTCATAAATGGTCAGTTTTCCAAGAGCTTCCAGTGGAGCCCAACTCAGGTCACCCGGATTTTCGGTATAGCCATCTAATATAACGATTTTCATCTGTTTTACTCCAAAATGACACCCTGCGCTAAAAGAGCATCCCGCAGGACAGGATAGGAAAGTTCTCTGGTAGTGCAGTCCTTTTTGGCGCAAAGGGCAGCGGCAACGCCAGCACCCTGCCCCATGACCTGACAGCCGGGAACATTCCGGGTAGACATATGTGCTTTGATATCAGTAGTGACACAGCGTCCTGCCATCAGCAGGTTATCGCAGCCCTTTGGCAGCAGCATCCGGTAAGGAAAACCGTAAAAGCCGGGGTCTTTGATCTCACATTCCGGATGCTTGTAGCTCATCAGGTCCTCAAAGCCGAACAGACCAATCTCATCTTCAAAACGAGTCGCAGATGTAATTTCATCCAGCGAGATCATGTGATCGCAGATCGTGATCTTACTGGCACGGACTCCCAGTTGGATCGCTGCCCAGTTGATATAGGACTCCTCGAATCCGGGGACAGTTGTTTTGAGTGCATTGGCAAACTGCATGATCTTGACACGCATTTTTAGTTCTGCTGTGCTGTAATCAAGGACTTTCGTTGCATCGCAGTCCACACCTTTGGAATTGTTGATATAACTCATTTCGCCTTTGTGGATGGAGGACATGCTGGTAAATGGACGCATTTCCAAAGCACTGATGGCCTGATAGCGTTCGGGATCTTTCATCGTGGTAAAGGCATATTGTTCCGCACACATTCCGGGGACATCCAGTTCCGCACTGGAGAGCTTGACCGCTCCCTGCGGATTCTCTTTTACCATCCGGTCAATATCCACACCTGCCATACCGAATACCAGACCCGTGGAGCCACCGCTGACGGTATGGTAATCCTGCCACATGTCGATCTGTTCCAGACCGGCAAATCGTGCAAGGTCGCCATCACCGGAAGCGTCGATATACTGTTTTGCGGCAATGGCACTGCAGCCATCTTTGTTGGCAATCAGCGCAGCAGTGATTTTTCCGTTTTCCGTTAACACATCATAACAGGTGGTCTGAAGATAGACCGTGATGCCGGCTTCCAGAAGCATCTGGCTGACGACACCTTTGTAGATCTCGTGGTCGCCAACAAAACGATAGGGGTTGTGGTGCGGATCGTTGGGGGTGGGGTAGTAACCTGTTCCGCCGCACAGATCCACAAGACGCTGGTTCAGTTCATAAGGAATGCCGCCGACCACTCGTTTGGCGGTAGAGGGATCGGTGCTCATGGCATAAAAACTATTGGCCCCGATGCCGCCGTTGGTATAAGTTCCGCCCGGAACTGGTGTCTTTTCAACAAGGATGACGGAGACACCTTGACGTGCAGCGGCAATGGCGGCAATGCAGCCTGCTGTGCCGGCCCCGGCGACAAGAACATCACATTCCAGAGTGGGAATCTGCACAGATGGCAAAGAAATTTTTTTTGAATCGTTCATAAAAGTCCCTTTCTGTATGAAGAAACAATCCGACACAGGCAGGTGGTGGCATCTGCTGTGCCGGATTGCTTTTAAAGGAGAAATGTCCGGAGATGGAACCCGGCATGGGAATGGCGGAATCAGAGAATCACATTGATTGGATGACCATCCATCCACTGTGCAAGATTTTCAAAGACGATCTCCGCACGCAGGCTCATGGATTGCTGGGTGGCAAACGCGACATGAGGGGTCACCAGACAGTTAGGGGCGTGCAGAACAGGCGATGCAGGATCCAACGGTGGTTCATTTTCAAAGACATCAAGGGCAGCACCGGCGATCACACCGTTTTCAAGCGCTACGGCGAGGTCTTTTTCCACGACAACAGGGCCGCGTGCAACATTGACCAGAAGAGCCGTGGGCTTCATCATCGCAAGCTTTTCTGCATTGATCATGCCACGGGTAGAGTCGTTCAACGGGCAGTGCAAAACAACGATGTCAGAACGCCGGAGCAACTCTTCCTGAGAAACCTGTTCAATATAATTTGCTGCATTTTCATGCAGGAAACGGCTTTGTGCAAGAATGTTTGCACCAAATGCGTGGAATAATTCGGCGGTTCGGGTGCCGATTTTGCCAAGACCAATGATGCCGACGGTCTTTCCCTTGATCTCCCAGCCGACAAGGCCGGTTTTATCCTTCCCGACACGGCAGCGGTCTTCTACTGCACGAAGATTGCGCGCCAGAGAGCAAACCATGCCAATGACCAATTCAGATACGGCTTCATTGGAATATCCGGAAGCGTTGCTTACAGAGATCCCTTTTTCTTTTGCGGCATCCAAACCTACATGGTCCACACCGGTAAACGCGATATCGATGAATTTCAGTCGACTGCACTGACGCAGAACATCCGCGGGCATGGGCATGTTGGCAAGGATCATGGCATCGGCATCTCTGGCTTCCTCGATCAGTTTTTGCGGATCGGTCGTTTTGGGATAGACAGCAAAAACATGACCTTTTGCTTCAAAGGGCGCTTTGCGCGCAGCGAGCTCTTCGTCTGAAATGCCGAGTGACTCCATAATAACAATTTTACTCATAAGGAATTCCTCCAATCTGGTATTCTTACAAGAAGCGGGATATGCTTTATAATTATTGTAGCAGAAGAACCCAAAGTTGTCGGTTCTTAAATTTGATTTTTTGCGTTTAGATTTGTTCGATTATAGCTTCAAATCGATTTTACAGATAGAATATCAAATTCTGAAATATACTTTTGCGTGGCAATATGTCATAATCTTAACAACGAACATCGTAGGCGGCGTTTCCGGGACCGGTTTGGAACAATGCCTATGAAATGCAGGCGGAGCGCTGGCTTGCAGGATGGAAACGGATATACCAAGTATCAGGAGGAAATCAAAAAAATGAGTACAGAGAAAAGTACTACCCCCGATGTGAATTCCAATTACACAAGCTGTAAACTGTGGCAGATCATCTGCTATTCTATGGTTCCGGCTGTCGGAAACTTTTTCATGATCGTTTTTACAATGAATGCATACATTGCCAAGGGCGGTTATGGCCTCGCAACTGCACTGGCTGCATCCATTGCATCTTCCGGCAAACTGTTTGATGCTGTTACAGACCCGCTGTGTGCAGTGATCGTGCCGAAGATCCACACCAAGAGATTTGGCGCAGCGCGCCCGATCCTGGCAATCGGTTACCTGATGATGGCTGCATCGGTGCTGGGTATTATGTTTGTATTCCCTGGCATGGGTGTGGTGCCGTACGCAATCTGCTATATGCTTTATGTTCTGGGCCGTACGATCCACAATCAGGGCAAGAACATTGCTTCTAACATGCTGACAAATAATCCGAAGCAGCGTCCTCTGATCGGCCGGTGTTCCCAGATCTACACGATGGTTCTGGCAATGCTGTTGAGCCTGTATCGTGCAAAAGTCCTGTTCCCGATTTTTGGCGGTCTGACGTTTGAGCTTTTGCAGGTTATTGGTGTCACCTGCGTGGTGGCTTGCCTGATCATGGATCTGCTGGCAATGTTTGCCCTGAAGGATTGCGATACTTATGAAAGCGTCATGGCACACTATCGTCCCGGTGTCAAGGTCAAGCTCAGCGATATGATTGGAATGCTCAGACATAACTCCGCATTTGTGACTGGCGTTATTTCGGATGCATCGGATAAGCTTGCCAATGAAGTCGCGAGCGCAGCAGTGGTCAGCACCCTTGTGTTCGGTGTTCTGATCGGCAATTATGGTTTCAGCGGTAATATCAGCATCTACACGACGATTACCTCTGTTGTTCTGATCTTCTTTATCACGGGTGTGGCAAAAAAGATCGGTGCAGGCAAGGCATACCTGCGTTATACATGGCTGGCAACAGGTGTTGCAGTGGCAATGTTCCTGTTCTTCCTGTTTGGAGATTATACACAGATCAGTGTGAAGCCCCTGCCGACCGCTATTTTTGTAATTCTCTATTCACTGCTGACTGCATCCAAAAGCACTACTAATGCAGCCGTTGTCACGATGTATCATGATATTGCAGACTACGAGTTTTATCTGACCGGAAAGTATGAACCGGGTCTGGTGGTTGCTACCATTACGATGCTGGGAAAAATCGTTTCTGCTGCTGGCGGTATGATCACGGCAGCTCTGCTAGCGACCATCGGATATGTGGACAATGTGCCGCAGCCCGGCGATCCTGCAACGCAGAAGGTGTTCTGGATCACGATGCTGATGTGGCTTGGCATGATGATCCTTGGCTGGGTCTGCTCGATCATTGCCATGCATTGGTATCCCCTGACTGCAGAAAAGATGGTTGAGGTTCAGGCTGCAAACAAGATTCGCAGAGAAGAAAATCTTGCAGCTCAGAAAGCTGCCATGGCTGCAGAAAAGTAAGATCTGGCGTCGGTCAAACTCCTGAAACGGTGCTGAGCTGCTTCAGGAGTTTTTTGATGGCAGAAGCAGGAGAAAACAGCGATGCGAAAAATAATAAACTGGAACGAGGACTGGTACTTTTCCAAGGGTGAAAAAGTTCAGCCGGATTTTTCAGAAACATGGATGCCTGTAACGTTGCCGCATACATGGAATGCTGAGGACGGACAGGACGGAGGAAACGATTACTGGCGAGGAACGGCTTGCTACGCAAAAGCGTTCAAAAAACCGGAACTGCCGGAGGGAAATCGTGTGCTTCTTGAAGTTCAGGGCGCTGCAATGACGGCAGAAGTGTTCCTGAATGGGGAAAAGCTGGCCCACCATGAAGGCGGCTATTCAACGTTTCGTGTGGACCTGACGGAACATCTCCGGGAAGAAAATATCCTTGCTGTTACGGTGGATAACAGCGAAAACGATTATGTCTATCCGCAGAAAGCAGACTTTACATTTTATGGCGGCCTTTACCGTAACGTGAACCTGATAATCGTTCCGGCAGAGCATTTTGAACTGACGATGGATGGAACACCGGGACTGAAAATTACCCCGGTCATAGATCTTAGTGCAAAGAGTGCTGTTGTAAAGCTGGAAGCATGGAGCGTAGGCGGTCAGCAAGTGCATTTTTTCATTGGAGATAAGGATGCAGTTTCTGCGGTCAGTTATGGATATGCCTGCGCAGAAATTACTTTGGAAGATGTGCACCTCTGGAATGGGACGGAAGATCCGTATCTCTATCAGGCAAAAGCAATCCTTCTGGATGACGGGCAGGAAAAAGATACGGTGTCGCTGAAATTCGGCTGTCGGAAACTGGAGTTTGATCCGCAGAAGGGCTTCAGTCTGAATGGACGTTCCTATCCGTTGCGCGGTGTTTCCCGTCATCAGGATAAGGCGGGCGTAGGAAATGCACTGACAAGGGAAGACCATGAACTGGATATGAAGTTTATCCGCGAGATCGGAGCAAATACGGTCCGGCTGGCACATTATCAGCACGCACAGGAATTTTATGATCTGTGTGATGAACAGGGCATTCTGGTCTGGGCAGAGATCCCGTACATCACGATGCATATGCCGAACGGTCGGCAGAATACACTTGACCAGATGAGAGAACTGATCACGCAGTGCCATCACCATCCGTCGATCATCTGCTGGGGCCTTTCCAATGAGATCACTGCAAGCGGAAAAGTGACAGAGGATCTGATGGAAAATCACCGGGAACTGAATACCCTGTGCCACCAGATGGATCCGACACGCCCGACAACGATGGCCCACGCCTTTATGCTGGAACAGGAACATCCACTGGTCGAATTGGCAGATATCGGAAGCTATAATCTGTATTTTGGGTGGTATCTGGGAGAACTGGAACAGAATGACAGCTTCTTCGACGAATACCACAGCCGTTTTCCTGACCGTGTGATGGGTTTTTCTGAATATGGTGCAGATGCAAATCCACAGTTCCATACGGACTTGCCGGAGCGGGGGGATTATTCAGAGGAGTTCCAGTGCGTTTATCATGAACATTTGCTGAAGTGTATTGAAGAACGCCCATGGATGTGGGCAACACATGTCTGGAATTTGTTTGATTTTGCAGCAGATGGGCGTGACGAAGGCGGGAAACATGGCGTAAATCAGAAAGGCCTTGTCACAATGGACCGGAAACTGCGGAAAGATGCATTCTACCTTTATAAGGCTGCATGGAACCACAAGGAGCCGTTTGTTCATCTGTGTGGGAGCCGCTATGTGGAACGCTGTGGAGATACCACAAAAATCAAGGTCTATTCTAATCAACAGCAGGTAACCCTTCTGGTTGATGGACGGGAGGCGGGAACCTGTACAGGTAACCGAATCTTTGTATTTACGATCCCTTTGACGGAAGGTGAACACCGAGTGGAAGCGATGGCATCACATTGCAGTGATGTGATGACCATTCGTAAAGCAGCAAAAGAGAACCCTGCATATAGTTTCCGGCAGAAGGGCGATGTCATCAACTGGTTCGACAAGGAAACATTCTGTGAGGATTGCTATTCCCTGCGAGATACGTTTGGAACGCTACTGGCAAACCCGGAAAGTGCAAAACTGGTAAATGCGGTTATGGCAAAAGCGCGTGCGGCACGTGGTGATGTGGCCAAGAGCACAGCACAGAACCAGAATCTTCAGAAGATGATGTCCGGTATACGCATGGAAAACCTGCTCAAACAGGCAGGGCCTGCGTTGAAAGCAGATGATATCATTGGGCTGAATCAGGCACTCCAGAAAATCAAAAAATCGTAAAAAATAAACCGGCTGCGGCACCGTATGGATGCTACAGCCGGTTTTGTTTATAAGTGCTGATACTTCTGACGATAGGCGGCCGGGGTCATGCCAACGATGGATTTGAAGGCTTCTGAGAAAAAACTGCGTGTACCAAAATTCAGGCCATCGGAGATTTCCTGAATGCTTTTCTGTGTGGTCGAAAGTAGCATTTTCGCGCGTTCAATTTTGGCAATTTTAATGTAGGTGTTGATACTGACGCCGGTTTCGTCTTTGAATCTGCGGGAAAGGTAGTAGTCTGCATAGCCGACACGCTTTGCCAGAAATGAAAGCGTGATTTTTTCAGAAAGATGGTTTTCAATATAGTCGCAACAACTTTGAACCGATTTGCTCAGGTTCGGGTTGGTGCGGCATTTATGGACAAGCTGGATGAAGTCCTGATACATCGTATGGCCGATGGAGGCTGCCTCGGATACGGTCTTGCAGTCGAGAACATCCTGAATATAGGCGTCGCTCCGGCTGTATGCAACTTCCGGAGAAAGTCCGCCTTCGATTGCAGCGCGGGAACACAAAGTAATAAAAATGATCTGTGATACCTTTGCTTTGGAAAGAGCGGAACCTTCCATGATATGAGCACCGGTGCTGACCATTGCAACAGCGCCGAGCGCTTCTTCGTACTGCGAATCTCCTTCCCGGACCATCCGCAGCATAGCCTGTTCGGCACGATAAACGTTCATCCGATCGCGTCCGACCGTTGAACCCTCATTTGAAAGCGGTGCTTTGTTATGTTGAAAGACAATATCGCTGACCAGCAGCTTTTCATTGGTAATACAGTAATGCAGCATCAGAAGCTGCTGCAGCAGACTGCTTGTGCTTGTGACCGGAACACGCTGTAGGATCGCAATGAACTTTGGCTTCCAATGATCGGTGATCCGGCTGGATTTCAGAACGTTGCTGATTTCGGAGAGCGGAGGCTCAGAAGTAAACACCGGGCCGATGACATGGATACGGTGAAGTTTTCCATCAAGATGTTCAAAGGCAGCGCACCATGAAAGATTCAGCGAGGAACTGAGCAATAACGGAGCGGAACTTTCCCTGGAATGTTCCAGAAGATACTGGAAGGAAGAACTTTTGACAAAAAGCTTATTCAGTGCCAGATCCTTACAGTTGGTCTGTTGAAGAAAACCATCCGAATCATAGACCCAGCGGTAAAAATGATTCTGGCAGGACAGAAGTTCACTGAAAAACTCAAGGCGGCGGTCGATATCGGTGGAATCAGACAGCATTTATAACACCTCGCAATCAAACTATATTTAGTGTATCACAAAAATTTGCGTTTTTGTTCTTAAAATAGATAATAATAAAAAACAAAACGAAAATAAAAGCAAAATAACGATTTTATGGATATATGAATCTGCAAAAAGACTCTATAATAATGGAAACGATCCTGATACAGGGAGGAATGTGAGTATGCCAAAGATCAAAAAAGTTGTTGCGACCGTCTGGTACGACAAGGAAAATATGCGTGCACTGCGCCAGGTTTTTCCAGAGGCGGAATTCTGCTATGTGGATTTTTACGATAAGGATAAGCTGGAACAAGAAGTAAAAGATGCTGATGTCTGTATCCTGATGGGGGATGTGGATCCTTGCATTCTGGGCGAAAATACCTTAAAGTGGATCCACTGTGATCACGCCGGCCTGAATGGTTCTGCCCGTCCGGAAGTATTTGCACGCGGGATCCCTGTGACGGGTGCTGCCGGGCGCAGTGCCCCTGTTCTGGCAGAGCACTGCATTTATTTTATGTTGCAGAACTGCTATCACACAAAGGAACTGCTGGCGGCACAGGCTGCACATCATTGGGGTGTGGACGGCTCCAATCAGTGGCGCGGTCTGTATGGCAGGACCGTCGGCATTGTTGGAATGGGCAATAATGGACGCATGCTGGCAGAGCGTCTGCATGCGCTTGGAATGAATATCGTTGCATACGATAAATTCCCAATCAAGGGATTTGACTACATCGAAAAAAAATATTGTGCAAATGATGGCGATACGCTCCAGCCGCTGCTGGAAAAATCGGATTTTGTGGTGCTGACGCTGGCTTTGACCGATGAAACATATCACATGATCAATAAGGAAACACTTGCGCAGATGAAACCGGGTGCGTTCCTTGTAAACATGGCAAGAGGTGGTATCGTCTGCACGGAAGATCTTGTAGATGCACTGAACCGTGGACATTTAAGCGGTGCCGGTCTGGATGTGACGGAAGAACAGCCATTGGGGGCAGACAGCCCTCTGTGGGATATGGATACCGTGTATCTGACACCACATTGCACGCCGCAGGTTCCGAACCGAGCGGGACGCAGCATTGAGATCATCAAAGAAAACGCCCGGCGGTTTGAAGCCGGAGAGCCTTTGCTGAATCTGCTCCGGCCGACCGATGCTATGAACGGTGAAAAAGCAGAAGGCGGTTGGTCAAAAATGCTGAATGCAAGGTTGACCAGGGAGCAGGCGGCAAAGATCGACTTTGAAAAATATCTTGGCAAGCGCGGATGGAGTGATCCATCGGAGTGGATGTAAGGAGGCACTATGGACGTAAAACACTGGTGGACGGACTATCCGTGGCGGATGATTCAGACGAACCTCCGGGAAACGGATATGGCGGACATTGATGCGGAAACATACGCACAGCAGCTGGCGGACTATGGTGCAACCGTTGTGACGCTGAATGCGGCCGGAATCATTGCCAGCTATCAGACAAAGCTGGACTTTCAGACACAAAGCCCCTATCTGACCGGAAGCAGTCTGATGGAGATGATCGAAGCGTGCCATAAACGCGGGATCCGCGTCATTGCGCGAACCGATTTTTCAAAGATCCGGGAACCTATCTTTGAGAAGCACCCGGATTGGGCATACCGGGACAAAAACGGAAATGTCGTCAATTACAATGGCAACATCCAGACCTGCCCGAATGGAGCCTATCAGAAGGAAAAAAGCCTGGAGATCCTTCGGGAGGTTTTGACAACGCATCCGTTTGATGGCGTGTTCTGCAACATGAGCGGCTTTTTGGTGGTGGATTACAGCGGTGTTTATCATGGCCCCTGTCACTGTGAAAACTGCAAAAGGCTGTTCCGGGAACAGTATGGGCTGGAAATTCCGCAAAAGGATGATCCGGGCAATCCGGATTATAAAAAGTATGCGTCGTTTAAGTCTGCCTGTACAAAGAAGTACCGGGAACGTCTGGTAAAAACGATTCGGGAAATCAATCCGGAACTTGCCATCAACAATCTGGATTACATCCGCACAGAATCGGCAACAGAGATCGGTGTAGCACAATGGCAGTACAGTGCATCCAGCAATGCACGAAAAACCGCAGGACCGCTGCGGGAACGCCCGGCAGACAATGCAAGTGTTGACTTTATGGGATTCCGGTATCGTGATACCTCGGTCAGCGCTCCGCAGCTTGCCCTCCGTCAGTGGCAGAATCTGGCCAATGCGGGCAGTGTGAGCCTGTATATCATGGGCCATCTGGGAAACCACCAGGATCGGACCGCTTTGACAGCCAGCAAACCAGCGTTTGATTTTCATAAAGCACACGAGAAATTGTATGCCGGACTGACCAGTGCAGCAAAAGTCCTGCTGGTGAACAGACCGGTCATGGCAAGGAATGACCCGGAATCTTACGGATGGATCCGCGCACTGACGGAAAGCCATATTCCGTTTGATGAAATGAAACTGGCAGAACTGAAACCGGAATTGTTGCATCGCTGGGATGTTGTGATTCTGGCAGATCTGAAAAAACTGACGCAAGAACAGGCTGAAATGTTCGACACTTATGCAGAGCAGGGCGGCACGGTTTTGTCCACGGGAATTCTGCCTGAGTTACGCTGCCTCGGAATCTGCGAAGTCCGGAACAGCTGGAAAGACCGGATGTCCAGCGTATTTGAACTGTGCGAAGCGGAAAAAACGCTGTTTCCACGTAGTGCAGAGGCGCATTATATCGCTCCGGGGGCGATATTGAACGAAGTTGTGTTCTGCGAACAAACGCAGACCTGTTTGCATCTGATTCCGGAACATCCCTTCGGACCGCCGGAGCGATGCTATTATACAGAGGTGAGTGACATTCCGGGTGTGGGCGTGACACCATATGGAAAAGGAAAAGGTGTTTGCCTGCCATGGCTCGCGGGCAGCTTTTATTTCAATGAGGGATTCGATAATACACTGCATCTGATCCAGGACGTTCTGCATCAGATATGTGGTCTGCCGGAACTTGCTCCCGGGCTGCACCCAAGCGTGGAACTGGTTCTGTGCAAAAAAACGGACCGATTCCTTGTACAGCTCATAAATGGCAGCGGTGTTTTTGCAAATAGTTATTTCCGCCCGATCCCAATGCAGAAAATCGAACTACATCTGCCCGGAATGGCTGGAAAGAGTGTGAAAGCCCTCAATGGAGGAACCGGAGTTGCGCAGAGTGCAGGAGATGCGCTGATCATTACATTGGATCAACTGAATGAGTACGAGGCAATTGAAATTTTCTGACGGTTTGATATTAAATAAAGGAGAAATTGTTATGAAAATTGGATTTATCGGTCTGGGCATCATGGGCAAACCTATGGCAAAGAACCTGCTGAAGGCAGGCTACACTGACCTGCTGGTAAATAACCGCAGTCAAGCTTCGGTACAGGAGCTGGAAGCTGTCGGTGCAAAGGGTGCAACGCAGCAGGAGATCGGCGCACAGTGCGATGTGGTCATCACCATGTTGCCCAACTCCCCGCAGGTCAAAGAGGTGATGCTGGGCGAAAACGGCGTAGTTTCCCACATGAAGCCCGGTGCAGTGTTCATTGACTGCTCGTCCATCAACCCGGTGGCCTCCAAGGAGATCTACGCCGAGCTGCAGAAGAAGGGCGTGGAGATGCTGGATGCTCCCGTTTCCGGCGGCGAACCCAAGGCCATCGACGGCACCTTGAGTTTTATGGTCGGCGGCAAGCAGGAAGTGTTTGATGCTTACAAGCCGATCCTGGATGCCATGGGTGCTTCTACGGTCCGCTGCGGTGAGGTGGGTGCCGGCAACACCACCAAGCTGGCCAACCAGATCATCGTGGCCTGCAACATCCAGGCTCTGGCCGAGGCCCTGACCCTGGCACAAAAGGCCGGTGTGGACCCCGAGCTGGTGTTCCAGGCCATCAAGGGTGGCCTGGCAGGCTCTACCGTCATGAACGCAAAGGCTCCCATGATGATCGCCGGTAACGACAAGCCTGGTTTCAAGATCGACCTGCACATCAAGGATCTGAACAATGTTCTGGACTGCGCCCATACCGTCGGCGCACCCGTCCCCATGACTGCTGAGGTTCAGGAAATTCTTCAGTGGCTGCACAATCATGAGGGCGGTCAGAAGGATCACAGTGCTATTGTGCAGTATTATGAACACCTGACCGGTATTCAGATCGGCAGATAAAAACGGGGCGGTTCTCCGCTGGAAAAGCAATTCAGGAAAAGGAGCATCAGAGATGGACAGGGAACTTTATCAGGAGGCATTGCGCATTACGGATCAGGCAATCCGGAACGTAAAACCCGATGCTGCAGTAAAACGTGCACTGTCAGAGATGCCGCATTCCGGGCGCATTTTCCTTGTTGCAGCGGGGAAAGCGGCGTGGCAGATGGCCTATGCTGCGGTTGCCGTGCTGGGCCGGGTGGAAGATGGCGTGGTCATTACTAAATACGGCCATGTGAAAGCGGAAATTCCCGGCGTGCGCTGCTATGAGGCCGGGCACCCTGTGCCGGATGCCAACAGCTTTGCGGCAACAGAAAAGGCGCTGGAACTTGTCCATGGCCTGCACCCGGAGGACACTGTGCTGTTTTTGCTGTCCGGCGGCGGTAGCGCCCTGTTTGAAAAGCCGCTTATTTCCGGTGAGGAGCTGCAAGAAATCACCGCACAACTGCTTGCCAGCGGAGCGGATATCGTAGAGATGAACACCATCCGCAAACGTCTTTCCGGTGTGAAAGGCGGCCGTTTTGCCAGTGCCTGCGCTCCGGCAAAGGTGTTCAGTATCGTGCTCAGCGATATTCTGGGTGATCCATTGGATATGATCGCCAGCGGCCCGGCGGTGCCGGATACCTCCACCTGCGCACAGGCCCTGGCTATTGCGGAAAAATATCGCCTAAAACTTTCGGAGCAGGCACAGGCGCTGCTGAAGCAGGAAACGCCGAAAACGCTGGACAACGTGACCACCCGGATCACCGGCAGCGTGCGGGAACTGTGCGCCGCTGCGGCTGCAGCCTGCCGGGAACGTGGATACGAACCGATCCTTCTGACCGACCGGCTCTGCTGCGAAGCGCGGGAAGCAGGCAGCTTCCTCGGCTCCATCGTCCGCACCCACGCAGGACGGGGCAAAAAGCTGGCTTACATTGCAGGCGGTGAAACGGTCGTACACCTGACCGGAAACGGTCTGGGCGGGCGGAACCAGGAGCTGGCGCTGGCGGCAGCTCCGGCCCTTGCGGGGCTGGAACACTGCTGTGTCTTTTCGGTGGGAAGCGACGGTACGGATGGCCCTACGGATGCAGCGGGCGGCTATGTGGACGGCCAGACCGATGCCGCACTTCGTACAGCAGGTTGGGATGTGTTTGCCGCGTTGCAGAACAACGATGCTTATCACGCGCTGCAGGCCATTGGAGGACTGATTATTACCGGGCCGACTGGAACCAATGTAAATGATGTGTCAGTAGCATTGGTGGATGCTGCGACAACCGATTGCTGCCATTGAAGCATCAGCCCAGAAAGAGCCTATAAACGAATAGAAACGGCGAAATAGGAAAACGTCTGTACCTTCGATGGCACAGACGTTTTTTCTGCTATAAAAGGCAGGAAACCAAAAAACGAAAGGGATAAAAATACCAACGAATCTATGATAGCCTTATGGATACGCGGTGGGTAAATGGTCCTTTACAGAAGAGCGTTAATCTTCTAACCTGCCATGATCACAGCCGAGAGCGAGATAGTGCTCCATCCTTCCATTTAGCACAAGCTGTGCGTATTCCAGCGGTTTGTTGTACAGCAGCCAGTCAAGCTCTGCCCGCTGTGCCGGGGCGTTGCCGTACTCGTCCTCCACGGCGATGCAGTCGATGGCAACGGCAGAGCCGTCTGCAAACCGGGCTTCTACCCGGTTGGTGTCCATGTTGTAGCGGCAAGAAAGCAGTTTGTTCATAAGAAAAACTCCATGTTCTTCGCGTTTGCTTCTTCTGCGGTGAAAAGTTCCGGCTGTCCGTTTGCAGATCCATGAATTCGCTTTGTGATGCAGCCCTTTGCAGGTCTGCACCCGCCTACCACACAGCCGTTTCTACTGCCAAACCGGAACAACGCTCTTTTTGCTCTGCACAAAATCCTACATCATTTGGCGTAAAATTGGCGTATGGCGTGAAAATCGCTGGAAATTATCGCAAACAAAAAGCCTGAAACTTCTCGTAACATCAAGAAGTTTCAGGCTTTATTGGTTGCAAATTGGAAATTTACTGCTCAATCGGCTTCATCGTGGGGAGCTTGACTGGTGGTGATTTATAGCTGTTTACAAGTGTTCATAAGCCTTTATTTGTGCAAGATAAAAAGGTCTTATTTTTCGCAACTCTACGCAACTGTTTACAGCTATTCTCAAATTGGTGGTAAGTCAGTGGTAAGGCTGGTGGTAAACTTATTCGTCCTCGTGAGAGTGCCAACGCTTCAGGACTTCTTCCACCTGCCTAATAAGCTGCTCCTTGTTCGGCATATATAAGACGTACCGGGATGCAAAAATCTGATTCGACAAACCGCCCAGCGCATACTCGGCTGCTACGCTGTCCTTGTCAGTGCAGAGGATGATGCCGATAGGAGGATTATCTTCCGGGTCGTTGACCTCTGCGGCGTAGTAGTTCAGATACATATTGATTTGTCCGGCGGCTTCGGGCGTGAGCTTGGTGGTTTTCAACTCGATCAGCACATAGGCGTGTAAAATCTTATTGTAGAACACCATATCCACATAGTAGTGGGTGTTGTTCACTGTGACACGCTGCTGTGTGCCGACAAACATAAAGCCCCGGCCAAGTTCCAGCAAGAAATCTTCGATTTGTCGCACCAGTGCTGCTTCCAAATCGCTTTCAAGGAACGGCTTTTCTTCCGGCAGCCCCAAAAACTCGAATACATACGGGTCTTTGATGATGTCCTCCGGCTTTGTGTAGTCCACACCTTTTTCAGCCAATGCTAAAACTTGTTCCTTGTTGGCATCCCCACGAGACAAGAGCAACCGTTCAAACAGGGAACTTTCCATCTGGCGTCTTAATTCACGGACAGACCAGCCAGAATTGACCGCTTCTTTTTCGTAGAAGCTGCGCTTCTCCTTATCGGAAATGGATAACAGCTCACAGTAGTGCGACCAACTCAATTTTCCAGACACTGTCTGGAAAATTGGATAGCTGAGATAGAACTGCCGCATATTGTAAACATTCGAGCGCGAAAAGCCCTTGCCAAGCTCCTTTGTCAACGCCCTGGAAAGCTGCGATAAGGTCTTTTCACCATATGCAGCACGGATGCTGTCATTTTGTTCACAACGAACAACGACCTCACCAATCTTCCAATAAGTTGACAGCAGTTCCTGATTGACTTGCTGTGCTACATTTTTACGGGAAGCTTCCAGCAGAGAACGAATCTCACTCACTGCCGGAACAAGAACCTGTGCTACTGGGGCTGCAGATTTATTTTCCATCAGTCATTTTCCTCCTTTCCTTCAAATGTCGTGGTTGCAGATAAGAACTCTGCAAACTTGTCGATTTCCTTTTTCTTGAGATTTTTTGTGGCCTCGGTGTAGATGTTCATGGTGGTGGTAATATCGGCGTGGCCCAATACGTCTTGAATGACCTTCATGTTGATTCCAGCCTCGCAAAGACGGGTAGCACAGGTGTGACGCAGGGAATGACAGCTAAACTTCGGAAGCAGAACAAGTTTTTTCGGCTTGATTGTACCGCTTTCGCATTTTGCCAACTGTTCCTCGTTGCAGTCGCGGATGATACGGTCAATGCCTTTATTGATGGTGCTGTGATGCTGGCACTCGCCAAAACGGTTTACAAAAATAAAATCCGTATAGCCATCAATCGTCACCTTGCAGGAAATTCCAGTTTTCTTCTGATACTCTCGCTCTTGTACAAAAGCAGCCTTGACTTCCGGAGTCATAGGCACAATTCGGTTTCCAGCTTCCGTTTTGGGTGTATTGATTCCGTACAGACAACCTTTCTCCCGGTGGCTGTAATAAATCAACGTGTGATTTACACTGATTTCACCCGTATCAAGGTTGATGTCCTCCCAACGCAAACCCGTTGCCTCACCAGCACGGAGACCACATTCCACCATCACGGTAATGATGGGAAGCCAGTGATTGTACTTCTCGCTGTTTTTCAAGAAGTTCATCAACAGCTTCTGCTGGCCTGCGGTCAGAGCCTTGCGGCGTTCACTGTCCAGATTGTGCGTCTGTTTGAGTTCTTTCAACGCATTATCGGATGGATTGATACGGAGATATTCGTCCTCCACTGCAAAATCCAGCACCTGATGCAGCACGGTATGGATGTTCTCCACCGTTGCCACTTTCAAACGCTGTGAATCCACAAGGCCGTTGTAAAACCGCCGCACATCCGACTTTTTCAGGCTTCCGACCTTCCGCTTCCCAAACTCCGGGAATACGTACATCTTGTACATATACTCGTAATTGACCAGTGTATTGGCTTTCAGCCCCTTTTTCAGTTGCAGCCACTGCTCGTGAATGTCATTGATAGTCGCGTTCCGCGCTTCTGCACGGATTCCATCACTGCGGTCACGCTGAATCTCTGCTTCTTTCTCACGAAGTTCTTCCAGACTTTTGGCGTACACATTATTTCGCTTGCCGTTTTCACTGCGCCAGCGATATTCATACGTTCCGTTGCTGCGCTGATATTCACCTTCCTTTAGAACACGCTTCTTTGAGTCTTTTCTTCTTTCTGCCATCGTTATGTCCTCCATTGTTGGCAGAAAGCAACCTACAGCTTAATCATACCATACCGCCGAGGTGCTTTCAACTGCCGACTTCATTTTTATTGTCAAATCGAAAATAATCGGTCAAGGTGTTCATCCAGCCTGCGGCGTTTCAACAGCCGTTTCGTACCATTCCAGAGAACAAAGGTACAGTCTTTGGAATCGCTCATTTCACGCAGCTTGTTGATACCAATGCCGGAATAAGCTGCGGCTTCTTCCAGCGTCAGATTGCTTTTCTCCCAGATCGGAACTTGTCGGGACTTGGTCCCTCCATCTTGCTGATGCAAGACCGTTCCGTCGCTTAAAGTCCCCACCGGGGACTTCATTGCTTCGCAAACGCGAACTTCTTTCATAGGCAAAACCTCCGTGTTTTTGTTTGTAACCAACAGACTGTAACCACAACAGAAAACTTTTTCTGCAATGGTGTGCTGGCAATTTTCCGTATTTATTTTTTCTTATCAGTTACAGGTTACATGGTTACAAATAGGGAAATTATTTGGAATGATGCGACTTTGAGGCAGCTGTAAGATGTAACCAGACCTGTAACCAACAATGTAAAGCAGCCCTTCAAAACGGAAATCCCATCTGTTGGGCTTCTTTGTCTGTCAGTTCTACGAAACCATCTGCATCCACTTTTGCAGCGGTTACACGCTCCCAGCCTTTCTGCACGCCATATTTCGGGTAGCGTTTGGCTGCTTTATGGGCTATCCACCCCTTGATTTCGCCATTCGCAATTCCAGCAGTCATGATCTCACAGATGGCACGGGTTTCCCATTCCGCAGGAAGATTCAGGTTGCCCAGTGCTTCGGTGTAAAGTTGCTTGGAACATACCCGGTCACCCGTGTAATCTTCCAGAAACGCATAGATCATACCAGCCTGCGTATCTTCCTGCATGAAATCTTTCTGGCAAATCTGCAAGGCCTCCTGCATGGCAGGGCTGAATGTCAGCTTATAATCACCGCTGTTGTAAATTGTCATGGCTTCTGCCCAAAGCTGGTCGATATAGGCACGGGATTCCGCTTCGTTATCCAGAATATGTACTTCAGCCTGTGTTGCATCCACCGGGATGGGGATAAAGCGGCGGTTTCCCGTGCGGTCACGGGGCAGGAAGTCCTGTCGATTGGTCGTTCCTGCAAAGACACATTGCCGCAAACGATCTGCCGGGTGTGTTTCATACGGGATTTTGTAGGTTTCTTTCTGCTTGCTGAGAAAGCTCTTGATTTCCTCGATGCTTTTGGCATTGGCAGTCGCAATCATTTCCGACATTTCCATGATCCAGTGGCCTTGCAGCTTGCGGAACACATTATCATCGTCCATTCGCCGCAAATCATTCGAGAACCATTCATCTTTGATAGCAAGCAGCCGGAAGAAAGAGGATTTTCCTGCACCCTGCCCACCGACCAAGCAAAGCATCATTTCAAACTTGCAGCCGGGATGAAACACCCGTTTGATCGCTCCAAGCAGAAAAATCTTCAAGGCTTCTGCGGTAAGCTCATCTTCTGCCGCACCGAGAAAGCGATGCAAAGCGTGACTTATCCGCTCTGCGCCATCCCACTTCAAGTCATTCAAGTAGTCCCGGATAGGGTGATAATGATTTTCGTTGGCAACAATGCGAATTGCTGCAGACACCCGCTTTTCGCTGTACAGGCCGTATTTTTCCATTCGGCGCAGAATGTACATCATATCGGTGTCGGTCAGCGTAGGGCCGGAACGCTGCCAACCCATCGGCTTTACAATATCAATACGTTCACTCAGCAGATTCAGCCGGATGGAATCTGCAAGAACTGGGTCGTTCTGCAAAACGGTCACACAGTTTTGAATCGTGTTCTGAACACCGCCTTTTTCAGCCTGCGAGAGCATTTTGCGGATGTTGGAAATGGTCGATCTGGTATTTTCGGATTCGTTGGGCAATCTGTTGAACCTCCTTCTGATGTTCGGTGAGAAAATGTCGATTCTCTATCAGATATTGGATGTAATCAGTATAATGCAGGCTGGCAACAAAGCAGGGATGCAGTTCTTCCTCTGCTGACTTCGGCGCAAATCGTTTGCGCCAGTCACCCAGAATCGCGCTGCACTCGTACAATGTTTGGATTGGGTTTTGACCTTTATATTCCACAATTTTCGGATACTGTAGTGGAAAAACAGGATTCCCCGAAAGTCCAAAATCTGCGACCAGCTTTTCCGCCGCCTTCCGCAAGGACAGCTGAAACAGTTTTGCGGTGAAGTCGATTACATCACCATCCGCTCCACAGCCAAAACAGTGAAACCGGGAATCCACTTTCATGCTGGGATTGCGGTCTGCATGGAATGGACAGCAAATCATGCTGCTGCGGTTTGGACGAAAACCATAGGCTTCTGCAGCCTGTCGAGTAGTGATATTCAGCTTTACGATTTCAAATAAATTGTTGTTCTTGAAGATTTTCCTCCTTTACAGTTCCATGCCATGACTGCGCTTCTTCGGCTTTGTGCGTGTCTGCTCACGCTGGTTGATTTCTTCCTGCCGCCGCTGCAGCTTTTGCAAAACGGACGGGCGGGAATCTTCTTCGATTTGCTCCATGGCTGCTTTTTTCACCTCTGGGATATAGAAGAACTGCGTTCCTCTTGAAAGAAGGCTCTTGATTGCCCCAATGATATTTTTCCGCAGGCAGAGTATTTGTTCTTCTGCATATTTTCTAGTGCGGAAGTCTGCAATTCGTTCTGGTTCCATTAACCATTCCAAATGTTGATCAATTTCATTTACAGCTTCCTGTAATGCTTTGTTTAATCCAACATCGGAAACCGCAAGGACCGCTTGGTCATAAGAACCATTTACCGCATCATTAAACAAATCGTTTACATCTACCCATTGCGAAAACAGCTCTTCTAATTCGTTCTCCTGGCTTTTAATTTTTTCATTGTTTTTCGAAATCTCTTCAGATTGCCTTATCGCCTGATTGAATAGTTCAGCATATTCATCTCGCTGGTTACGGCAATCTTCCAGCAATCCGACATATTGAATACTTTGTTCTTGCAGCTCTTTCTTCTGTTCTGCGATCCGTTCATTTTGCTTTTTCAGAATGTAATCCTGCTTTTCCAGATAAGCCCGTCCGCCGTATTCTGGCACTTCGTCCAGTTCCAAGCCGTGGCGTTTGGCAATCTCGAATAGCATCGTGCGGCAGGCTGCATCAAATGTGATCTTGCGGTTGTTGTAGCGTCCAAGGGGCTTGTCTAGTTTTGGCAGTTCAAAACCCAGTGCTTCCAATGCCTTTTCCTGCTGCGGAGCAATCTCGCCATACTTGTTTTCACAGTCAAACACATGGCGTTCGTGGATGTGCGGAGTTCCCTCATCCAGATGCAAAGCCCAATCCAAAATGTGAACGTGTTTGCCGAAACGCTCATGGAACTCGTCCATAAATTCTGTGGCGATTTGAAAAAGTTCTTTGGGCGAAGCGTGGCTCTCCAGCGTTCCAAGCTGATAAATGCTTTCTTCGGGGCAGGTTTTCTTGCTGGTAAGCAAATCTTCGGGAGAACGGTTTCGTTCCGTGTGCCGAATTTTGGCGTTGCGCTCATTCTGCTTTTCGGTGAAGTTGGTGTAGTGCAGTTTGTAGTAGAGCTTTTCGACTTCTTCAAAAGTGTCGGCCAGACTTTCTTCACTCTTGGGCTGCAGAGCAGAGCGGATGCCGTTATAACAATCCCAATAAATGTTTTGCTGGACACGTTCCGGGTCGATATGCTCGCTGTTGGCAATTTCAAAACTGCGGTCATTGTGCTTTGGGTTATAAGTGCCGTGCTTTCCGGCGCGGCCATTGTGTCGGGTAAGTTTCAGCGACCATCTCTCCTTTCTGGGGTCACACAGAGAGCGCCGTGCGCGGGGTAGGGGCAACGCGGTGCAGCGGAGCTGCAAATCTGCCGCCTGCTATGCGCCAGATAATACCCAGTAGGATATGACGCAGGGCATCACATCCACTGGGCAAGGCTGCCGCCCTTGACCCGCGCAAAGATCTGCGATCTCTGCACTCTTGCGCCGAACAACCTGACAGACAAGACTTGTGAAGTCCTCTCTGCCAGTTTGCCCGGTTCTTCTTTGGTGTCGGTCTGCCCGCAAGCTGTTCCTGCCCGATTTCCTCCGGCGTATGGCTTCTTCTTGGTGCGCTCTTGTCGTGGCAGCACTTCTCCGAAAAAGCATATTAACTTGCAGCCGATCATGTTGTTGTCAAGGTACAGTGTGGTTTTGTAAGAAGTTGTGGACTTTCCAAAATGCCAAGGGGTTCGTTTCTGAAAGTAGTCCCTACACCCTATACAAACTTAAAGGGGTATTTTTAAACGGGGTCTTATGAAAATTTGGGAAATTTTCACTTTTTCAAACAACCTCCTATACCTATAACATTCTAAGAAGGGTGTTTGGCAACCTGATTTTCAAATTTTGTTTGGAAAACTTCTTACACCAATATGAATCTATAGGGCCGCTTTGAAATACAATTTTGGACAAAAAGAAAAACGGCAAAGTTCGCAATAGAACCTTACCGTTTTGGGGAATGCTGCACAGCAGCACCGTATTATTTGTTTTGGTTTATTATTTCATAACTGCGTTCAGCAATGTCTGATAGTCACTCACCACATCGTATACCACGTTTTCATCGTTCAGTGCCTTGAAATGTGCACGGGCACAATCAATTTTCGCCTGTTCTACCGGGGTGATGTGATTGAGCTTCATGGAATCCAGTGTGCCTTTGGTTTCAGCAACAAAGTAGATGTGCTTGACTGTGCCTTCATAGAACGCAATCGCCCAGTCGGGATTGTATTTTCCAACAGGTGTGGAAATATAGAACCCATCCGGCAGCTTTACATAGACTGCCACATCACGGTTCGTATCGAGGTCGGCGGCAAAATCACGCTCATTGCTTGAATCGTAAATCAAATGGTCATACAGATGCCGCTGTACTTTCATGACGTTCATACCGAGTTTTCCCTTCAAGGTCGGCTCAGTGAAAATGTCTGTATCGTAATGCTCATCCAGAATATTGTAAGCGATATGCTGGATGATGGCTGTTGCCTTTTCGTCATTGATAAGGGCAGCTGCTTTCAGAATGAACTCTTCCGGGTTGTCCTTGAACTGATCGAACACCGCCTTTTCAATGCCGACCAGAATCTGTACAATCGCCTTGCGGGTCAGCTTGGTTTCAGCCACCAGCTTGCCAATCAGGTCATACTTGACGCTCTGGCTGGCGTGAATTTTGGTCTGTGGGTCATATTGATACTGATCCGCTTTTGCGAAAGCAGAGCCATCTAACAGAGAATCCTTGGATTTGATCTCCGTCATTTCACCGGATTCTACTTTGAAGTAAATCTTTGATACGTTCAGATTGCGGTTGAGCGAGCGAATGGACTTTTGCACCAGCTCATCTGTGTCAAAATCCACCACATAAACCGATTTCGGGCTGATTTTGTTCCAAAGGGCCTTGAACTCCGGCATGGCCAGCTTGTCCGGGTCGATTTTTAATTCCACATTGTTGGAACGTGCATTTTCAGGCAGCATGACCTTATCGCTGTAAACAGAGTCCAACAAATCAATGACCGATGCTGCACAGTCTGCAACTTCTTCTGCCACCTGCACCGCATGGTTTGCATGGTCGGCATAGTACTTGTCCGTCAGCGCACCATGGCGGTCCACATAGCCATTCTGGACCAGATCAAAATAGATGGCGGCGGCGGTGTCAGTATCCACGATCTGCTCGTTGCCGTTTGTATCCGTAAGAACTCTGCCAACAAACAAGGCTGCATCCACCTTTCTGGGGCGGTTTGCAACTGCTTCGGCCAGTTCGCTTTGCAGGCCTTTGGCGAAGCTGTCATAACTTTCGCTGGCAATGACAGTCAGGATATTGATGTTATGCACATCGTTGCCCAGAACATTCGCATCCATACGTTCACCGTTTTGGTTGACGCACAGACGCAGGCCGCGGCCAACCTCCTGTCGTTTGCGGACTTCACTGCTGCTCTGTTTCAGGGTGCAGATCTGGAATACGTTCGGGTTATCCCATCCTTCCCGGAGGGCAGAGTGTGAGAAGATAAAGCGTACAGGGGAACGCTTGGGGTCCCGGTCAAGAAGAAGCTCCTTGTTTTTCATAATCAGGTCATAGGCACTGATGTCATTGGAGGTTTTCTCCCGCTTGTCATCGCCTGCAACCTGATTGACAAAATGGCCTTTCTTATCCACCGAAAAATAACCCGCATGGGTATCGTGTGCAGAAATTGCTTGCAGGTAGCGGATGTAATCATCCTCACCCAGCGAAAGCTGCATCTGGCCGACAATATCCTCGTACTCCTGCTCAAACATCTCTGCATAAATGCCGTTATAGGGCTGGCCTGCAGCATCATAGCACTTGTACTTATCCACTTCATCAATAAAGAACAGACTCAGCACTTTAATACCCTTGTGGAACAGCTGACGTTCCCGCTCAAGATGCGAAAGGATCGTTTCCCGAATCTGAATGCGGCGCAGCTGGTCCTCATCCACCTTGCCGACCACATCTCCGGCAAACAATCGGACACCATTCAGAAATTCAATGTGGTTGTCCCGGCCATCAATCTCTTTCACCACATAGCCATCCTTGTATTCGTCCAGATTGCCGGAATAGTCATAGAGGTTGAATTTCAGCCCAACGGTGCGCGTTACTTTGCGCAGGCCGGATTTTCCCTTGCAGTCGAACTGGATCGTTGCCGTAGGGTCTGCCTTGGAAAGATTGATGCTTTCCAGATAGACAAACCCATCCGTAGCGGTACTGCCGGATTCCGTAATGCCCTTAACCACGATTTTCTTGACCAGACGCTTATTATAGGCTTCCATTGCATCCAGCCGGTAGACCATGTTGTAGATGCTGTCTGCACGGTGGGTAGCCGAGTAGCGCAGGGTGATCATCGGGTTGAACTCTTTCATCCGCTCTTTGGTCTGCTTGCCCTCTACCGACTGCGGCTCATCAATAATCAGGATCGGGTTCGTCTTTGCAATAATGTCAATGGGCCGACGGGAACGGAACTCGTCCAGCTTCATATAAATACGGCGGGCATCTTTGCCTTTGGCATTGAACGCCTGCGAATTGATGATCATGACATTGATGGAACTATCCGAGGCAAAGCGGTCAATTTCCGTCAACTGTGCGGAGTTGTAGATAAAGAAGCGAATCTTCTTGCCGTACTCTTCTGCAAAGTGATCCTGTGTGACCTCAAACGATTTATACACACCCTCACGAATGGCAACACTGGGCACGACCACGATAAACTTACTCCAGCCGTAATGCTTGTTCAGCTCATACATGGTTTTGATATAGGTGTAGGTTTTGCCGACACCTGTTTCCATCTCAATGGTAAGGTTATAGTGTCCCTCCAACTGCTTGGATGGCTCAATCTGGTTGGTGCGCTGGATTTTTTGCAGGTGCTCCAGAATAATACTGTCGTTCAGCTCTGGTACAATATGTTCATTGCGCCAGCCTGTGAAGCTTGTTTCCATATCAGTCTGGTAAATGCCGCTGCCGTTGTCGATGCGGTAATTCGTAGTCAGGTAGGGCTGACCTGCAAAGACGTCCACCACGGCTTTTGCGGCATCTGCCTGAAATTTCTGGTGTTTGAATTGAAGTTTCATCTGCTGTTCTCCCTCAAATCACCTTGACATCGGTATCCGGTGCATACAGCTTGAAAATTTCAAACACGTTGATCTTTTCCGGGCTGCTGGCAAAGGAAGAATCCCGGAACACTGCACGGCGCGGCTTGCGCTTGGCGATTTCCTTGATAACATTTTCCGGCACATTGCTGTCAAAGCAGGCAATCAGGGCATCGGGAACATTCAGCGCAGCATCACCGGGTGCGTAGGTATGGACAGTGCAGTTGCCGATTTTCTCAGACCGATACGGCATGGACAGCGGCAGTCCCCAATCCAGCAGACAGCCAAACAGCAAATCAAGGTCGGTGCGGTCCTCCTTAATGTTGCTTTCCAAATCTTCAAGGTTGGTCTGAGAGTATTCTTCGGCAGAATAATAGACGTCCTTCATATTGGTATCGTCCAGCTTGAAAACACGGAAGCCCACATCGGGATTCTTGCTGATATCCACCATTTCAATCGGCGGCTTTCCATCTCCCGCGTCAATGGTTTTTACAATTTTAGCAGTGGTATCATCGCCCGGCTTAGAGCCATCCATGCGGTTCAGAGGAACGCACTTCCAGCAATCATCTTCCTGCTTGATTTTTTCGCCAGCCCTGCGGATACGTTCTTTACCAATTTCACAGATATTCTTATATCCTGCTTTGTAGGCTTCACCGTTTTCAGCACAAGGTTCAGGCAACTGCACCATAATAAATTTTCGACGGATGCCATCTGTTGCATTCAGTTTCATTACGGCATGGGCAGTAGTAGCAGAGCCGGAAAAGAAATCAAGAACGATTTCCTCATCTGAAGAATCTATCATTTTCAACATTTGTTGTATTAAGAAAACAGGCTTTGCATAATCAAATGCGCCACTGGTGCCCAAAAGTTCCTTTATTTCAATTGTACCATTTTGATAGTTTAGCTCGCTTTCCTCCCATATTGATTTTGCTTTTGTGCGGCGTCCTGATTCGCGTTCTAAATAATCTTTTTGAAAGATATCCCAAACCTGTTGATTTCCACGCCTCACTTTCTTTGCAAGCAGTTGTCCTGAACATGTCTCCACTTTCTCTTTGTTCCACCGCCATGTGCCATCTTCCATAGTTGTTGGCTGAACCGGAAGTGCTTCTTCTGAATAAAGAGGCGATTTAATTGTAGAAACCGTAGAATCCTGGGGATTGATATACAGGGGATAGTATAAATTAGGGCGTTCGCTTCTTCTCCAAAATCCGCCACGCATTCTTAATCCCAATAGTCGATATGCACCGGTGCCATCTCTATATTTGTATTCTGAAGTCATATTTGCAGAAAGTGGATGCCCAATAATATTAGTTTCCCATTTATTTTTTGCATAAATTAAAAGGTACTCATGAAGACTTGCAATTTCAGATGTTGACATTGACCCGCGGGGGTTGCTTTTGACAATAATTGTCCCAATATGGTTTATACTGCTAAAAACTTCATCGCAAATCTTTGTCAAATTCTCAACTTCGTGCTCATCAATACTAATAAAAATAACGCCGTCATCTGTCAACAGATTCCGTGCCAGCATCAGTCGGGAATACATCATGCTGCACCAGTCAGAGTGAAAACGCCCATTGCTGTCATTGTTCTTGAACAGCCGATTCTCGTCCTCGTCATACATTCCCATCTGACGGTTTTCTTCATCCTGCGAACGCATAAAATCGTCTGCATAGATAAAATCGTTGCCCGTATTATACGGAGGGTCAATGTAGATCATTTTGACCTTGCCCAGATAGCTCTCCTGTAACAGCTTGAGCACTTCCAGATTATCGCCCTCAATGTAGAGATTCTCGGTATCATTCCAGTTCTTGCTTTCTTCCGGGCAGGGGCGCAGGGTCTTGCGGATGGGCTTGTTGGCTTCCACAATGGATGCCTTTTTGCCCACCCATGTAAACTCGTATGCTTCATCCCCGTCCACAACGTCCGGCGAGAGCATCTGCTTCAGCAGTTCAAAGTTGATACCGCGCTTGTAAACCTTGTGGTCGGGGGTGCTTTTCTCCTCGTCCAGCATTTCCGTGATGCAGTTGGGGAAGAGCGCAGCAATTTTATCAATGTTCTGGGATGTCAGGTTGGGGGTCTGCATTTGTAGCTTATACATGCGTATTTTCCTCTTCGCTCTCTAATTGTAGATATACATCACCATCTCTCAAATTATCTGGTGGTGGCTCTTTGCCGGAATATATTCTTGGTATTTCATCAACTTGTTTTTGGAGTTCCTTCAAATCCAACGTTGTTGCAGCTAAATTGTTCACTATATTTTTGAGCTCCTCTTGAGTTGTTTCCTTTGCGATTTTTATAACAGCGTAGGTATCAACGCCATTGTTCACAATGAGCGTTTCTGCTTGAGTTATTTTGCTATTTGTAATACACTTTGCAGCAATTTTATTAGCTTTAGAAAGATTCAAGCATCCAATAATACCAACAACAGCACCCACTACCCCAACTATTAAACTCCAAATTCCAATCCAATCAGAAAAACTCATCCCAGTACCTCCATTTTATCTTACAGCTAAGTCGTTTTCCGCACTGTTTCTATCAGATGTTTTTGAAATTGCTTTCAAACTATTTGTAAATTCATCAAGAAGATATAGGACTTGTGCTTCATCAGGAGCCAAATCTAAAAAATTTACAATTTTATCTTTTAGTTCAAGCATACTTTGTCTACAATTAGCATCTCCATTGAGGACAGCACCCATTTTCTGAGTATCCACTGCACACCGATGGTACTTGGGATTTCCAAAAGCAAAATCTGGAGTATAGATGTTCGTGTAATCGCACTGGGCGACCCAAGCCGCACCCAATTCATTCATGCAGGCAGGGCTTTCCAAGTAATCATTAGACCACAATATAATCATAAATATTTCTCGATTAATGTTTTTCCTGAGATAATTGAATATATTTTGATCCAATGGGATTTTATGAAGCGGATGTGAACTATAAATAAGTTGTTCTCTCTTTACACCTAAACCCATAATAAATTTTTCCAGAATATCCCCATAAGTCTTATCAGAGGAGCAATGACTCAAAAAGATGATTGGCTCCGTTGAATCAGGTATATCTTCATTTCCGATAGCAGTTGATTTAGGGGCAACTTCTGATTCGGAAACTTTTTGGATTGACAAATGTATTAGTTCCGCAACACGTAGGTGTTCATCTTTGTGAAAAACATAGCTATTGCTGTAAATTTTAGACAGGTTTTTCTGATACCAGTTATCCATTTCTCCAAGACAATAAAGTGCACGTTCTTTATCATAATTGGTTAGGGCTTGCTTCAATGATGGTAAAAGCATCGTTGCATGGCATTCACTAGAATAACTTGTAAGTGTAGTTTCAATTCCCGGAAATTCCATTAATAGCTGGTCATAAATATTCATGATATTCCTCCTATATTCTTTAGATTCTTTTTTAATCGTGTTAATTCCGCATTCATCTCTACCTGACGATTGAACTGTTTTTCTTTCCGAATCTTATTCTCCAATGCCGCAATCTGCTTTTGCAGTTTTTCACGTTCCGCAGAGCGTTGGATGTTTTCCGCAATGCTGTATACGGCACTCCAGCTCTCACCCTGCAATCGGGCAATCTGACGCACCAGTCCATCGTAAACTGCATCTAAACTCAGACCGCTTATCGCAAGGGACAATTCTGTTTCTGGCTCCAGTCTGTATGCAGATAACGGCTTACCTTGGCGCTGCTGTTTGCAGATGTATCTTTACAGCCGATCCAAGCCTGCACCTTATTCTCATAAGAAAGAACAAACAGAATGTGATAGAGGATTTCACTGTCGATTTGGCGCAGAACCGCTTCATCCAGTTTTGGTCCGGTCAGACACAGCTCGAAAATCTCGATCTCTGTCACCCGCTCTCCGGCAGTGAGATTCAAGGTGGACACTGCCAGCTTGTTGCGCCAGTAGATACAGCGCAGCTGGTCTGCAAACAATCGCTTGACTGTCGCTGGAACGGCAGCGTTTTCATAGAACTTCTGTTTCGGAATCCGTTTGTTAAACTCCGTGGAGGGTGGAAAGCCCAGCATTGATCTCACCTCTTATTGTACCACAAGGAAGCAAATCAGTTCAAAGTCATCCAGCCCGGAAATCGAAGAAAGCAGGGCCGTCGTACCGCCCATCTTGAACAGACTGTCAATGTCGCTCTCTTCCTTTGCATCCAGAATGGAACGGATGGCCTTGCTCAGCAATTCAGAATAGGCAGACATATTCTTTCCATCGTCCGTGGCCTGATTGAACTGTTGGCAAAGGCTCTGGTCGGGTTCGGTTTTGCCTTTGCAGAGCAGCCGCAGACGATCCAGCAGCTCTTTCGGAGAAAGATAATCGCAGACAGTCGAGCCGTCCTGCCCAATATAAACCATGTAGAATGGATGCAGACGGTTTTGCTGATCCACATTGATCTCATTGTTAATGTTTTTCAGAACAAAGATCACACCCGGAGGTGCATCGGGCGTAGATGCAACAATTGCGTGCATCCCAAGCGGCGTATGCTCCACATCATCGTGTTTCTTCATATAGTCCAGCAAGTCCAGCCGGAACTCGTTCAATCCCAAGTCCATGATGGAAATGCCGCCCGACATTTCTTCCAGATCGACCACCTCGTTTTTCAACCGTTTGAGCTGTGCACTGCGATATTCCAAATCGCCTTTTTCTTCCGGGCTGATGAGGTTATCATCCCCTGTGGAAGTCATGACCGTCAGCTTCATCCGGGTTTCCACGCGGCCTTTCAGGTTGATGTACTCATCCAAATCCACATCCGGCCAGAAGTTGACCAACTGGATGCAGCGATTCTGGCTTCCGATGCGGTCAATGCGGCCAAAACGCTGGATAATGCGCACAGGATTCCAGTGAATATCATAGTTGATCAGATAATCACAGTCCTGCAAGTTCTGGCCCTCTGAAATGCAGTCGGTGGCAATCAGCAAATCAATATCCGCCTGATTCGCGTTCGGCAGGCTGTCCCGCCGCTTGGAAATGGGCGAAAAGCAGGTGAGAACTGTATTCAGATCACCACTGAGTTTGGGAATGGTTGTTTTACCATCCACGCTGCCGGTGATTTCGGCAGTGTTCAGCCCAAACTTTTGCTTTACATAGCCGGAAATATTCTGATACAGATAGTCAGCAGTATCTGAAAACGCAGTAAAAATAATGATTTTCCGGTTGCCGGGATTGATGGGATGCCTTTGCTTTTCGTCAATCAGGCGCAGCAATTCTTGCAGCTTGGCATCGTATGCAGGGGTGATATCCTGCACCATCAGGGAAAGAAGCTCCAGATTTTCAGCATCCTTTTCCAGATCATGCAGCCACGAAACATGATCCATATCCGCAAGATCAATCTTTACTTTGCGGCCGACTGTAAAAATGTCGTTGTTCTGGTCATCATCGTCCCAATCGGTTGCATCGGAAATGTCGTTCAGCTCCAGCACACGGTTGCCATTTTGATATGAACGTACCGATTGCATGGTATCTTCAATCAGTTTACTGATTCGGTCAATCGTCAGCCGGAACGCATAAACAGAACTTTCCAGCCGTTTGAGCAGGTTAATGCTCATCAGACGGCGGATTCCCTCTTCACGGCCTGCCTGCGTCAGTCCCTTTCCATGCTGGCTGGGGTCGATGTATTTGGAGATCCGAGAGGACAGAATAAAGCTGGTTGGTGTGTAAATGTGCAGCGTCAGCGAATCCAGTACACTATAAATCTGTTGGTAGTTGATTGCATTATCAAGGCTTGTCAGGCATGGCTGCACAGAGATTGGCTTCAACCGTTCCGGGAAAGTACCAACATCAGAAATATTATAGTATTTTTCGATATGTCGGCGAGAACGTGCAATCGTCACACTGTCCAGCACCTCAAAGAAATCGAAGTCCAGTGCCGCAAGCAGCGCATTTGTGGTACGCTCTGTGACAGGAAGCTTGCTCCATGTATTGAAAGCCTTTTGCGCCTGCCGGAAAATTTCATCAATCGGAGACGAAGTATTCAGCTTTTCATTGATTTTTCCGGCATCTCCCTCATAAGCAAGCGCAAGCTGGTTTTTCAAATCCACAAAACGATTATTTACGGGTGTTGCCGAAAGCATCAGCACCTTGGTGCGCACCCCAGAACGAATCACGCGATTCATCAATTTTGTGTAGCGGTTTTCTTTCTCATCAGTAGAGGTATTACTGCCATTGCGGAAATTGTGGCTTTCATCAATCACAACAAGGTCAAAGTTCCCCCAGTTAAGTGCAGCAAGGTCAATACCGTTAGAGGTTCCGCCGGAACGGCTCAGATCTGTATGGTACAACACATCGTAACGGAAACGGTCTTCTACCAGTGGATTGTTGACGTAGTTGCCTTTATAGATGTTCCAGTTTGCGGCCAACTTTTTGGGACAGAGTACCAAAACGGATTTGTTGCGATTTTCATAGTACTTGATTACAGCCAGTGCAGTGAACGTCTTGCCAAGGCCCACGCTGTCTGCAAGAATGCAGCCGTTATACTGTTCCAGCTTGTGGATAATGGCCAACGCTGCATCTCGCTGAAAATCATAGAGCATATTCCAGATTTTACTCTGCTTGAAGCCTGTAGCTTCATTTGGGAGATTATCTTCTGACACATCCTCCAAAAATTCACTGAAAATATTGTAGAGGGTGAAGAAATAGATAAAGTCCGGGCTGTTTTCTCGATAAGCTGTGCTGATGCTTTGCAATACAATGTCTGTAACATCCTGAAGTCGGGAAGAATCATTCCAGATTTCATCAAACAGCGACAAAAAGTAACGGCCGTTTTCAAAGGCTTCGGTTCGCTGAACAGGGTAGTATGCGTTGTTTCCGCGTTCACAACCAAGGTCGACCGTTGTAAACCCACTGATTGGCATATAGGAACTTTCACCAACCGTCATGAAACCGGGCATTTGCTCTCCACTGACATTGGAACGAAATTTTACTTTCCGTCGCACCCAGTCGGCACATTCTTTCGCCAGTGCTTTTTGGGTGAGTTCATTCCGCAAGCGAACCTCAAATTCTGTGCCGTAAAGGCTCTTTTCACGGGTCAATTTCGGAATATAGAACTCTCGCCGCTCTTTTGGCGTGTTTTCCTGCACAAAGGTTGGCGAAGTGAAAATAAAGCGAAGTTCCGCGATTTCTTCCAACTGTTTCTTTAATTCCTGATACGCATAAATGGAAAAACAGGCCGCAGCAATGGACACGCAGCTCCCTTTCTGCATAGTATCCTGTAAATCTTCCCGAACAGTATGGTTGATATTATCCAGAATTTTCATAGAAGAGTCCCCGCAATCGACTGACTAAAGCGAAAATTAACTTTCAACGACAAGATACAATAATTCATTTTAATGATACTCTAATCGGGTTGGAAAATCAATCGTTGCTCAGGCAGAAAAAGCTCAGCAGGCACGAAACAGATAAAAAGTTTTGAATTTGGCTTTCAAATAAGGTATAATGAATTTACAAACGCTAAAGATTAAGAAGCGAGCAGGTGATACCATGCCTTTTCCCCTCGACCATTACATTGAAACCTCTCATGTTGATTACAAGGAACGTCTTGAAGAGAAAAAGCCGCGCAGCTGGCTGAAATCCGTGTCGGCATTTGCCAATACCGAGGGCGGACACCTGATTTTTGGCGTAAAGAATGAGCCGCGCGAGGTCGTAGGATTGGAAAATCCGCAGGCTGTGGTAAGCAGATTGACGGAACTTATCAAAGTCCGCATTGACCCTACACCGCGCTATCGGGTGCGGGAGATCGAAATGGAGGGCAAGCCCTGCGTTGATCTGGAAGTACAGGACGGCCCGGCGTATCCATATTATTATGCCTTTGACGGTTCCCATACGGCCTATGTGCGGCATGGTGACCAGTCCGAAGAAGCCACTTCACGGGAACTGAACGAGCTGATCCTGCAAGGTATGAACCAGACCTTTGATGCCCTGCCCAGTTCTTATCGAGTGGGTGATGTCAGTTTTACACTGCTGGCCGCGACGTTTAAGAATCTGAAAAAAGAGGATTTCGACCTTGAAAAAGACTTGCCCTCCGCAGGATTGGTAACAGATGATGGACAAATCACGAATGGCGGCCTGCTGCTTTGCGATCAGGGCGTTCTGAAACAATCCCGTATTTTCTGCACTCGCTGGAAAGGCAACTACAAGGGCAGCATTGAAGAAGATGCTTTGGATGACAAGGAATTTCAGGGTGCAAGTCTGATCACGCTGCTGCAAAATGCGGAAGATTTTGTTCGTAACAACAGCAAAAACCCGTGGAGCATCCGTGGTATGACCCGCGAAGAACGCAGTGACTACCCATATAAGGCCGTTCGTGAGGTGCTGGTCAATGCGCTGATCCATCGGAATTATCAGATTCTTGGTTCGGAGATTCATGTGGAAGTGTTCGATGATCGACTGGAGATCACTTCGCCGGGCGGCATGATGAATGGCCGCAGGGTGCAGGATATGGATATCCGGCATATTCCGTCTATGCGGCGCAATCAGGTGATCTCGGATGTGTTCTCACGACTCGGCTTTATGGAGCGCCGTGGCAGCGGCATTGACCGCATCCTGAACTCTTATGTGGAAGTAGCCCAGAAGCCGACCTTCTACTCGGATTCGGATTTCTTTATCGTCACACTGCCGAATAGAAGTGTAGCGACTCCGGCACAGGTCAGTATGGAAAGTGTGGAGACTCAACCTGCAAAAGTATCGACTTCTTCAAAAAAAGTGGCAACCTCGACCCTAGAAGTGGCAACCCCGCAAGAAAAAGTGGAAACCTCGACCCTAAAAGTGGCAACTTCCCAAGAAAAAGTGGCAACCTCAGAAAAAGAGGATATGGACAGCGAGGTAGCCAATTTCAAAATTCAGCTGGATGAGACTAGCTTTGGAAGCAGAACAAAAGAGAAAACTTTGGGGCTTTTCAAAAGATACAGATACGAATATTCTTTTCATTCCATCAATGTGGCTCAATTCTTCGATGTGAAGATTTCTCGTGCCAATGCCATCATCCGGGATCTCCGTCGTCTTGGCATTGTCGAATCTCCGCAATATGGAGTGTATCAGTTTATAAGAAAGTAGAAAGTAAAATCGCTTTGCAAACCGAAATATTGGCAGAACTAATATTTTATTGGAACGAGTTAATATAATTTGAATTATCATAATCGAAATTATATTAACCACCCGCGTAGAAATGCCCACTCCCCTGAGAACTCCTCAGACGAGTGGGCATTCTTCTTCCCCTGCACCAGATTTATCTCTGTGGTCACTCAAACCGCCACCAAGTCATGGATCAAAAATCATCATTTTTTATTTGTCCCAGAGTAAGTGCACGGTTTCTGCACTGTTTTTGCACGGTTTCAAGGGATGCAATGGGTACTCTGACTTGCAAAATACGACAAAGGGCGCAGAAATTACACAGTGAAAAATCACGATGCTTTGCACAAAAATTACGTAAACTCGAAACTTTTAAAATCAGAGTGTTCTGCCCGGTGGGCGCTTTTAATCAGAGGGCCAGGGATTCGAGTTCCCTCGAGCGCACCAAGGAAAACCCACGATTGACCGTTGAAAACACGGTGCAAATCGTGGGCTTTTTCGTTTTTATATGCTAAAATCGGGCCGAAAAATGCGACAAAAACGCGACAAATCCAAAAATTCTTCAGGAGTAACTGCCTTGTCCGCTGGGGCGAGCGTCTGCCAAACGTTTTTGATGTGAACTCACAAACGATACAGGCGGGGTCTGGGCAACGGCGGTAAAAATTTTTCAAGCGGACATAAAAAGAGCGCTGCCACCCTGAACTACAAGATGGAGCGCTCTGAAATCTCGACCAATCGGAAGAGGTCGCAGACGACAACATTTTGGCGGTGTAAAATCGGCACTCGTAAATTGCTTACGCACGCTGAATTTGCATGGTTAAGATCGTCCCAGACCGACCTTATGCGGCAAATTTTGCACTGCGGTTTTACGATGATACGTCAATTCCAAAATCAGGAACACTACGCAGAATCTACACTTGTATACAACATATTGCCATCTATATCGGTTCGGTTAGGGTGTCCCTAACCAATGAAAAGAGAAGCGATAGTCGTTAGGTGTTCGTGTGTTTCGTCCAGATCGGACCAGCTCAACAAAGCCAGCATCTACAAGCTCCTTGATGTATTTGCGGGCGGTTCGCTCTTTGATTCCAAGAGCTTTCATCTTGAGCGCGGGGAATTGAAAATCACGACTTCCAGCTGCTTCATTTGCGGCCAGAATGTACAGATATCGTGCTCCAACGCTCAAAGAGGTGAATTTTTTATCGAACAGGAGCGTGTTGCCGATTTGGACAAAGCGCTTCTCCCTGCAATCAGAGGATGCCGTCAGCCACCGCTTCAGTGGTTTGGAACTTTGACTTTTTGCCATTTAGACCTCCTTTCCTAATGGGGTGACAGGTGGCTCCGTTGGCGAGATCATAGCCTTGGGGAGACTCTTCGGTGGGAAATGGGCATTGAGAATTTGCACGTTGGCAGAAATTTCCTCTTTGAGAAGCTGTGCCTTTGCCAGAATCTCCTGTAGGTTCTTGACCTCCCGCGAAACGACGCAATCATGAATCACGTTGCGGACAGCAGCTTCCATAGCCTCGGTGAGCGAACCATAGGTAATACCGTTCATAAGAGAACGACGGCCGCCCTTTTTGGTCTGGAGCGTTCCCAGAACGTAACCGCCTCTGCTGGGCTTCACGAAATAGTTCTCTACAATATGAATATGCCGCCGCAGGCGGACAGGTCCGCAAACATGGTGGGGTCAGCACACCGGCCAGCAGTTTGCCCACTCCGAACACAAGGAGCAGGATGACCACCTGGGGCAGCGGGATAGCGCAGATGGCTGCCCCAGCGTGGAGGCAAAGATCATGGCCGTGAAGCCGTCCAGCACGGCTTTGGACATCAGCAGTGAGGGATCGCCGGTGATGCCCTCGGTCAGGGTGCTGTACCAGCCGAAGCCGCTGCAGCAGAACAGGGCCACCGCCGAGATGGAGAGTGCGCACCAGCTTGTGGAAGAACTTGCTGGTCCATTGTTCCAGATGCAGGCTGTGGCCGATGGCGAAGCCCACCAGGATGGCCAGCACCACGGCCGTCATGCCGGATGCCTTGATGATGGAATTGACGCCGATGGCGATGGAACAGAACCCGAACAAGGTGGGCAGGTTATCTTTCAGCCCCTGCGGCAAAATTTTCCCCAGTGCTGTTCCCAGTAGGCCGCCAAGCAGCACGGCGGTACAGTTCGTCAAAACTCCAATCGGCATACTGTCAAATCGGAAAATTCCAAACGCAATTGAGTCTGCATTCATTTATCGACACAGAAGATGCCCACCAGCATATGGCAAGAACCATAGGTCGGTGGGCATTGTATTCTTTATGAGGCGCGCTCAATCTTCCAGCCTGCCATAAAACCGGTGATTGATTTGTCATTGAGCTTTGTTTTGCCCGTCTGCACATTTTTGCACGGTCCACTTCAATAATATGCCCTGCATCCTCTCGATGCAGGGCCTCTCTTCATAAATCACTCTTTGCAAAGTTCTTCTGCCAAAACATTTCCACCAGCTTCGCCCCTATCCATCCGCAGCCGACGCCCACCAGTACACCGCCGATGATGTCCGTCGGGTAATGGACAAAGAGATACATCCGCGAGAAAGCGATCAGAACGCCCAGCGGCAGTGCAGCCAACGCCCACTGTTTCTTCCCGGCCAGCCAGAGAGCCGTCACCGAGGCGAAGGACGCAGCCGTATGGCCCGAAGGAAAGGAGAAATCGTCCGGGCGAGAGATGAGGAGCTGTACGTCCGCCAGAATATCACAGGGGCGGATGCGGGCCACCAGCGGCTTGAGAATGAGGTTGCAAAGAACAGCATCGACGAGGAGTGCCGCCGCCAGCACGCAGCCGACCCGCCGCGTCCTGCGGAAGACCAACAGCACCGCCGTCAGCGCGGCCCAGATGAAGCCAGCGTCTCCCAGATGGGTGAAAAAGAGCATCCCTGCATCCAAAATCTGGGTGCGCAGTCCCTGCAAAACCGTCAGAAGCATCAGTTCAACGTTCATAAAGCGCTCTCTTTCTCGTTTCGTTGTGTACAGGATACCAGAAGTTTATGAATAGGAAATCACAAAAAATTAAACAGTGGTTAAATCAGGCTCACCCGCCAGTAGTTTCCCGATCTTTTCCGTCAGCTTTCGGTAATCGAGCGGCTTCAGGAAAATCTCGTCGATCAATCCCTCCTGCTGCATCTGCACGGCATCCTGCTCCACAAAGCCGGTCATCAGAATGGCAGCGAGGTTCGGGTTCTCGCTGCGCATCCGCTGGATGAGGGCAGTACCCTTATACTTGGGCATGGTGCCGTCCACAAGGGCCAGCTGCCAGCGGGTGGGCGACGCCAAAAAGGCGTCGAGGGCCTCTTCCGCATCGGTGAAAACATCCACCGTATAGCCGCTGCGAGTCAGGCGGCGCTTGAGGTAGCGGGCCACCCGCTCCTCGTCGTCTACCAGCAGGATGGGCTGTTTCCCACTGTTGAGCCGGACGGGCGCACCAGGCGCGGCAGGGCGTTCGGGAGCCACTGCCTGCGCTGTGACGGGCAGGTAGACCAGAAACTCGCTGCCCTCGCCCACCGTGCTGTGGGCCTCAATGAAGCCGCCGTGGCTGATAAGGATGTTCTGCACCACCGAAAGGCCGAGGCCGGTGCCCTCCCCTGCCGCCTTAGTGGTGAAGAAGGCATCAAAGATGTGGGCCAGCGTCTCGGAGGTCATGCCGCAGCCGGTATCCGCCACCCGCACCCGCACAAAGCCGCTGGCGACGGCGGGGTGATAGTTGGCAGGCAGGGCGTCGGCGGAGATCTTCTCCGCCTGCACGGTCAGGGTGCCGCCCTTGCCCTCCATGGCCTGCACAGCGTTGGAGCAGAGGTTGAGCAACACCTGATGCAGCTGGGTGGCGCTGCCGTAGACGGTGGCGTGGATATCCTTATACCCTTTTTCGAGCCGGATGTTGGAGGGCAGGATCATCGAGACCATCTTGGTGTCATCCTGCAAAACGGCTTCCAAATTCACGGGGCCGTAGGCGGTAGAGTCTGTCTCGCGGCGGCTGAAGGGCAGCAGCTGCTCCACGATCTCTTTCGCGCGGGTGCCCGCCTCGTAGATCTCGCTCATGTCATCGTAGTATTCGCTCTCGGGCCCCATCCGCTCCCGGATGAACTCCGAGTAGCCCAGAATGGGCGTGAGCAGGTTGTTGAACTCATGCACGATGCCGCTCGCCAGCGCGCCGATGGTCTGAAGTTTCTGGTAGTGGTACACCTGCTCGCGGCTCTGGTGCAGCTCTTTCAGGGTGTGGTTGATGTCCTTGAGGTAGGCGGCTTCCAGCTTCAAATTCTGCTGGTTTTTGCGCATGGCGTAAAAGCTGATGACGCACACGCCCAGCACAAAAAGGATGGCGGCCACCAGCATACCAAACTGGCCCACATTGCGGTCGATGAGGTTTTTGACGGTGGAGTAGGGCAGCACGGCCGAGACGTACCAGGCCGTGTTGTTGACGTTCATGCGGGAAAATGCCGCGATCTCATCCTCGGGCGGGGCGATGCCATTGGAGTAATCGCGGTAAATGGCCGTGCCCTCCTCCTGGCTGTACTGCCGTGTGAGCAGCTCGTTCAGACCCTTGTACTGGGGCAGAGTGTCCAGCTCCTGGATCTGCCGGAACGGATTGAACGTCAGCAGCTTCGCGTTGGGGTGCATGATGATGGTGCCTTTTTCGTTTTTGACGATGATATCCCCCGTGTTCTCGATGTTCAGGGGCGCAAGATATTCCTCGTACACCTGTTCGAGGTCGATGACGATCACCACGGTGCCCAACGACTCGCTGCCGTGAATGACGTCGTTCACCAGCATCAGGCCGTAGTGCTGGGGCGAGATGCGGAAGACCGAGCCAATGCCGCTGGTATGGGCGGCAGCACACTCTTTCAGGTGCAGCAGGCTTTCGTCAAAGACTTCCAGGAAAGGATAATCGTTGTACTGGTACATCACGTCGCCGTTTTTGTCCAGCAGGTAAATGCGCTTGACGCCCCGCTTTTGGCTGAGCATATAGGAGACGATGTGTTCCCTCAGGGCGGTGTCACCGCCCGTCTCGTAGTAATTTTCAAACTCGGTGAGGAAGCCCGGCGAGCGGGTCAAAATTTCAATGTCCCGCAGCTGCCCGGAGATATAGAGGGAGAGCGTTTTGGAGACGGCGCGGGCCGTCACCAGTAGGTACTGCTGCTGTTGCTGCACCACCATGTCCGTATAGGCGGTGTAGGTGTTCACCACCGCAAAGGCCAGCACCCCAAGCACCGCCGTCAGCACCAGCCCAATTAGAAAATGGTGCACCCGCTTTGGAATCTGCTTTAATTTCTGCATTCTCGCCCCACCTCTTTCAAGCTTTATTATAGCGCAGCCGCCGGGCAGAGAAAAGCCCGATTATTTCGCGGCGTTTTTTTCTGCTGCCGGGCGCAGCTCTGCCTTGCAGGCCGGGCAGCAGCTGCCCTTGAACAGCGGGTACTTCATATCCAGCTTTTTGCCGCAGTGGGGGCAGCGGTAGCAGCTTTTCTCCAGCAGGTAAGCGCCCAGCAGCAGACACAGGCCGGTGATCCAGCTGCCCGCTGCAACAGCAAAGATGCCCACGAGAACGGCGGCGATACAGACGGGCTTAACATACTGGAGTGGGATACGCACTTTGAATTTCATAACAAAAACCTCCGAAAAAAGAGGAGGGCGAAGCCGTTGGAGAGATCGGCTTCGCCCCGGGTGGAAAGGTGAGTGAAGGAAAGAAGGTTCGAGTAATTACTTCGCGGCTGCTTCTTTGTTATGCTTCTTGAGCAGAGGTTTGTACACGGGGCTCAACAAAACAAGGATACAGATCAGGATGATGATCCCGGTGACGGGGCGGGTCAGGATATTGATGGTTGCTTCCATCAGGGTATCACCGGCCACGATGGTGTATGCGCGGCGGAGGTTGGACTCGCAGATGACGCCCAGAACCAGACCGAGGATCATGGCCGAGCTGTTGAACTTGCAGGTGGAGAAGACGAAGCCGATGAGGCCGGAGATGGCCATCAGGATAACGTCAACTGCCGTGTTCTTGGTAGAGTAAGCGCCGATGGTCGCCATCATGATGATGGTGGGGCCAAGGATGCTGTAGGGGATTTTCAGCACCTGCACGAAGATGCGGGCGATGATCATGGCTGCAAAGACCATGACGATGTTGGAGACAAACATGGAAGCAAATGTGGCCGACAGGAACTGGGGCTGATTGACCAGCAGCAGGGGGCCCATGGTAACGCCCTTGAGCACCAGAGCGCTCATCATAATGGCAGCCGCGTTGCCGCCGGGGATGCCCAGGCTCAGCAGGGGGACCATGGAGCCGCCGGTGGCGGCGTTGTTGCCTGACTCGGGAGCGGCGATGCCCTCCAGGCAGCCGGTACCGAACTTTTCAGGGTGCTTGGAGATCTTCTGCTCTTCCGAGTAGCAAAGGAACGAAGCGATGGTAGCGCCTGCACCGGGCAGGATGCCAATGACCGTGCCGAGGATGGAGCAGCGGGCGATGACACCCTTCAGGCTCCACATTTCTTTCAGGGTAGGCATTTTGGCAGACATATCCGCCTTGCCGTCCTTGCCGGTGACAGCTTTCAGCTTGGAAGGCTTGTTGGTCTGCTTGAGGACTTCGGTGACGGCGAAGAAGCCGATCATGACGGGGATCATTTCAATGCCGGAGGTGAGGAAACGGGTGCCGAAGGTCAAGCGGGGCACGCCCAGCAGGGGGTCCAGGCCGATACAGGCCAGCAGCAGACCCAGCAGGCCGGAGATGATGGTGCGGCAGACATTGCCTTCTTCCAGGCTTGTCAGGATGGACAGGCCCATGAAAGAGATGGCAAACAGTTCCGAGGGGCCAAAGCTCAGGGCAGCCTGGGTCAGCTGAGGGCTGAAGATCAGCATACACACGGCTGCGAACATGCCGCCGATGGCCGAGGCGATGAGCTGTACGCCCAGAGCTTTGCCGGCTTCGCCGCGCTGTGCCATGGGGTAACCGTCATAAGTAGTCGGGGCGGAGGACGGGACGCCGGGGATCTTGAACAGGATGGCCGTCATGCCGCCGCCGGTGATGGATGCGCAGTAAATTGCAACAAGGAATGCGATGGCGCTGACAGCGTCCATCTTATAGGTGAAGGGGATGCCGAGGGTGACAGCCATGGTGGCCGAAACGCCGGGCAGAGCACCGAACAACGTGCCAAGGAAGACCGCGAAGATGATAAGGATGAACATCTTCGGGGCAAAAACGACCGACAGGCCGCTGGTTAACAAATCTAGCATTTCATGTCACCTCCTGTTAGAAACGCGGGACGAGCGACTCAACGAACAGGGCGAAGTTGCGTAGGGGGAGGATCTGTCCGCGAGGGAGCAGAACGCCCAGAAACACGGCGAAGCCGATGTACAGGATGATGGTGATGATGACGGAAGAGAGGATCAGCATGGGGATGTTCCGCTGGCCCAGCAGCAGGCCGTAGGCAAACAGGAACAGCAGGCAGGTGAGCATAAAACCCACCGGCTCATACATCAGTGCCATGACCACCACCAGCACCATGCCGAGGAAAAGCTTGCTCTTGACAAAGCGGCCGATGGCAGGAAAGAAATCCTGGAAGGCAGCCTTGATATCTTCTTTTTTATTGATCTTGAAGAAACGGATGACGTTGAACGCCAACGCGATGAGCATCAGCACCAGGATAGCCTGCGGCCACTGCTCGGCACCCAGCTCATTGACGGCCGAGTGGGGCATAGTGGTACTGACATTGACAAAGCAGAAGATGCCGCCCGCAATCAGCAGCAGATTGACGATCAGTTCCAGAGCCATAAAATCAACTCCTTTGCATTATTCTCAAAAAAGCGGGGAGGGTGAACTCCCCGCCGGATACGATTCTGTTTTCAGCCGTGGTCCTTTATCAGATCAGACCTGCACCTTTCAGGTAGTCTTCAAAGGTGGTGTACTCTTCGTCGATAAGCTGCTGGAACTCTTCAGCGTCGGCGTAGCCGGGACGGTCGAGGTAGCAGGCATTCTTCAGGAACTCCTGATAATCGGGGGTGTTCCATGCTTCTTTCAGGGCATCTGCCATGGCGTTTACGGCGGCATCGGGCGTATCGGTACGACAGAGGATGCCGCGCCAGGTACCAACGTAGGAGTCGATGCCCAGCTCGCCGGTGCACTCCAGATCGGGCAGGGTGGACATGCGATTTTCGGAAATGGAGATCAGCGGGACGATGTCGCCGGACTGGATGAGGCCCATGATCTCATCGGCACCGGTGATGTTGATGTTGATATGGCCGCCGACCATGGCACTGGACAGCTCAGAGCCGGAGCTGTAGTTGACGACCTTAACGTACTGCTCCACTTCGGTAATGTCACAGCCAAGGCCGCCTGCCAGGGTCTGCTTCAGAGCCACAGAGTCCGCGCCGGTAGCGGTCAACATGCCGCAGGTCAGTTCCTGGGGATGTGCCTTTGCGTAGTCCACGAACTCGGTGAAGTTGGAGTACTTTCCTTCCTGTGCCTTCTTGGAAGAGGCGATGATGTTGATGGAGTGGACCAGCTTTGCAACGGGGCGCAGCTCTTTCTTGAAATCCACGGGCAGGATCTTCTGCAGGTCCAGCATGATGTGGGACTGGGTGCCCAGAACGTAAGTATAACCGTCAGCGGGCTGCTTGCAGGTAAAGTCGATGCCGTTTGCGCCGCCTGCACCTTCGACGTTGACGATCTCAACAGGAACACCCAGGATGGGCTCCAGCACGGGCTGCAGGGGGCGCAGGGTGCCGTCAGCACCGCCGCCGACGCCCCAGGGGCAGACCAGCGTGACCTTGCGCTCCCAGGTCCAGTCGGAAGCAGCGGCCGATGCCGCAGCGGAACCGGCGGTGGACGAAGCGGCAGTAGACGAACCGGAACCGCCGCAGGCAGCCAGGCCCAGAGCAGCGGCAGAAACGCCAGCGGCCTTCAGAAAGTTGCGGCGGGTGATCATCTTTTTCATAATGTTTTCCTCCTTGTCTTTTGGACAACATTTTCAGGATCTGCAGGGGGTCTTTCCGTTCCGCCCCTGCTGTTGTTAGCTTTATTCTAGCAAAGATGCCTTAACTGTCCATCGTGCTCTTTCTTAAAATTTCGTAAGGTTCAGCAAAAAGTTTTTGCTAAAATCCACAAAAGTGCTATAATACACTTGAAAATAGGAGGAAGTGCAAGATGGAGCGTTCAAAAATCTTAGTCGTGGATGATGAAAAGCTGGTGCGGCGGATGATTGCCCGCGTGCTGGAAAGCGAGGGCATGTCCATTGTGGAAGCATCCAACGGGCTGGACGCCGTACAGATGGCCAAGGCCCAGCCCTTTGACCTCATCATCCTTGATATTATTATGGAGGGGATCGACGGTTTTCAGGTCATCCACCAGCTGCGAAGCGAGGGGATGCTGACGCCCGTATTCATTTTAAGCGGACGTCAGGCCGACAACGACAAGGTCTTTGCGCTGGGCATCGGGGCCGATGACTATATCACCAAGCCCTTCTCACCCTCGGTGCTCTGCGCCAAGGTCAAAGCCTGCCTGCGTCGAATGAGTCTTTCCGCTCCCAGCAGCAGCGGCGTGCTCTCTGCCGGACCGTTCTGCTATTTCAGTGACGAGATGCGGCTATTGAAAAAAGGCATCGAAGTCCCTCTTTCCAGCAAGGAGAGCTTCCTGATGAAGTATTTCCTCACCAACCAGAACAAGGTGCTGACCAAAGAGCAGATCTACCGCAGCATCTGGGGCGACAATGTGGTAGACGACAACACCATTATGGTACATATCCGCCGCCTGCGCACGAAAATTGAGGATGACCCCAACAAGCCGCTTTATCTGCGCACAATCCGAGGCGTGGGATACCAGTTCGTGGCAGAATAGTTTATCAGACTTCCAGATCTGCGCAGCTGCTGCCAAGTGCTCCCGTATTATCCGTTCTAAGGTCGGGCGTGTGACGTGAAGCGCCCCAGCCAGCTGCCCTTTGTTCATCTCCCGGCGGGTGTACCGGGCATAAAGCTCTGAGAAGTCATCTGGCGTGGTTACTTTCTTCCTACCCTTATAGATACCGTTCCGTTTGGCGATGGCGATACCCTCCCGTTGACGGTCCAGCAAGTTTAAAACAGAACAGTAAACCTGGCGATCAGCACAACCAAGCTGACGGGGCGCACTAT
>OGKG01000621.1_pt1 | contig 45705 bp, 31 predicted proteins | sample 1572201 | NCBI WGS metagenome assembly OGKG01 (sample SAMEA2582146, study PRJEB24529) | metagenome | biome: Human gut stool | place: China | collected 2011 | reverse complement strand
TTAGTTGTAACGCTTGCTTCCATGAACCTCTATCTGCATGGTGTCGGTACAGACCAGTTCTCGTTGCGGGTTGCCTTGCCCCCGATCGTGCGCTATTACACGGGAACCGAGTTGTTGGGGTGTTACAAGAACGTGATGCTTTCCGCCCATGTATCCAAGAATCCCTACACGATGAAAGATTATTTTGACGATATGTACGCCCAAGTTTGGGAAAGTGCTATTAAGAACCGGAAGCCGACCGAAGGGGAGAAGATCTTGCAACGTTTGTCGATAGACCAGTCTGCCGACGTGATCACGAAGAAGTCGAAATTGGTGAAAGTGTTGACTGATGAGGATGTGCCTGCCGTGGGGAACGAGGCGTATATGCCTTCCGTGGATGAAATTGTCACTTACGGTCTGGACGAATCCGGTTTGGTGAGCGCGTTTCGGGATGAATTGCGGGAGATAGAACGTGAACGGGGACGCGGCTTCGTGGCGAAACAAATGGCTCTTAATTCTTTCAAGTACGGCTACGGGTGGCAATACCGCGTGAATACCCGCACTATCGATGATTCCAAAACCCGTTTCCACGCTTACGCTATTCGGGTGAAGAATCTGTTGAACAGTAAATTGTCTTCGGCAGATACCGAAACGAAGGCACACTACCAAGCGATGCTTTACACGTTGGATGAGGCGTTGAAAGCGTTGAATGAGAAATGAGTTCATAAAGTTCATAAAGTCTGTAAAGTTCATAAGGTTTAGAACCTCGTCACTTTATAAACTTTATGAACCTTATAAACTTTACGAACTAACTTAAATATGTTGAATATGAAAATGAATCTGTCTTTGAAATCCGGTGACAAGCTGCGGCGAATGTTTAAGGTTTGCCTGTCGCTTTGTTGCATTCTTCTATTCAGTTTTTCCGGTTTCTGTGATTCGTTGTCCCGGAAATACGACGAGAAGACACCTCTGAATCTGAAATTCGAGAAAGCCACGATGTTGCAGGTGCTGAATACGTTGAAGAAGGAAACCTCGTTGGATTTTGTTTACAACCACGAGGAAATTAAGGGAATCCCTTTGATCACGAGAGAGTTTAAAAATGCCACTATCCGGGAAGTTCTTGATTATTGTTTGAAAGATACACCATACACCTATTCATTTGTCAATGACGTGGTGGTGATCAAAAAGCGTCAGGAAACCAAAACCGTGGAAAAGATCACGATCACGGGAGAGGTAAAAGACGAGGAAGGAACCCCGCTCGCCGGAGCCACGGTACTGTTGAAAGGTACGACTTTGGGGGTGGCTACCGATGTGGATGGAAAGTACAAGTTGGAAATCCCCGTTCAGAAAGAAATGGTGTTGATTTTCAATTTTATCGGTATGTCGAGCCAGACTTTCACGATCACGAAATCACAAGAGTTGAACGTGGTGATGAAAGAGGACACGAAGGTGTTGGAAGACGTGGTAGTCACGGGGTATTACACGCAGTCGAAGAACGCATATACCGGTGAAATCACGACCGTGAAGGGGGAGGATTTGTTGAAAGTGTCTTCAACCAACGTGATACAGGCTTTGGCTGCCTTGACTCCGGGGTTGAGAATCATGGAGAATAACGAGCAAGGCTCAAACCCGAATGCTATCCCCGAGATCTTGATTCGGGGTGCCAATTCTATTATGACGGAAAATCAAGCGGACGTGAATACCCCTTTGATTATGCTCGACGGGGTGGAAATCTCGATAGAAGAGTTGTATGACTTGGATATTCATGATATAGAGAGAATAGACGTGTTGAAGGATGCTTCTGCCGCGGTATTGTACGGGGAGAAGGCATCCAACGGTGTGATTCTGGTAGAGCGTTCACGGGTAAAAGGAACGAAGCCCCGGTTCAGTTATAATTTTACACCCAATTTCAGTTATCCCGATTTAACTTCCTTGCGATTGACTAATGCAACACAGAAGTTGGAATTGGAACGTCTTGCCGGGTTGTATGATAACGTGGATGGTAGTCTTGATCCGGCTTATTATTATAAATTGGATAACGTGCGGCGGGGGGTAGACACGGATTGGCCTTCCAAACCTTTGCGCTGGGCTTTCTCGCACAATCATTCGGTGAATCTGTCCGGTAGGGGCAACGGGATCGAGTACAAGGCGAACGGGAGTTTCGGAGATTCTTACGGTGTGATGAAAGGGGATAACCGTAGAAGATACGGGTTGAATTTCACTTTCGCTTATCATTTGAGCGATAAGTTGACTTTCACGTATCGTTTCGCTTTTTCAATGACGGATAGTAAAGCGAGTCCTTACGGGGATTTCTCCACGTACACGAAATTGAACCCGTATAACCCGGTATATGATGAGGACGGGGAATATATCAAACTTTATTATTTTGATCCGTTGTCCGGTAGTTCTTCAGATTCTAAGAATCAAGGCAATCCGTTGTATAACGCAACTCTATCCAGTTTTAACAAGGGGAGAAGTAAGTCGTTCACGAATTATTTGAGTATGCGTTGGGATATTTTCAAGTCTTTCTTTATCACGGGAGATATGAATGTGAAGATGACGGAGTCGTGGAGCAAAGTGTACGTGTCGCCGGATGATTCTTCATTCGAGGGGGCTACCTTGAACAAGCGGGGAACCTATTCTTTCACGAATAACGAGGGAACCAGTTGGGCGGGCAAGTTCGTGTTGAATTATCGTTTGCCCTTGAATAAAGACGGTAACACGGTGTTATCTTTGAACGCGGGTGCTGATATCGGTATTAACAATTCTTCATCAATCACGACGAAAGCGGAAGGATTTCTGAAAGACGGGATGACGGATATTAAATTTGCATCGCAGTATGCCAGTACTCGTCCCTCGGGAGGTGATAAGAAATCCACGGAGGTAGGTTTTTTCGTGAATGGTAGTTTCGAGTTGTTGGGACGTTATTTTTTGAACGGTTCTTATAAGTCTGCCGGCTCATCAAAGTTCGGAAGCGAACATCGTTTTGCCCCGGTATGGACGGCGGGTATCGGTTGGAACGTGGATAAAGAGAATTTCATGAGTAATGTCAGTTGGTTGAATATGCTACGTTTACGTTTCAGCGTGGGGTCCACGGCTAACGTGACCTTCTCGCCCTATCAAGCGATGACGACTTACGAGTATAAGACCGATTTGATACATTACGCGGGAATCGGTGCCGTGCCTATCACGATGGGAAACCCGAATTTGAATTGGCAGCTCACGACGAAATATAATTGGGGTTTGAGTGCGACGTTGTTGAACGAGCGTGTGAATATTGATGCCAGTTACTACAAGAACAAGACGAAGGATGCTTTGATGCCGATCTCTTTACCGTGGTCGGTGGGTGTGTCTTCGGTGCAGGTAAATATGGGTAAGCTGGAAAATTCGGGATACGAGTTTTCAATATCGGGACAAATCATAAGACAAAAGGATTTGTATTGGATGGTTACCGTGAACGGTTCGCACACGATGGATAAATTGACAAATGTGTCCACGGCATTGAAGGCTTACGAGGTAACCCAGTCTTTGGGGGCACGTCCTTCTCTGAGATTTGAAGAGGGAGGTTCACAATTCGCTATCTATGCCATGCGGTCGGCAGGTATTGATCCGGCTTCCGGAAAAGAAGTTTTTATCACCAAAAACGGGGAATATACTTTGGATTATGATACGGATGAACGGGTAGAAGTGGGCAACACGAACCCTATTCTCGAGGGAAGTATATTTACCAGCCTTACTTACAAGGGGTTCACGTTGAATATCACGACGGGGTACAAGTTCGGGGGAGATGCCTATAATAGTACGCTTGCTGATAAGGTAGAAAATATTAACCCTTGGGAGAATGTGGATCGCCGGGCTTTTACCGACAGGTGGAAGGAACCGGGTGATTTGAAACGTTTTTTGGGAATTCCGGAAAGCAAAAGTGATGCTCAACGTTATTCGGCACGTTTCGTGGAACGTGATAATTTATTCGAGATCAAGAGTATTTCTCTTACTTACGAGTTTAAACCGGAATGGTTGAAGCGGATCGGTGTCAAGCGTTTGAACGTGGGTTTCGGGATGAGCGATATCGCACGTTTCTCTTCCATGAAGTTGGAAAGAGGAACTTCCTATCCTTTCGAGAGGAGTTTTAATATCACGTTTAGACCGACTTTTTAGCAAACTGTAAATAGAAAAGAGTATGAAAAAGATAATAATTCTACTGTGTATATCGTTTTCCTTCTGCTGTTGTGACAGTTTTCTGGATGTGAATCCGGATTCGGAAGTGATTAATGGCGATATGTTCAACTCGGCAGATGGGGTTGAAGATGCTCTCTACGGTGTGTACATGACGATGGTAACCAAGGATATGTATGGTCGGTTGATGTCGAATATGATACCGGAGATATTGGGACAGAATTTCGTTTCCACCTATTCGTATCTGCCTTATCTGGGGCGTTTGGAGTATGACCGGAGTGAAACTCGGGGAATGTACAAGAGTATTTGGAAAACGGGATACTTGACGATTAGCTACTTGAATAATATTATCGAGAATCTGGAAGGAAAGAGCGAGAAGGATTTCCGTTATTATGATTTATACATGGGCGAGACTTTGGGATTGAGGGCTGCTATTCATTTCGATTTGTTGCGGTTCTTTGCCGTGCATATCAATTCCTCGAACGAGTCGGCGAAAGCGAAAGCTATCCCGTATGTAACGGAATATGATTTCAAAGTAACGCCTTATTCTTCCGTGGCGGATGTTTACGGGAAGATTATTGCCGATTTGGAGAAGGCGGAAACTTTGTTGGCGGATGACGAAACGTATATGCCTGCCAATAGGGTCGGGAGCGAGAAAGGTTTTACCGGGGCACGGGTATTGCATTTTAATCTTTACGCGGCACAGGCTATGTTGGCTCGGGTGTACTGGATGAAAGGTGATTTGGCAAAAGCCAAAACGTATGCCGATAAGGTGATTCGTTCCAATAAATTCCGTTTTGCCAATAAGACGAACTTGAGTAGCTTCATGCAGAAAACAATTTCTTTGGACGAAACGATTTGGGGATTGTATAATGCTGAAATATATTCCGACTGGTACACGCAACATATCAATCGGCAAGGATTGGGAGAGTTGTGTGACGGTTTCGCGGATATTTATAAAGACGCGGGTCCCGCGCCGGGGAGCGATTACCGCTATTCGGCTTGGTTCGAAACTTACGAGAAGAGTGGGGTTAGTAGGGATATATGCGTGAAAATGATGGGACGGGTATCCGATACGACTTCTACAACCACGAGTTATGGCGGTGGGCCTTACTTGGGAACCAGTATGGTGAGAATCCCCGAAATGTATTATATTATGGCAGAGGCTTTGTTGGACGAGGGGGATGTAACGGGTGCAACGTGGTATTTGGATACGGTGCTCAGCGCCCGCGGAATGGTGAAGTTCGAGAATCGTACACCTGCTGTTGAGATCACGTTGGATGATATCATGGCGGAAAGAAGAAAAGAGTTGTTCGGGGAAGGACAATGGTGGTTTTGCTTGAAACGATTGAACAGTTCGGTAAGATTGGCGACTTCTTCGGCCGTGATTCCCGGTAGCGATAAAATTTATGCTTTGCCGTTACCGACAGAGGAAGAAGATTATCGCCCTAATGAATAACTATTAAAGTGAGTCGTTATGAAAAATAAATATTTGATATATATCGGAATAGTCCTTTTCTCGGGAATATGGGCTTGCAGTAACGATGCTGTTTATTATGACGCAAACCAGAAAAGGTCGATTTATTTCACGTGGGATAGATTGCATGCAGTCGAGAAGACGGCTAATGATACCGTGTTTTTCAGTTTTGCCTTGTACAACGAGTCGGAAATCGAGTACAAGATTCCGGTAAAGGTGATCGGGATGCCGATGAACGAGGAACAGGAGTACGAGGTGGAAATGGTGGCGGACTCTTCGACGGCCGTGTTGGATAAGCACTTTAAATTTGGCAAGTTGGTTATTCCCAAGAATGAAGTGGATGGGGAATTGTCGCTCGTGTTGGAACGTACGGATGATATCATGGATAGTCCTGTGTATATTTACTTGCGGTTTAAGGAAAACGAAAACTTCCAACCGATAGCCAAGAATTTTTATCGATTGGCTGTTGTGGACGGGGCATTGCCTGCTCCCCAGTGGTGGGCTGCCAATTATTTAGGTGTTTACGCGCAGAATAATGACAGGTTGTACCGGAAGATGTTGGAATATTTCTGGCAGTTGGAGGAGTTGAAACCGGTTTTCTATGCAGATGCGGTGAAGGAATACGGGCTTTACTTGGAGGATGCTCCAGCCGGATTTTACCAAAGGGCGGGTAATATAATCTGGATCAATTACGTGTTCAAACCGGCTTATGATTTTTATAGTGATCCGGCGAATACTTACGAGGGGTTTGCTATGGTAAATCCGGATAGGTTTATTCGGTAGTAAAGAAATTAAAAAGAATATGTTATGAAAACAAAATCTTATATAGTTCTGTTATTCTGTATCATGGCAGGAATGTATTCCTGTTATGATGACGACTCAACTTTGGGGAGGAATAATGTATCGAAGGTTTCTATTTCGGCGGCTTACGACACGCTTACCACTTATTTCGGGGAAGAGTTAGTGGTAAATCACGTGAAGGTGGAACAGTCGGGAGAGGAGTTGCCGTTGACTTACGAATGGGCATACGGGGAGTTGAATATGTCGAGTGGAGCTTTAAAGCCTTATCCGATCAAAGACACGCTTCATGTTGTGTCGACAGAGTTGGAATTGAATTATGCTTTCCGGAAATTGGGTACGTTCGGTTTAAGGTTGAAAGTGGATAACGGTGAAACAACCGAATTTAAGTATTTCGTGTTACAGATTGACACGGAATATGCCGAGGGGATCACGATGCTTAGTAAGAATAGCGAGGGAAAAGGTCGGCTTTCGTTCATGAAAACCTTGACAAGAGAGGAGATTAGCGCGGGGAAGGAGCCTTATTTCCAAGATGATATTATGGAGGTTTGTAACCCGGATATGGAATTAAAGAACGTGACCGACATGATACAGCATGACGGACGCTTGATGATTAGTTCCGGTAGTGATGCGAGAATATATAATATGGATTCCAGAACTTTCGGTATCGAGATGGCAAGTTCCTTTGCCGCAAGATTCCCGAATGCCGCTCTTCAGCAATTTATTGGAATTTCGAGTCAGGATAATATGCACGTGTATTCTTCCGACGGAAGGGCTTATGTTTATGAAACGATGCTGGATGAATTACTCGTGTTGGATGCTTTTGCGGATTTGGATGTTGATGCGGGGATTCCCTATAATAAACCTGTGTTCGTGAATTATGAGAATTCGACGTATTACATAGCTAGTACATCAAAGTATATTGTAACGAGTGGAAGTAATTTTGCGGATTTGGATATTATACAGACTTGCTTTATCGGTACGAACTTGTATATATTTGCCACACGGAAAGATGATCCTTCCAAGGTATATATCGGTCGTACAACTTCAAGTAGTTTTGGTAAACCAACGGCTGCCAATATGAAAGAATACACGGCTATGGGAGAGATATGTATGGATCGTAATTCCATATTGGTAGGAGTAAAACCCCATACTTGTGTATATTACACGTATAAGAATGCGATTTATAGATATAAACCTTACGAGGAGTTACCCACGCAACCTGTTATAACGGTGCCGGATGGAATGGAAATAAAGACTCTTTCTTTGGATCCTGACCACGGTTATCTTTATGTCGGTGTGTACGAGAAAAATAGTACTGAAACCTTGAAAGGCAGTCTTTATATTTATGACACGGAAAATAGTCGCTTGGTGGAAATGCACAAGAATATAGGGGATGAACCCGTGACTGTGATTTATAAAGAGAGAGTGTAGGAGATTTTGGATTTAATGATTTTAGATTTAAGATTCCTGTAATCTGATTTAAGTATTCCGGCTCTTTCTCTGTTTGTTGAGGAGGGGTTGGAATATTTTCTAATGACAAGGAGTACATGTTGAAAAGAAGCCGTGTGAGCGAATCATTAAACCTTCGATTATTGATATCCAAATATAGTAAAAATCCAAATCTTTTTCAAATAACTAAAGAGATATTTAATAGTTTACAATCAATATTTTAACACTGTATATTGTTTTAGTCGTGTTAGTTTTTTTGCACTCTCTTTTAACGAACGTTTATTAATACATAAGTAAATTTGTATGTTGATGAAACAAAAAGCGTTGTATGATGGTTTTGTGAAAGGTGACGAGAAAGCCTTGGAGATATTGTATGATCAATATTTTGCCACGTTGGGGGTTTACGCGAGTCGTTTCTTGCGTGAAGAGGATATGTGTGTGGATGTCGTGCACGAGAGTTTTATAAAAACTTGGGAGAAACGCGGGCAGTTTACTTCTTTTCAGGCGATTATCGGGTTTTTGTATACTTGTGTCCGAAACGCTTGTTTGAACGAGTTGCGGCATTTGGATATAAAAAACAAAGCATTATTACAGCAAGCTTCTGTTTGTGATATTGAAAATGAGATTATTGAAAATGAAGTGAAACGGATTATTTGGGCGGAGATAGCCAGATTATCCGGTGATTATCGTGATATTATGGCCATGAGTCTGGAAGGGTATTCCACGAAAGAGATATCCGAAGAATTGAATCTTTCCGAGCAGACGATTAAAAATAAAAAGGGGGAAGCTTTAAAGCAACTTCGTAAGAATATGGGCCCCTATCAATGGTGTTTGCGCTGTTTTTTCTAGTCTTTTTGCTATGTCCGGGTAGCAAATTACGAAAAAAGTTTCCCTACCCTTAGTTTTCCTCAATAAATAATTTTTTGCCTTCTTTTTGTTGGTGAAATTGCAATTTCTTTTGCCGTCTTTTCCTGATGCAGTAAGTCAATGAAATAATTTGTCAGGGGAATTGACGGTTCTTAATTATTCTATTACTTTTGTTCGCTATGTTGTAAAATACACGTGTTAAAATGTAAATTACGGGAAATGATGGTATATTTTTGTGGTACATTTGCATGTGTTTTGAATGTTGACACATGGTGATGCATATTGTTTTACTATATATTTAGATGTATTTGGGTTGATTTTTAAGGTATTGGATATACCTTAGCGGTTTATCGGAAGTTTTTAGTTATGGTAGAAGTGTATATTAGATACAAGAATTTATAAAATAGTAAACGAAAGGAAACTTTATTATAGGGTTTAAATAAAATGTCTAGAATTTTTTGTTCGATGCTTCTGATCATTTGTTGCGTGTGTCTGTTCCGTTTTCCGGGATTCGGTGATACACGTTCGGGGAAAGTTGTAGTTACCGGAGAGGTGAAAGGAGAGGAGGGCGAGTCGTTACCGGGAGTCACGGTTGTGGTGAAAGGAACCTCATGGGGATGTGTCACGGACAAGGATGGAAAGTTTAAACTGGACGTGCCGGATAAAGATGATGTCATACTCGAATTCAAGTATGTCGGGATGAAGACTCTGGAGATGCGGGTACCGAAAACCCGCGTGCTTGAAGTGGTGTTGTCTAAAGATACGAAAGAATTGGACGATGTGATTGTTACGGCGTATTACACCTTGCCGAAGAATGCTTTTACCGGAGAGATCACCACGTTGAGAGGTGAAGACTTGTTACGGGTTTCCCCGAACAATATCATTCAAGCGCTGGCAACGTTGGTTCCGGGATTGCGGGTTATCGAGAATAATGAACAAGGGTCTAACCCGAATGCCGTTCCCGAGATACTGATTCGGGGTGCTAGTTCGTTAGTGTTGAATGATCAGTCGGGAGTGAACACGCCTTTGATTATTCTGGACGGGGTAAAGATAACGATTGAAGAGTTGTATGATTTGGATATTTATGACGTGGAACGGGTGGATATTTTGAAAGATGCTTCTGCCGCCGTGCTATACGGCGAGAAAGCTGCTAACGGGGTGATTCTGATCGAGCGTACACGGGTGAAAGGAAATCGACCGAGGCTCAGCTATAATTTTACCCCTATCTTTAGTTTTCCCGATTTAAATTCCTTGCGTCTTTGCAACGCGGAACAGAAACTCGAGTTGGAGCGTTTGGCAGGACTTTATGACAAGGCGGACGGGAGCCTTTACCCGTCTTATGCTTATAAACTTGAAAACGTGCGTCGGGGTGTCGATACGGATTGGGCTTCCAAACCGTTGCGTACAGCTTTTACTCACGGGCATTCGGCATCCCTTACCGGACGGGGCGGGAATATAGAGTACAAGGTTGCCGGTCGCTTTACCGATATGTATGGCGTGATGAAAGGTGATTCCCGAAAGAATTACGGTGTCAACTTCTCGTTGGGATATCGCCTGCGTAAGAAGTTATTGATTACCTATCGTTTCGCTTACACGATGACCGATAGTAAGAATAGTCCTTACGGGAGTTTCGCGCAATATACTTTGATGAATCCTTACAATCCGGTGTATGACGAGTCCGGTAAATATATCCGGAACTACGATTTTTACCCGCTCGGCGAGAAGGGAAACGTTCAACAGAACCCGTTGTACAACGCTTCGCTATCCAGTTTCTCGAAGAACCGGGGCAAGAATATAACGAATTATTTATCTGTGCGTTGGGATGTGTTCAAGTCTTTGTTCGTTTCTGGTGATTTGAGCGTGAGTCAACGGGATAGCCGGAATAAAGTGTATGTTTCACCGGAGGATTCCCGCTTCGATTCCGAGGTGCTTGCCAACAAGAAAGGAACTTACACGGAAACCCATGGCGAGAGTACGGATTGGAGTGCCAAGATGGCGCTGAACTATCGTTTGGTATTAAACGAGGCGGGAACGACTGTGGTTTCTTTGAGTGCAGGAACAGATATCGGGAAATATAAATCGTCCGCTTCGCAGTTGAAAGCGGAGGGCTTTCTGAAAGATAAAATGACCGATTTGAAGTTTGCCGCGCAGTACGTGAACACCAAGCCGACAGGTGGTGAGCAGGAATCGGCGGAAGTCGGATTCTTCGTGAACGGCAGTTTCGATTTGTTGGGACGTTATTTCGTGAACGGTTCATACAAAACGTCGGGTTCCTCGAAGTTCGGGAGCAATCATCGTTTCGCGCCGGTGTGGTCGGCGGGTATCGGGTGGAATATACACGAGGAGGATTTTATGGATTTCGATTGGTTGAACGTGTTACGTTTGCGCTTTAGCGTGGGTTCCACGGCTAACGTGACGTTCTCCCCGTACCAAGCCATGACGACTTACTTGTACGGGAATGATTTGCTTCATTACGGTGGGCTTGGTGCCGTGCCGATTACAATGGGAAATCCCGATATGAAGTGGCAGATCACGAACAAGTATAATTGGGGATTGACGACTGCTTTATGGAATGAAAGAATAAACGTGGCGGCGAGTTACTATATCGAGAGGACGAAGGATGTACTTATGCCTCTTTCTTTACCCTCGTCCGTGGGAGTATCCGAGGTACACGTGAACATGGGTAAATTGCGAAATTCCGGTTACGAGTTCTCAATTTCTGCCGAGATATTGAAAACGAGAGATATGTCGTGGCTCGTGACTGTGAACGGTTCACGCGTGATAGATAAATTGACACGGATTTCGGATGCGCTCCGGGCTCAGAATCTGGCTGCTTATTACGGGGTGAAACCGCAACCCATGTTCGTGGAGGGTGGTTCGCAATTCGGGATATATGCCATGCGTTCGGCAGGGATTGATCCTGCTTCCGGGCAGGAGGTGTATATCAAGAAGAACGGAAAATACACGTTTACTTATGATTCGGAAGAGCGGGTAGAGGTGGGGAACACGAATCCCACGTTGGAAGGGAGTTTGTTTACCGGTTTCGGGTATAAGGGATTTTCGGTGAATGTGTCGGCAGCTTATCGTTTTGGCGGTGACCTGTATAACACGACGTTAGCGAATAAAGTGGAGAATATTGATCCTTTGGGTAACGTGGATAGACGGGCTTTTACGGAGAGATGGAAAAGACCGGGTGATCTAGTGCGTTTTCTGGGGATTCCCGAAAACGAAACGGTTGTTAAACGATATTCCGAACGCTTCGTGGAACGGGATAATTTGTTGGCAATCACGAGTGTGATGCTGAATTACGAGTGGCAAGCGGAGTGGTTGAAGAAAGTCGGTATCAGAAGGATGAACGTGGGATTCGGCATGTCGGACATTGCCCGGATTTCATCCGTGAAACAAGAACGAGGAACGGAATACCCGTTTCAGCGAGGGTTTAATTTTACGTTGAGAACAACCTTTTAAATGAAGAAAGTATGAGAAAAATATGGTTACTGTTGTGTATGTCGTTCCCGTTCTTCGGTTGTGAGAACTTCCTGAATATAAATCCTGATTCGGAGGTGGTGAACGATGATATGTTTAGTACCCCGGAGGGAGTGGAGGATGCTTTGTATGGCGTGTATATGTCAATGGTAAAGGAGGATATGTATGGTGGGAAGATGTCGGTGTTGATACCGGAGATTTTGGCGCAAAATTTCACGACAGGAGATTTATCTTATTATGATATGTCATGTTTGAATTATGAAAAGAAACCTCTTCTTTATACAATAAAAAGTGTTTGGCAAACGAGTTATTCGGTAATTAGTTATTTGAATAATATTATAGAAAATTTGGAACGTAAGAGTGAAAAGGATTTTCCGTATTACAAATTATATCATGGAGAAGCCTTGGGATTGAGGGCAGCAATTCATTTTGATATATTACGCTTGTTTGCAGTGCATTTAAATTCAACAGATGAAAATGCAAAGAAAGGAGCAATTCCTTATGTAACGAAATATACTTTTAAAGTTACTCCTTTCTCTTCTGTTGAAGAAGTATATGATAAAATTATTGCTGATTTGAAAGAAGCTGAGGTTTGTTTAGTTGAAGATAAATCTTTGATGCCTACTGTACGGAAAGGAAGTGAGTCCGGTTTTACGGGAGCCAGAGAATTGCATTTTAATTATTATGCGGCTCAAGCCATGCTGGCACGGGTATATTGGATGAAGGGGGATTTGGAGAATGCGAAGAAATATGCCGATAAAGTGATTCAATCCGGTAAATTCACTTTTGCCATTAAAAGTACGCTGGGAACTTTTATGACAAGACGGGTTTCTTTGTCGGAAACAATTTGGGGACTTTACACGACGAATATCAGTGCTTACCTGTATGATAAACAAATGAAAAGTAACGTGCTAAAACTTCCGTCAAATTGGGCAAGTATTTATGAAGAGGATGATCCGCGTCTTAAAAAATGGTTTGTGACAAAAGAATTTGAAGGAGGTGTTAAAGAAGTTTGTGTCAAGATTATGGATGAAAACAATGATGCTTCTCCATACACGGGTGGCGGATATTTGGGATTCAGCATGATTCGGATTCCGGAGATGTATTATATTATGGCGGAGGCTTTGTTGGCGGAAGGGGAAGCCGAAGAAGCAAGGGTTTATCTGGATTCCGTGGTGGCAGCCCGGGGACTGGTAAAGTTTGCCGACCGTGATTTTGTTCGAGATATAACGATAGATGATATTATGGACGAATGGCGTAAGGAATTTTACGGGGAGGGGATATGGTGGTATTGCTTGAAACGGGAGAACAAGGATATTTTCGTACATGAAAGAAATTCGGTCATTGCGGGAAGTGATAAAATATATACCTTGCCGATACCTGCCGATGAATTTGAATACCGTGACGAATAATTTCAAAAGTCAATGATGATGAAAGATAAACGTGTAATCTGGTTGATATTGTCAATGCTGGTTTGTGGATGGGCTTGTAGTGATAAGACCATAATCTATAATCCGGAACAGAAAAGAAGTATCTATTTTTACAAGGATGTTAATAGATATGCTTCAGGTGTCGTTCCGGATACGATAGAATTTAGTTTTGCGGCATTGGAAGAATCGGAATACCGTTATGATATTCCGGTGAAATTCATCGGGATGCCGGTAGAGGAGGAGGTCGAGTGTGAGGTGGAAGTTGTTGCCGACTCTACCACGGCGGAGGCGGGAAAGCATTATGATATGGGGAAGATTGCGTTTCCCGAAGGAGAGGTAGAGGGAATATTGTCGCTACGTTTGAAACGGACGGAAGATATACAGAAACATCCCGTGATGATTTATATGAGATTGCGGGAGGATGAGAATTTTGTGCCGATGGAGAATGAATGTTATCGGTTGTCTGTGGTGGATGGGGTTTTGGTTGCTCCGGGATGGTGGATAAGTGAATATTTCGGTGTGTATGCCAATGATAATTATAAACTTTACCGAAAAATACTGGAATATTACTGGGAATTGGAAGAGTTGAAACCCGTGTTTTATGCCGAAACCGTGAAAGAATACGGGAGATACTTGGAGAAAGCACCTGCTGGATTTTTTCAACGACCGAATAATATCGTGTGGATCAAGTACGTGTTTAAACCTGCTTACGAGTTTTACAGTGAGCCGGAAAACATGTATGACGGTTTTACCATGGTTAATCCCGATCGTTTTATTCGTTAGGTAATGAATTTACAAGGAGGAAAAGTGTTTATGAAAACGAGAATTTGTATAGGTATCTGGCTTTTGTTACAGTTTGGGATATATGGTTGTCTGGATGATCATACTTCCGTTGGGGATAAGGAATTGTCGGAAATCACAATAACCGCGGAACATGATACATTGGTTGCTTACTTTGGTGAAGAGTTTATTCTCGATCATTTGAACGTGGAACAATCCGGCGAAGAGTTGCCCTTGTCTTACGAGTGGGGATATGGTAATTTGAAAATGAACGGGAATGAAATAGCGGAATACCCGATTCGGGATTCTTTGCGTGTTATCTCGCACGATCCGCAACTTCGTTATACCTTTCGGGAATTGGGAACATTCGGGTTGAGTTTGAAAGTCGAGAACGGGGAGTCTATTCGCTTTAAATATTTCGTTTTACATATTGATACGGAGTTTTCGGAGGGAATAACTGTTTTAAGTCGTGATGAGGCGGGAAAAGGACGGTTATCTTTTATGAAAACGCTCACGAAAGAGGAAATCGACGCCGGGGTGGAACCGTTCTTCCGAACGGATATCATGGAAACCATCAATCCCGGAATAGAAATGGAGGATGTAACCGACATGGTACAAGCGAATGAAAGATTGTTGGTTTCTTCCGATAACACGGCACGGATTTATAATATGGATGTTCGTACTTTTGATGTGAATGGCATGACTTCTTTCCGGGGAACTTATCCGACTTGTTCTTTTCGCGGTTTTGCAGGGATATCGGCACAAAATAATATGTATATATATTCGGATGACGAGAGTGCTTACGTGTATGATTATGTGGTGGATGAACTGATACTAACCTGTTATTTTGAAGACGTGGTAGCGGATGCTTTTTGTATGGGAGAGAAGCCCGTGTTTGTCAATTACGAGAAGTCTGTTTTGTATTCTCCTCGAAGTGGTGGGCTTAATGAATCCGGAGAGAGATTTCTTGCTTTTGATATTCATGCTGTTTGTTTTGTCGGCTCTAACTTGTACATGGTGAATACCATGAAAACAATGCCGACGCAGGTTTTTTTGGCATTGACAAATGCTACATTCAGTTCCTTAAGTACTGTAAAGTTCTATCCGTCCCCCGAAGCGATTAAGATAGATCGGGAATCTATTTGCGTGGGGTGCAGTACTTTGAGTTGTATATTTTATACTTACAATAATGCCGTGTATTGTTGGAATGTGACAAAGGAATTGCCGACCGAACCTATTGTTACCCTGCCGGATGGAATGGAAATAACTGCTTTGTCGATGAGTGCTGATGAAAATTTGTTGTACGTGGGTTTGTACGAGGAAAACTCAGTCCATGCTTTAAAAGGGAGTCTTTACATTTATGACGCTAAAGATTATAATTTGGTTAAAACTTATCCCAACATAGCAGATAAACCGTTGCGTGTGATATATAAAAAACGAGTGTAGAAAAAATATTCGAGTGATAGACATTGGATATTAAATACAATTCTTAACTTTGCTACGCACGTGTAAATGCGGTATATTAATATTAATTAAAAAATAGGTGCATGAAAAGAATGTTATTGCTTGTTCAGATATTGATTCTGACTATTTTTGTTTCTACCGGAAGCAACGAGATCGATACCAATAGAAGAGATGTTCCTTCGCTTCCGGTGCAAGCAGTGGATCAGCCTTATTATAACCAACTTTCCAAAGGTGGAAATTGTTACACGAAAGATCATCATTGGTTAAAGAATGGAAGTGGGCATATTCAAGTAGGAATGTCATATTTTCTTGTAGAGGCAATGGGAAATAGTGTTACTTTTATTTCTCCTGTAAAAATGGTGGATGAAACTTTTGTAAAAGGGGATTTATTGGCTGAAATAGAGGGTATTGCTGGAAATCACGAACTTCGAGCACCTTGTGATGGTAAAGTGATAGGTATAAACCCGCATATTGAAAATCCTTCGCAAATGGCACCTAATCAAGTATGGGTTTATAAATGTGAATTAAAAAGAGATCAGTTGGGAACTTTGATGGATGATCAAGAATACGCTAAGGCTATTCAATAGGATGATTAATGTCTACTATCACACCCTTGAAAAAGCATTTAAAATAGTCTTTTTCAAGGGTGTCTTGTATTTGGGTATTTATGATACAGGACGTGTTCCTATAGAGAACCCTATGTAATCCTATCGAAGACCTAGGGTAATAAGTACATAGGGGCGGTGCTGTTCTGTTTTAAGTCCCGTGATTCTATAATGGAGATAATAGGATCTCCACAGGATAAACGGAGGAAGAACGAAGGAGGGGTATGATTACGGTATTATTTGGGTAGGATTACAGTGGGTTCTCCATAGGAAATGGTTATTTTCAAACTCCTTGTTTGTTCCCGAAAAGAGAGATATGTAATCGGTCGCAGTAGCGCCAGCCATTCCGGATGCAATGTTCCAATGTTTTTGGGATGGTTAGTTTTAGTTCTTCGGGAGTGGCACCCATGGGCATAAGCAGTATGTCTTCTTTTTTCCAGTCTTTTAGCCGGGCAAGCAATTGTTTGATTTCCGTGATGTCGGACTCGTTGGAGTAAACGAATTTAAGTTGGAAGTCTTTCCCGTGTTTTCGGGCGTGCGTGATAAAAGATTGTATCGCTTCCGGGTTTAGGCGTATCGTGTTATGTCGTTCGGCGTGAGGGGGAGGAGGGACAGAGCCGGATAATTTGGGCGACATGCTAAAGAAATCGAGTTCACGGGCACAGGCTTCGTCAAAAATCGTGGCGTTCGTTTCCACGGTAATATGGAATGGAGTCATGGACTTTAGTTGACGGCATAACTCTCTGACTGCTTCCGCTTGCAGGAACGGTTCGCCGCCCGTGATGACGATATGGTCGATGTTTCCCCGGTTATGACCAATGACGCGTACGGCTTCTTCTATCGCTAAAGTGAATCCGTTCTCGACACGATACGCCGCGTAAGCCGTGTCACATTCACACGTGCCACCTGCGGGCGTGCGCCACGTGCAATGAAGATTGCAACCTGCCAAGCGTACGAAAAGAGAGGGTATGCCGTTTAATTTCCCCTCGCCTTGAATGGTTCCGGGTACAAGTAATCCCGAAGCAGGCAATTCTTTCAATAATTCACCTTCTTTATCTCTCGTGACGGGGAATATACCGTCTTTGGCAAGATGCAGATTCATTTTACTAATTGTTTCCACCATGCATCATTTTTCCACTCTTCCCGAATAGCCTCGGAGAAGCGTATGTCGTGAATGTCAAAATCGACTAATTTCATGTCCTCGCGGAATGCTTCGGCGTATCCGGTTGCCGTTTCATGTACCCGAACGGAAGAGAGTTGCACGTTGCCCTCGCCATTCTCGTGTGCCGTGTTCTGGAGAATCTTGTCTATCAAATAGAATAAAAGCAAAGCGTACCCTTCGGCTGACGGCGAAACGGGAATTTCCGCTACCCGGCGGTTGTATTTGTACACGAATGATTTCAGTTCTTCGGATTCTTCCCGCCACAGTGAATAGGTATGGTCGAAACTGTCCACGAGTTCTTTTACCTTGTCGAGCAGCACGAAGTCCATTACCATATAGCCTCTGTCCAACTTATCGGACGTGATAAATACTTCCACGATATACGAATGCCCGTGAATATTCTCCCGACACCGATGTGATGAACAGTTCCGAACAATGTGCGCTCCCTCGAATTTGAATAACTTTCTGATAAGCATGTAATGATGTTAGATTTTAGATTGAACTCCTCCGCCCTTCGGGCACCTCCTCTTATTTTCAATTTTTCATTTTCAATTTTCAATTGTAAGCGGGTCTTTTATCCCTGCTTCCTCGAATGCTTTGGCACGGAGGAGGCAACTGTCGCATTTGCCGCATGGTTTTTCACCGCCCCGGTAGCAAGTCCATGTAAGACCGTAGTCTACTCCAAGACGGGTGCCCCAGCGAACTTCGTCGGCTTTGGTCATGTGCATGAAAGGCGCGTGGAGGGTGATTTTTTGTTTTTTCTCTGCCCCGAGAACAGTTCCCAGATTGATGGTCTGTTCCATGGAACGGATGAATTCTTCCCGACAATCCACGTACCCGGAGTAGTCCACCTCACTGACGCCGATAAAGATATCGGCAATATCCAAGGCATCAGCGTAAGATGCCGCCACGGAAAGAAATACCATGTTACGTGCCGGGACGTAGGTATCGGGAATGGTTGTACGGTTGATATTCCCGTCGCCGATATCCATTTTCTCGTCCGTGAGGGAACAACCGTCCCACTGGTTCAGCATCAATTGCACGAATTTATGTTCTTTTACCCCTGCCGCTTTCGCCATGGCTTTGGAGGCTTCAATCTCCTTGTCATGTTTTTGCCCGTACTCGAAAGTAATGGCATACAATTCATCAAATCCCTGCTCTTTTGCGACATACAAGGCCGTCGACGAATCCAGTCCCCCGGATAATAAAACAAGCGCTTTCTTCATGATTTTCTTCTCTTGTCAATTTACACGACAAAGGTAAATATATTTCAGACATTGAACAATTCGGACGGGTCGGAAGAGTGAAATTCTTCAAAAGAAATTCCATCCGTTCCCCCGATAAAGGTTGGGTTTGGGTGATAAGTTTTTTTTATTTAGGTAAGGCTAATAAATTATTTAGAGATAGCGAATAAAATTTGGAAAAATATGTTTTGTTAGGAAAGAGGTTTGTTTCTTCTTCTATTTAGTAAATATTTTGTAAATTTGTAATAATGCATTTTAGGCAAGAGGCGGCTCGTTGGTAGTAATTTAATACGGAAGGTTATGAAAAAATTCAATGAAATGACGGAAGAAGAAATGTTTGAACGAATGCTTGAGATTTTTGAGGCATCTGTTCGTGCGACACATGATTTTTATACAGAAGAAGATATCGAACGTCATTTGTCGATGGTTAGAAATTCATTATCATGTCCTTGTCATTATTTTTGCATAGATAAGGAGAATGGGAATATCGTTGGGTTCGTGTCTTTAATTGGTAGGTATATTGATATGTTGTATGTACATCCGGATTATTTTAGCATGGGGTATGGAAGAGAATTGTTGGATATCGCTTTGAATGAATTTCGGGCGGACACATTGTGTGTTCTTGAGCAAAATACACGTGCGTTGGAAATGTATAAGAGAAGAGGGTTTGTGGTTGAAAGGAGAATGGAAGCGGGTGAAGAAGACGAGCCTTGCCCGGTTTTATATATGCGAATGGAGAATCCTGCGCTAAAGATGGTGGAAATTGACCCGAGTAGGGACCAATATGATGAGTTTTTGAGGTGCGGGAATTATTCGTTGGAAAAGAGGTGGTATTATTTGCAGGATTGCGAGATGTTTGGACTTGAACTTGATGGGGTGCCTATAGGGGTTGTTGTCGTGAATCAAGAGTGCCGGATAATGAATTTTGCTATATTGGAGGAGTATCGAAAGAAATGTTTTGATGTTTGGGTAATAACTTTTTTATTAGAACGTTATTGTAAACGTTTTCATTGGTTAAGAATAGCAGTGAGCGGGGAGCAAGTTCCTTATTTTAAATGTTTGGGTTTTAGGCGAGAGAAAACTGTAAAAGATTATTACCGGCATCTATATCTTCGTTCAAGAAGGATACACAGAAAACGATACGATCCGTGGGATTTAGTATTTATGCGATTGAAAATCGGGAAGTAGTTCTTTTTTATTTGCATTGTTAATAAAAAGGTATAATTTTGTGAAGGACATTATAGGAATGGGCATAACGGGTGTATGGTTATAACTCGTAAATGTTATATACATGCAGAATAGAAGAGAACGATTCTTGCAACAGATAAATACCAAGGAGGCGGAGGCTTTCAAGGAATTGTTCCGTGTATTTTATAGTACACTGGTAGAGTTTTCTATGAATTACGTGGGACAACAAGATGTGGCGGAAGATATCGTGCAGGAGGTATTTGTTTCCGTGTGGGAAAAAGACACGCGATATCCAACCTATAATGCTTTTCGGAGTTTTCTTTATAATTCGGTGCGAAACGGGAGCTTGAATCACTTGAAGCATAAAAGCGTGGAGGAAAAGTATCTGGCTTCTTTGGGCGGGGAAGTGGACGAGGATGATGCGGACTTGAAGATTATGGAAGAGGAGTTGTACCGCTTGTTGTTCGACACGATAGACGAGTTGCCGGAGAAATGCAGGAATATATTTTTGTTGCACTTGGAGGGTAAAGGGAACGAGGAGATCGCGCTTCTTTTGAAATTATCCGTATTGACCGTGAAAACCCAGAAAAAGCGGGCGATGCAGTTTATTCGGGAATGTTTGGGGACCGCGTATTTTTTGTTACTTTCTTTGGGGATGATTTGAATTTTTCGGTATTAATTTTCCAAGGTTTTTGCTAATATTGTGATTTGATAATTAGGCAAATAAGGTGTTTTTTGTTATTTGTTAAAGGCGTTCCTGTAAAAAAAATCATTTTTTTTGTACCTCTTTTTAAGTGCCTTGTTGTTTTAAGTGTAGAAAAGAATAAAAGGAATGGATGATTGTAAATTTAGAATGGTTGAACTGATGCATCTTTATTTGTCCGGGGTGATAACGGACGAGGAGACGCGGGAGTTACAGGAGTGGTTGGATGCCGCACCTGAAAACAAGCGAATGTTTGATAAAGTTCGTGCCGGAAAAGATATTGTATACAGGTATAAAATGCATAAGAAGGTGGATCATAAAGCCGCGTACGGGCGTTTCGAGAAACGGGTAGGTATAAAGAGAAGAATATTTCGCTTGTGCCTGAAGTATGCCGCTATATTACTTCTTCCGCTAGGCGTGATCTTTGTTATGTTGAGAACGAATCGGCAGGAAACTCCCGAGGTCGTGACCGTGGCAGATATATTACCGGGAGAAGCAAAGGCCATGTTGATTCTGGCTGACGGGAAATCAGTATCGTTACAACATGATACGGCACGTGATATTACGGTCGGTGATGGAGTGAACGTGACAAATTCCGGTAACGGTATCGTGTATTCCGGCAGGGGAAAAGGGATGGGGAATTTGCAATATAACACGCTTCGGACTCCCCGGGGAGGTGAGTATAAAATTACATTGTCGGACGGTTCGACTGTACAGTTGAATTCCGCGACCCAATTGAAATTCCCTGTAATGTTTGATTCGGAGAAGAGAGAGGTGTATTTGTCGGGGGAGGCGTTTTTTGAAGTGGCGAAGGATTCGGAATGTCCTTTCTACGTGATCGCGGACGGAGTCCGGATTCGGGTATACGGTACTTCGTTTAACGTGAATACGCATGACAAGGAGCGCGTGCGAACGGTTCTCGTGGAGGGTGCGATCGGGTTGAAGGCGGAGAATGGCGGGCAGGAATACCGGATGAAGCCTTCGCAGTTGGGCGAGTTTCGTCGGACAGATGCATCTATTGACGTGAGGACGGTAGATATAGAGCCTTATATCGCGTGGAAAAACGGTTTCTTCGTGTTCGAGAACCTGAGTATGGAGCAGATCATGAATACGCTTTCCTTGTGGTACGATGTTGATGTTATTTACGCGAATGAGCAATTGAAGAAATTGCATTTTACAGGTCACGTGAAACGGTACGAGAAGATAGATAATATTTTGAAAGCTATCGAGAGTGCGATTGGAGTCACGTTCTCGGTACAGGACAGAACAATTAGTATTTCTAAATAAAAAACACCGGCAGGTGTTGGAGCACTTGCCGGTACGTGTTTAATAACCCTGATAAGTCGATGTTGGAGCATCTCTTATCAATAAAGTAAAATTTATAATGCTCAAAGTTATGAAAAAAAAATCAATTATGTCCTTTTTTTCACGAGATGGAGGACAAAAAACTGGATTGATTATGAGATTGACAGTATTATTGATGTGCGTGTTTTCGTTTACCCTCGTCGCGAACACGAATGCACAACAGGAGAGGGTGGATTTGAATTTGAAGGATGTGTCGATCCGGACGGTGTGCGGAGAGATACAGAAACAGACTAATTTGTCTTTCGTGTATAACGTGGAGTTGACCCGGAATTTAGGGCATTTCACGGTGAAAGCCAGACAGGAAACGGTGGAGAGTGTGTTGAACAGGATATTGGCTGATACCGGTTTGACTTATAAATTCGAGGGAGATATTATCGTGATACACGAGGCCGTTCCAGAACCCGCTCAACAGGAAAAGAAGGAGATCACGATCGAGGGGGTGGTCGTAGACGGCAGGGATTCTCTTCCGGTTATCGGGGCGACAGTAGTTGTAAAGGGAACGAGCTTGGGAGTCGCTACCGACATGGACGGAAAGTTTAAATTGACGGTTCCCCAAGCGCAGAACGTGGAACTAGAGTTCTCTTTCGTGGGAATGAAGAAGCAAATCGTGAAAGTGGACGGGATGTCTAATCCTGCACCTTTGAAGATTGTGATGGAAGAAGAGGCTGTCGGCATGAACGAAGTGGTTGTTGTCGGGTATGGAGTTACGGCTTCTAAGGATTTGACAGGACAAGTGGCTTCTTTGAACGAGGAACAATTGAGTAAGAAAAATGCGACGAATGTTGAAACGATGTTGCAGAATGCGGCAGCCGGAGTAGTTGTTTCCTTGGCATCTTCTAATCCGAATGAAAAAATTCGGGTTAGGGTACGCGGAGAGGCTTCTTTAACGGGGGAGAATGAACCGTTGTACGTGGTAGATGGTATACCCGTAACTTCCGACGTGATGAGTGCTATTTCTCCGCAGGATATTCAATCGATGGATGTGTTGAAAGATGCTTCTGCCGCTGCTATTTACGGTTCACGGGGGGCTAACGGAGTGGTTATCGTGACAACCAAACGAGGTAAAAGCGGTAAGCCGGATTTGAATGTGAGTTATGCTTTTAGTGTAGATTCGAGGATCAATAATTTTTCCACGTTAAACGGGGATGAATTTCGTGAATTCGTGCACTATATTGCCGAACAAACGTTAAAAGTGGATGCTTCCAACACGACTGCAAAGAGTATACTTGCCGAGGGAAGTACAGTATTGAAAGATGGAAACACAGATTGGTACAAAGAATTGAAACGTCCTTCTCATCGCCATGATTTGAATTTATCCGTTCGAGGCGGGGGAGAACGTTCAAATTACTATATTTCTTTAGGGGTATTGGATTATCAAGGGATGGTCGAGCACGATGATTTTACCCGTTACACGGGACGTATCAATCTGGATTACGATATTACCGATTTCTTGAAATTCGGAACGTCTACCACGTTAGGATACACGGATGTGAGTTCCCCGGGTACTTCGTTGTACACGGCTGTCGGATTCCGTCCCGATTTTCCGATATATAACGAGGACGGGTCTTATTATAAAGAAGGAACTTCTTATAACCCGGTAGCATCGAATAATGCCAAAAGTTATAAGGATAATTATAGTATCTTATCCGCTTCTTTCTTGGAATTAAGTATATGGAGGGGCTTGAAATTGAAGACTTCCTTGTCTATAAACCAGAATATGTCTTATTCGGAAAGTTACACGCCGACCTATTTGACTGCGGATGAGAAAGGTGCCGGTTCGGAATCGACGAGTCGTTCGTTTACCACGGTATTTGATAACACATTATCTTGGAACGGGCGTATTAATGATGCTCATGCTTTGGATGCCGTGGTCGGTATTTCATTTGAACGTACTAAAACACGTAGTTTCGGGGTGAGAGCTAAAAATTACCCGATGGATGAGATTTTGACGGGTATCACGAATGCCAGTGAGATTGTAAGTAAAAGCGGAGGTGGTACCGTGTATGGATTACAGTCTTCTTTTGCCCGTATCAATTATCGTTTGCTGGATAAGTATTTGTTCACGTTTACTGCACGTTATGACGGTTCTTCTTCCTTCGGAACGAATAATCGTTACGGGTTCTTCCCGTCGGGAGCTATTGCGTGGCGTATCAGTGACGAGAGTTTTATGAGGGGACTGAAGTTCTTGGATGATTTGAAAATTAAATTTAGTGTCGGTAAAACGGGCGTCCAGAATTTTGACCGGGGAAGTTATGCGAATAAAGATTTGTATTCTACCGGAGATTATTTGAATAATCCTTCTATATATCATAGCCAGTTGGGAAATCATGATATTAAATGGGAAACCACGATGCAATATGATTTGGGTATTGATTTCTCTATCTTGCGCTCTCTTGTGAGCGGTAGTATCGCATATTATCGTAAGAATACGGATGATTTGATTTGGACTTACACTCCGCCTTCAAGTTTGGCCGTGGATCCGATACCGACAAACGTGGGTTCCGTGCGGAATCAGGGTATCGAGATATCTCTTCGTGCTAATTTATTGCGAGGGAAAAAAGATTGGAGTTTGGAATTAGGTTTGAATGCCTCTCATAATCGGAATAGGGTATTAGAATTGGTTGAGCAGGGAGGAAGTGATAATGGAATGGGTATAACCGTACAAGGTTCCGGAAACCAAGTATTGGCAGAAGGACACGCGATGGGGTCATTCTTCGGTTATCAATATGATGGGATAATCCAGAATCAAGCTACTATAGATAAGTTGAACGCGAAAGCTACAGAGGCTAAAGGTAGCACGGCTTACTATAATGGATCCGGTTTACGTCCGGGGCATTTGTTACTTCGGGATGTGGATGGAAACGGTTATATTGATAATAAAGATCGTATGATTATAGGTTCTCCGGAGGCAGATTTGATTGGGGGTATAACTTCGACTCTGACTTACAAGCGATTGAGTTTATACATGCATTTCGGTTTCCAAATAGGAGGAGAGAAGTTGTATAATAAGACGTTACAGAATTTGCCGAATCAATTGACTGGGTTGGTTGATTACAATTTGCATAATCGTTGGAGCGATGAGAACCGGAATGCAAAATTGCCAGCCATGTATATAGGTGATGCTGTTGCACCCAATACGTCTTTATCGTTGTTTAGCACTTCCAATCTCCGTTTGCAAGAACTTCGTTTATCTTACGATATTCCGAAGTTATGGAGAGGTAAGTATTTGAATTCCGGAGAGCTTTATTTCACGGCAAGTAATCTTTTCGTGATCACGAAATACCCGGGACAAGACCCCAGTACAATAGGTTCGGCAAGTTCGAATTATGGTGCGAACTACGAGAATTGGAATTATCCGTCTTCACGTACATTCTCTTTTGGTGTTAAACTTAATTTCTAAAAATTGTGAGTATGAAAAAAATACTGATTGTATTTTCGATTATAATAGGTTTTACCAATTGTCAATTGGTAGACGTGTTGGAACAAGATCCGATGTACGAGTTGGATCTGGAGAACGCGATAACCTCGCCGAAAATGGCAGAATTAGCTTTAAACGGCGCGTATTCCTATTTGCCGTCCACTAGCACGAATTATTTGTTTGCCGCGTTAAGTGGTAGTTTTATGTCCGGGGCTATGTTACGGCAAGATTTTGTTACCTCGGGGAATGCTATCTATTATTCCGAGAGATATTTGAATACTTTGTCTTATAGTTCTTTCGGGGATGGAGAGTGGAGTGATGATTATAATATAATCAAGAATGTCAATTATTTGTTGACATCATTGGAGGGGATTAATGATAGTGAATTTGAAAAGGGAAGAAAAGAGGAGATTGTCGGAGAGTGTCATTTTCTAGTGGCTCTGGCTTATTTCAGGTTATTGCGTCAATTTGGCGAATATTGGGATGAAAGCAGTAATTACGGGGTACTTGTTCGGGATGAAATACCATCGGTTGCCAATGCCGTGAAGGCACGTACCACGGTAGCTAAAAGTTACGAGGAAATTTTTAATCATTTGGAAATAGCTTTGGCTCAAGCTCCCGCATACACGACTCCCACTCGGGCATCCGTACAGGCGGCAAAAGCGCTGAAAGCGGTTGTGCTGTTTTACCAAGGGAAATATAGTGAAGCGGCCGTTGCTGCCGATGAAGCTATCACGTCGGTGAATCCTTTAGACCCAAGTTATTCTAATGTGTTCACGAATACGGAAACGTCGAAAGAAGTTATTTTCTGCCGGGCATTTAGCACGGATGAGGCATCCGATGTATCTTATCTTATGGAGAAGGCTTCCGGGGCTTCCGGGTTGTGGGGACCGACCGAAAGTTATATGAATTTGATTGAAGGGGATCCTCGGAAAACATTGGTTACTGAAAATAAAAATGTTACTTATAACGGAGCGACCTACAATGTAAATACGGTAAAAAAGATTTATCGTCCGAATGATGGTGTGCCGGTAATATTCTTGCGTACAGCTGAATTGTACTTGATTAAGGCAGAGGCATTGGCTCGTAGTAATAGTTCTATTGCTGATGCTTGGGCTCCGATCAAAGAATTACGCGGGCGTGTGGGAAGTACGAATTTAACAGAGCCGGCAACTCGTGACGAGTTAATGGATGAAATATTCAAAGAGTGGTGGATCGAAATGGCTTTCGAGAATTGGCATGAATGGTTTGCCGTGCAACGTTTTGATCGTTTGTTGGAAATGAATCAAAGTTTGGCTGAGCAGTTGGAAGATGAACAAGAGAAAGACGAGGAAAATAATACAGCTAGTTTCGTGGAGGCTTTCATGCAAAAGTTGGAAACCAGAAAGATTTATAATATCCCTACCGGAGAGATTAATGCAAATTCTATTTGTGAACAAAATCCCGGATATTAAAAATAAAGATTATGAAACATATCGTGTATATAGTACTTCTTTTATTAAGTATGAATGTCTCTGCCCAAACGGAACCGAACTATGGTATTCAGTTTTATCATGGAACATGGAAAGAGGGAATAGAGAAAGCTAAAGCGGAGAACAAATTGATATTCGTGGATTTCTACACTCAATGGTGTGGTCCTTGTTTAAATATGGCGGAGAGTGTGTTCACTCTCCCCTTTATCGGGGATTTTTATAACACGAAGTTCGTGAACATGAAGATTGATGCCGAGAACGGGGAGGGAGTGGAACTTGCCAAACGCTATAGCGTTAATTCTTACCCGACTTACGTGTTTGTTGATCCGGCAAGCGAGGAGGTGATACACCGGAGTAAATCCCGTCAGTCTGCCGAGCAGTTTCTTGCCACGGGAAAAAGTGCTTTGGTACCGGAATTGCGTTCCGGTTATTTGACGGAGGAATTTGCTAAAGGACGTGATGACCGGGAATTTCTAAAGAATTATATCAATTACAATGCTTCTATCTATGAACGGGAGAACGTGCAGAAAGCATTTGATATGCTGATGAAGAAGGGGGCGAAGTTGACGGAACCGGACGTTTGGAAGATATTTAAAGCCAATATCACGGGGGTGAATAATCCTTATTTTCAAGAAGTTGTACAGGGGTATGACAAGTTCGTAAGCGTATTGGGAAAGGATATAGTAGACAACAAGTTGTACATGGAAACCCGGAATGCTTCTTTGGAGGAATTAAATCGGTTGCCGGAATTTAAGGGTAAAGATTTGAACAAGTATCTGGTACAAATCAATGCTTTGGTAAGAAATAAAGAGTATGATAAGGCTGATGTGTTGATTCGGCGTGCTATGGCGGATACCTCCATTAACCAGCAGGATTTTATCGAACAGTTCCGGTTTACCGTGCGCGGCAGTTATTGGGACCCGGAAACCCCGGTGGAGTGGTTGAGCAGGTGTGCCTCTTATTTGCAGTATATCGCTTATAATAGCGACAACCGACAGGATCCGTACATCCATCAAGAGTACGCGGCATTGCTGGAACGTCTGATTCGTAAGACCCCGGGGGCTGAAAAAGTTTTTCCCGCATCTATTATGGATAAACCGGAAGTCGGAGCCAAAGAATACAGTATGCGTCCGAAGAATCTGGCACAGAAACCGACACGAAAGAAAAAATGATATTTTAGTGTGTGATTGTTTTAATTGTGTGTAAGAAGCGGAATCCTGTCATGGTTCCGCTTCTTTATTTTGAAAGAATATAGATAACTTTGTCGAACAATAGACGTGTAAATTAGATTAGTAACATTATATTTGCATGGTTATTAATGTTGATGCTCGTGGATTATTCAGATGATAAAGAATTATTAGAAGTATTGAAATGTGGCAAGATATCAGCTTTCGAGTATATCTATACCACATACTATGATTCTTTGTTGAATTATGCCGACCGTTTATTAAATGATTTGGAAACCGCCCGGGATGTTGTCCAACAAATGTATTATAAAATATGGGAAGGGCGTGAAGTACTGAATATTTCTCTTTCTGTAAAAGCATATCTTTTTAAATCGGTTTATCACGCATGTTTGAATACTCTGGCTCATAAAAAGAATATTCAAAAGTATGAGCGGGAACAATTGGCAGACCTTTATTTTTCTAATGTTATTCAATCGCCGGAGGCTGAAATGGAATTGTGGCAGGCTGATGTAGCCAAAGCGTTGGACGAGGCAATAGCTTTGTTGCCGGAAAAGTGTAGAGAGGTATTTGTTTTAAGTAAGGTAGAGGGGTTGAAAAATAGGGAGATTGCTGAAAAATTGAATATTTCCGAGAAAACGGTAGAACGGCATATGACGATAGCTTTGAGTAAGTTGCGTGAGGAATTGGATTGGTTGCTGCAAATTATTTTATTTTTTTCGGTTTCTCATTGGGGGTAAAACATGTTTTGTCTGTCTTTAGTGTATAAAAGGCAGGAAAGATGGAAACAGAAACTTTCAATATAGATGAATTACTGATTCGTGTTTTGTCGCATCAGGCAGAACAAGAGGAAATTGTATATTTTTCAGAATGGATGAAGGATGAGCGGAATCGACTTTATTTCGAGAAGTTTAGAAAAGTGTGGAATCTTTCCTCTGGAAGACATGCAGACCGGGAAATGGTTGAGGCGGGACTGGAAGACTATCGACGGTTTATGCATCGGTCTTTAAGTCCGAAACATAGCATGAAGCATGTATGGAGAATGATCTCGGCTGTAGCCGTGGTGATGATTGGTGTTTTTGCTTTGCTGCATTTGTATGAACCGGAAAAACAAATTGTCTCCGAGGGGAAGGAAATTATTTATAGTAAAGGAATATTGTTGACTCTTTCCGATGGCAGGAAAGTAAATGTTCTTTCCGATTCTTTGGCTTTGTCCGACGGAATGGAAGATGATATCAAGATAAGTAAGATCAACAACCGGGAGATTGCTTATGAACTGAATGATTCATTGGCGGGGGCTGGGGATTTTGAATTGGCATACAATGAAATTATTGTCCCTGCGGGAGAGCGTTTCTCTCTTCGGTTGTCGGACGGGACAAAGGTTTGGATAAACTCGGAGAGTTCGTTGCGTTACCCGATACGTTTCGGTAAAGAGAGACGGGAAGTGGAGGTACGGGGAAACGTGTATTTTGAAGTGACACGGGATACAGCTTGTCCATTTGTTGTTTCGGGGAGGGAGTTGGTGACTGAAGTACTGGGAACTTCTTTTGAAGTGAACCTGTACGGGGATCGGGATGAGGCCAGTGCTACTTTGGTGGAAGGAAAAGTGAGGGTTCTGGCGGGGAAATATTCTGTCGTTATGAAGCCCGATGAGCAAATCGTGTTTAACACGAAGAGCGGGAACGTGGAAGTAAAAAAGGTGGATGCTGCTAATATGGTAAGATGGAAAGATGGAGTACTCGTGATAAATAACGAGCGGTTTGATGATGTTGTTTGGAAATTGGAGCGTTGGTACGGTGTGGCTATTATTAATGAGACAGGAAAATCATTCACTCAGCTTTTTAGCGGAGAATTTGACCGAGAGGATGTTCAAACGGCTATTGAAACGATATGTGTGAATCTGGGTATTCAATACAGAATGAATGAAGACAGTATTATTTTACAAAAATAAAAAAGGAGATCCGTGCGACCAACACTTGGGATACTCCTTTTAAATTAAGCTTTATATAATCATTTAAAACTTACATGACAAATCTATGAAAAAAAAACAACATTTTTTATCGTTGTCAGTATTATTTCTCAAAAGAGTGGTTTTACTGACGTTGATATGGGGGGGTATTTGTTGCAGTCCGGTTCGGGCTGCCGATGCGGGACAACCTCGAAAGGTGACCTTGAATTTGAAAGGGGTGTCACTTTCCGTGCTGTTTAACGAGATAAAAAAACAGACTTCTTACAAATTCTTCTATAATGATACTCAAGAGAAGAATATCGGGAAGGTTACCGTTTCCGTGACGGACGAAACCGTTGAAAGCGTGTTGAAACGAGTATTTGAAAATTCAGCCTACACGTTTCAAGTCGTGGGTGAACAGATTGTGATCACGGATAAAAAAATGGAAGATACAAGACAGAAAAATGTCCGTATCACGGGGCTGGTTACGGATCAACACAAGATCCCATTGTCCGGTGTGACCGTGGTCGTGAAAGGAGTTCCGATTGGAACTGCCACTGACGTAGACGGTAGGTATGCATTGACATTACCCGTGATGGAGAATATGGCTTTAATATTTTCGTTTATCGGAATGGAAACTCAAGAGGTGAAATACACGGGACTGGACACGATTAACGTGATCTTGCAGGAGCAGGCAGAAACCTTGCAGGATGTGGTAGTCACCGGTATTTTCAAGAAAAACAGGGAGAGTTATACGGGTGCCGTGCGGGTGGTGACGGCTCAGGAGTTGAAAAACTTCAAGGGGCGTAACCTGATTGCTTCATTGGCAAATATTGATCCGGCATTTAACCTGATAGCGAATAATGACTTGGGTTCTAACCCGAACCGATTGCCGGAAGTACAGATCCGGGGTGCCGCCAGTTTGCCGAACGTGGGAGAGTTGCAGGATAACACGAGTGCGGATCTGAACACGCCGTTGATTATTCTGGATGGGTTTGAAACCACGTTGCAACGGATGATGGATTTGGACGATAACGAGGTTGCTTCCATCACGATTCTGAAGGACGGTTCGGCCACTGCGCTTTACGGCTCACGCGGAGCGAATGGTGTCATCGTGATTACCACAAGAGAGCCGGAACCCGGTAAATTGAGATTTTATTACAAGGGGGAGATGAATATCGAAACACCAGACCTGAGTGATTATCACGTGTTGAATTCACGGGATAAGTTGCGTTTGGAGGAGATGTCCGGATATTATCATACCACGACTTTGGGACCGGATTGGGAGATCAGATTTCAGGAATATCATAATGCCGTACTCGCTCAAGTGGAAAAAGGGGTAGACACGGATTGGCTGTCGATACCTTTACGCACGGGCGTGGGACATCGTCATAACTTAAGAGTAGAAGGCGGAGATGCCAGTTTCAGGTATTCGCTCTCCTTACAGTATAATTTGACCGAAGGGGTAATGAAAGATTCCAAGCGGGAGAATTTTAACGGAGAGATCAATTTGTCATATAAACATCAACATTTGATATTCAGCAATCGCTTGTCAATCGGTTTGAATAAAGCGAGTGAATCGCCTTATGGGGCGTTTTCCGATTACGTGAAATTGAATCCGTATTGGGAGCCTTATGATGAAGAAGGAAATGTGCGGCGATATTTTGCCCCTTATAATTGGGGATATTGGGCTAATTCGTCAGGTGTCGATAGCGAGAAGGGGGTACCTAATCCATTGTATGATGCGACATTGAAGACATATGATAAGAGCAATTACACGAATATCACGAATAATTTCTCGATAGAATGGACTCCGATTCCAGAATTAACATTTAGGGGGCGTGTCGGTATTTCCGGACAAATGAACGAGTCGGATGTATTTAGACCGTCGACACATTCCAGTTTCGTTTCTTATACCGGGGAAGATGTTGCACGGAAAGGAAGTTACCAGTATGGTACAGGAAAGGATTACAGGTACGAGGCCAGTTTCACGGCAAATTACAGGAAGTTGTTTGGCGGGAAACATTTGGTTTATGCCGGAGTGAATGCTGAAATGAGCGAGTCGACGGGACGTTCATATACTTTTAAAGTGGAAGGGTTTGCGGACGAGTCTATCGACTTTTTGTCCATGGGGCTTCAATACGAGAAAGAGGCTAAACCTTCAGGTTCCGAATCTAAATCCAGAAGAGTCGGTTTAGTGGGAAACGTGAATTATTCTTACGATAATCGTTATTTTATGGATTTCAATATCCGGACGGATGGTTCTTCTCAATTCGGCTCGTCAAAACGTTTTGCACCTTTCTATTCCGTGGGATTGGGATGGAACGTGCACAATGAAGAGTTTTTCCGAAATAATATTTATATCAACAGATTAAAATTGAGAGCTTCTTATGGAGTTTCCGGAAGTCAACAGTTCAGTTCTTACCAAGCGATGGAAACTTATTCCTACTACGTGGGGGAGCGTTACAATATATGGATGGGAGCTTACCAGATGGCATTGGGAAACAAGAATCTGGAATGGCAAACCGTGGACAAATATAACGTGGGGTTTGAAGGAGAGTTTCTGAACAGTCGTGTGAGTCTTGATTTGGATGTTTATTTAGAGAAGACTTCAAGCCTGTTATCCTCTTTGGAATTACCTTATTCGAATGGTTTCGACAGTTATACCGAGAATATCGGGTCTGTCGAGAATTCGGGATTTGAATTGAAAGCGAGCGTGTGGTTGTTACGAGATACGGAGAAGAGGTTGATGTGGTCTGTCACGGGTAATATCGCTCACAACAAAGATAAGATCACGAAGTTGTCGGAAGCGATGAAGGCTGCGAATGAGAAATTAGCCCGGACAAGCGGCTCCAATCCCAATCGGATATTGCGGGAAGGTGATTCGCAAAATGCGATCTATGCTGTTCCTTCTTTGGGGATAGATCCGAGTTCGGGAGAAGAGATTTATCTGAAAAAGAACGGGGAGGTGACTAAACTATGGAGTGCGGATGATCGGGTGAAATGTGGTGTCGCCCAACCGAAATATAGAGGAAACTTGAGCACGATGGTACGCTACAAGGATCTTTCACTGAATATGTCTTTCGGTTTCCGGTGGGGAGGGCAACAGTATAACCAGACTCTGATCGACCGGGTGGAGAATGCGGACAAGCGATATAACGTGGATGACCGGGTGTTTAAAGACCGTTGGCAAAATCCGGGAGATAAAACATTCTTCAAGGGTGTGAACGTGACAAGACCATCTTATTATTCTTCCCGTTTTGTTCAGGATGAAACGTCTTTCTGGTGCCAGAATATGAATCTGACTTATGAATTAAGAGATTGGGCGTGGATGCGTCATTTGGGAGTATCGGTAATTAACGCGACGGTGGGAACCGGAGAGTTGTTTTATCTGTCAACGATCAAACAGGAAAGAGGGCTTTCTTATCCTTTTTCCCGACAGTATATCATGTCATTGTCTGTTATGTTTTAAAAAAGGTGATTATGAAAAAGATATTTATAATAGCAATAGTATTCGCGGGAATTGTTTTTTCCGGTTGTAATGATTGGTTAGACGTGAATCCCCGTACGCAGATTAAAAAAGATGTCTTGTTGGAGACTCAGAAGGGATTCCGGGATGTGCTTACCGGAGCTTATATTCGCTTGAAAAATGATAATCTTTATGGTGGTGAAATGATGTGGGGGGCTATCGAGTACTTGGGGCAACATTGGGAAACTACAGCCGGGTACACGGATTATTATATCCAGCAATATAGTTATACGAATAGTTCGGTGAAAGACAGATTCACGAATATTTTTAAAACATATTACCAAGCGATAGCTGACGTGAATAGTATTCTTGAGGTGATAGACGGGAAGAAAGATATTTTCACAAAAGGGAATTACGAGTTGATCAGGGGAGAGGCTCTGGCGATACGTGCATTTTGTCATTTGGATGTGTTGCGTCTTTTCGGTCCTATGCCTGCGGGCGAGATTTCAGGAAATGAGATATTGCCTTACGTGAAGACCGTAACTAATGAAATACATGATTATTCTACTTACGGGCAATTCGTGCAATTATTGTTTGAAGATTTGAACGAAGCGGAAGATTTACTGGGCAAGGTAGATCCGATATTGAAATACTCGGTAGACGAATTGAAGGATGAAACAACATGTGACGTGGAGGATGATTATTGGACTGACCGCCATGTGCGTATGAACTATTATGCGATATTGGCTTTGAAAGCCAGGTTGTATTTCTGGATTCAGGATATGACAAATGCAGCTCTTTACGCGAATAAGGTAATTGGGGCAAAGGATGCTGCCGGTAAAAAGATGTGGACTCTGGCGGACGGGGTAACAATGGAATCGGGAGATTTGGCCTGTTCCTCGGAAGATATCGTAGGATTGAGCGTGTATAATCTTGATACAAAGGCAACTGATGTTTTTGATTTGACCGGGAATGGGAAATACATGGGGTGGAAATTCACGTATTACGTGTTCCCGACGAACGAGAGTGCAGTGGATGTCCGCTATAACAAACAATGGGTGAAAACAACGAAAAGCGGATCGGATATCTATATCTGCAAAAAATATTATCAACCGGATCGGGATGCGAAATACGAGATACCTCTGATTCGTTTGACGGAGATGTATTTTATCGTGATGGAAACAACTTCTTCGGTGGCGGAAGCAAATAGCTTGTATAAAGAGTACGCGTCCGCAAGAGGAGTGAGTAGTGGTGTTGATTTGGCATCTGACCGGGTGAACAAATTGAAGAAGGAGTTTAATAAAGAATTTTATGCCGAGGGGCAAATGTTTTTCTTTTATAAAAGGACAGGGGCAACTCAATCTCTTGATTACGTCACGCTGAAACCTGAGGTTTACGTGGCTCCTCTGCCCGAAAGAGAAATAGTGTATAACAATAAGTAATTTGATGGATATGAGAAGTATATATATATTGACGCTGTTACTTTTATCTATGAGCGGTTGTAGTGAGGCGGATTTGAAACTTTATAGTGATGAGTCCAGAGTTTATTTGGGAGGGTACACGAGGGCTTCCTCGACGACGTTTTATTACGATACGGACGACGTGACGAGGGATACTCTTTACGTGTACGTGGAAACCATGGGAGGTCCGAGAGATTACGATCGTGCAGTGACTTTTAAGCAAGTTACGGTATACGACATAGAGTATACCGTTGAAAATGGGATGAAAGTGGATTCTGTTGTTACGGAAAATCCTTACAATGCTATTGCGGGTAAACATTTTGTAGCTTTTGATAGCGAAGAGGCCAAGAGATTGATGGTGATTCCCGCTAATAAGGTGAGTGCCCTTATTCCTGTTATTTTTTTGAGAGATCCGTCGTTGAAAGAAAACGAATATTATTTGACGGTGCAATTGTGTGAGAACGATGAGTTTAAAATCGGAGGGGTGAAGGAAGATGTGGAATATGCTTTTACTTGTGCGGACAAATTAATAAAACCGAATTTTTGGGGAACCAATCCTTATGCCGGTGGTTTTTGGGCTTTCGGTGATTACAGTACCAGAAAACATGAGTTCATGATTGAAGTGACAGAAGAGAGGATAGATGATGAATGGTGGAATACTAAAGTGAACGGGGTTAATGGAGCTACGACTTTCTATCAAGTGATGTTTAAAACAGCATTGGATAAATATAATAGCGATCCCGTGAATATCGCTAGTGGAGCGGCACCCATGAGAGAGGTCGAGGGTGATTTGTCAAGTAAATTGATAACGTTTAAATAAGCAAGATGATGATGAAAAATATAAATAATATTGTCTGGTTATTCTTCATGAGCCTATTTTGCGTGGCTTGTTTTGAGGATGATAACAAATATGATTATATGGAATTGGATTGTGTGACTATCGAGGGTATCGATGAAAAATACACGAGAGTATCACATCAGGATATTTTATCTATTACGCCAACCGTGACAACGGATGCGGACGTGGAATATGTTTGGGAACTTTGGACTTCCGTCCGAAAAGACGGAATCATTTACCGGCCGGACACGATAGGACAGTCAAAAGACCTTCGTTATGAAATAATGGAAAAACCGGGTTCTTATTACTTGGTATTCAACGTGAAAGATAAGAAAACGGGGGTGACAACGATGTACAAAAGTACGTTGGATGTTGTAACTATTAATTCTATCGGGTGGTATTTGTTGAAAGATGAGGGTACTACCGAGAAGTACACGGATTATGATTTTATTTATGACGGAGGACGTATTGATAACTGGATTGCTTTTTATAATGATGGAAAGAAGTTGAAGGGGGAAGCCGTAAGAAGTATTTTTTCGTCCCAATACTCGGATCAGGCTACCGGAGGGGGATATAATTGTATTGATGTATTGATACCGGTCGCTAAAGAAGAGGTAGCTGTAATGGAAGTTAGTAGTGGAAATATTAGACTTCCTTTTGAATCTCTGTTTTTTGAATCTCCTGAGGTAAAGAATTTTCAGGATATTTGTATTCAGAACGATGAAGTTAGTGTAAATCTGGTGAATGATAATATGGTTTATCGTATGTCGACACGAAATGCGGCATTATTCTATCGTCTATACGGGAATTATAGCCTTTCTAAGGGAATGAAAGGTTTGCTAGGGCCAACCTATTTTGATGATTTGAGTAAATCATTTGTATATGTTGATTATAATGTCAATCGTTATGTTGAATCCTCGACTGCACCGGCAAGTTGTAATAATATGAATGCTCATATGTTATGGGGAAGTGCTGTTAGTCATAGAATACAATCAAATAGTTTTTTTGCTTATGCTTTAATGGAAAAACATACTATGCCAGATATTTGTATGTTGGTTAAAATGAGTCTTAACTATAGAACTGATAATCCGATTGTAGAAATTGATACTATTCCATTGACACTTGGTATAGTAACAGCAGAAACGAGAACTGTAAATGCAAATTATGGAGTTATTTATTTTGTAAAAGATCAGAAATTGTACAAGTATATTATAGATTCACAGCATGAAGAACCTATTTTGGACCTTCCGGAAGGTGAAAAAGTAACTTGTATGCAGCATGTGGCTTATCCAAATTTCATGTCAAATTATTATGGTTCCGAGATAGACTATCTTGCTATCGCTACTTACGTGGATGGAAAATATAAGGTGTGGCTACATGAATTTGATGCCGATAATCTGAAGCCGTTGAGCAAACCTACATTTGAGGGGAACGGTCGTGTGGCTTGTATAAATTATGTGGCTGAAAGTTCTTCGAATTTCTTGTTTTAGTTAGAGGGAGTTATTTTATTGTGTAGCTAAAAAAGGGTACTCGGGTAGAGATAGCCGAGTACCTTTAGTTTTATCTGTGATTTATATTTAGATATGAAAAGTATATTTTTAATTGTAACCCTTCTGTTACAATGCTTTTCGGCATTCAGTCAAGGAGGCGTAAATTTCGAGCATCTCACATTTGAGGAAGCTTTAGCTAAGGCCAAAGCGGAGAATAAACTTGTATTCATGGATTGTTACACGAGCTGGTGTGGTCCTTGCAAATACATGACGGATAATGTTTTTCCGCGAGAGAAAGCCGGAAATTTCTTTAACCCGAAATTTGTTTCAGTGAAATTTGACATGGAAAAAGGAGAGGGGAAAGAGTTATCCAAGAAATTCCATATAAAAGCTTTTCCGACATTTTTCATTATTCGTCCCGACGGTACCGTACAACATAAAATTGTCGGTGGCGGAGATCTTGATAAAATTATAGCAAGGGTAGAACGGGGATTGAACCCGAAGACTTCTCTTGATTACTTGGAAAAATTGCACGAGCAAGGGAAAATGAATAAACACCAATTGATGCTTTATCAAATAGCATTGAACGAGGCTTTCGAAAAAGAGAAAAGTGCAGAGGTCGGAGAGAGATTGAATGCCATGTTGACCCGGAAAGATAAAATGAAAAAAGAGTATTGGCCGATTCTAGAGAAGAGTGCATACGGTACCGCGGATTGTCAGCTTGTTTTAGACCACATTTTCGTTTTTTATAAGAATATTGGTAAAGAAAAAGTGGATCAATATTTGGTTAATACGTTTACCAAGCAATTGCGTTTTTCGATGGATTCCGTGGAATTACTGAAACAAATGCAAGGCGAACTGACTCCACTTGATTTGCCGGATAAGGCACTTTTAACCCATAATCTGGAATTGATGCTGGCTAGTGCAGAGCGTGATGTTGAAAAAGTGATTGCCCTGGCGGGGGAAGTCGAAACAAATGAAAACGGGGAACTGTGGGCAACCATGAATGCGATTAATGCTATCCGGGGGAAAGCAACGAAAGAAGATTTGAATCGACTTATTCGCTTGGAGGATAAATACATGAATATTGCCGCCGGAAACAGTACTGATTACGTGGCGAATTATTTCGAGTCACTAAAAATAGCGGCAAGCGTGGGTGTTTATTTTCAGAATCTGAGTTACGAGGAAGCTTTAACGAAAGCGGGACGCCAAGGTCGTAAACTGTTCATTTACGGTTTTATGAATAACGACAATTTGAAGGGGAAACTGATAGAATCAATACTTGAACAAGAAAATATCAGTGACTTGTTGAACCGAAATTTCCTTTGTTTGAAATATGATGTAGAAAAAGAAGAGGGGCTTAAATTAGTTAAACAGTTTGGTGTAGATGTTTTCCCGACTTTTATCATCGTGCTCCCGGATGGTTCTGTTCGTCAGAAAGTGGAGGATATTCATGAAGTGGAAGAATTGAAATCAGTATTTGCCGAATGAAGAAGGAACTGTGAGCCTCACGTCTTTACGGGGGATATACGGATATTTTCGGAATTATCTTTTGAAAGCTGTTTCATTTTTCGTATTTAACGTTAAATTTGTCAACATTGAATATTGAAAATGTGGATACATGCAATTATCAGAAGAGCAGATTATTAAGTTAGCTCCTGATGCGGCATCCGTGAAAGCCGGGAAGGGTTTGGCTTCGGCGGCGAAGTGGGTGTTGCGGGGGGCTAGTGAACGGGCGTTGTGGGGACATTGTCAGGGAAGCGGGGCGAATCCTTACCAGACACAGGTGGATTTGCAGAATATAGCTTTCAAATGTTCTTGCCCAAGTCATAAATTTCCTTGTAAACATAGTTTGGGATTACTGTTTCTATATGCCTCACAACCAAACTTGTTTTCGACCGGGGATGAACCCGCGTGGGTGGCGGAGTGGTTGAATAAGCGGGAGAACAAGGTGGCGGAGAAAAAAGAGAAGAGCGATAAACCGGTGGATGCGGCGGCACAAGCAAAGCGTCAGGAAGCGAGGCATCGGAAAGTACTGGGAGGTGTCGAGGATTTGCAGGGTTGGCTAAAGGATTTGGTGCGGAACGGTTTGTTGAGCGTGCCGGAACGTGCGCAGGCGCTGTTCGAGGGGATAGCGAAGCGCATGGTCGATTCACAGGCTCCGGGATTGGCGGGGATGATGCGGCAGTTGCAGGAAATCAATTATTTCGGGGAGGATTGGAAGTATGAATTGACCGCTCTATTAAGCAAGGCATACCTTGTGGCGGAGAGTTACAAGCATTTGGACGAATTGCCCGATGATTGGAAGGACGAGATTCGTACTCTCGTGGGATACCCGCAGGCTAAAGAGGAGGTGCTGGCAAAGGGGGAAACGGTAACGGATGATTGGTATGTCGTGGGTACCGAGTCGCTCGAACAAGACCGCCTGACGGTAGAGTATAATTGGTTGTACGGACGACAGAGTAAAAGATATGCGCTGCTTTTACAGTTCATCATGGCGGGCTCGTTGCCGGAAGTGGCATTATTACCCGGTACGGTCGTTCGTGCCGATGTCACCTTTTACCGGGGAGTGAATCCTACTCGGGTGCTGGTACGTGAACAACGGGGAAGCGGGGAGTTATTCCGCCTTACGGACGGAAACGCGGGGTATATGAACCTGACGGAAGCGACGCGGAGATTCCGGGAAGTGCTGACGGTAAACCCTTTTACTTACGAGGTGCCGATGATCGTGAGCGGGGTGCGCTTCGTGGTACACGAGGGACAACTTTGGTTGCAGGATAGCGACGCCCGTTTGCTCGCCTTGAGCGTGGGAGAAGCCGGACGCTTGAAAGGGCTTGCCGTGACGGGAGGTCGTGAATTTACGGGTTTCTTCATGGCGGGGGAGCGTAGGTGGAGAGTGTTATCGTTATGGATAGATGATAAATATTACACGTTGAATAATGAGTATAACGGATAATATAATAAATACAGCCCTATTGGGTACGGCAAACCAGGAGTTGACGGAGGGGGAATTGCCGGAAGATTTGAGCGATACTTTGTTGAAGGTAAAAGAGAGTGCCGCGGACGGGGAAGAAGTTTTTTACAAGACGGCTGCCGTTTTGTTTGCTTATTATCGTTCCGGTTTGGAACCCTTGAGGTTGAAGGAGTCGGTTCCGGTCATGGAAGCGGAGCCGGAAACAATGCCATACGCCGGGAAGAAAGCGGCGGCTCTTTTAGGAATGTTATTGGGGGAGAAATACTCCTATATGCTACTGTTATGGTACAAGACGGCAGCAAAGCACGGTTATCTGATTCCGGCGGAGTATTTGCCGGGGGTATTGGGAAGGGTATTCTTGCCCGGTAGCCAGACGGCAAAGCGCGAGAAACAATTCTTGCCTTCCCTGATTGGTAACCGGGGACGGTGGTTATTGCCGTTGATGAATTATCCGCCTTTGCAGGAGGAAGGAAATGAAGATTGGGAAACGGCGACTCATGCTGACCGGAAGCTGATTTTGTCCCGCGTGAGGAAGGACAATCCCGCCCAAGGTCTTGAATTATTGCGGGCGGAATGGAAGAACGAGTCGGCACAACATCGTGCGGAATTATTAGCTTGTTTGGAAATCGGTTTGTCTAAATCGGATGAAGAATTTCTGGAAAGCGTACGTGCCGGAGATCGTAGTAGCACGGTAAAGGATTGTGCCTTAGATTTGTTGCGGCAAATACCCGATTCCAATATAGTGGAGTTGTATTCCCGGACATTGAAGCTGCATTTGCGTTACCGTCGTTTGCTCGGCTGGGCTGTTGAGCCGATTGCGTATTCCGAGGAGTTGAAAAAAGCGGGTATCAGCGAACTTAGTAGTAACAAGGGCGAGAGTGACAGTGATTACATATTAAGGCAAATGGCTGAAAATGTGCCTCTCTCGTTTTGGTGCGAACTGTTGGAATGTGACGCTGAAACCGCGGCACAGCGGTTGCGTAAGTCCCCACCTTTCTCCAAGTATATTTGTTTGGAAAACGCTATTTTCAATTTCCATGACCGACAATGGGCTTACTATTGGTTGAAAGGAGAACGGGTATTGCAATCCCCGGAGTTGACATCATTAGTACCTCTTTTGCCTGTCGGGCAACGGGAAGAATTGAATCTGGAGGGAAAAGTACAGCAGAATTTTTACGTGACGCAATGGTTGGACGATACGGACGAGGAGTGGGGAGTGAAGTTTTCCCGAGGGGTATTGAGAATACTCTATTCCATGACATATTGCTATTACGACCGTCCGACTTGCGAGCAACTGGCTCTGCGTATACCCGCTTCATTGTTAGGCTATATCGGGGAACTGGGTGCAACGAAAGAGAATAGCAACAGCCATTGGGAATTTACCGTTCGTATGCAGCAACTACTGCAAATTAAGAAGGATATAGAAGAAAGCTTGATTAATTTTAGATTTTAGATTGAATAATTCCAGCCGCACGGGGCTGACGTTTTTTGATATTAACTTTTTTATAACTTGAAATATGGGTTTATTATTAAGACGACACGCGGAACAGCAGTTCGAGGAAGAACTACACGAGTTAAAGAAGAATGAAACAAATAAGGTTCCGGAGAACTGGCAACTATCTCCGCAATCCGTTGTGACCTATCTTATGGGAGGTACGTTGAAAAACGGGTTTGAAGTGAGTCCTAAATATATTGGAAATCGGCGGTTGATAGAGATTGCCGTGGCAACACTGGTTACGGACAGGGCTTTGCTGTTGTACGGTCTGCCCGGAACGGCAAAGAGTTGGGTGAGCGAGCATTTGGCGGCAGCCGTATCGGGTGATTCGACGCTGATAGTGCAGGGTACTGCGGGGACGGGGGAAGAAGCCATTCGCTACGGTTGGAATTATGCCAAGTTACTGGCGGAAGGTCCCAGCGAAGGGGCTTTGGTGCAAACTCCCGTGATGCGGGCGATGAAAGACGGGAAACTGGCTCGTATCGAGGAATTGACTCGCGTGGGCTCGGATGTGCAGGACACGTTAATCACGATTCTCTCGGAAAAGGCTATACCTATTCCTGAATTGGATAGAGAGATTCAAGCTATACGGGGGTTCAACGTGATTGCTACTGCCAACAACCGTGACAAAGGAGTGAATGAATTGTCGAGCGCCTTGAAGCGTCGTTTTAACACGGTAATTCTTCCTTTGCCCGACACGATTGACGAGGAGATCGATATTGTCCGTCGTCGGGTAGAGAGCTTCTCCGGCGTGATGGATATACCTGCCGAGAAACCTGCATTGGAAGAGATTCGCCGGGTGGTAACCATTTTCCGCGAATTGCGGGGCGGGGCTACCGAGGACGGTAAAACAAAATTGAAGACACCGAGTGGTACGTTAAGTACTGCCGAGGCTATATCCGTGGTGAACAATGGGTTGGCTATGTCCGGTTATTTCGGTGACGGTCGCTTGAATGCTATCGATCTCGTGTCCGGTATTATCGGTGCTGTCGTGAAAGACCCGGTTCAGGACAAGGTGATATGGCAGGAGTACTTGGAAACAGTAGTGAAGGGACGCGACGGATGGAAAGACATCTACCGTGCTTCTCGCGAAATGCTGTAATTATCTTTTAGTTTATACAATGATTGATGGAATACATTTTTTAGGTATACGGCATCATGGTCCCGGTTCTGCCAAAAACGTGAGGGCGTATCTGGAAGAATTGGAACCGGATATGATATTACTGGAGGGACCGCCCGAGGCGGAGACTTTGCTTCCGGGAGTGCTCCGCGAGCAGATGCAACCACCCGTGGCTTTGTTGGCTTACCAACCCGACGAACCGAAGCGTGCGGTTTTCTATCCTTTTGCCGAGTTTTCCCCGGAGTGGCAGACGATGCGGTTTGCCATGAAGAGGGAAATACCCCTTCGGTTTTTCGACCTGCCTTTGATACATCATTTAGCGTTATGGAAAGAGCGGGAAGAGCGAGCTGAAGCCCTAGAAACGAGCGAAGAGCAAGGGGAAACGGATAACACGGGGGACTCGTTACCTTTAGCCCCCGAAGAAATGATACATGTCGATCCTTTTGCGGCTTTGGCAAAAGCGGCAGGGTACGATGATCCGGAATTGTGGTGGGAAGTGAATTTCGAGAATCGTCGGAACAATGAAGAAATCTTCCTTGCCGTCAAAGAGGCGGTGACCGCCTTGCGGGAGGCTTTCCCGAAAATAGACCGGGAAACGTCGTTGCGGGAGGCATGGATGCGGAAGATGATTCGGGCGGTACAGAAGGAGGGATACAAGCGCGTAGCTGTCATCTGTGGAGCGTGGCACGTGCCCGGGTTGGAGAATATGCCGAAGCAGAAAGAGGATAACGAGATACTGAAAGGTTTGCCCAAGGTAAAAGTCGAATGCACGTGGATCCCGTGGACATACGATCGTTTGTCTTACCGTAGCGGTTACGGTGCGGGGATTGTTTCTCCCGGTTGGTACGACCACGTGTGGGATTACCCCGATGACGATGGAACCCGCTGGATGAGTAAAGTGGCATCCTTGTTTCGTTCGAGGGGAATGGATATTTCCGTTGCCCACGTGATTGAAACGGTACGTTTGGCGCAAGTCATGGCGGCTTTACGCGGTTTATCCCGTCCGTCGTTGGAGGAGTACAACGATGCCGTTACCACGGTAATGGGTTTTGGCGATCCCATCGTTCTGCAAATCATCCGGGAGGCTTTGGTAATCAGCAATCGCATGGGAAATGTACCCGACGATGTTCCTAAAGTGCCTCTACTCGTGGATGTGGAGAAATTATTGAAGCGTTTACGTTTACCTTTAAGCACGGAGATTAAGGAGTACAACTTGGATTTGCGCAAGCCGAACGATTTGGAGCGGAGTATCGTTTTCCACCGTTTGAACTTGTTGGGAATACGTTTAGCCCGACCGATAGCGACCGACGGGAAAGGGACTTTTAAAGAGTCTTGGTCTGTTTATTACGAACCGGAACAGACATTGGCTATTATCGAGAAGGCCGTTTGGGGGAATACACTGGCGGAAGCGGTGGTGTCGTATAACGTGCACTTGTCGAAAGATATCTCTTCCATTTCCGAATTGGTAGACCTCTTGCAACGGGTTATTCCCGCCGACCTGCCCGATTTGGTGGAGGAGATGACGCGACGTCTGGACGTACTGGCGGCTTCCGTGACGGATGTCGTCGAGATGATGAAAGCCATTCCCGGCATGGTCACGGTGGTGCGTTATGGTAGCGTGCGGAATCTGGATTACGGTAAGGTGAACGATATGCTCTACGCCATGATGGCCAGAGTATTGGCGGGAGGAGTACTGGCGTGTGCCAATATAGACGAGGATGCGGCGTCCGACCTTATGGATAAGTTTGTCGCCGTGGATTATGCCGTTGCCACGGCAAACCAACAGGAATTAACGTCTATGTGGATGGAACTCGTGCAAAAGGTTCGGGAGGCACGTAGCAGTCATCCCTTGTTATCCGGTTATACCACCCGTTTGTTGCGTGATAAAAACGTGTTGGGATACGAGGAAACGGCACAGACCTTGCAATACTATACTTCCCGCGGGAATGCCGCTTCCGAAACGGCTTTCTGGTTCGAGGGATTCCTGAAATCATCGGGAACTATCCTTTTATTGGACGAGCAATTGTGGGATCTCGTGAATGGTTGGCTGGCTTCCCTTGGTGATGAAACCTTCATGGAATTGTTGCCCATATTGCGGAGGACGTTCAGCGAGTATAGCGTACCGGAACGCCGGAAACTGGGGGAGAAGGCCAAAGGAACTTCCGGCGTGAAGCGTGTAAACATGCAGGACGAAGTTTTTAACGCGGAAGACGCTAGAAAGGTAATTCCTGTGGTGTGGCAGCTAATGGGAATAAAGTAACCTGTATTTTCAATTATTAAAGTAAATATTATAAACAAAATAGAAATTATTGACAAAACAATTGTAGCTATAGCCTTACCTTTTTTTCTAGTCTTTAAGCCTTGTGATGCAAAGTAAAAGTCCATAATATAAACAAAGATACCATAAGCAATGCCAAAGAAAGAGCAAACAAGTCCTAGAATAGATAGCCAAAATCCAATCTCACACATCCTTTCTTTCTTTTTCATAGTTTCATCTTGAAAAGATTGAACGAAATTATTATTATTATCATTATTATTAATTGGCTGACCTGTATTAGGGTCATAATTCATTTGATTATTTATATTTTGATTATTAAAATTATTATTCATATTCATTCCTCCATTATTTAATTTATTTATCTCTTGAAATAATTTATTAAG
>OGKG01000619.1_pt1 | contig 45736 bp, 36 predicted proteins | sample 1572201 | NCBI WGS metagenome assembly OGKG01 (sample SAMEA2582146, study PRJEB24529) | metagenome | biome: Human gut stool | place: China | collected 2011 | reverse complement strand
TACAAAGAAAGACCGCTCACTTTCAATTTTTCTTGAAAATGAACGGTCTTTCACGCTTCTGTTATTTAGTTGAATGATAAATGTATTACTTTCTCTTTGATGTGTTTCCGAAGCCGCAGTCCAATACGACTGAGACATTCACACCGTCTGAAATTGCTTTTTTGTATGTTTTTCGGTCACTCTGTTCAAACCTGAAAAACCTCTCAAAGTGCCGGAAATCGAGAAGTTTTACTAACTTCCCGACTCGCGGGCAGTCGTCGAATTCCGCATAAACACTGGCTTTACATCCAGTTGTTTCTTTGGAACTCTCCTCGTTGCCTTCGCGCAAATCAAGGATTTCTACATATCTTTCCGTTGTAGTCCAACTACCGTCTCGACGTGTACCGTCTGCGGGAACATATCCACATTGCTCATCCTCTTCATCGCATACCCATTCTCCTGGAACACTACCAGATCTCTTGCAAAACTCGTCGGCTTGCATGAAATATAAACAATATTTTCCACACCATAGTCGATGATCTTACGGAGTGCTTTCGGATGAATGCCATCGCGTGGCGGATCGAGAATGATAAAGTCCGGTTTTTCGGAAATGTCATCTAAAACTTTTAAAACATCACCTGCAATAAATTCACAGTTGGTCAATCCATTTGCGGCTGCATTTTCCTTTGCGGCTTCTACTGCTTCTGCTACGATTTCGACACCGATGACCTTTTTTGCTATCGGAGCAATGATCTGTGCGATCGTACCGGTTCCGCTATATAAGTCAAAAACGACTTTGTCTTTTAGAGAATCTTCATTGATAAAATGATTCTTTACAGAACTTTCATGATCAACTCTTTCGTCAAAGGAAGAATTATTCAATACTTCTTTATCGAAAGTATCTATATATTTTCTATCCGGTGTCTTACCCAAAAGCTCACTTTTCTGTTCTTGTTCAAAAGACGAATCTGCTAAAATATACTCACGGGCACGGCTGTATAATACTTCCGCCCCTTTGGAATTTGTCTGAAAAAAGGAAAATGGTGAGATCTTAAAATGCAATCCTAATATTTCTTCCGTAAAAGAATCTGTTCCAAAAAGTATTTCCGTCTTATCACTTTTTACTACATCACCTAAACTGTCATTTGTGATCAATAAAAATCCGATCAATTTGCCCTCTAATGGGAGATTTTGTAATTGCGCACATAATTCCGACCAGTCATATTCTTTTTGTGAAGAAACGACTAAAGCTACCAGAAGTTCTTTTGTCGAGCTGGAACGACGTACCAGCAAATGACGTAAAATTCCCTCATGACGATTTTTATTATAATGGGGTATCTGCTTTTCTTTGCAATAATCCCTGACACAGCAAAGCACCTTTGTAAAATCATCGTGTACGATCTTACAACAGTCTGCATCTAAAATGTCATGCATACTGCCCTTCTTATGCAGTCCTAATGTTAACGGACCATCTTTGACTTCATCTCCAAAAGAAAATTCCATCTTATTACGATATCCATATACCTCAGGGCTTGCTAAGATGCCGTCATAAAGAAATGGTTCTTCTCCATTGTAAACTGGCTCGATCAGATCCAAAACCTGTCTTTTCTTTAATTCTAACTGTTTGTCATAAGGTAATGACTGATATGTGCATCCGCCACAGATACCAAACCTTGGACAGGCAGGTGGTTGTGTTTCCTGTGCAGATGCTTCAACAACTTCCAAAAGTCGTCCCATGCACTTATCTTTTCTGGCTTTTTTGATCGCAAATCGTACTTTTTGCCCTTCTATTCCGCCTTTTACCTGAACTTTAACCATTTCTGCCGGAATTTGAATTTGTTCCTGTAAACCAGATAGATTGCTTTCAAAATTCTTAGAAATGCTGACATTGCTATCTGAATCTTTTTTAGTATCTGCTATGTTCGAATCTATATCCGAATCAGCTTTCGCTTCCGTTTTTTCTACCGTATGATTATCAATTACAGTAATGATCGCTTTATTTGGAAAATTAACTTTTTCAATGATTCCCTCATAAATCTGTCCTTTTTTCATAAATAATTATTCTCCATTTTCTAATATCTTTTCAACTCAAAAACTCATGAATTCTACAAAAATCTCATACTTCCACTCTTGCAAAATTTTTTCTATTTTGCAAAAAAACGGTACATTCATCCAGAAAAGTCAATACCAGCCTTGCTATCGGTTGTTTTCCCGGCACCGGCTTTTCGTTGCAACACATTATTTTACAGCTACATTGCCAAGAATGGTCAACTGGCTTGCAAATTCCTCAATGCTTGCAATCGCATTGCCCACACCGGGATCATTCAGATTTCCCTCGACATCTACAAAGAAACGATACTCCCATTGTCTGTTTTCGATCGGGCGGGATTCGATCTTTGTCAGGTTTAAGTCATTATAATAAAAGTTTGCAAGCATATTGTACAATGCTCCGACCTGATGTTTCACTTCAAAACAAAGGCTTAACTTGTTCGCATTTGACAGATACATTTTTTGATTTGTAATGATAATAAAACGTGTGTAATTCTGATTTTCATAATTGACAGCTTTTTGCAAAATCTCTAACCCAAACTTTTTTGCAGCTCGCGCACTTGCAATTGCCGCCTGTGTGCGATCTCCATCCTCTGCTACTTTTTTTGCGGCTCCTGACGTACTTGAATAGCTTTTTGTAGACATATAACTGTGTTCCTCTAAAAACTTTGCACTCTGCATCAGACCTTGTGGATGAGAATATACCATTTTGATATCTTCTAACTTTGTTCCCGGAAGTCCGAGCAGATCCTGTTCTACTTTGATCACATGTTCCGCTACGATCGTCACATCATAATCTACTAACAGATCATAAATATCCGTAATACCACCGGTTGAAGTATTTTCAATCGGAAGAACACCATATTTTGCCTCTCCGTTTGCTACCATTTCCATCACTTCACGAAATGTATTTTTATGAAAAGCAGATATATTCATTCCAAACACATCTTCCATTGCCTGTTCCGTAAATGCACCATGTTCTCCAAAGCAGACCACTCTTGTGTCCGCATCAGCATCTAAGCTTTTGACCTGACGAAAAGGGATTTCATTGACAGCAGGACCAAGTGCCTGATACTGGTACTTTCTGCTGATTGACATGATCTGACGAAAAAGGTCTTCGATTCCCATCTTATTAAATTCATCTTTTCCCAATGCACGAAGAGATTCTATCTTCTCTTCCTCTCTCTTTGGATCTAAAACTTTTTTTCCGGTACTTCTTTTATAGGCAGCAACATCTGTTGCTACTCCCATTCTTTCCTGAAAAAGCCGCACGATCTCTTTATCAATTTCATCAATTTTTTTTCTGCTCTCTGCTAGATCAATAACCATATTTTTGCTCCTTTATCTTTATTATTTTTTCAACTTTTATCCGAAAAAGCCTCTTTTGTTACCGTAATACAAAAGAGCTTTCTTTTCTCCTTGGCTCATCATATCATCATTGTGCCAATCAAAGAAACGATCCAGGCTGCTGCCCATGCAACTGCACATTGAAAGAACACAACACCAACAGCCCATTTTCTGCCCATTTCTCTACGGATCGATGCAATTGCCGCCACACATGGTGTATATAACAGACTAAATACAAGTAAAGAAGCAGCTCCAAGGGAAGAAATCGCTGTTGTCACGGAATTTCCAAATAAGATCTGTAAAGATGATACAACACTCTCTTTTGCCATAAATCCACTGATCAAAGAGGTGCATATTCTCCAGTCCCCGAGTCCAAGTGGCTGAAACAAAGGTACCAGTATGCCGGAAATTGCGGCCAATATACTATCTTTTGAGTCTTTTACCAAATTAAAGTGAATATCAAAACTTTGCAAACACCATATACAGATCGTTGCGATCAAAATAACAGTAAATGCTCTCTGTATAAAATCTTTTGCTTTTTCCCATAGTAACTGCACTACGTTGCGCATTCCCGGCATTCGATAGTTCGGCAGTTCCATAACAAACGGAACGGCATCTCCATGAAACAATGTTTTACGATAGATCAATGCAACACATATTCCGATCAGAATTCCCAGAAAATACAATCCGGCCATGATAAGTCCGCCCTTCTTCGGGAAAAATGCACTGACAAAGAAGGAATAAATCGGAAGCTTTGCCGAGCAACTCATAAACGGCGTCAAAAGAATTGTCATTTTACGGTCTCTTTCACTTGGCAATGTTCTTGTTGCCATCACAGCAGGAACCGTACATCCAAAACCGATCAGCAAAGGCACGATGCTTCGTCCAGATAAGCCAATCTTTCGAAGCAACTTATCCATAAAAAATGCAACTCTGGCAATGTATCCGCTATCTTCCATAATCGATAAAAAGAAGAACAGTGTCACAATGATCGGCAGAAAACTCAATACACTTCCCACGCCGGCAAAAATACCATCTATCACAAGACCATGCAGAACTTCATTTACTTTTGCTGCACTTAATGCCTGGTCTGTCATCGCAGTCAGCCGGTCAATGCCAAGCTGTAAAATATCCTGTAAGAAAGCACCTATCACATTAAAGGTCAGATAAAAAACAGCCAGCATGATCATTACAAAACATGGAATAGCCGTATATTTTCCTGTCAGAATACGGTCAATTTTCTGACTGCGGATACGTTCTCTGCTCTCTTTTGGTTTCACTACAGTACTTTCACAAATTCGCTCTATAAAATTAAAGCGCATATCTGCAATTGCTGCACTTCTGTCAAGACCTCTTTCTTTTTCCATTTGTAAGATCAGATGCTCCAATGTTTCTTTTTCATTTTCATCTAATTGCATCTTTTCTAAGATCAATTCATCGCCTTCGATCAGTTTTGTAGCTGCAAAGCGGATCGGAATTCCCGCATTTTGTGCATGATCTTCAATAATATGACAGACTGCATGAATACAGCGGTGAACAGCTCCCCCAAATTCATTTTCTCCACAAAAGTCCTGCCTTCCGGGTCTTTCCTGATATTTTGCAATATGTAAAGCATGACGTACCAATTCATCAACGCCCTGATTTTTTGCTGCAGATATCGGCACAACCGGTACACCGATCAGGTTTTCCATTTTATTGATATCAATCGAACCCGCATTGCCCGTCACTTCGTCCATCATATTTAATGCAATGACCATCGGAATATCCATTTCTAACAGCTGCATTGTGAGATATAGATTGCGTTCGATATTCGTCGCATCAATAATATTAATGATTGCTTTAGGATGATTATCAAGAACAAAATTTCTCGAAACAATCTCTTCACTGCTGTAGGGTGACATTGAATAAATACCGGGAAGATCTGTGATCAATGTTTCCGGATGATTTCTGATCGAACCGTCTTTTCGGTCTACCGTTACTCCCGGAAAATTACCAACATGCTGATTAGATCCTGTCAACTGATTAAACAAAGTTGTCTTACCACAATTCTGATTACCGACCAAAGCATATGTCAGCTTTTCATCTTCCGGCAAAGGATTTTCATCTGCTTTAACATGATATTTTCCTTCTTCTCCTAACCCCGGATGTGCTTCCCTGCTGATTTTACCGGGACCCTCATGGCTTCTTGCACGCTTTTTAATCGCCTCCACTTCAATCTGTCTGGCTTCTGCCAAACGGAGTGTCAACTCATATCCATGGATCTGCAATTCCATCGGGTCTCCCATCGGAGCAAACTTTACAACTGTCGTCTCTGCTCCGGGGATCACTCCCATATCCAAAAAATGCTGTCGTAATGCACCGTTTCCACCAACCGTTTTAATCCGTGCACTTTCTCCTATCTCCAAATCTTTTAATGTCATATTGATTTTAACTCCTATTGTATTACTGCATAACACATTATTCATTTTTAATGTGGCTTTTTCTATGTTTCTAACATTTCTTTTTCTATGCTTCCAAAGCAAATTTTTCTTTTTCGGACAAAAAAATCTGCTTAAACAGCATAATCTTTTTAAGTATAACACATTTTAGCCATACATGTAAAAAAGATTTAAAACAGAATATAACTGCTTTAAATCTTTTTTCTTAATATATTTCTTTTAGGGTGACAGATTCAAAAACTCTTTTTATTTTATTCCTTTTAATTGTAAAAGTTCTTCTTTAGAAGCTTGCATACCAAATGACATGATGCATGCACCTGCGGCACCTGCCTGAATCACTTCTTTGATATTTTCAGACGAAATGCCACCGATCGCATAGACCGGTATCTGTGCTTCCTTGCATATTTGTTGCAACGCTGTAATCCCTCTTGGCTTTAGTCCCTTTTTACAATCAGTTGTAAAAATATGACCATAGAAAACATAATCTGCACCAAGTTCCTGTGCTTTTTGCAACTGCTCCACAGAATGGGTTGACATTCCTTTTAAAGCAAAGGAACTTAATTCTTTCCGATAACGGATCGCATCAGGAACAGACAAATGGATCGCATCTGCCATAAGATCTTTTGCAACAGGAAGAAATTGATGCAAAATGCATTTTGTCTTACTGCCTTTACAGATTGCAAGAACGTCTTTTGCCAGTTTCTGATATTCCTTTGCATTCAGATCCTTTTCCCGAAGCACGATCGCATCTGCATTGCATTCCACTAGTAGACGGATCTGTTCTAAGAAATCTCTTTTACAGAGCTTTCGGTTCGTTACAACAATTAATTTACACATAGATATAATCACTCATTACCGGCTGTAGGCCTTCGCTTTCGATTGCATCAAACACTTCCTTGACGTTTCTTCCATCGGAAATCTCAAACTGTGCATCTCCGACATTGTCATTATCTTCAATGTGTTCTCCGATTCCAACCGATACACCTGCTGAAATCTTTGTTGCAGCAATCCTGATTACATTGTTACGGACACGCTCACACTCTCTTGTTGAGATCGTAATGCTTGCAAATGGCATGAATATGCGATATGCCGTAATGACTTGCAAAAGCTGTGGTTCATGTACATCCTTCGGATTGATCTTGTCATTGTTGATGATCGGACGCAGTCTCGGACACGAAAATGCAATTTCAGCATGCGGATATTTTCTTTGCAAGAGATATGCATGATATCCGGTTGCCAAAGCATCTTTTCGAAAATCATCAAGACCTAATAACGCAGCAAAGCCTACTCCACGCATACCACCTTTTAATGCTCTTTCCTGTGCATTCAGGCGATATGGGAAAATCCGCTTGTGTCCGGCACGATGAAGGGTCTCATATTTATCTGAATTATATGTTTCCTGAAAAACAGTAACATAATCCGCACCACATTGATGCAGGTATGCATATTCATCCGAATTCATAGGATATACTTCCAGACCGATCACTTTGAAATATTTGCGGGCAATCTGACAGGCACGTCCTATATATTCTACATCTGACATTTTCTTACTCTCTCCTGTCAGGATCAAAATCTCCTGTAATCCGGTTTTTGCGATTGCCTGCATTTCTTTCTCAATCTGTTCATCATTTAATTTTGCACGACGAATCTTGTTATGGCAGTTAAAGCCACAATAAATACAGTAATTTTCACAATAATTCGCAATATATAAAGGTGTAAACATATAAATAGAATTTCCAAAATGCTTTCTGGTTTCCTTTTGTGCTCTTTGTGCCATTTCTTCCAGATAAGGAAGTGCAGCCGGTGAAAGTAATGCTTCAAAATCTTCTACCGTACAAACTTCATGACTTAAAGCTGCTTTTACATCTTTTGCGGTATATTTATCATAATCGTATTGTTCCATTCGTTCGATCACTTTTCTTTGCACGTCAGACTCTAATACCTCCATATCAGGAAGGTATGTCATATGATCAATACGATTTTCCGGTTTATCTTCTTTGATTTCCATAAAATTTCCTCATTTCTATTACAATGTACTCTCAGAAAGAAGATTCCGAGAGTAGGTTACATTTTTTATTACTTCTTATATACCTATAAGAATCTATCCGTTTAAGTAAACTTCAATACTTTTTCTAATTAAGTAAAATCCTATACTTTTGCTAAAGTTTTCTATAAACGGATTCGTTTTGTCAGCAATCATCTTATCAGCGTAAGAATCCTGTCAATGGGGAAGAAGCACTTGCTCCTTTCTCCATCACTCTTCCGAGACCTGATAAATATGCCTGACGGCCTGCATTGATCGCAAGCTTGAATGCTTCTGCCATCTGTACAATATCACCGGCTGTTGCGATCGCTGTATTTGCCATCACGGCAGCAGCTCCCATTTCCATGGCTTCACAGGCCTGTGAAGGACATCCGATCCCGGCATCTACAATGATCGGTAAATCTATCTCATCAATCAGGATTTTGATAAATTCTTTCGTGCAAAGTCCCTTGTTTGTTCCGATCGGTGCGGCAAGTGGCATAACAGCTGCAGCTCCGGCATTCTGAAGATCTCTTGCTACATTGAGATCAGGATACATATATGGCATAACGACAAAACCTTCCTTTGCAAGAATTTCTGTCGCTTTTATCGTTTCTGCGTTATCCGGCAGAAGATATTTGCTGTCACGCATAATTTCAATCTTTACAAAATTTCCACAACCGACTTCTCTGGAAAGCTTTGCGATACGGACTGCTTCATCTGCATTCCTGGCTCCCGATGTATTTGGTAAAAGCGTCACTCCCTCAGGAATATAATCTAAAATATTTGCCACACCACCTTCATTGGCACGACGAAGTGCCAAAGTGATCATCTGTGCTCCGGCATGCTCTACTGCTGCCTTGATCAGTTCCAGAGAATATTTTCCGGAACCTAGGATAAAACGGGAATCAAAACATTTCCCACCAATTACTAACTGATCGTCTTTCTTTTCTACTGCCATTTTTTAATCCTTCTTTCTTTTGTCAATCTATGATAAAAGCAACGAAAAAGCTGCTTTCATTCTATTTTTACAGTTACATTATTACAGACTGCCTCCACCCATAAAAGAAACGATTTCAACAACATCGCCTTCTTTTAACATAACTTCCGTGTATTTGTCTTTTTCAATGATCTCTAAATTCACTTCTGCTGCAATCTGTCTCTTATCATGTTTTAGCATTGTGACAAGTTCTTCTAAAGTGACTGCCTGCTCTAACTCCATTTTTTTACCATTGACCTGAATCTCCATATTCGCCTCCTGCTCTGATTTTTTTCGTTTTCCTTTTCGATAAAACGATAACACAAAGAAATTGCTTACAACTATTCTCTCTGCAAAGTGGCTCATTTTCTCTGCAAAGCATACATTCTTACAAGGTATTTTTTGCGGCATTTACACAAAAAAGGTCCACAAAGAGATTACACCCGCGGTGGTGTACCCCTTCGTGGACCTTGTATGATTCACTCTGCGGCAGCTATCTGATAGCCACGATTTGCATTATAGCATAGACAGATTCAAATAGCAAATAGTATTTTATTTGGAAATATCGAGATAAACAAGTTTCCGGCTGCTGCTTACCCAATCATTTAAAACAAGTGCCATACCATGGATCTGGTCTTCATCCACAAGATAGGCAAAATGCAATGTAACATGATTGCCATTCATCGGAGCAAACCATGCACTTTTCCCTCCTAAACTTTCTTCAAAATAACATGGCATCTGATCCGTATAGGCATCTTTGATATACCCCGGACGATTATAGGAGTCATCTGCCTTTATGATCTTCCCGTCTTTCTTCGTCACAAGCTGCATAGAAGGAACGGAATACCGGCCATTACTAAGAGGGGATTTTCCCTCAATGGTCATTGTCACATATACAAGCTTGGGCTGTATACTTTCTGTTGCTTCCACCTTTCTTTCCGGTGTTTTGATACCATCGCCATATTTCACTTTCTCTCTGTTGTATTTCTTCAATGTTCCATTTTTTTCTACAATTTTTTTGTATGCAAAGTTATCTTTAATAAATGCATTTTTTTGTAATGAACGGGTAGAATCAAAAACCTTTACATCCGTAACCGTTATCTTATTTTTTCGGATAACAGCCTTACTGCCGGTATAATCATTTCTGTTTACAACTGCTTTATTACCCGTATAATAGTTTGCACTTTCTTTCAGATCAATATCTTTTTGATCCATTGCTGTATTAGGAATATTCCATCCATTTTGCATCCGTTCGCTATATAAGATATATTTGGATGCCTCTTTCTTCGACGTTGTTTTTTGAATTTTTATCTTCTTTGCAAGTTTAATAAATTCGTCTTTTTCCAGTCCGTTTTGTGCAGCGATCTCTATAATATACCCTTCTTTTTCAGCAAAAAGATATATTGTCTGCCCATAATCGGTTTTGTGATCTTTATGATATCGTGATCCAACGATATCATTATATTTACAATAGACTGCTTTTTTCCCGTTAATCTGTAAAATCTCATTCTTTTTTACATCATAAGTATTCAGGATCTCCTTTTGATCTCCATCCATATATTCTACCTGATACCAGAAACTTTTTCCGCTTTCAAAGCCTTTTTTGTAATCACAGCTTATCAAAGTATCATTTGTAGTTTCTTTTTTACTCACTTCGTATTCTGCTCCAAAATCAGCCGTTACCATGATATATTGTTGTGACGGATTAGTCTCTTTTGTTATATGCATACTGACATTCCGGTTGTCCTTTTTTACGGATACCGAAAAAAACTGATATATCTTTTGAGCAGCATACACACCACTTGGCACAATGCATATCGCAAGCAGACAAGCTGCCATTGCAATTTTCCATCCATGATGCATCTGTCTTTTTTTCTTTTCTTCTGCATTCTGCATCATAACCGCCATTTGAATCCGGTCTTTTGCTTCTTTTGATATGTTAATTTTTTCATAAGCTTGTTTTATCTTTTCCTGCATTCTAAAAATCTCCTTTTTTATTCCGTCTCTATTTCTTTTCGGATCATCTTTTTTGCTTTCTGTAAATACGTCCGGATCGTTGACTCCGGCTTTTTTAAAATCTGTGCGATCTCCCGGCTGTTGTATCCTTCATAATAATACAGATAGATTGAAGTTTTATATTTGTCCGGCAACTCTATAATAATCGCCAGCATTTCGTCTGTCTTCATACTGTTATCATCTAAAACGTTCTTGTAATCCTCTATGTTTTTTCGTTGTCTCCACCAGTGTTTTAACATGTCTTTGCATTGATTGGATGCTGTCACGATCAGCCATGCTTTCTTATGTTCCAGAGTATCAAACGTTTTTTCCGAATGATAATATTTCAAAAATGTTTCCTGAACAGCATCTTCCGCATCCATATGATTTTTCATAAAAGAAAAGCACAACCGATAAATATCGTTGACATACATTTCATACACATTTGCAAAATCCAGTTCTTTGGCGGTACCTTCCAAAGCAATATGCATTGTCTTTTCTCCTCCCTTCACTATAGATACGATCAAAAATTTAAAAACGTCGAATTTTTTTTCATACTTCTTTTCTTTTCCGATCTGTGTTATACTTTGCAAAGAAAAGAAACAGTTATGAAGCGTTCTAAAGCTGCTATCTGTTTTCTTTTTTCAATATTATATTACTAAAATGCATCTTATCATACATTTTAACAGGACTATATTGTAACATTCAGACAGACCACATAGCAAATAAAGGAGAGTAGATTATGTTTACATTTACAGATGATTATAAGATTGGAATCAAACAGATCGATGAAGAACATGAACAGCTTGTTGCCCTGATCAATGGAACAGAAAAAATGCTTGCAGAGAACAATACTGAACTTCATGTATTGGCAAAGAATTTTCAAAAAAAATTAAAAGAATATGCACAGACACATTTTACGCATGAAGAGCATTATATGGAACTTCATGATGATCCGGAATTACCATTGCAGAAGAAAGAACATATGGCATTTATCAATAAAGTAGCTGCCTTTCAGGTGGACGAAACGATTACCGAAAAAGATCTTGAAGATATGATGCAATTTATGGCACGCTGGCTTTTTGGTCATATTTTAAGCAGTGATGTCATGATCGGACAGATGAAAGATGAAACTGACAAAAATGATCCGTTTGCTTTCACAGATGATTACATCACAGGAGTTCATCCGATCGATACACAGCACAAACAGCTTTTTGCAATCATCAAAGAAGCAAATGATCTGATCTCAGAAGATCTGCTCCATGATAAATATGATAAGATCATGGAAATTTTAGACCGTTTACAGAATTATACCAGAGAACATTTTTCAGATGAAGAAGAATATATGAAAGAGATCGGTTATCCTAAGTTAGAAGAACAGATGCGTGCGCATGAAGCATTCATTGACAAATTAGTACATATTGATGTGAATGAATTAGATGCGATCGATGATAACCAGCAGGACTATCTGATCCGCTTGATCGACTTTTTATTAACCTGGCTTTCTAATCACATCTTAAAAGCAGATAAACAAATTGGTAAATACGCTGCTACGATCAATCAACAGCCATAGGATAGTATGATTTAAAATGCTATAAAGTAAAAGGGCAAAGCGGATGTTTTGCCCTTATCTTTTGGATAGCATCACAAAAATAAAAAAGAAAAGAGAATACGATCATGCAATTAAAATGTAACATCACAAAAAACTGGATCCTGCGTTTGCTGATCATGCTGATCGCAGTGATCATGATGGGATTTTCGCTTTCCCTTCTGGTTATGACAAAATTCGGAACAGATCCCTGTTCTTCCATGAATTATGGAATTTCCGGCCTATTACATTTAAGTTTTGGTAATTATCAGGTCATCTTTAATGTTGTACTGCTTGTACTAATGATCCTTTTTTACCGTTCCGTGATCGGCTTTGGAACTCTTGGAAACATGATTCTGGTCGGATATTCTTCTGACTTTTTCACTTATATCTGGCACCATGTCTGTCATATTCCTCAAAATCTGTCTTTTGAGGTTCGTGTGGTCTTATTGCTTCCGGCACTTGCACTCTTTATACTTGCAGCAGCCTGTTATATGAACAGCGGTCATGGTATGGCTCCTTACGATGCTCTCCCATTTATCATTGATGAAACGATCATGAAAAAGACCGGGGGCAAAAGCCATTTTCAGGTAATTCGCTATACACAGGATTTTCTATGCAGCCTGATCGGTTTTTTGACCGGTGGCGAATTTGGTGCGATCACCGTTTTAATGGTTCTGACACTTGCACCTGCTGTACAAAAAGTCGGTGAATGGATGAATCAAAAACTACATATAAAAGAATAGAAAAAGTGCAAAGCGCTGGCTTTGCACTTTTTTATAGAATAGGAAATTGCTCGTATAGTAGAGGTACATCAACAAGAATTGCTTTAGCAATTCTTGGAGTGCAAAGCGCTGGCTTTGCACTTTTTTACTCTGCACACCCCTTCACTGCCATCATTTCAAGTGTAAAGATCTCATCTTTCTTACCGACTTCCGATACATAAACTCCGGTGTATAAGGGTTTGACCGGTTTATAGACTTTTTCATAATATGGTGTTTCTGTCTCTCCATATAAAGTGCCAAAATCTTGTGTATAATACCCTTTTAATTTTACTACTTCTTTTGGTGCAACTTCAAAATATCCAAAAAGTTTTGTAAAATATTCAACAGCATACGATTCCTGAATTTCTGAATCTCCAATGCCTACTACATTCCCGTCTTTATCAAGACAATGCACAAGGCTTCCGTACACAAAAGGACCGGCTTTTACTGCCTGTGCAAATCCGTCTTTGGTCTTTCCGACGCTTTCTTTCCTAAAGTCAATATTGCCCCATTCTTCTAAACACTCTGATCCGCCACATCCAACGATAGCAAACAGTTCGGTTTCTAAAAGCTGTGCCTCTCTTGTCAACTTGTCAATGACAGCCTCCGAATATGCCATCTGCTCTTTAGGAAATTTTACTTTTGTCTTATCAGGATCAAACTGCTCTAAGAATACTTTCTTCACATAGCGTTTCATTTTTACAATATCCGAAGCTTTTGCACCTGCTTTTTCCAGCAGACTAATCTCTTTTTCCAAGATAAAATCATCCTGTGCATTGCTGTCATTAGCTCCGGCTACCTTCCCATCCGGCTGTACGCTTGTTGTTCCGCCGATATAGACAAAAGGACCGATCTTTACCATTCTGCTGTAGCCCAGTTTTGCTTCTAAAGGAGAACCTGATGCATAATTTGTCCGCTGTAAGGTAATTCCTTCCCATTTTGCGTTCTTGGAACAACCTGCAATTGCATTCATCTCGATCTCGACAAGCTGTGTCGGTCTGGTCAGTTTGTGGATCGTAACTCCGGTCAGAAGTGGCATAATATCATGAAAGATCTCACTATATGCCCGGTATCCTTCTTTACTGTCAAAATCCGGTGTCTGATAGATCTTCACCGAATAAACATCTTCTTTGGAAGCTCCTGTCTGCTCTAAAAGTTTTAATAATTTTAAAAGGACATAACGAACCTGTCCATACGAATCGCCTTCAGCTACCATACTTCCATCCGGCTGTACACTGGTCGTACCACCGACAAATACAAAAGGGCCGGTCTGTACGATCCTGCTGTAACCGTCTATTTCTTCCATCGGAGCACCGGACGAATAATTTTTTCTTGCTAAATCCATAAATTCCCTCCTTTTTTCTATCACAACTTTCTCTTGCCAAAAAAATACAGTATCAAAAAGAGTACTTTCCATAAACGCACAAGGTATCAAAAGTCTGTTTCTTTAAAATATTCTTTTAAAAAACGAAAACTTTTGATACCTTACTCTTAAAACACAAAACCACAGATCAGATATAATACCGCTGTGATCACGGCTGCGATCACAAAATACGGAAGTGATGTCCGATATTGATCATATACTTTAACACGGCAGGAACGGGCTGATATGATACCCAGATCCGATACCACACAGGCATTTGCACCAAACAGTCCGGCAGAGATCAAAGCTCCGAGACAAAGCGGCACATTTGCTCCGACTTTTGTAAGCACGACCATTAATACAGGAATTGCGATCTGATATAATGTATAATTCAGGCTGTATAAGAATTCGGAACAGCTAAAGAATACAAAGATCAAAAACGGGATCAGGCTGACGATCGGAATCGCACTGCATACACTTTCTACAAAAGACTCCATACCCATACGGTACATTACTTCCTGCATTGCATAACCGATCATTAAGATCATAACCATATCCATCATATCAATAAATCCATCAACGATACATTGTACATATTCTCCGATCGTAAAGATTCCCTGTACCACATATAAAACACCGGTAATGATCGCAGCAATACCAAACGCCCTGTAACAATCCAATCCGGTAGCGATCAATGCAACTACGATCGTGATCATAGGGATCAGAAGATTTAAAATGCTGACATGCTTCTTTCTTTCATCTGTCTCATCAAAATCATCTTCGTCGTCCTCTTCACTATCCTCGTCTGCCAGATCACCCATCTGCTTTCCTTCTTTTGCCATCCGGTAGGCTTCTTTCATTGAACCTAATTTTGGAAAAATGCCGATTGCAAACAAAAAAGCAATGATACAGGCAACGATCGCATAAAACATATACGGAACCGTATGTAAGAAAATTCCTGTTGCTTCACTCCTTCCATGTACATTCTTTGCAGATGCGATCTGAAAGACCACAAAATATCCCCATGCGCCAAACGGAAGCATTTCCGATACGCAGATACTAAAGGTCCGTATGACAAAAGCCAATGCAAGTCTTGGCTTTTTGATCACATCGATCAATGGAGAAAAAGAAGCTCCGGCTGTCAAGGCAGATACATAATCATCAATCGACATTACACCGGCATAAATACCCGATGATGCTAGGATCATTTTCTCGCTTTTTCCAAATTTGGATGTGATAAACTTCGCAAAGCTTCTGGTACTTCCGCTTCTTTTTAATGCAATGATCACACCGCCACATAATAAAAAGGACATATACATAGTAATATTTTCTTCATCCGATAAACTTGTCATCAGATCGGCAAAGAATCCATTCACTGCACCAAGCTTATGCCATAATATGTACATTGAAAATGTTCCGAGCAAAAGGCTTTGCATCACATCCTTCGTCACTAATGCATAGACAAATAAGCCGGCAAGCGGTACTAAGATCAAAACCGTTCCATCGACCATGCTTTTGGGGATTGCAAAAAGGATCAGATTAAAAACGATCCAGAACGCCCAGAGCTTTACCATCTTTTTATCAATCCTTTTTGGATTCATATAGTGACCGATACGCCACAAAATATTTGACTCACTCATATTTAAGATCACTCCTTTTTGTACCACATTGGAAACGAATGGATAGCAATGACATTACATTTGATCGATCCGTTTCCAATGTCCTTCCTGCTACTATCTCGTACTCTTAAAGCGGTCATAACGAAGAGAAGAAATATCAACAACTGTCTTTTCACCAAGTACCATCTGTGCAAGCATCAATCCGACACTTGGTGCGGTACCAAAACCATGTCCCGTAAAAGCACAAGCAAGGATCAGTCCCGGTACTTCGTCGACACGGCTGATCACCGGTACACCATCGTAACAAAGGTCTAACCATCCGCCCCAGCTGCGGACAATCTTTGCATCCTTCAAAAGCGGAATATATCCCATGATCGCACGACATCCGGCTGAAAGAGTCAATGCATTGGTTTTTAGATCCGTTGGAGCCATATCGGTAGCTTCTTCCAGTCCTGATTCCGAACCAAAGACGAAAGAGCCATGCTGTGCCTGATGACCATAAAAGTCTGCATCAGCTGTACCTAGCATGATATCAAACATATGAGGCTGCATTTCGGTTACAAGCGCTTCTTCAAAATAGCGTGTCATTGGAATATCAATTCCGACAGTACGGGCAATATAACGACTCTCATAACCTGCAGCCAGAATAACGGTATCGGCTTCAAACACTTCTCCGATCTCTAAGATCACTTTACGGAGCTTTCCTTTTACTTTCCTTAATTCTTTTACTTTTGCTTCGGTAAAATAACGGACACCTAATTCTACCGATCTTTTATAATAGGCAAGTGTTGTCATCAAAGGATTGGCATGACCATCTGTCGGACACCAGCTTGCACCGATGATTTCATCCGAAAGATATGGACAGATCTCTTTTACTTCTTTTCCGTCTACCATACGGACATCCAGTCCGACAGACTGTGCATTTGTGGCAAGCGTATTTAACTTTTTCAAATGTGCTTCTGTCTTACCCAGACGAAGATTTCCTTTCTGATAATATTCCACATCTACACCAAGTTCCTCTGACAGATGTGGCCACATATTCTGAATCGCATACATGGCATAAGGAAGTTCTCTGATATCACGTCCTGACTGACGGACACCACCACCGTTTCTTGATGAACCACCATGGCCAATGCTTTTATCTGCTTCTAATACAATAACGTCTTTTACACCTTTTTTTGCGAGATAATATGCTGCTGCGCAGCCGACTACACCGCCTCCGATAATAATAACTTCTGCTGTTTTATTCATTCTCTGCACCTCCATCTCTTGCTAACACCTGCATTTCTATTGGACGCATCGGTGCTCTTGATAATGCCGGTTCTACCTGATCCGGTGCTACATGTAATTCTCTTGCTACAATTCCTTTGACTAATTTGCCACAAGTCTGTCCCTGACAAAGTCCCATTCCGGAACGGAGAAATCTTCTGATCTCTTCCATCGTAAACATTCCTGCATGTACTGCTTTTCTGATCTCCCCTTTTGTGACTTCTTCACAGCGGCAGATCAGCATATCATCATCGTCCTGTGGGACATAAGGTCCTATTTCTTCTAATTTTCCCTGAATATCAATCATTCGCTTTTCCTCCTTACTCTCTTTCGATCTGTTTTCTGATCCTCGGCTAACAACTATATTTTTTAACGATCAGAAAATAACTTTTCTAGGCATCTTTTTTCTCTTTAAAAAATCTTGCTTTCATTACCATGTCAGAAGGAACTTTTACTGTTAAAAGATTGGTATGATCAAATGCTTTTGCACTACGCACTTTTACGACTTTGGCTTCGCATACTTCTTTACCATCTCTTCCGAGTGCAATACCAATATCTCCTTCTTTCGGAAGCGGGCTGAATTCATAAGGCATCGTAACCGTACCAAAGCCTTCTCCGATGTCTTCTTCTACTAAAAAGATTGCCTGACCGGAGCAGGATGCTACACACATACCACAGCCGATACATTCTACTGCTGTGTCAACAACAGGAAGTGAAGTGATATTCTCTCCAATCTTGATACAGCCTTTTGGACAGGCATCCTGACAAGGGTTACAAGGAATATTCTGTGTACATTCCATAACCGGATGAACACCGACTTTATGTGTCACACCGGGATATCTTTCAATCTCACTGTCTGCTACAAATCCTTTCTCTAAAAGGTTCATGGATACATCGATACCTTCTTCTGTCTTTGTGACAAGCTTTCCACGATTTTCCGGAGCAAACATTCCTTTTCTTAAATTCATCAAAGCGGCATCTAACTCATTGATCCTTGCTTCTTTTTCTTCATCTGAGATATATCCTAAGAAATTTGCAATCGTTGCACCGGACATTCGTCCTTCGATCATGGCAGAACTTGCTTCTTCAATGCCGGATACATCACCGGCTGCAAAGATACCTTCTACTGATGTAGAACCATCTTCCTCACAAACCGGAACATAACCGCCTTTTGTATCTGCCATCTCACAGCCTGCCTGCTTTAACAACTGTGACATCGGTGATAAGCCTACTGCCAGACAGATCGTATCGACATCAAAATGCTTTTCTGTGCCCGGCTTGATCTTCCAGTCCGGTCCAACTTCACCGATCGTAACACCGGTTACACAGTCGGTACCTTCTGCTTCGATGATCGTATGTGACAGATAGAAAGGAACACCACATCGGGCAACCTTTGCCGCATGCACACCATATCCTCCGACTCTTGGTGCCGCATCCACTAACGCAACGACTTCACAGCCTGCCTGCATCAACTGAAAGCTGACGACAAGTCCTACATTTCCTGAGCCAAGCATCAATACTCTTTTTCCGGGCTGGATATGATGCAAATTCATCATGGTCTGAGCAGCACCTGCTCCAATGACACCCGGAAGTGTCCAGCCTTTGAAAGTAACCATATTCTCAGAAGCACCGGTTGCGACTAAAACGCTGTCACCACGATAATGCTTTACTTCCTCCCCAATCTTTACGGTTACTTCTTTTTCCTGATAAAGTCCGATCACGGTTGCATTTAATACGACTTCTACTCCATACTTCTCGGCCTCTGCCAACAATTCTTCACCGATCTTAAAACCACGGATCTTTGCTTTATGCTCTTTTGATCCGAAAAACTTATGAATCTGCTTAAAAAGCTGTCCGCCAGGTTTTGCATTTTCATCAAAAACAATCGGTTTGATACCATGTTTTGCTGCTTCTATTGCTGCGCTCAGTCCTGCAGGACCTGCTCCGATTACGATCAAATCATATCTTGTTACCATTTACATCTCCTCCTTTTTATTGGATACACCATACTGTGTCTCTACTGTCATCCCTTCTGCCAAAGGAGTGATACAGGTTCTGACATTTGGTTTGCCATCGACTACCATGACGCAGTCTGTACATCTGCCGATCGCACAAAATACACCGCGGGGCTCATGTTTCTTTGCCGTATAACGATGTGCCATAACTCCGGCTACACGAAGTGCTGATGCGATTGGTTCTCCTTCATAACCTTCTAACGTTTTACCGTCGTATGTAAACTTTACTAACTTTCTTTCCGGTGTTTCTCCTAATATAGGATGATTTGTTATTCTACTCATAGTCATCTCTCCATTCTCTCTGTATTAAAATGCTTTCGGTGCATCCCAAAGGCGCAACTTCTGTCCAATTCCCTGTTTCAATGCATTCTGATAACATTCATAACTCCATGCAACGTCCTCGATCGGCATACCTTCAATCGATACTAAGATCACTTCATCATCCGAAGTACGTCCCTTGGCTTTGCCTCTGACAATGTCACCAAGCTGTGTAATACTCTCCCTTGTGATCAATCCGTCTCTTACCATATGTACAAAATCTTCACCCATGCAGCCGGTATGTTTTCTGACACCGTTTTCGTCATATCCTACCTGATCTTCCTCTGCATAGTTGACATACATGCCATAATTATCTACTACTTTCTTAATATCTTTAATTGATTCATAATTCATATTAAAGGTACTTGTTGATACAACCAAAGCACCCGGCTTGAACCATTCTGCTTTGTATTCCGGCCATTCGCCCTCACGACAGGATACCGCCTCACTGACAATATCAGCCGGACGGATTGCTTCTTCTAATGTTTCACATAATGTGATCTGCTTGATCTGTGGATACTTTTCTTCAATGAAACGCTTCATTTCTAACGTACTTCTTGAAGTCGTTGAGGTTCCTTTGATCATGACCGTATCAATCTGATCCATCTTTGATAGGATCGCCATCAGACAGGCTTTGTTGATAACACCCGGTCCGATGATCGCAAGCACTTTAGAATCTTTCTTTGCCAAAAGCTTTGCTGCAAGGCCCGGCATGGAACCGGTTCGCATCGAACTTAGTAAGTTTGCTGACATATAGGCAAGCGGTGTTCCTGTTTCTACATCATTTAACATTGCCATCAGAATCGATCTCGGAAGTCCTTTTTCACGGTTTCTTCCGTTTGAGCCATACCATTTCATTCCTGCTACATGAAAGCGTCCGCCCAGGTAAGCCGGCATCGCAATGAAACGACGGTCTCTTGAATCATTTAACGGAAAGTTTGGAATATCTGATTTTTTTGGAAACTCTAACATCAGACCGTGTTCATCTTTATTTGGTCCGCCCATAATAAAGTCACCATCGGATAACAGTCCCATCATCTCTTCCATTGTGTCTACACATTTTCCGGCATCCAATACACCGGCTTCAATCATGTCATCTTCATTTAAATATAAAATGTCAATTGTTGTGTCTTCCATATTAATTCCTCCTATCATTAAAATGCACTCTCTAAATCTTCCAAACAAAATATTCCGAAATGGATCTGTTTTGAAAAGATGCCAAGATACATTGAATACAAAAAAGGCACGAACCTCTATTGAAAAGCCTGATAGCTTTTTGATAGAAAATTCGTACCTCTTTGTACTTAATATGTGTTTGTTTTCGTTACACATAGACTACATTCTAGTATAATACCAGAGTCAATAACTTTTTTTACTTTTTTGAAAAAATATTTTATGATATAATAAGCCCATGAGAAAAGCAAGCGACGGCAAAGCCGGCATTTGCTTTTCCGGGCGAATTAACGAGCAAATTATTCTGCGCAGCAGAATGGAAAGCTCCGCAGGAGCGTATTTGTGAGTTTGATGTATATCAACTCTAAAAAGGGAGCGCCTGCAAAGCAGGCATTTCCTTTTCAGGCATGTTTCAACGAGCAAAATTTCTGCGCAGCAGAAAAATAAGCTCCGCAGGAGCGTATTTGTGAGTTTGATGTATAAACAGACAGATAACTCTTGTACTATACGATACTTTTTATAGACTTTATGTACTATCGGCGTCTTCTAAGCAAAAAATATCGAAAGGGATTCGTTTTGAGAAACTACCAAAAGTACATACTTTACAAAACGGAGAAATATATGAAAGAAAAAACAACATTCCGAATCGGAGAACTTGCAAAACTTTTTGATATCGGTGTCGATTCGATCCGGTATTATGAAGAGGTCGGTATCTTACGTCCGAAGCGTGATCCGATCAACAATTACCGTTTATATACGATCGAGGATGTCAGAAAACTGACAATGATCCGCGAGCTGTTAGGTCTGAATCTGACAACCGAGCAGATCCGCGACTTTGATGCCAATCGAAATATTCACAATACGATTTCTTTATTAGAGCAGGAACTTCATATGGTCAATGAATCTTTACTGAAATTATACGAGACTAAAAACAGTATTCAGGCACGATTAGAAAACTTTACGAGAGCCATGTCAGCCAAACACTTTGATACGATACAGCTCTTAGAACTTGATAAAAGAGCCTGTGTGATGATCAATGACGGAAATCTTCCGGACGACTATGTGGATTTTTACCTGACAAAATATATGCGTTCCAGGCAAAAAAAGATCGATACGATCGGAGCCTGTGACTGCTATACGCTTGATCTTGCCGGCAGTAACCCAGACTCCAAATATTACCGCACGAAAAACCTGTTTTTCTATTCTGACCTGATCACATATGACAGCAATTTCTATCTGCCTGCCGGAAAATTTCTGTCTGTCCTATATAAAGGTCCATTAACACAGACAAAAAAATTTGTTCCGATGCTTGCTGATTATGCAAAGAAACATCATTTGAAAACGATTGATGATCCAATCGAATTTTGCCATATTGATGATTATGAAACCGCTTTAGAAGAAGAATATATTACAGAGATACAATGGCAGGTAGAATAAAAAAGTTTCCGGTAAAGAAAAAGATGCAACGCCAACACGTTGCATCTTTTTCTTTACCAATATTTTTTCTTTTTAAAGATCCACAGACTTAAAATAACGATCAAAATACTGACTACGATCACAATCGGATATGCCATCGGGCATTTTAATTCCGGCATATAAGAAAAGTTCATTCCGTACCATCCTGCGATCAGAGTCAACGGAAGAAAGATCGTTGTTACGATCGTAAGCATTTTCATCACATCATTTTGACGGATGCCAATCTCTGACTGGTACACATCCTGTACCTGCATGGCATATTCACGCAAAAGCTGTGTTTCTCCGGCAAGGCGAGTTACACGATCTGAATACATATGAAAAAACATCAATTCTTCTTTTCCGAAAAATTCTTCCTGATTCTCCAAGATTTCATTACCAATATCCGTTAGCTGGCTGTAATAATGGTAAAAACGTGCGATCATCTTCTTGATATGCAGCATCCGGTGATTGAACTTTTCATCACTGCCACGAAGCACATCTTCTTCAATATTGGCAATCTCTAGTTCCAACCCTTCTAAGAAAAGCAGATCATCTGCAATAAAAGATTGTAAAAAGTCATAAAGGAAACGTTCTAAACTATAGTCTTTGCGGATCGCACTGTTTACTACTTTTTCAACATGCTTTTCGATATTGCCTTTTTCATCTAAGAGAACGACTCTTTTGTCTGTAATATAAATAGCAAATTCAATCGTCTGCTCTTTCGGACTCTTTGCCGGAACACGGATCGTTCCGTATAAGAAATCCCTGTGGCTTTCCATCTTACAATAATGCACACTGTCAATCGAATGCCAGATACCAAAACGATCTTTCCATTTGCTTTCATTCTGCCATTGGTCGATCGTTAAGATACAGACACCATCGTCTGTTTCCGATGCAAAAAAAGTATTCTCATCTGTTTTTTGCATGCCATCTTCCCGAATAAAATAATACATAACTGCTCCTTTTTACCGGATCTGTCTGAATCAATACAAACAACGGCAATCACTAAGTCAAAAAAGCTTCTCTTCTGCCCGTTGCTGTCTTTGATCCATTCAGATCATAAAAAATAAATCGTATTCCTACAGATAGCATACCACAAAATCAAACATATTAACATTCTTTCTGATTGAGCAGTCACTCTTACTCTTGCATTGGAATTTTTTTCAAGTTAGCAGCAACCACTTTTATTCGTATTATTTCTGATAGAACAGCCGCTTCTATTTTCCTGTTTCCTTTTCAAAAAAACAATTTGAAACTGATCTGTCAGAATAAAATTCGTGAAAAACAACTTTCTGCTAATGTAGCCATATAAGATTTCATCCTAGCGATAGAGTTCTTCAAATAATGCGACAAAATCTTCCTCTTTCATAAGAACCGGATTATCAAAAGTTTCATCTGCATTGGCTGCGGTATGGGCAAGACGTTTAAAGTCTTTTGGATCGACCATTTCTAATTCTGAAAAATGAGGAATTTCTAACTGATCGCTTAATTTTTCAATATAATCTACTCCTGCATTGGCTGCTTCTAGTGTGGTCATGCCTGTAATATCGACACCTAATGCTTTTGCAACCTTGGCGTATTTTTCAGGTGCACCTTTGATACTCAGCCGGGATACCGGAGCTAACATCATCGCATTGGCAACTCCATGCGGAATATCATAAAATCCCCCTAATGCTTCCGAAATAGAATGTACACTTGCAACATCCGAATTTCCAAAAGCCATCCCTGCCATCGTACTGGCTGCAAGCATTGCATCCAATGCTTCCGGTGTATGTTCTTTGACTGCTTTGAGAATATTTTCCTGAATCATCTGAATTGCCAAAAGTGCGAGCCCGTCTGTGATCGGATTGGCAGCTTTACAGACATATGCTTCGATCGCATGTGTCAATGCATCCATTCCGGTCGATGCTAAGATTTTTCCCGGAAGCTTATCTAAAAGCTCACTGTCTAAGATCGTAAGCGATGCACTGACCATTGGTCCCCAGATACAGTCTTTTTCTAATGTTTTCGTATTATTGACGATCGATTCATGTGTCACTTCACTGCCTGTTCCACAAGTTGTCGGAATACAGATCAATGGTGCGATCGGCTTTTCTAAATTGCCTTCATACCAGTCTTCACACTTTCCACCATTTGTCATGATCGCACCGATCGCTTTCGCTGTATCCATGGCAGAACCGCCACCGATCGCGATCAGATAGTCGATCTTATTTTCTTTTGCAAAAGCAGCACCTCTTTCAATATCGACATCTCTTGGATTGGGTACAATATCAGACCATACCAGATAATCTGCTTTTTGGCTTTCTAAGCTGTCTATAACACGCTGTACTAACCCGGTAGCAAGCAATCCCTTATCTGTGACAACGAGTCCTTTTTTTCCAAGTTTCTGTGCTTCTTTTCCAACTTCACTGACTTTTCCTCTTCCAAAAATAACCTGTGCAGGCATATAAAATGCAAATTCATTCATATCGTATCATCCTTCCTTCTGTCTGTCCCTTTGTAGCTGTTTTTAGTATAAAGTCTGGTATGATACGAGAGTCAATATCCCTTTACTTCTTTTTTATCTTTTACTATAATGATGCAAAAGGCAAACACAGCCATGCAACAGATGTATTTACAAATACACAGAATGGAAAGTGTTTGCAAATTTCGAAATATGCCTGTTAATGCAATACGTTATGACTTAAACACCAAGCTATAACTTAAACACTACGCTATAACCTAAACACTAAGCTATGACCTAAACACTAAGCTATGACTTAAATGAGAAGGGATTATTTTCTATGCTGACTTATTCTTTTGATCATATTGGCTCTGACTGCCTGTATATTTACTTATATAAATGTATTAAAAATGATATCTTAAACGGAACACTTTCTGCAGGTACAAAACTTCCCTCTAAAAGAAGTTTTGCGAAAAACCTTGCTGTCAGTACGATCACCATTGAAAACACCTATGAACAGCTTCAATCGGAAGGATATATTTATTCCATTCCCAAAAAAGGCTTTTATGTTACCGATTTAGAAACCCTGCAGCTTCCACCTGAGATTACAGCTCCGGTACCGTCAAAAGAAAGTATTCTCTATACAAAGCCACAAACAGATTCTTATACCGTGGATCTGGTAAGCAATAAGACGAGTACCGATAATTTTCCTTTCTCTATCTGGGCAAAACTGATCCGTGAAACGATTTCAACCAAAAGTGAAGAATTAATGACAACTCCTCCCTGCGGCGGAATCTGGGAACTTCGTGAAGCAATCTGTCACCACTTAAAAGATTTTCGTAATATGGCCGTAACACCTGCCCAGATCATTATCGGTGCCGGAACAGAATATCTTTACGGACTTTTGATCCAGCTTCTTGGTTTTGATAAAAAATATGCCACGGAAAATCCGGGCTATCAAAAACTGACTAAAGTATATGACAGTTATCATGTTTCCCATCATGCGATCCCAATGGATCAGGAAGGCATACAGATTGAAAGTCTTGTTGCATCCGGTGCCGATATTGCACATATTTCACCTTCACATCATTATCCGACAGGAATCGTTACAAGTATCAAAAGAAGATACGATCTGCTGCATTGGGCATCACAGGATGCAAACCGTTATATTATTGAGGATGACTATGATTCTGAATTCCGTCTGTCCGGTAAACCAATCCCGGCATTACAAAGTATTGACCAGAACGAAAAAGTCATTTATATCAATACATTTACAAAGAGCCTTTCTTCTACGGTACGATTAAGTTATATGATCCTGCCTCAACATTTGTTAAAAAAATTTTATGAACGCTTACGATTCTATTCCTGTACCGTATCGAATTTTGAACAATATACACTCGCACGTTTTCTGTCAAAAGGTTATTTCGAAAAGCATATCAACCGGATGCGTACACATTATAAAGGAATCCGTAATACCTTTTTACAGGCATTGAAAAAAAGTCCTTTCGCTTCCCGGATCAAAATCTCCGAAGAAGATGCAGGACTTCATTTCCTTATGTATGTAGATACCGTTCTGACAGACGAAGCCTTGTTAGAAAAAGCCGGTAAACAGGGGCTTCATCTGGCTTGTCTGTCTCAATATTATGCAAGTGGTTCTTCACAGATTCCGGCACATACTCTTGTATTAAATTATTCGGCTCTAACACAGGACAGCGTATCACAAGCGATCAAATTGCTAAGCCGTATCCTATGCTAAAAACAGCCTATAACAATTCATAGGGATTGGCGTCTGTATATTGACAAGTGCCGATTCCTAATGCCTGTTTGGCAAGACCATCTGCAATATCATTATATGTATCATTGGAATGTCCTTTGACCTTTACAAAGGAAATCGCAACATTCTGACTCATTTGCCGATACAAAGCCTGATATGCTTTCGTTCCGGTTTTGTTTGCTTTCCATGCACCATTGCACCACTTTGCAATCCCCTCATAATCATGATAGATCACAAGTTTTTTGATCCCTCCTCTGACAGCAAATACCATAGCCGCTTCCGAGCCTTTGATCTCGCCGGCTACATTATGCATCGTTGCAAGTTCATCATCTTCAAACTTCTGGCAAAACAGATATTCTTTTCCCTGATACATCAATATCATTCCATAAGAAAATGCATTCGTTATTTTATCATAACTTCCATCCACATAAGCGATCGCAGTATCACCATCTGCCTTTACAGCCTCTGCTACTGCTGCTTTCTGCCCATTTTCATCTATGCCTCCTGCCTGTTCTCCTAAGCAAAAAGCTTCCGCTTCTTCCTTCGTCGTAAAGCTTTTATATTCTGCACCCGAAAAGCCCTTGATCTGCTCCTGACATAATGCCCATGTAGCAAAAACACCGGTTTTTCTGCCTTTCCTTACTGCATAAAATTTCTTTGCCATCTTCCTCCTCCATTTCTCATAGCAATCCTTTACCTGTCCTCTCCACCTCTGTCCCCTTCTCGCTATCTTATGGTATTTGTGCATCATAGCAATTAGTAAATTTTCGCATTTCTATTTTATTTTTGTCTTTGGTAGACACGCCGACCGATTAGGATATCTGATTTTTCAAGCTTTTTTGCATTTGGGCGCGGGTTGTAACTATAGGGGCGACTCAGCCTGAGTAGCATTGTTGTTTGGGACACGCTCCCGCTTCGCAAAGCCACGTAGCGCACACATAGCACTGCAAAAAAGCAAACATTTTTGCAGCGCAAGTGGCGACGGCCTTTGAGATTCCCAAACAGCAATGTACATCAGACTGGCCTTGCCCCTATATCAGACAAGAGCGCCCATCATATGGCAAAAAAGCGAAAAATCTTAGATATCCTTAACGGTCGATACAGTGCACCAATAGACAAAATAAAATAGGAAATGCGAATCAAAACATTGTTATGATGCACATAAAAGTGTATGTGCGAGAAGGATTCTGTACTGTGGTGGTACAGGCAGGTAAAGGATTGTGTTTGTGTTATTCGTGTGCAAGTTCGGATAAGAGTTCCTGTCTGCGTGTGCCAATCAGGAGTTCTTTGTTGTATTCGTAGTAACGTTTACAGGTATGTTGTGCTAAAAAGGCGGCACTGATGGAAGTCATGGTAAGATCCGTTACAAAGACAATCATTTCTTCGCCTTTTTCAAATGCTGCATCTGCAAAGTCAAATACAGCTTCCAAAGCATCCAGCGCTTCGTAATCTGCTGTCTCTTTTTGTTTACATTGTATAGCAAAAGCTTCTTTTGCCTGTTCAAATGCAAGCTTTGCATCTTTTGTTTCATCCGGTACGCTTTTCTTTAACTGCTCTAATAGCTTTTCTTCTCTTTTACGCTCCCTGCGTTCATAAAGATCTGCTTTCTTTTTTGTCCGGTATTGTACCATTCTTTGATCCAAAAGTCCGATATAGCATGTCTTTTTGTCTTGCGCATCTTCCACCTTACTGCGATAGTCTTTTAAGAAAGCATACCAGGAATCTGTCAGCTTTTTTTGCTCCTGTGCTTTGCGCATCTTTTCTAAGACGGCATCAAAAAGCAGATGCACTACACTGATCCTTTCATCAAAGGCTGCACGATAAATTCTCTCATAAACGGAAGCCGGAACCTTTCTTTGCAAAATCTTTTCAATTCCATAGTCATCCTGATACTTCCGGTATAGCTCAATATAGGCTGCTACATCCTGTGCAATATCAGAATGACGTAGATATTCATATACTACATCCGTAGTAACCGGATTTTGCATCTCTTCATAGACATACAAAAGCTCACTGAAATCTTCCCACCCACGGGCTGTCACAAAATGTAATCCGTCTACATCGGTTTCTACTTTATAAAAGTTCTGCGGACGGATCGCAAGATATGATAACAATGCAGGATGAATCTTTTTATCAACCGCATATTTTTTCCATACATTGTAATCTGCGGTGATATCCATACGACGGACACGATCCCATGTTACCATATCAAATTCACGGACCGACTTGTTATATTCCGGTGGATTGCCTGCTGCTACAATAATCCAGCCATCCGGTATCTTACGGTTACCGAATGATTTACATTGCAAAAACTGTAACATCGTAGGGGCTAATGTTTCAGATACACAATTGATCTCATCAATAAATAAAATGCCTTCTTTCTGCCCGGTTTCTTTCATTTTATGGTAGATACTTGCTATGATCTCGCTCATCGTATATTCCGTGATCGAGTATTTTGTTCCTTCAAACTCTTCTTCTTTAATAAACGGAAGACCGACAGCACTCTGTCTGGTATGATGCGTGATCGTATACGCTACTAAACCGATATTGCATTCTCTTGCAATCTGCTCCATGATCTGCGTCTTACCGATTCCCGGAGGTCCCATCAAAAAGACCGGTCTTTGCCGGATCGGTGCAATGCAATATTCTCCATCTTCTTTTTTCAAATATGCCTCTACAGTATGACGAAGTTCTTCTTTTGCTTCTTCGATATTCATTCTTTACACTCCTGTTTCTTTTCTGCTTTGTCAGTCAAAATCTACTTAAGGATCACAATAACCTTTTCCCATCATGTTCTAATTGCATTCTGATAGCCCATACAGGTACTTTTTCTTCTTCATATTCATCAAGAAAAAGGAACGCTGTCGGATAGTCCGGTTTCTTTTTCGGATAGATTCCTTTTCCATCCGTAAAATATAAAAGCCCGCAAAGACAGTCAAACTGCCCTTCCTCTGCCAGACGGTTGACATATGAAAATGCCGGTCGGAAGTCTGTATTTCCACCACCTTTGATCGTAAAATCCGAAAATAACCGCTCTAATTGTTCTGGTTTTGTGATCACAATATCTTCCTGTATTTTCTCATCACACTGGATCACATGAAGCTTTGCTTTCCGAAAAAAACTTTCTTCCTGACAAAGGATCGAAAAGGTTTCTTTCAAAAAACTCTCTACAAGTTCTCCTTTTGTCGAATAGCTTGTGTCAATGATGATCACAAAATCACGGATCTTATGCACTTCTCTGCTTTCTAGTGGTTCTAGCAATGGCATATTTTGATATAGCTGTAGACCATATGTATAAAATCCGATATCAAATTCCTCTTCGTCACAATGCAATTCTTCCTGTAACACGGCAAACTTTCGCAAAAAATCCCTGTAACTGCGCTGTCTTTTTTGCACTTTTAACGGAATCGCCGCTAGATCACTTCCGTCTTCGCTCTGATCACCATGTCTTTTTTGCTCTAACTGCGTCTGTCTGGAAATCTTATTCCATTTATTTTGCATCTGCTGTATCTGTACATTCTGATCCTGCTGCTTTGGCCAAAAGGCATGATCATCTGCAAAAAATTCCCGTTGCAATTTTATCAGCTCTTCTTGTGATACATCCAATAACAAGTTATAGATCTGTGCGGCTGTGATCGCACATTCTTTATCTTCTAACCATTCATATGTCTTTTGCCTGATCCAGCCAAGAATACGTTTTACCGATTTTTGCTCCATATGATCGATTGTATATTCGATCGCAATATCACAGGCAATTCCCCAAAGGAAAGGATCTCTTTTGCCTCCTATCCAAAGATGAGAAAAGAGACAATGCAATACAGCATGCAGATAGACACGGTTCAGATAGGTAGGATTTTTTTGAAACAAACGAAGCATCTGCTTTGTTGACAGATACATCCACTCACCGTCTGTTGCAAAGGTCTGTACTCTTTTGTCTGTTTTGGGAAACAGAACCCCTAATGCAATATCGAGATATCGAAATTCGATATATAATTCATCATGTACAAAACGATAAATCTTATAGGTCATCTCTTCTTCCCATTCTTCCTGCGTCTGTACCTTTCTCTTCCTTTCCATGTTCTACCTCACAATATGATCTTTCCTCCAAAGACATCCGATATTTATAAGAAAATTACCAAAGATCATCAAAAGTATATTCGTCTTTTTGATCCGCTCCGTCTGTCTGGTCTTCCTTTTGCGTGATTTCATTTTTTAATCGCAATAGCGCTCCTGCACCTTCTGTCCAGTGATCCTGTATCGCATCCTGCATACATTGCATCAGATCAGATTCGGTCAGATATTCGTTTTTTGCCAGATATTCTAACAGTTCTAAGTTTCTTTCTTTAGTATACTTTCTACCAATATAAACTGCTTCTTTTATCAGATATACTTCATAATCTTTCTTTGCCTTTGCTGACAATCCGACCGGATAATACAGACGCATTAAAGCAATATCGGATAGCATTTCTTTTTTTTCACGCTGGCTTGCTAAAGTAAAAACTTCATCATATTTTGCAATATCTACCTTCCCTGATGTAAAACACTGTCTCTGGCGGAAGCCATCTCCGTCAATGCACAATTCAAAAATATGTGCCGGCCCGATCTCATCGTAATATTCGCTGTATTCGGCATACCATAACACAGCTTCCGTATGATCGTGTGGTTGAAAAACGACTTTCATATCCTGCTGTCTTTGTGTAAGCAAAGGTTTCAGGCCGTTTTGTTCGAAAATACTGCCTCTGACTACAACACAGGAAAAACGGTCACAGTTCATAAACGCATCGCTTCCCATATCACAAAGCTTCTTTCCTACCACTAATTTAGAAAGTTTGTTACAACGATAAAATGCAAGTTTTCCGATCGTTTGCATCCCATCGGGCAAAGAAACCTCATGCACATATTCTCCTGTGATTTCGCGTATCCGTCCCTGTTGCAATGCATCTGTTAATTCCTGCCTGCTTTTTATCTGATCATTTGAAGCGATCAGACAATCGTCCGGTATCGTTCGTGCAGCAAAGCAATAGGCAGCAAGTTCTGTCACCCGGTTTCCTGCAATCTTCTCCGGTATGGTAACAACCGGTGACTGCCCATAAACACGATACAATACAACCTCCTGCTCTTTTGTCTGACGAAAGGCATACCAAGTTTCCTGCATATTACTCCTCACTTTTTATCCGTTTATCTTCTTTTCATAACAGGAAACTTTTACATTCCTGCATACTTTAATAGTTCATCTAAGAAACTAAGACCTACACGATAAAAGATAAATAAGATCGTGATTGCAAGCAACAGCACTAACAAACGATAAAGGACATATGCCATTGCAAATGATTTTTTCTGTGGTGGTGTATTTTTGCGAAATGCGATCACAAGCATATAAAAAAATCCAAACACCGGTATGTGTGTCAGACAAAGTAATTGAAACCATTGTCCAACCCTTCCATACCAGCTTACTTTCTCTTCTTTTGTCAGATCTCTTAATGCAACTTCTTCTCCCTGACGTTCCTCTGCATCAAAAAGCACCTGAAAATACGCTTTAGAAGCCCCACCGACTGTTCTTCTTGATGTGGCTGCTTTTTTCTTAGGAGAAGTTGTCTTATTTTTATTGTCCTGATTTGTTTCCATATCACCCCTCCTTACTTTCTGCCACTTGCTACCGGCATCTCTGGTGTTGTCTGTGGTTCCTGCGTCTGCTGTGGCAGCGGTGTTGTAACTGCATTCGGATCATTTGTATTTGCGGATGGTTCCGGCAATGAACGGATCTGTGCTGCATACTTATCAAACTTACTCTTTAACGCTGCATATTCACTATATTTCTTACAAGCATCCAAAGCTTCTTTTGCAGACTTGATCAGTTCTTCGGCATTTGCCGGTTTCTTTTTATAAGTATTCAACTTATTGATCCTGGTCTTTGCTAACTTCACTCTGCTTTCTCTTAAAATCTTCTTTCTGGCTGCTTTTGATGCTTCTTCCTTTTTCTTCGCGATCAAAGCATTTTCTTCTTTTTGCGCTTCTTCATAAGCACTTGCTGCTTTCTTCCAGTCTACCGAATCATCTTTTAGAGAATCATATTTATTTTTTGCACGCGTTGCATACAGCTTTCTGGTATCATCATCTTCAACAGACGAGATCATATCACGCAATTCATTATACGTTGTGACAAATTCATAATAATCTGCCAGCTCTGTGATCGTCATTTTCTCAAAGGCTTTCAGTTTCTTCTCAATTGTTTTTTCATAACTCTTCTCTTTTAATTCACTTGCATAAGCTGATTTTTCCGCAAGAATCTTTGTTGAGAAATAGTCTGTTCCCGATGTTCTGCTGTTTGTACCACTGCTTTCGGTGCCGGAAACAATATTACCTGACGAGTCATACTTTGCTAACTTGATCGTATCAGGAACCGAAAAATCAATCGGTTCTAACTTTTTATGGATCGTGTCCATATATTTTTTCCAAATCTTTCCTGTAACAGAAGCACCGTAAGCACCCGGCATGGCTCTTGGTGTATCATAACCTGCCCAGACAACAGTTGTATAATATTTTGTATATCCGCAGAACCATACATCCTTGCTGGAATTTGTAGTACCTGTCTTGCCTGCAGCGATCTGACCGTTTTCCATCTTAACAGAATGAGCTGTACCGTATGATTCATTAAAGACACCTTTTAATACATCTGTCATCAGCCATGCTGCATCTTCGGAATATACCTGTGATGTGTTATCGGAATCTTTATATACAACACCATCTGATACATGTTCAATCTTTTTAATGCAGGTTCTTTCACTATAATTTCCGCCATTTGCCAGCGTTGCATATCCTTTTGCCATATCGACAACACGCACACCTTCGGTAAAGCCACCCAAAGAAAGTGCTAAGTTGTCATTATCGACATAACTCAGATTATGAAAATGCATTTTATCAAGGAAAGATAAACCGTATTTCGGTGTGATCTTTTCTAAAACCTGCCATGCGATCGTATTAATTGATCTTGCAACTGCTTCTCGTAAATGTAAACTGCCACGATAACCGCCACCCGAATTCTTTGGTCCATTTGTGATCGGATGATCATTGACAACCGTAGATGGCGAATATACACCTGATTCAAAGCCCGGTGCATAATCAATCAGCGGTTTGATCGCACTGCCTGACTGTCTGGCAGCAAGATAGGCACGGTTATAGGCATCTTTTGTACCACGACCGCCCACGACAGCAACCACATAATTCGTTGTATTATCCACACAGACTGCTGCACCCTGCAACTCATATTTGTGCGTTTCTTTGTTACGGGACTTGTTATAAGCCAATCCGTTATCAACTGCTTTTTGAAGCTGTTTTTGTTTCTTCATATTGATCGAAGTGTACAGCTTATAACCGCCTGCACGGATGTCATTACACTTCTTGCTATACTCTTCTGAATATTTCTTCTGGTATGCCTGATAGGATTTCTTGTCAGAAAATGTATATTGAAAATCAAACTCTTCTTTTTCCATCAATGCGATTGCCGCACAATGGATCGCATAACTGGTAATATAGGTCTCATTCGTTCCATCTTCTGCCTGCTGCAATACTTTTAACTTACTTTTTACTGCTGTTTCGTATTCTTTTTCTGTAATGACTTTTTCATTTGCCATGGTACGAAGCACTTTATTTCGTTTCGCCAGACATGCATCCGGATTTGCCACCGGATCATATCGTGTCGGACTATTCGACACTCCGATCAATGTAGCTGCTTCCTGTGGTTCAAGGTCGGCACTGCTCTTCCCAAAATAGTATTTACTTGCCGCTTCCACACCATAACAGCGGTTACCGTAAAAGTTGCTGTTACAGTAAAATTCCATGATCTTATCTTTCGAAAACTTTGCTTCTACAGAAGGAGCAAGTAGAATCTCCGCGATCTTTCGGGTAAAACTTTTATTTTGTGTCAATAAGTTATTCTTGATCACCTGCTGGGTGATCGTACTTCCACCCTGCGTAATTTCCATGTTATTTTTTAAAAGGGATACACCGGCACGAAGTGTTGCCAGAACATCTACACCGCCATGCGTTCTAAAACGCTTATCTTCTACAGCGATATAGCCATTATAGATATAAGGAGAGATTTTTTGAATCGAAACATATGTATAACGCCCTGTATTCACGGAACCGACTTTTTTGCCGGTCGCGTCATACACAACCGTATCCTCACTCATGATAAAATCTTCTTCACTCATATTGACTAATTTGTCAAAAACTTCTTCTCTTGCTTCAGTGAACATCGGAAGAACTTTAATATACACACAGATTCCTGCGATCAGACTTAACACCAGAACAGATGCAAGGATGCCAAGAATACTGCCAAAAACACTCGAAACCACACCGAGATAACTTCCGATCGTTTTACCAATGATCTGAACAATATCTTTTATGTTGAATTTACCGTTTCTGTTGCTCATACACAACCTCCATTTTATTTTCTATCGCAATGCGTGTCCAATATTTTCTCACATTATAATCTTTTTTTATTTCAAGACACACTTTAGTATTATACTTCTTTGATGTATTTTTTTCAAGTTTTACAGCCACTCCTTCTTCATGCTTTTATATGCCGTTTTTGACAATTTTCGCTGTGATATATCAGGTCATTATAAAACAGTTCATAGACTGTTGTCACCAAAGAAAGCAGAACTGTTGTCAAAAAGAAAGCAGAAATGATTGACACCTTTATTGGCTTTCTATAAAATAATAAGAAGTGTCTTTTGTCACCGGAATGGATCATTTGGCAAAAGCACTTTAAAATCAAAAAAGACTTTCTGGGGATTCTTTGTACTCCTTAGAATCGTTTCATACAACGGGAGGCTCACATATGAATATAGAAAATACACGCTCTCATTTTGGATTTATTGGTTTTGGTCTGATCGGTGGATCGATCGCACATGCTCTTCGCGAATTGTATCCTTCAAGCCACATCATGGCATACAACTATTATATTGAAAAACCCCATCCGATGTTAGAACTTGCCAAAAAAGATGGGGTTTTATCATCAATCTGTACCGATCTGTCTGCTTTTTCAGAATGTGATGTCATTTTTCTATGCGCTCCGGTCATTAAAAACGCAATGTATCTGAAGCAATTGGCTCCCTATATTGCAAAAGAATGTCTGATCACTGATGTCGGAAGTGTCAAAGGAAATATCTATCAGACAGTTGTTTCACTCGGATTAGAAGAACAATTTGTTGGCGGACATCCGATGACAGGTTCGGAAAATACAGGTTATACATATTCCTCTTCTGACTTTTTAAAAGGTTATTATTATCTTCTGACACCAACAAAGAAAACAAAACCTGAATATATAGACTGGATGGAACAGTTCGTCAAAGCAGCCGGTTCTCTTTGTATGATCCTAGACGAAAAAGAACACGACCGTATTACAGCCGGGATCAGCCATGGACCGCATGTGATCTCTGCTGCACTTGTCAACAATGTTGCCTGTCGTGACCAGAATGGAAATTATGCTAAACTTGCAGCCGGTGGATTTCGTGATATCACGCGTATTTCTTCTTCTTCACCGGAAATGTGGGAAAATATCTGTATGACGAATCAGAAATGCATTGTTGAATTTCTTGACGAATATATTGACCGTCTAAACGAGATCAAAAAACATATTCAGAACGGAGATTCCAAAGATCTGACCGAGTTCTTTGCCAATGCAAAAAAATACAGAGATAATATTATTTAATACAACTATTTCGGAATAATTAAATCAGAAACAACATGATTGAATATTTACTTTCTAAAATAATAGAAATCCAACATGATATAATAACTCCAAAATCCAAGCATGACATGCTTGACGCACTTCGTGCTCAATGATTTTGTCGTTCATGAATTCTGCATAAGAAAGCAAGCTCTCCTGTGTTTCGAATTCAGAATATAACGCTTCTATTATTTAGAAAGTAAAAAAGGAAATCAAATCATCATACATAGAAATGAGGAAAATTATGCAGATTTTAGAAGGATTAAACCCGGAACAGGAAAAGGCTGTCAAACATTTCAAAGGACCTCTTTTGATCTTAGCCGGTGCAGGTTCCGGAAAAACAAGAGTATTGACACACCGTATCGCTTATCTGATCAGTGAATATAATGTCAATCCATGGAATATATTAGCATTGACTTTTACAAACAAAGCTGCCGGAGAAATGCGGGAACGTGTCGATTCGATCGTCGGTGCCGGTGCAGATGATATCTGGGTCAGCACGTTTCATTCTACCTGTGTACGCATTCTGCGTCGCTATATTGAAGCATTAGGCTATTCCCGCAGCTTTACCATTTACGATGGGGATGACCAGCGTACCCTGATGCGTGATATTTTAAAATATTTGCAGCTTGATCCAAAGAAGTACAAAGAACGAGCTGTATTAAGTGCAATCTCTTCTGCCAAAGATGAATTGATCACACCGGAACAATATGAACTTCGCGCGCAAGGCGACTTTTTAAAGGAAACCTACGCCCGCTGCTATCGTGAATATGAAAAAAGACTGCATGATGCCAACGCATTGGATTTTGATGATCTGATCTGTAAGACAATACAGCTTTTTGAAGAAAATGAAGATATCTTATCCTATTATCAAAACCGCTTCCGCTATATCATGGTAGACGAATATCAGGATACAAACTCGGCACAATTTAAACTGATCAGTCTGCTTGCACCTACCCCACAGGAAGATGGAACAACCATCAATAACCTTTGTGTCGTAGGTGACGACGACCAGTCTATTTATAAATTCCGTGGTGCAAATATCTATAATATCCTGAACTTTGAAAGCAAGTATCCGGAAACTTTAGTGATCAAATTAGAAGAAAATTACCGTTCCACACAAAATATCCTTGATGCTGCCAATGCAGTGATCAGCCACAACAGTGTCCGTAAAGACAAAGCACTTTGGACCGAACATCCAAAAGGTGATCTGATCTATTATACCCAGTTTCAAAATGAATACGAAGAAGCCGGCTGTATTGCGGATGCGATCCATACTGTCGTAGAAAAAGGGATGGCTTCTTATAAAGATTTTGCGATCCTTTACCGTACCAATGCACAATCCCGTGTCTTTGAAGAAAAACTTGTGATGCATAACATTCCTTACCGTATCGTCGGAGCAGTCAACTTCTATCAGCGCAAAGAGATCAAGGATATCCTTGCTTATCTTCGCACGATTGAAAACGGACTCGATGATATCAGCGTCAAACGAATCATTAATGTGCCAAAACGTGGTATCGGTCTGACAACGATCGACCGTATCACGAATTATGCGATCGAACATGAGACAAGCTTTTACGGTGCGTTGGAAAACTTTGAATACATTGACGGGATCAAAAGAAGTGCATCCAAGCTAAGCTCTTTTGTCAGTCTGATCTCTGCATTTAAAAGACATCTGGCAGATGAACATTACAGCTTAGAAGACCTGATCCGTGAAATCATTGAAGAGACCGGATATGTCCGTCTTTTACAGGAAGAAGATACCGAGCAGGCACAAAGTCGTATCGAAAATATCGAAGAATTGATCAACAAAGTGGTCACATATGAAGAGAATTGCGAAGATACACCGACATTAAGCGGTTTCTTAGAAGAAGTCGCATTGGTTGCCGATATCGATACCGTTGACGAAAATACCGATATGGTTCTTCTAATGACATTACATAGTGCAAAAGGTCTGGAATTTCCTTACGTCTATCTTGTCGGTATGGAAGATGGTATCTTTCCGGGATATGCTGCTGTCATGGGTGAAGATCCCGAAGAAATGGAGGAAGAACGTCGTTTATGTTATGTCGGCATTACAAGAGCCATGAAAAAACTTTCTCTTAGCTGCGCCCGCTCACGCTTTCGCAACGGAGAACAGCAATATAACCGTCCATCCCAGTTTTTAAATGAGATCCCACGTTATCTTTTAAAACAGAGCGGCGGATCATCGATGGCATCTACAACAAAGACCTATCGTGCTTCTGATTTTCCGGCTCCTCACAAAAGTGCCGCAATCGCAACCGATTATACGTCAAAAGGCGCAAAAAGCTACAGTGCTGCCGAATTTTTACAGTCAAATATCTTTGATAAACCAACAACCTCAGTCAAAAGAACCAGAGCAACGGACTACTCTTCTTCTTTTGATCCGACAGCCGAACGCAAAGCCAAACAAATGCAGCATAAAAAAGGCAATAATCTTTTTGCTGGCAACAGCATGATCTCAAAAGGTTTTCAGACTGCTGACAAAAAAACAGCCGCACCGATTGATTATACCATAGGTGATCGTGTGAAACATACACGTTTTGGCGAAGGAACGGTTATGGAAATGAAGCCTTCCGGCAATGATTATCAGGTCACGGTTGCTTTTGAAAACAGCGTTAATCGCAAAATGATGGCATCCTTTGCCAAATTAAAAAAATTATAATTTTTCGTCTTGCAAATAAAGTCAGATAATATCCATACAAATATAGATATTATCCTGACTTTATGCTATACTATTACTAATATACATGACTCACACAGAGCATGGATCAAAAAAAGAAAGGATGGGGTATTTATGTCAAACAAAGTAGAAGAATTATTAAATGCAGCTAAGATCAATGAATTGATCCACAAAAAAGAATTAGAAGAGAAAAACAAGAATTTTGTTCTTGTTATCCTTGCGATCATCGGTGCTGTTGCTGCCGTAGCCGGTATTGCATATGCTGTTTATAAGCATTTAACACCTGATTATATTGATGATTTTGATTCTGACGGTCTGGAGGATTTCGATGATGATTTTATCGAATTTTCTGATACAAAGCCGGAAGCAGAAGACTAATCTCACCGATCGGTCTGTTATATGTCATGATCAGATAACAGATCCTTTTATGAAGGATCAGGAATGCAATCGTATAAATTGCATTTTATGAATACGATGATACAATAGCGAAATGGATATGCCATTTCGCTATTTTGTAGAAATGAAACATATGTGTATACATACAGAATGGAGGATTTACCTATGAAACTTTGGGGCGGACGCTTCACTAAAGAAACCAACCAATTAGTACATAACTTCAACGCATCTCTTTCTTTTGACCAGAAATTTTATGAAGAAGACATTGCAGGAAGTATTGCTCATGTAACGATGCTTGCAAAACAGGGCATTTTGACACAGGAAGATAAAGATTCGATCATTAACGGATTAACCGGTATTCGTGATGACATCCGTTCCGGCAAACTGATCATTGATGAAGAACATGAAGATATCCACAGCTTTGTCGAAGCACATCTGATCGAACGCATCGGTGATGCCGGCAAGAGACTTCATACCGGTCGAAGCCGTAACGATCAGGTTGCTCTTGATATGAAACTCTATACCCGCAAAGAAGTATTAGAAATGAATGATCTGTTAAAAGAATTATTAGAAAGCCTTTTAAAGATCATGAAAGAAAACACAGATACAATCATGCCGGGCTTTACACATTTACAAAAAGCGCAGCCGATCACTCTGGCGCATCATATGGGTGCATATTTTGAAATGTTTAAAAGAGACCGTTCCCGTCTTCATGATATCCATGAAAGAATGAACTACTGCCCTCTCGGATCCGGTGCACTTGCCGGTACAACTTATCCTCTGGATCGTGAATATACCGCACAGCTTCTCGACTTTGCAGGTCCGACATTAAACAGTATGGATTCGGTATCTGACCGTGATTATCTGATTGAGTTCCTTTCAGCAATGTCGATCATTATGATGCATTTAAGCCGTTTTTGTGAAGAAATCATCATCTGGAATACTAATGAATACCAGTTCATTGAAATTGATGACTCTTATTCTACCGGAAGCAGTATCATGCCTCAGAAAAAGAATCCTGATATTGCAGAATTAGTCCGTGGTAAGACAGGACGTGTCTATGGCTCTTTAGTTTCTCTGCTGACAACGATGAAGGGACTTTCTCTTGCTTACAACAAAGATATGCAGGAAGATAAGGAATTTGTCTTTGATGCGATCGATACGACAAAAGGCTGTATCGTACTTTTTACCGGTATGTTAAATACATTAACTTTCCGCAAAGACAAGATGCGTGCCAGTGCCGAAGGCGGATTTACAAATGCAACCGATGCGGCTGATTATCTTGTCAATCATGGTGTACCGTTCCGTGATGCACATGGTATCATTGGTCAGTTAGTATTATATTGCATTGACAAGAATATCTCTCTCGGAGAAATGACGTTAGACGAATATAAGGCGATCAGCCCTGTCTTTGAAGAAGATATCTATGATGCGATCAGTATGGAAACCTGCGTGGATAAGAGAAATACGATCGGTGCTCCCGGTCCGAAAGCAATGCAGCAGGTTATTGCCATTTATGAAGAGTATTTAAAGAATGAATAAACTGTTTATACGATCTGCTCATCTTTTATGATCGTTATGTAATCATTGACAAACTCTTACAAGAATTTACAACAAAAAATCACAACGTCAGTACATTGTCAAAAGTTTCACCAAGAATTGCTGTAGCAATTCTTGGAGGTGTACCACTACTGTACGAGCATTTTCCCATTCCATAAAAAAGTTCGCTTGCTTCGACTTTACTGTTGAAACAAACGAACTTTTTATCTTTCCTTAAAATATGTAAGCTCTATACCGCTCTTTCTTCTTTTAACACGTTTTCTTTCTCCCACTGCTTTACAATCTGATACACCGCTTGCGACAACGCTTTATGGCCAATCTCATCTAAATGCTCCCGGTCTGTTACACTTGGCTTAGCAACTGTTGAGGCATCCAAAAAGTAAGCTCTTTTTTGAATGGCAACTTTTCTATATTCTTTTGCAAGTTTTCTTGATACGGCTTCCGATGCTTCATTAAATTCCGTATCAAATCCTTCTTCGCCAACACCTTTTCCAAGATGGATCGGTGAGATCACAAGCAAATCAAATGGTGTCGCAGCTTTTTCTCTCGCTTTATCGATCACTCTTTCCAAGCCTTTTGCAATCACCTCTGCCGATGCACCATAACATGTCTTACAGTCATTAGTGCCAAGCATAATAATAACAAGATCAAGCGGAGAATGTGTCTCTACTGCTGTACCGATCAGATCAAGTCCTCTTCTGCCTTCCCGTAATGCATCCTGAAAGATCGTCGTTCTCCCACACAATCCTTCTTCATACACAGTAAAGTCCGCACCAAGCTTTTGCTGTAATAATGAAGTCCAGCGTACTCCCTCTAAGAAACGCCCCGTTCCATCCGGCTTGTATCCATATGTATTTGAATCTCCAAAACAAAGTATATGCTGCATCGTACTCCTCCTTTTATGTTAAGATGTGATCTTTAATCATATTCCTAGCGTTCTTGTATGAATAGTATGATACAGCATTTTAATTGCTTTGTCAAATACATTTTGATAATTTGTTTTGAATCTTTTTCCGGCATACGTTTAAACTTGCAATACCATAAACAAAACCGCCAACACGCTACTCTCAGCATATTGGCGGTCTTAACTGCTTCTATTCTTTTATTTAACGATCTTATTTCTTTGCAGAACGATGCATTGAGAATTCATAATCACTATACAGGTCCAATGTTTCCTGAATGGTACGTTCATCTGCATTCTTCAACTGCTTATCACGTTCTCTCTTAAACATCTTTTCAGGCTGGATATTTCCGGGACCACCGACACATCCACCTTCGCAGATCATACCTTCGATGAAGTCTTCCGGTAATTTTCCGGCTTTCATTAAGAAAAGTGCTTTTCTACATTCTTCCCCACCGTTGCACTGACGTACATTGACGTTTGTCTCTACACCCTGCTCTTTGAGTGCCTGTTTTACAGCATTTGTAACACCACCGGCATTCGCATATCTCTTCGCATAGACACTTCCGCGCTGTTCTTCCATTACACAAGATTCCAGTTTCACATTCTTCGCACGAAGCATTGCCTTAAATTCTTCGAATGTAAGAACAAAATCTGCATTCTCACCCGGAATATCCTGATCCTGACCGGCTTCACTCTTCTTGGCAATACACGGTCCGACAAAGACACAGATCGCATCCTTATGCATTGCCTTGACAAGTCTTGCCGTAGCAGCCATCGGAGAAACGGTTGTAGATACATGATCTGCAAGTTCCGGGAAATGACGACGGATCATATGTACAAATGCAGGACAGCATGATGTTGTCATCTTCTTTCCTTCATTGTAAGCTTCTGCCCATTCCTTTGATTCGGAATCTGATACAAAGTCTGCACCGATTGCAACATCTACCATATCTTTAAAACCGATCTTTTTTGCTCCGTTTCGGATGGATTCCATTGTAATATCAATACCAAACTGACCTTCTGCTGCCGGAGCTACTAAAGCATATACCGGTTTATCACCCTTGATACTGTCAATAACTTCTAACATACGTGAGCTGTCTGATACAGCGCCAAATGGACAGGAATTGATACATGCACCACAACGGATACACTTTTCATCATCAATCGTAACTCTTCCATCTTCACCTGCCTGAATCGCATCAACAGGACAGGCACGACGACATGGACGCATAGTATCTACGATTGCATTGTACGGACAGGCATTATAACACTGACCACATTCTTTACATTTTTCAGGATCGATATAAGCTTTATCTCTTGTCATCGAAATAGCACCAAACTTACATGCCTGCATACATTTCTTGCCCATACATTTCTGACAGTTATCTGTTACAGAGAAACGTGCGATAGGACAGTTCTCACAAGCAGCAGGAATGATCTGAACTGTGTTATGACATGGTTCTCCCGTTGCAGGATTAATATTCTGTGCTAACATGATTCTTTCACGAATGATTTCTCTTTCCTTGTATACACAACAACGGAAACTTGGCTTGCTTCCGGGAAGGATTTCATAAGGAAGTCTTGCTAAAATACCATCTAAGTTATCTTCAAACGCAGCTTTAGCTACATGATACAGTACTTCGTTTTTAATATCGTCTATTGTATCATTTTCGTCTAAAAGTGTAATATCATCTCTCATGTATCTTTCTCCTCTCTTATCACTAAGTACACCAAAGCTTATCTTTTCCATAAATAGAAAGGACTTCTTTGCCATACCGGTTCATATGGTATCATTGATCCGAACAAAGCAGATTATACTTTGATCATCTGTTATCTGATTCAAACGTTTTTTACAAAACGCCGAACCTAAATATAACATATAATGTCATTGCAAACAACATTATTTTCCATCTTTTTGCTTTTTTTTAAGATTTAACCGCCCAGCGCATTTTTGTGGAACGAGCCCGGCTGTTTTGATAGCATTCTTCCTTGGATGGGCGGATCACATCTTTTGCAATATCGCTATACTCTCCTGCTTTTAAATGACGTTTAAATGCTTTCTTTACCATACGGTCTTCTCCTGAATGAAATGTCAGGATTGCAACACGTCCACCTGTCTTTAATACTCCCGGTAGTTTTTCTAAAAATGCATCAAGCACTTCAAACTCGCTATTGACATCAATGCGAATTGCCTGAAATGTTCTTTGTGCTGTCTTTTTAATGATCATTTTGACATCTTCCGACTGATCTTTACAGCCCTTTTCCTTTTTTACAACATTTTGAATCGTATCTTCTATGATCCGGTACAGTTTTTTCGTTGTATCGATCGTATTTCCTTTTTTGCGTTCCATGACGATTGCATTTGCCAATTCTGCGGCATACGGTTCATCTGCATTTTCTACTAACATCCCCTCAATCTCCGCTTCCTCAAGCTGCATGAGTCTTTCGGCTGCCGATTCTCCCTTATCAGGATTTAATCTAAGATCAAGCGGTCCGTCTGTTTTATAAGAAAATCCACGTTCCGGATTATCAATCTGCATCGAAGACACACCGAGATCGGCTAATACAAAATCAAATTTACCGGCTTTTTTTTCTACTTCATCTATATTGGCAAAATTCGTATGAAGAACGGTTAAGATTTCTTCACCATAACCTGCTTCTTCGAGCCTTTTTTGTGTCTTGACGGATTCGATCGGATCAACATCGAGCCCATAAATATGTCCTTTGCCTTCTAAGCAGGCAAGCATCTTTTGTGTATGACCGCCATAACCTAATGTGGCATCTAACCCGATCTGCCCCGGCTTGATCTGAAGAAAGTCAAGAATTTCTTTTACGCAGATCGATATGTGCATTCCAGCCGGTGTATTGCCTTTACGGATCACTTTGGCTACTGTATCCGCATATTTTTCCGGGTTCAATTCTTTGTACTTTTCACTGTATTTTCTCGGATGTGTTCCTTTGTAACGCACACGTCTTTTGTGCACTTGCGTTTTGTTCTTATCTGCTTCCATTCGTCCTCCTTTTGCTCTCATTTTATAAATTAAAAACAAAAATTATATTTCTTAGACTTCTTTTTTATTTTTTTCTTATCTTACTTTGATTGTATCCCTACCCTGATTTCATTTCCAGAATGATCTTTATTCATTCCGTTTTTCCTGGCTTTTATTCTCTCTTACTTTTCAAAAACCTGCTTAATGCTGTCATAGTGCAAAAACTTTCCTTCTTTTGCAATTTCCTGTATCTCTTCTAATGTTGCAATCTGAAAGTCCGCTGTTTCCTCTTTTTGCAATACAACATCTTCTTTGGAAAAATCTTTGATAAAATGATAGACATCGACGAAATAATTGTCTCCCTCTTCTAAGTTTTCTCTCTGGTAGGTAAAGCTAAGACCTCCCTCGCAATCGGATACGTCAAGTCCTGTTTCTTCTCGTACTTCACGAATGACCGCTTCTTTCGAATCCTCTCCTGCCTGTACAGCACCTCCTGATACTTCCCACCAGCCCGGTGCCCACGATTTCGTCATAACCCGCTTTGTGATCAGATATTTTCCATCCGGTCTTTCAATAATGGCAAGAACTGTCAAATGAAAATCTCCTTCTTTCATGTTCCAGTCATTGCGTTCCATCGTGCGTCCTGTTCTTTTTTTATTTCTGTCATAAATATCCCAAAGTTCCATTTGTTATGACTCCTTTCGTTTTTTCATATGTACTTTATTTTATTTTACGAAATAGTGTAAAAAAGTGCAAAGCCAGCGCTTTGCACGCCAAGAATTGCTAAAGCAATTCTTGTTGGCGTACCACCACTGTACGAGCAGTTTCCTATTCCATAAAAAAGTGCAAAGCCAGCGC
>OGKG01000617.1_pt1 | contig 45805 bp, 37 predicted proteins | sample 1572201 | NCBI WGS metagenome assembly OGKG01 (sample SAMEA2582146, study PRJEB24529) | metagenome | biome: Human gut stool | place: China | collected 2011 | reverse complement strand
TGTTCGTGAACGGGAAAGAGGTGGCTAATGCTTATTCCGAGTTGAATGACCCGATCGACCAGTTGAATCGGTTCAAGGATCAGTTGGCTCTTCAAGAGAGAGGGGACGACGAGGCGATGTTCATCGATTATGATTTCGTGCGTGCGCTAGAATACGGGATGCCGCCGACTTCCGGCATGGGTATCGGTATCGACCGTTTGTGCATGTTCTTGACCAATAGCCTGTCTATCCAAGATGTGTTGCTTTTCCCGCAGATGAAGCCGGAAAAGGTGGTCGTGAACGATCCGGACGAGAAGTTTATCGAGTTGGGTATTCCTGCCGACTGGGTACAAGTGGTGCGCAAGGCCGGATTCCAGACCGTAGAGGCTTTGAAAACGGTGGAAAATCCGAACAAGTTGCATCAAGAGTTGAGCGGCTTGAACAAGAAGATGAAATTAGGATTGAAGACTTTGTCACAGGACGAAGTAAAGGATTGGTTCAAATAAGTTCATAAAGTTTATAAGGTTCATAAGGTCTATAAAGTTTTTGTTTTTACCTTATGAACTTTATGAACTTTAAAAACTTTATAAACTATATGATATGGAAATAGTGGATAAACCGCGGATTGGTGTTGTGGGCGGAGGTAGTTGGGCTACCGCAATCGCGAAAATGCTGACAGAAAATAACGGGCATATCAATTGGTTCATGCGAAATATCGAATCGATTAAAGCCTTTAAAGTATTAAAACACAACCCGAGGTATCTGTGTGAAGTCGAGTTCGATTTGGACAAGATCACATTCACGGATGATTTGGACAAGCTGGTAATGAATTCCGACGTGATCGTGTTTGCCATTCCAAGCGCTTTCGTGAGAAATGTCGTGACTTCAAGATTGCAGATCCCCTTGAAAAATAAAGTGATTGTTTCCGCTATTAAAGGATTGATTCCGGATGAGAACTTGACTATCGGGGAGTTCTTTCATCAACAATATGAAGTGCCTTTGGAGCAGATCGTGATTATATCCGGACCTTGCCACTCGGAAGAGATAGCTTTGGAACGTTTGTCGTATCTCACGTTCGCGAGCCAGAATCTGAAAATAGCCCGGTTGGTGGCGCAATTGTTCGAGTGCTTTTACGTGAAGACCACGATATCCGATGATATTTACGGGACGGAGTACGGAGCCGTGTTGAAGAACGTGTTTGCTATCGCGGCGGGTATTTGTCACGGTTTACGTTACGGGGATAATTTTCAAGCCGTGCTGATATCCAATGCTATTCAGGAGATGGAACGTTTCGTGAACACGGTACATCCCATGCAGCGGGACATTAAGTTTTCGGCTTATCTGGGGGATTTACTCGTGACATCCTATTCGCAGTTTAGCCGGAACCGGACGTTCGGAACGATGATCGGGAAGGGCTATTCCGTGAAATCGGCTCAAATGGAGATGTTAATGATTGCCGAGGGATATTTCGGAGTGAAAGGTATTCACGAGATAAACGAAGAATTTAAGGTGCATATGCCGATCACCAATGCCGTGTATAACATTCTCTACGAGCGTATCAGTCCCACGATGGAGATCCGTTTGCTGACAGATGAACTGAGATAATTTTCAATTGTATGAGGTTTTGGAAGTGTGTACGAAAGGCCGTGCCCGTGGCAATGAAGACGTCGATGTGGTTTTTGAAAATCATGTTGCCGGTTTCTTTGTTCGTGACGTTGCTCTCGTATTTTAATATCCTGCCTTATATATCTTCTTTCGCGGCTCCCCTGTTCACGTTGATCGGATTGCCGGGAGATGCGGCTTTGGTTTTTGTGACCAGTATATTCACGAATATATACACGGTGATAGCGTTGCTTGCCACGTTGGATTTTTCCGTGAGGGAAAGCCTTATTATGGCGACCATGTGCTTGATCTCGCACAACTTTATCGTGGAAACCTTGGTGTTGCAGAAAACGGGATCTTCGGCAAGGGGAATGATATTCCTTCGCGTAGCGGGAAGTTTCGTGGCGGCTATCGTGTTAAATTGGATATTGCCGGAGATGGGTGGTCAGATGATGGCGGAAACGGCAGTCGCGATGAACTTGGGTGATACTTTAATCCATTGGTTGGAGAGTAGTTTGATGTTGTGCGTGAAGATCGTGTTGATGATTACCGGGTTGATGATATTGCAGCGGGTTTTGGAGGAATTTGGGGTGTTGAAGATTCTTTCCTCGATGTTATCGCCGTTGATGCGGGTGTTCGGGTTAAAACCGGATGTGGCATTCCTGTGGCTCGTGGGCAACACGGTTGGTCTGGCTTACGGTTCGGCAATTATGCTGGAATACGCCAAAGAAGGAAAACTGGCACATCAGGAAGCGGATTTGTTGAATTACCATTTGGCGATTTCCCATTCGCAACTGGAAGACCCTTTGTTGTTCGTGGTGATGGGGTTGCCTATAGGCTGGCTGATATTTCCCCGTGTCGTGTTGGCGATAATCGTGGTGTGGATTAGGCGGGGGATTTATGGTTTGCGGGCACACGCACATCCGGTCGTAAAAGTAGAAAACGTTAGTATATAAATATATGAAATATACCATAGAAGAGGTTTTAAACGAAAAGCAGGCAAAAGAATTTCTGGTTTTGCCGGTAGCCTTGTATAAGGATGACAAGAACTGGGTACGACCTTTGGATAGTGATATCACGAAAGTATTTGACAAGGATAAGAATCCTTTCTTTAAACACGGCGAATGTACTCGTTGGTTGCTTCGGGATGAAAGCGGGAAATGTGTCGGACGTGTGGCGTCATTTATCGACGAAGATACTTGCCGGTTAGATTCTTATACCGTGGGTGGTATGGGTTTTTTCGAATGTATTAACGATCAGGAAGCTGCTTTTATGTTGTTCGATCGTTGTCGTGCTTGGTTGGAAGAACGGGGGATGGAAGCTATGGAGGGACCGGAGAATTTCGGGGAACGTAATGAATGGTGGGGATTGTTGGTGGATGGTTTTAAACCGCCAGTATTCCAGATGCCGTACACGCACCCGTATTATGTACCGTTTTTCGAGAATTACGGGTTTCGCGATTACTTCAAGCAATATATTTATCGTACGCCGATGGTGATGGAGAGCCTCTCCGAAGTGGTGATTTGGAAATCCGAAAGGTTGTTGAAAAACGGAGATTATCGGATTATATCTTACCGGGAGATGACACCGGAACAAGCGAAATCTTCTTTTCTTACCATTTATAACAAGGCATGGAATATGGACGTGCATGGTGTGGCAGGCATGGAGAAAGAGCAAGTGGACGTGTTGTTCAAAACATTGAAGCCTGTATTGGATCCGGATTTGCTTTATTTCGCTCATTACAAAGGTGAACCGATAGGATTTTTTATCACGATTCCCGAATTGAATTATATCGTGAAGCACGTGAACGGGAAAATTAGCGGTCTAGGTATTTTAAAATTCTTGTATTATCGCTATCTAAAACCGGGACGTGTCGCCTTGGGATTGATATTCGGGGTTGCCGCGGAGTATCAAGGACGCGGGGTGGAGGCTGCCATGATTTATGCTTTCTGTAAAAGAATGATAGAGGATAAAAAACGATATGATTGGTTGGACTTGAGTTGGGTCGGTGATTTCAATCCCCAAATGATGCATTTGATGCACTATATCGGGGCGAAGCAATCCCAAACGTACATCACGTACCGGAAATTGTTCAGGGATGATATAGAATTTCATCGGTCAGCAGATAAAAAACAAATGAAATCATAAATCATAAATCGTAAATCATAAATCATAAATCGATATGTCTTGGTTAGGTGACCTGTTTTTCGGGCAAGGGGTTGCACATTCTGTTTTGATGTTCGCGATCGTCATCGCCTTGGGAATCGTGTTGGGCAAGGTGAAGGTTTGGGGAATTTCTTTGGGTATCACGTGGATTCTTTTCGTGGGAATTATCTGTAGTCATTTTGGAATGCAGGTAGACGGGCATATTTTGCATTTCGTACAGGAGTTCGGGTTAATCCTGTTCGTGTATTCGGTCGGGCTGCAAGTGGGACCGGGATTCTTTTCTTCTTTCCGGAAAGGAGGAATGACGTTAAACATGTTAGCGACGGGAATCGTGTTGCTGGGTGTTGTCACTACCTATATTATTCATGTTGTCACGGGACTGCCTATCACGACGATGGTTGGAGTCCTGTCCGGAGCCGTGACGAATACCCCGGGACTGGGAGCCGCGCAGCAGGCTTACATGGATGCTTCCGGGATGGAAGACCCGACGATTGCGTTGGGATATGCCGTTGCCTATCCGTTGGGTGTGGTCGGAATTATCTGTTCGATTATGTTGATGAGGGTGCTTTTCCGGGTGAATCTGGAAAAGGAAAATGAGGCGTTGGAACGGGAAGATACGGACAAAGGAAGCAATGCGCAACAGTTTTCCGTGCGGGTGACCAATCCTGCCTTGTTTGGAAAAGATTTGAAGGAAGTAACTCGTTTGATAAACCGGAAGTTTGTATTTTCCCGGGTTTATCACGAAGATGATAGTATTGAACTTGGTTCTTCCGAAACTTGTTTGAGTGCCGGGGATAAATTACTCGTGGTGGCGGCCTTGCAAGACATTGATGCTATCACGGCATTCTTGGGCGAAAGGGTTGAAGTCGAATGGGAGAAATTAGATAAAAAACTTGTATCCCGACGTATTGCTATCACGAAAGCCGCGGTGAACGGGAAAATGTTGGGTGAGATGAAGTTGAGGAATTGTTTCGGGGTGAACGTGACACGGGTGAATCGTGCGGGAGTGGATTTGGTGGCAAGACCGAATCTGCAATTGCAGATTGGTGACCGTTTGACGGTGGTGGGACCGGAGGCGGCTGTCAATAACGTGGCAAAGGTGTTGGGTAACTCTCTACGCCGTTTGCGCGAACCGAATTTGGTACCTATCTTCTTGGGTATATTTTTAGGTATTGTACTGGGAAGTATTCCGTTTACGTTCCCCGGAATCCCGCAACCCGTGAAACTGGGATTGGCGGGAGGTCCTTTGATTATTGCTATTCTGGTTAGCCGTTTCGGGCCTCAATACGGGTTGGTGACTTATACCACCATGAGTGCGAACTTGATGTTGCGTGAAGTGGGTATCGCTTTATTCCTTGCCAGCGTGGGATTGCGTGCGGGAAACGGTTTCGTGGAAACGATTATCAATCAAGGTGGTTATGCTTGGATAGGTTATGGTGTTATCATCACGCTGGTTCCTTTGATTATCATCGGAATCATAGCGCGAGCCGTGTATAAAGTCAACTATTTCACTTTAATGGGATTGATTGCCGGAAGTATGACAGACCCGCCAGCCTTGGCATATTCTAACGGTGTGGCGGGGAATGATGCGCCTTCGGTGAGTTATGCTACCGTGTACCCGCTCACGATGTTCTTGCGGGTATTGATGGCACAATTACTGATATTGCTGTTCGCTTAGGATTCCGCCCCCGATAACCCTATCGCCCCGGTAGAACGCCACGGGTTGTCCCGGGGCAACCGCCCACGCGGGAGAGGAGAGTTGCACGAGAAGCGAGTTGTCGGGGAGCGAGGAAATTTGAGCGTAGCCTTGTGGGTTTAGCCCTAATCCCCGTACTTTTATCTCAATGTCATTCGCCTTGATTTCTTCGGGGCAGATGAAATGAGAGTCTTTCACGACTAGGCGCGTACAATCGAGGGAAGATTTATCACCCGCGATAATCCGGTTTTCGAGGGGATTGATTCGTGCCACGTACTGGGGGCGACCGTCTTTCAACGGGATGCCTCTCTTTTGCCCAATCGTGTAGTTGCCGATGCCGTTATGTTCTCCTACTATTTGCCCCGTGTTGTCCATGATTATGCCGGGGGTGAAGCAGGCCGCGGAACCGGGTTGACGGGCAATAAAATCCCTGTAATCGCTCCCTTCGAGAAAGCAAATGCTCATGCTTTCCCGTTTATCTGCCATTTGCCGGAAATCGTGTTGTCGGGCGTATTCCTTCACTTCGGCTTTCGTGTAATCTCCCAATGGTGTGAGGGTACGGGAAAGGATGTCTTCCCGGACACCCCATAAAAAATAGGATTGGTCTTTGTTGGGATCAACCCCTTTGTGCACGTAATAATGTTTATCGTGAGGAAGAATTTTCACGTAATGCCCTGTCGCAATATGGTGAACTTGTAGTTCATCCGCGAATGAGCGCAAAAGTTCCCATTTGACAAAACTGTTGCAGATAGCGCAGGGATTCGGGGTAACACCGGAGAGGTATCCGCGGATAAATGGTGTGACAACCGTGTCTTGGAAGAGTTTCCGACCGTCAATCCGGTATAATTTTATTCCGGTTCGGGAGCAAAGTTCGTTTAGACTCTCCTCTTGTGACGGTTGTACCTGTGTATCCCATAACCGAAGATGAATACCAATCACTTCAAAACCTTGTTGTTGTAACAAGAGTGCGGTCACGAAGCTATCCACTCCACCACTCAGACCAACGATTATTTTTGTCATGCTTTCTTTGTTTATTGCACAAAAATAATCATTCTCCTGTTGTTTTTCTCGATTAATTTCTCTTATTTTGCAGCACGAAACACGGGAGTGGCTCAGTTGGTAGAGCATCGGTCTCCAAAACCGAGGGTCGGGAGTTCGAACCTCTCCTCCCGTGCAAAGAGGATGCCTTTTGAAGGTATCCTTTTTTGTCATTTATTAGTCATAATAAAAAGAACGGGAGAAGAATATGATAAAATTGGTGATTTTTGATCTGGACGGAACATTGTTGAATTCATTGGAAGATTTAGCCGCGAGTACGAATTATGCTTTGCGGCAGCATGGATATCCGGAGCATGAGTTACCGGCTTATCGTCATTTCGTGGGAAACGGGATAAATAAATTGTTGGAAAGAGCTTTGCCCGAAGCCGTTCGTACGGTAGAAAACGTGATGAAAATACGGGAAGACTTTGTGGCTTATTACTCTATTCATAAGGCAGATTTCACGGCTCCTTATGCCGGGATAGTCGATTTGCTGGGGGAGTTAAAACTGCGGGGTATGTTATTGGCTGTGGCTTCCAATAAGTATCATGCGGCGACGGTTGAGTTGATTCCCGAATATTTCGGGAAAGGAGTTTTCGATTTTGTATTCGGACAACGGGAGGGGATTCCCATTAAACCGGACCCAACAATAGTGTTCGATATTATCAAAGCGGCAGGGGTAAATAAAGATGAAGTACTTTATGTAGGTGATTCCGGGGTGGATATGCAGACGGCAGTGAATAGCGGCGTGACGTCTGTCGGGGTAACTTGGGGATTTAGGGAGCGGAAAGAATTACTGGAAAACGGGGCTTGCCATATCGCGGAACAGCCGTCAGATATATTGGTAATATTGAATGAAAACTGAAAATATATGCTAACTTTGCACTAAACATGGAGCGGCATGGTGCATAGCGGAAAAATATTATCATTGTATAAACAGGATGAAAAGGCGGCGATGCAGTTGCTTTTTGATGTTTATTACGAGCCTCTTCTATTGTATTGTTTTCGAATGATGCATGATACGGAAGAGGCTGAGGATATTGTGCAAGAATGTTTTGTCCACTTGTGGTTCTCTCGGCGGTTGCAGAATTTTAAAGGGGATTTGGAGCGGTTTATGTTTCAAGCCGTGAGATTTCGGGCGATAAATTATATTCGGGATAAGCATCGCCGGGATAAAATGCACGATGATTCATCCGTTGATGAATACATTTTGCCCGGAATCCTCCGTGAAGAGGAAGCTGGGCAAGAGATAGAATTGTTATATCGTATGATAAATCGTCTGCCGGACGAATGCCGAAAAATATTTTTGATGGCTTCTCTTGACGATATGAAATATCAAGAGATCGCGAGTACATTGCGTATCAGTATAAATACCGTGAAAACTCAAATGAAGATAGCGCTCCGATTTTTGCGGGAACATTTGAATAAGGAATCTTTTTCTTCCATTTTGCTTTTCTTCGTTGAAGAATGATTTACAGGTACGATTCTTCCGTGTATTCACGGGGAATTCTCCGTGTTTTCGCTACCTGCTATTGGATTATTATTCGATTGCTATTCGATTGCTATTTGAATAAAATCGTATAGTAATAGATTTATAATAGTATATAAACTTATTAATAGGTTGCCAAATCCCCGAGAATATAGGGAGAAATATGCGAGAAGTGTTGAGATGAATAGAGGGGGCGGAGAATTTTTTGCCAGTACTCATGAAAAAAGTTTATTTTCTTTTCACCCTAAATGAAAAGTGTGGTGATATATTAGTGAACAACCACTAATAATGGGTATGAAAGAGAATGAAATTGATAGGATATTGGCGGATCTGGTAGCGGGAGAGGATATTTCCGCGGAGGAGCGGCAAATCTTGGAAAGTTGGAAAGAGGCTTCCGGGGGAATTTCTCGTTTCGGGCGGGAGATTCAGGAAATAGCTTCTTCCGGTGCGAAGTTACATGGTCGGCGGAAGAGCGCATGCGTTTTTGAACAAGTGGAACAAATCGTGAGAAAACAACGGAGAGTCCGGTTCGTGCGGCACTTCTCGGTGGCGGCGGGTATTGCCTTGTGCTTGGGATTGACAGCCTATTTTATGCTTTTCCCTGGACGACAAACAAATGAATCGGTACAAGTGGTTGCCACGAGTATTATCCCGGGAGGGGCTCGGGCGGAGTTGGTATTGCCGCGGGGAGAGGTGGTTCGATTGGATACTGCCGCGAAAGTGGTGCTTACTGCTGATAGCGTGACTCCGCGAGTGATTAGTGATGGCAATACTTTGATTTACGATGCGGGAGAGAAGGGGGCACAAGTGGAATACCACACGATTCGGGTGCCCCGGGGCGGGGAATATAATTTGCAGTTGGCGGATGGCACGAAGGTTTACTTGAATGCGGGTTCCTCTTTGCGTTATCCCGTGCGGTTCACGGGGAAGCGGCGGGAAGTAACATTGAGCGGGGAGGGATATTTTGAAGTGGCGAAAGACTCGACCCAACCGTTTGTCGTGAGGGCGGGTGACGTGGACGTGCGAGTGCTGGGGACGGCATTCAACGTGAACGCTTACCCGGAGAAGGAAACTGTGGCAACAACTTTGGTTGAAGGGCGAGTACAAGTGAATTACAAGACGGGACAGCAAGTTATACAACCCGGAATGCAACTCGTGTACGATAAGCAGAACGGGAAGGTTGATGTGAGTGTGGTAGACACGGAGGTGTACACTTCTTGGAAAGACGGGTATTATTACTTCAAGCGGGAAGCTCTCGAGAATATTATGGATGTCCTTGTCCGATGGTATGATTTAACGGTTTTTTACCAAAATCAGGATTTGAAGCGTTTGGAATTCGGGGGACGTCTGAAGCGTTACGATGATATTAACTATCTGTTAAAGAAGATGGAAGAAACACGAGATGTTGAATTTGTAATAAAAGGAAACACGATAACCGTGAAAAGAAAAACAGATTGAAGACCTCGGAAATCTTCAACCTGTAATTAATCGAATATACTTTCCGACTCATTTGCACCGAAAGGAAAGTATATCATGTACAATTATAATCACAAAACTATGAAAAAAAGGCGAAACTGCGCTTGGCCATACTATTGGAAGTCATGGCGCAAAATGTTAATGTTTATGAAATTATTGAGTGCGTTATTATTTGGTGTGTGCATGTCAGTGAGTGCCAGTGTGCTGTCGCAAAACGCAAAAGTGACTGTTGACCTGCAAAACGTGACATTAACCACGGTGTTGGAAGAACTGGGTAAACAGTCGAAGTGTGATTTCTTTTATAATTACGCTTTGATGCAGGCGAAAGGTGTGGTGAGCGTGAAGGCTGAAAACCGGGAGCTCGTGAAAGTTTTGGAAGAGTTACTGCCCGGTTTGGGCCTCACGTTTACTTTCGACCGGAATGTTGTTGTTATCCGGGAGAAAATAAGTGACGAGAAGCCGAAATCCGTGCGAGTGAAAGGGTACGTGTACGACAAGCAGAAGCAATCCATGCCGGGTGTGACGGTGAAAGTGGCAGGATTGACGATAGGTACGTCTACGAATGCCAAGGGATGGTTTGCGTTGGATTTGCCTATGATAACCGGAACGTTAGAATTCACTTTTATCGGGTTTAAAAAGAAGACGATTGATTTTACGGAGAAAATGGCGAAGGACACGCTTCGCATCACGATGGAAGAAGATGTTCAAGAATTGGATGAAACGGTTGTCGTGGCTTTCGGTGAGCAGAAAAAGGAGAGTGTGGTCTCTGCAATTACCACTGTGCGCCCGATGGACTTGAAATCTTCCAATAGTGATTTGACTGCCAGTTTCGCGGGAAAGATTGCCGGTATCGTGGGTTGGCAGACGGGAGGTATTCCCGGAGCGTTGACTGAGGAGGAAATGAACACGAAATTCTATATCCGTGGTATCACTTCTTTCCAGACAGGAGCGAATATAGACCCGCTCATTTTACTTGATGGAGTGGAATCTTCGAAATTAGATTTGTCCCGAATCTCACCTGAGGATATCGAATCTTTTTCCGTGATGAAGGATGCTTCTGCCACGGCGATGTATGGTGCCCGGGGTGCGAACGGTGTAATCCTCGTAACGACCAAGAAAGGGGAGGCGGGAAATGTTTATACCTCCGTGCGTTACGAGGCGGTGATGTCTATGCCGACCCGGGAGATCGACGTGGTGAGTCCCGTGGATTACATGAAATTGTACAACGAGGCAAAACGTAGTCGCGATCCGAATGCCGCACCGGAGTATTCCGTGTTGGACATCAGTCGAAGGGAATCCAAAAATTATCCCTCTTGGGTGTATCCCGCCAACGATTGGTACAGCATTTTGTTCAAGGATTACAATGTCAACCATCGTTTGGGTGTGAATATCCGGGGAGGTTCCCGCGTGATGCAATACTATTCTTCCGTGAATTACGTGAGGGATATGGGGATGTTGAAGACCGACAGGTTGAATGAGTTTGACGTGAACATCAAGAATTCGACGCTCTCGTTTCGGGCAAATCTGAACGTGAACCTTCACCCGAATATCAAATTGTTATTGAATTCCGTGACCAACTGGGACAAATACCATGGACCGTTAACAGACGTGAGGGCGGCTTATGAATTGGCATTCAAGGCTAATCCAGTGCGATTTGCGCCTACTTACCCGGCAGATGAAACGTATAATTGGAAGCATATCCGATTTGGAAACTATGGTTCGGGGGGACCCAATGCTAATCCGTACGAGGCTATTCATATGGGATACGTAGATCGGAACCGATATTCTGTGACTAACAAATTGGAATATATCCATAATCTTTCATCTTTACTCAAAGGGCTGGAAGTACGCGGGAGTGTGTCGCTTGCCAACGTGGGGTACTATTACCTTCCGTATCAAACAAAACCTTTCGAGTATGAATTGAGAAAATATGACGAAGGAACCGGTAAGCACACGTTGTATGCATTGAACGGGAATGATGCCAAACGGACAATAGAAATGGGCGACAAGGAGCATACTTCCGAAACCCAATTGACATGGGAATTGCGGGCTCTCCACACGGCGGCATGGGGTGACCACCAAACTAGTCTGACAGCGGTGTTTAACGCTTTGGAGGCATCAAGTTCTGCCCCGGATGATTTTTTAAATTCCGTGGAAAGACGGAATATGGGTTTTTCTATGCGGGGTACTTACGGTTTTAAAGACCGCTATTTTGCAGAAGCTAGTTTCGGGTATAACGGTTCCGAGCGTTTTGCACGGAAAAACAAAGTGGGATTCTTCCCTGCTGGTGGTGTGGCTTGGGTGGCTTCCAGTGAACCATGGATGATGAGTACTTCCAATTGGTTGTCTTTCTTGAAATTCCGCCTCTCTTACGGTAAGGTGGGAAATGATGGGATCATTAATGAGCCGCGTTTCGTGCATTTGGAGCAGGTTACGCACTCGAATTCGCTTCAATCTCTTCGTCCCGGGGTGGATCATGCGTCAGGATGGAATGTTAAAGTTTATGCAAACGAAGATATAAAATGGGAGATCGCCGAACAAGTGAACTTGGGATTGGAAGTGAAGTTATTCAACGGTATTGGAGAATTCACGGTGGATATTTACCAACAAGTGCGCCATAATATTTTGGATTATCGTAGGACGATACCTGCTAATATCGGTATTCAAAGTTTTCAGTTGACAAATATCGGTAAAGCCCGTTCTCGGGGATTGGATTTTTCCGGCAAGATACAGCATGCTTTTTCTCCGGACTTCTGGATTATTTTGAATGGGACTTTCACTTATAATAAGGCTATTTTCTTGGAACTGGACGAAGCAACTGATAAACCCAAGTGGCAGAGTAAAATCGGGCACGAGCTGTCTCAGGCGGTTGGATATATCGATCAGGGATTGTTCCGTGACGAGATGGAGATTGCTAATGCGGCCCATCAAGACGGGGATGTGATGCCGGGTGATATTCGTTATCGGGATATCGATGGGAATGGTACTATTGACATTAATGATGCCGTGCATATCGGTTTTCCGGAAACACCGCGGATTACTTACGGTTTTGGCGGATTTGTCAATTACAAAAATATTGAATTCTCTTTCTCGTTCCAAGGTTCCGGGCGTCGCGGTTTTTTTATTAATCCCAAGAATGTTTCACCTTTTTATGCCGGTACGGTACTTCAGGCAATTGCCGATGACCATTGGACGGTAGATAATATGAGTACACGTCCTTTGTGGCCGCGATTGTCCCCGAATAGTATCACGCACCATAATCCCCAAGAGAATTGGTATAATTACAATACGGGAGCCTACAAGAGTACTTATTTCATGCGAGAGTGTAGTTTCCTGCGTTGCACGGGATTGGAATTGGCGTATAATCTGCCTGACAGGATAAAAAACAAATTGCGAATGCAGAACTTGAAAGTGTTTGTGCGGGCAAACAACCCGTTTATCATCTCTAATTTTGATTTATGGGACGTGGAGTTGGGCGAGAACGGTTTCAATTACCCAATACAAAAAACCTATGCCGTGGGATTGAATTTTAGTTTCTAATGTTAAATGTATTATGATATATGAAAAAGCTATTATGTACTGTCGGCCTTTCCGTTTTGCTTTGGTGCGGATGCAAGGACTATCTGGATATCGTGCCGGAAGGCGATGTTGACACGATTGAAACTATTTTTGAACAGCGAAGTCAGGTGCTCGAATGGGTAGAAACTTGCTATTCGTGGATTCCGGGTATGGCAAATATTCCGAATAATATCGGGTTAACCGGGGCGGACGAATTGGTGGCAAACGATTATTTGCGTTTATATAGAAGATATCCATTCAACTCCTTGTTTATAGGGGATGGACTGCAATCAGCCTCTAACCCGTATTGTGGAAAATGGGAAAATACCAGTTTTTATGCTGCCATCCGTTATTGCAATACGCTCTTCGAACATATCGGGGAGACACACAATATGCAGGAAGAGGAGAAAGCCCAATGGGTGGCAGAGGTAAAGGCTGTAAAGGCATTTTATTATTTTGAATTGATTCGTATGTACGGGTCTATTATCTTGATTCCGCAGAATATAGACGTGACGGCTTCCACTGAAGAGATGAAATTTCCTCGAAGTCATGTGGATACATGTTTCAACGAGGTGGTTCGCCTATTGGATGAGGCGATACCGGTGTTGTATGCTTATAACCAGAAGGAGTTGTCGCGGCGAGGTTATTTCACCAAGGAATCTGCTTTGGCATTGAAGGCGAAAGCGTTGGTGTATCAGGCGTCCGACTTATTTAATGGTAATGAGTTCTATGCGGATTTTACGAATAAAAACGGAGAATTGCTTTTCAGTAAAGTGAAAGACAAGGAAAAATGGCGGCGTGCAGCAGAGGCTTGTGATGAGGCTGTCCGTGTTTGCGAGCAATACGGTTGGGCACTGAAACAGGGCACTTCAGGGAAAGCAACAAATTTATTGAATGTTATGACAGACGTGGAGAATTCTGTATTGATGGATTCTTATGATGAGGTTGGAGAGATTCTTTTTCAGTCAAAAATGCCAAATACAGACCCGTACATAGAAAATCATTTGTACAGTTATATTCTTCCTCGTTTGGAAACGGATTGGAATCATCGGAACGATAAATTGTTAGGTTGTCTTTCTCCTTCCTTGAAGATGGTGGAAATGTATTACACGGAGAACGGGTTGCCGATAGACATGGATAAAAATTGGATGTTTGATGATCGTTACCAAATGGGACGGGAAACCGATATGACCGTTTACACGAAGGTTATTCCCGAGGGAACCGATGTATTGAACCTGCATTTGCGGCGTGAACCCCGTTTTTATGCTTGTATTGCGGCTGACCGTACTTATTGGCAGCGGGGAGGAGAGAAAGTGAATGCTTGGGATGCTGATAATAATTTGTTGGTGCAAGCTTACCGGGGTGAGAAATTCGGATCGGTTTATGCTTCTATTGTTACACAGACGGCTCAAAATCAAAGCGGGTATTGGCTGAAAAAACATACCTATTCGGATATTCGGACTAATCAATACCCGCAGAATGTTCAAACGAAAGCAAACGCTCCTTTCCCCTTATTGCGTTTGGCGGAATTGTACCTGATGCAGGCGGAGGCATGGAACGAGTATTTGGATGAGCCGGATAATCGGGTGTACGATCCTATCGACAAAGTACGGGAACGGGCTGGTATTCCTGATGTTCGGAAAGCTTGGACGGAATACAGCACACACCCGGAAATGGTGACGACAAAAATGGGTATGCGCACGATTATTCGTCGGGAAACAAATATAGAATTAGCTTTCGAGGGGCACCGTTTTTGGAATCTTCGTCGTTGGAAGATTGCCCATGAGGAATTGAATGAGCCTCTGTACGGTTGGAATGTGTTGGGAGAGGATGCCGAGACGTTCTATAATCACGGGGAGCCTGTGATTGTATGGCGTAAACGAGGATTTTCTGCTCCGAAGGATTATCTTTTCCCCATTCGTAGCGAGGAAGCACAAGTGTCCGGTGTGGTACAGAATCCGGGATGGTAAATGAATTTAAAATTTGAAGTGATATGAAAAATTCAATATTGATATTATTGCTGATATTCGGGTTGTTCGCGTGCGACGACGACGAGACTCGTTTGGATGTTTCTATTCCTGAAGATAGTATTTGGTTTACTCCGGTAAACGGAGGGGCGGTAATGCATTACAATATCCCCGGTCCCACGGATATTTATGCCGTGCGGGCACGTTACACGGATGCACAAGGAAAAATGATGGAGGTATCTTCCAGTGTTTTCGTTGATACACTTTCCCTTTTAGGATTTAATGAGGCCCGGGAGAATGTCCCGGTGGAAATCGTGTTCACGAATAAAAACAACGTGGAGTCGGAGCCTATACACCGTACGTTTAGCACCTTGGTTTCCGGTCCGTATGCTTTTCTCGATAACGTGGAGATTGAAGAAGCTTGGAACGGGGTGTATTTGCGTTCCAATTACACGGGAGAAGTGACGGGGCTGGTCAACGTGTACTACGTGGGACTAAATGCTTATACCCAGAAAATGGATACTTTGTTCGCGGATCACATGACGATAACGAGTGGAGAAAGTGAACAGTTTTTCGAAATAAACTTTGATGATGAGGAAAATACTGTTATCGTGGAAGCGGAAGATTACAGGGGATACATTGCGCATAAGCGGATTTGGAAGGGAATAAAAGGTTATGCTTCGGAACAATTGCCTGCTTCCGAGTTCGAGGTGACAGATCCGGGGAATTGGAGTTTGGAGGATCCAACTCAGAAATTAGGTATTCAATACCTGACGGATGGAGACATCAAAGGTGCTACCCGTCTGGCAAACGGTAAATCTGCGGAATTTTTCACGTATTGTACTAAAAACGGTGCTATGGGAAGTTATGTGCTGGTCGACATGAAACAGTCCCGTGTAGCGGCTTCCGTGCGTTTGTATTTGTTTTTTAGCATGAATGATGCCGGTATATATACGTATGGCCCATTTAATCAAAATTATAATGACAGGTTGCCATGTGATATCAAGATATACGCCTCGAATGATGCTAATGATGATGCCGGTTGGGTGTTATTGGGAAATTATTACACGAATCCGAATGAACCTGCTGCCAACGGATGGGGAAATAGTTATGTGGGTCCTTTGAAAACTAAAGAACAAATGGATGCTATTGATCCGCGTTATTGCGAGGTGGTTTTCAAATTGAGCGAGGACACGTACCGATTTTTGAAAGTACAGGTAGATGATGTGTTTAACACGAATCCGATTTTCTCCAATATGAATGAGAATGTGTCCTACCATGAATTGGAAGTTTACGTGAAAAAAGAGAATTAAATTATGAAGCAGATATATTTATTATTAGGCATCGTACTTCTTGCTTTGGTTGGGTGCCGCGAAAGTTTGGAAGACACGATTAGCGATTATACCGGAGACGGACCGGTTCGCTACGTGGGTATGTGTTCGAACGTGACCGTGGAGTCCGGTTGGAAACGTCTGACTGTAAAATGGAAAAATAGCTTGGATCCTAATGTAGTGGAGAATAAGGTCACTTGTTCTGCGGGTTCTTACGTGTTCGATACGGTGGTGCCGGCAGCAGTAGAAGAATGTGTGATCCGTGGGTTGGAGGATGCTTCTTACGAGATTACTGTGAGAGCTATTGACGATAAAGGGAATGCTTCGTTGACAACGAATGAGGTGAAATATGGTCGGCCATACACGGACAATCACGAAGAGGTGATCGGATTTACTCGCGGGATCATGAAACACTTTTTCGTGAAAAACAATTTGGTATTGTTTTACGGGACATGGAATGCAAATATTGAGCGTTTCTGGTTGGAATACACGGGTACGGACAACGTGAAACGGGAGCATGAATTGAATGCAGCCGAATTTGCGAAGAAGTTTGTTCTCGTGGAAGATGTGCAGGTTGGAAAGCCCGTCGTGTTAAAACGGCGTGGACGGTTGGCGAATTGCCCTGACGAGATTGCTTTTGCGGATTACACGTTGCCACATGAACCGACGTTACTTTCCGATTTCAAATTGGCGATGCGTGAACGTTACGGGGAAACTGATTTTAAGGCTGATTTTTTGAACCGGACGGAATTGGAGTTGGATTATGACCTTGTTTCTTTGGAGGATATTTTGGCATTCCCGAATCTCACGAAGTTGGTATTGGGTAAAAATCGGTATATGACTAGTGACAAGATGACGAATTCCAGCGAATTATCCGATTCGAAAAGGGCATTGAGCCTTTTTTGCCTTGATGTGGCGGGAAAATTTCTGCAGGGATTGGAGGTCGAGCGTTATAACACACATTATTTTCCCGAGGGTACGGCAGGAATCACGGACATGAAGGATGCGAATTTGGTAGATTTAGATGCGTTGACAACCTTGGATATGACGGGTTGGACGGTAAACTGTTCGCCGGAGGTACCGGGTTTCGATGGGAATAGTTTGTTGGACGATAATGCCAAGACAATTTGGAAACCTCTCCAGCATTCCGGTACTGCACGTACTTTTGAATTGACGGTTGATATGAAAAGTATTCGCTCGATAAATGGTTTGAAAGTGATGCAGGCCGATGTTGCCGGTGTTGATATTAACTTTTTACCGATAGGAGTGAAAATCCGCGTGTCCGGAAATGGGATAGATTGGCAAAACCCCACTTACGTGGAGGAAAATACTTTGGGAGGAGCCCCGGGAGAGGCCACCTTGATTCGGTTTAATCGGCAATATGATATTCGTTATATCCGGGTGATGGTGTCAGATCGCCGTTATCAAACGAGCAACCAAGCTAGTTTAGGAACTCTTTTGGGAGATATCGTTCCGTTTCAGGAATAATTGTTGAACAAATTAGGTAAAATAATGAATAAAATATTAGGAATAATCATGTTGGTCATGGGAGTATCCATGACCGGCATGGCACAGGAGGGGTTTAAAATTACCGCTCAAACCCAAGGTATGGCTGATGGGAAAATGTACTTGATATCGGATGCTGCCGATACGTTGGCGATAGCGGATATGGAGAACGGGGCTTTTGTCCTGACCGGGAAAGTCGACGTGGGGCAAGTGGCTTACATTATGACGGCAGATCGCAAGGGCGTAATTCCGGTGATGTTGGAAAATGCGGAGTTCAACGTGACGGCTAATGCGCAAATGGTGTACGTGGAAGGAGGGGCGATGCAGAGTCTTTACAATGATTTCCAGTCAATCAATGCCAGCTTGTTGCAGGAAAGAAAACGTTTGGAAAAAGAAATGCAGGCTGCCATGCAGGAACAAAACCAGATGAAAGCACAGGCGCTGAACCAGCAGTACGAGCAATTCATGAAGAGGGCACAAGAGGCGGAGATGAATCTTTTGAAAGCGAATAACAACACGTTCGTGGCGGCTTACGTTATTACTCAATCCATGCAGCAAGTGAGTCCTGAGTTTTTGAAAGAGAGGTATAATTTGTTAGGTGATGAGGCGAAGGCGTCTGCTTCGGGAATGGCGATAGCGGATATGATTGCCCGTTACGAGATGTTGGAACCGGGACACGTGGCACCTAATTTTATCACTCAAACGGTGGAAGGTGACACTATCTCTTTGCATGGCATCAAGGGGAAAGTGAAGATTTTGGACTTTTGGGCATCATGGTGTGCTCCTTGCCGTCAAGAAACCCCTAATCTGGTGAAATTGTACAAAAATTACCGGGGTAAGGGTTTGGAAATCTTTAGTGTTTCTCTTGATAAGCAACCACATGATTGGGCAAAAGCGATCTCCGAGGATGGCATGATATGGAAACATGGTATCGACCCGAATTCCCAGATTGCCGGTCTGTATTGTTTGAAAAGTATCCCTTGCATGATATTGTTGGACGAGAATAACCGTATCATCGCCAAAAATCTCCGCGGGGCACAACTCCAGAAAAAAGTAGCAGAATTGCTGAAAAAATAATAGTCTTTTTCTGATGAACTATTTGTGATGAGGTGTGTTTTTACACACCTCCCTTGCTAATATTGGGATGCGTGAAATATAAGAGTCGAAAAATTGTCCTATCTTTGCAAAGATGACATTAAAATGTAGTGTTATGATGAAATACCCGATAGGCATCCAGAGTTTTGACCAGATAATAGAAGACGGTTATGTTTATGTAGACAAGACCGATTTGGTTTATTCCCTTGTGAAAGAAGGGAAGATTTATTTTCTTAGTCGTCCCCGGCGTTTCGGGAAAAGTTTGTTGGTGTCCACGTTGAAGAATTATTTTCTGGGACGGAAGGAACTTTTCAAGGGACTGGCGATAGACGAGTTAGAAAAGGACTGGTTGGAGTATGCGGTGTTTCATATCGACTTCAACGGTAGTAATTTTCTGAAAGGTGGGACTTTGGAAAATGTGATCGATTCCTATATCTCGGGATGGGAGAAAGAATACGGAATCGTGGAAGAGGAAGGAACCGACCGGGGAATCCGTTTTATCCGCTTGCTGGAGCGGGTGCACTTGAAAACGGGGCGCCGTGTCGTGGTATTGATAGACGAGTACGACAAGCCTTTGCTCGACGTGTTGGACACGGGTATGGAAATCGATGTGGATGGCAACCGGATGCTGCTGGAAGAGTGGAATCGTGGTGTGTTGAAGGGATTCTACTCGGTATTCAAGGCTGCCGACGAGCATTTGCAATTTGTTTTCTTGACGGGTGTGACTAAATTCTCGCAGGTCAGCGTGTTCAGCGGTTTCAATCAACCGAAAGACATTAGCATGGATGGTCGTTACGAGGCACTTTGCGGTATCACGGGTGAAGAGTTGGAAAGTTATTTCGTGGAGCCGATAACGGAAATGTCTAAACTATATAGTTGTGATGTATCGAAGATGAAGCAATTATTGAAGCGACAGTATGACGGTTATCATTTTAGTCCGCGTATGGTGGATGTTTATAACCCGTTCAGTTTGCTGAACGCTTTTGGTTCGATGATGATACAGGACTACTGGTTCAGTAGTGGTACGCCGACCTATCTCGTTCGTCTGTTGCGTCACACGAATGAAGATTTGGACGAGTTGACGGGGCGTTACTACGAACCGCAAGAGTTTGTTGATTACAAGGCGGATGTTGAGAAGCCTTTGCCAATGATTTATCAGAGTGGCTACTTGACGATAAAAGATTATAATTGGGAAGATAACACTTTCCTGCTTGACTTCCCGAATAACGAGGTAAAGAAAGGTTTCGTGACGGTGGTCGCCAGGCGATTACTTTAAATCTGCCGTTGAGGCGGGTTCGTGGGTAAGGGAGGCTGTTGCAGCCTTGAAGAAAGGTGACTTGGAGAGATTCCGTCGCCTGTTAACCTCGTTTTTGAGCGATATTCCTTACACGATGCGTCGGAAGGAAAACGAGCGGGAGAAAGAGCGATATTTTCACTATACTTTTTACTTGATCTTGCGTCTTGTAAGTGTTTATACAGTCTACACGGAGAAAGAGCAGAGCGAAGGGCGGGTGGATTGTATCGTGGAAACAGACAAGTATATTTATATTTTTGAATTCAAACTGGACGGCAGTGCTGATGAAGCCCTTCATCAAATCGAGGAGAAGGGGTATGTCCGTCCATATCTAGATGATTCCCGTAAACTCTACCGTATTGGCGTGAGTTTCTCCTCGGAAACCGGCACCGTAGAGGATTGGAAAATGGTTGAATAAAGATATATGTTAGGCAAATGTGCGAGAATGCGGTATGAGGGGTGAAGCCTTAATACTTCTTGAATTTTGTTTGTACGCAACGTGAATTGGTGGACAAGAGGGAGGGCATGTTGCGACATGCCCTCGTATTTAATATTTGAATGAACTTCCACCCAGAAATTCTCGAAGAATCGAAGTGGGCGGGATTTCTCGAGTTGGTACCGTTTGCACGTACGAGAAGAATTTCAGCAAGCGGGTTGCTTTCGAGTGTTCCGGGTATTTTACCAGAACTTCTTCCAACAGGGGGACGGCTTGTTGTTTCAACGCACCGAGTTCGTACGCCAATGCCGAGTTGAACATGACATCTGCTTCTTCTTGATAGGGAACGATGTGTTTTTGTTCCCCGGAAAGGACGCTTTCCCATCTTTTCAGCGTATCCAAAGCCGAGTAACCGCGGTATTTGTGATCTCTGACCATGCGGCGAATCAAGCGATTGTCCGACGGGTTAATGATATTGTGATCATCGATAGAGATAGCGGTCAGAGCCGAGATAAATATCTTGAACAGACTCTCTTGCGGGAGATATTCGGTTAATTTAGGGTTCAACCCGTGGATTCCTTCCACGATAATCACGTTGTTCTTGGATATTTTTAATTTTTCACCATCATAGAAGCGTTGTCCAGTTTCGAACGAGAACTTGGGGATTTCGACTTCCTCGCCTCGCAACAGTCGAACGATATTGTCATTAAACGTGCTGATATCTAACGCGTCAATGGTTTCAAAATCATATTCGCCTTTTTCATCTTTAGGAGTTTGTTCCCGGTTCACGAAATAATTATCCAACGAGAGATTGACCGGCTTGATACCGTTTACCAGAAGTTGGATAGCCAGTCGTTTGCCGAAAGTCGTTTTCCCGGATGAAGAGGGACCGGCGATTAATATTACTTTTAGTTTTTTCCTTCTTTTCCGGATCATGTCGGCGATCAAAGAAATTTTCTTCTCGTGAAGCGCTTCGCTGACTTTAATCATTTCGCCGGCATGGCGGTGTTCGATGGCTTGATTCAAGTGCCCGATTTGCGAGACTTCCAGTACTTTACCCCAGCGCTTGAATTCGCTGAACGTGTTATATAGTTTTTCCTGCGGGTAATACGGAAGTATCTCGGTCGGGTTCATCCGGTCGGGAAGCAAAAGCAACATTCCGTCTTTATAGTCCATCAGATCGAATACTTTCAGGCATCCGGTAGAGGGAGCCAATGTCCCGTAGAAATAGTCGCACGTGCCGTCTATTGAATAAACAGAGGTGAATAGTTTACCCCGGGATGAAAGTAAGAGTTCCTTGTCTTTCAGTCCTTGGCGTTTAAATAATTTGATGGCTTCTTCCGTCGGGTATTCCGTTCGCGTGATTTCGTAGTCATGATCAATGATGCGTTGCATTTCCGCTTTGATCGTGTCGATCCGTTCACCCGTGAGGATGATGTCCTTGTTTGCCAGACGGCAGAATACCCCGTTGGAGAGTTGATACTCCACGATTAGGGTTTTCTTCCCGAAAAGATTGATTACCGCCTTGTAAAGTACGAACAACAGCGACCGCGTATACACGCTGTACCCGTCCAATGTAGTTACGTCTACAAAGTTGACGTATTTCGGGTTATATATTTCATAATGAAGGTCACGCACCTCGTTGTTGACCAAGGCACCCAATATGTTTTGGTGATTATCGGGGAACACGATTTTTTTGAATTCTTTCAAGCTGGAGCCTGTCGGAATCTGATAGGCTTCCTGTGTATTTTCACAAAATACAATTATTTTATTTTTTTCCATGTTTCGAGTCATTTATGTAATTCACATTGACAAAGATTGCAAATAACGTGCCGCAAACTTTATTTATATGCTTCCTTGTTTTCCGGGATCAATATATAGTAAGTTTTATGTTTTCCGTTTTTTAATGATGTTTGTCTGAGCCATGGGTTGAATCGTTTCAACGTTTTGTACGTGATCCCGTGTTCTTGGGCAAAGTCCGCCAAGTCCTTGATTGATTTGGTTACCTTGACTTGTGTTGTCGGCTCGATGGGGTATTTGATCCCCACGTGGAAGTTGTACAAGTGAGGGTTTTCCATGATCTGTTTCAGCGCCATCATGCGGTAGACGTAGCGACCCGTTTCTTCCCCCATTAGCAGGTCGTAGAAGTACTTCTCTTTCTGGCGGTCTATTTGTTTGGAGAGCATATTCATCCCTCCGTTGTAGGACGCGGCAGCCGCTGTCCACGAACCGAATTTCTCGTGTGCTTTTTTCAGGTAGGCACAAGCGGCACGGGTGGCCTTCTCGATATGGTAGCGTTCGTCCACGTCGTTCGTGACTTCAAGCCCGAGTTCTTTTGCCGTACCGCTCATCAATTGCCATATCCCGACGGCTCCCGCGTAAGATACCGCTAAGGGGTTGAGGCTGCTTTCAATGACGGCGAGGTATTTGAAATCGTTCGGTATGCCCTCTTCTTTTAAGATAGGTTCTATGATATGGAAATAGCGGGGGGCATTTTTAATTACCTGTATCGTGTGTGAATGAAGATTCGTGTTGACGATCAATTCTTTCTTGAATGCTTCAATCACGTCGATTCTTTCCAAGGGGACCCGTTCCCCCGCCAGATAGAATGTGTCGGGACAAAATACGTCTGACGGCAATAAGAAATGCGGTATATATTCCTCTTCTTCCGGTTCCTCAAACTCCTGCTTGTAGACGTAGTATCCGATTATGGCGCTGTTTATTAAGACTAGTATAGTCAAGAATGTTATTATAATATTTTTTTGCACGGCTAATGAATTTATATTTTTCGAATATACGGGTTTTTCCCTACTTTTTGTTGCAAAAATAGAGAAAAAGAGTTTATAAATCCTTTTACAGTTTTTTCTGTTGCCATTTCACGTATCTCAAGTAAAACCAAGAAACGATACCGATAAGCATGCCATAGGTGACCTCGACAGTCCACACGAATTCCACGTTAGCGTGCACGACGGTGGTAAGCAGCCATGTCTGGAATGTGTAGAACACGAGTACGAATGATTCGAGTATCAAGGCATGAGTCGTGTTACCCGTTCCGGATATGGCTTCAAAGAACGTGATCCCGAAGCAGAAGCTGAGCGCGGCTAATCCGACCACGTAAAGGGAAGGCATGGAGGCGGTAATCAGATCACTGCTGTTGGAGTAGATAGATAACACCTGTTGCGGGAAGATATAGCATATCAATAACACCGGAAGCACGCTTAGCATGGCGAGTTTCATGATCCGCCGCAAGGTAGGCATGATCTCCGGTTGCCGTTGTTCCCCGATGAGTCGGCTGGTAAGGGTATTGGCTGTCGCTCCGTAACCGAAGACGGGGATAAGTATCAGCATATAAACGCTACGGACGACGATCGTGATGGCGATAGGACGTTCGCCCATGTGCTCGATGAGCATGAAAAAGATGTACCATGTCCCGAAAGACAGTAGTTTTTGCAACATGGTGGGGAACGCTGTTTTAAGCACGGTCAGCATGAGCCATCCTTCCAGTTTGTGGAAGGAGAATAAGGCGTACTGTTTGATGGGGAGTTTCAGCAACGTGTAGAAAATAAAAATCAAGAACGCCGATATTTCAGCCATGACGGAGGCTAGGGCGGCTCCGCCGACTCCCATCTCGGGGAAACCGAATTTACCGAAGATCAACAGATAATTGAATACCACGTTGATCGTTGCCATAGCGGCAGTGGAGTAGCCTATGATTTTCGTGTTGGAGAGCCCGATATATAAAGCCCTGAACAAGAAGTTGAAGCACACGAATATAATCCCGTAATGGCGGTATGACATGTATTCCATCGCCGCCTCGTAGATATTGGGCGACTGTATGGAAGCTCCCAAGAGGACATCACTGAAATATCGTTGAATGAGGAATAGCGACGTGGATAGCAGAAACACGAAACATAACCCGTGCTCGAAAACAACCCCGATCCGGTTCAGACGTCCTTCTCCCAACCGCCGTGCCACGATGATCTGGATCCCGATGGAAAATCCCCATGCCAGCGTGGAAAACACGTAATAGTAGATTCCTGCCATGGCGGAAGCACCTAGGGCGATCTCGCTGACACGCCCCAGAAAGGCGGTGTCCGTTAAGGTAATGAGTGTTTGTGCCAAACTTCCAAGGATAATAGGGTAGGCTATATTCCAAACTGTTTTGTTCGTGATGACCGTCTTCATGTGTTCTTGTTTTGGCTGCAAAATTAACGGATAATCTTTATAAATTGCAGAATAAATCGTAACTTCGTGGGTTGTAAATTTAAATTCAAGCAAAAATGACAATAGAAGAGCAAGTTAGTAAGGGCATCATGGCAGCCATGAAAGCGAAAGATACGATCCGCCTTGAGGTTTTAAGAAATATAAAGAAGGTCTTCATCGAGGCTAAATCCGTGGCAGGAGCCCCGGAGCAGATTGCCGACAGCGAAAGTATCAAGATCATCCAGAAATTGGCAAAACAAGGACGGGAGTCTGCCGAAATTTACAAGCAACAGGGGCGTGAGGATTTGTACGCTCATGAAATAGCTCAAGTGGAGGTGATGAACGAGTTTTTGCCGAAACAGTTGAGTGAAGATGAATTGCGTGTTGCCTTGAAAGGAATTATCGAGAAAACGGGTGCAACTTCAGCCAAAGAAATGGGAAAAGTGATGGGTGTTGCTACCAAAGAGTTGGCCGGAATAGCTGACGGCAAAATGATTTCCGCTATTGTAAAAGAGTTGTTGGCGTAATCACGTGCTAATAAGTCCGCGTAAGATCGGGGTATTTTATTGATTCCGTCTATGACGTGATTGAAAATAAGTATCAGGAATGGGGAGGAATTGAGTAAATAATTCCGATCTTTGTATAAGATTAAAATGAAAGAAATGGCTACTGTGAAAGATTGGACTGCTCATGTTATTAAACAGGCAGAGATTGATAAGTATCTGGTTGACGGGAAAGATTTTATTGACGAGGAAAAGATATTTGAAGAGATCGAAAAGGGCAAGAACCCCGATAAGCAACGAGTGCGCGATATTTTACAAAAATCGCTGGAAATAAAAATATTGACGCCTGACGAGACGGCTACTTTGTTGAACGTGGAAGACCCTGAACTCTTTCACGAGATGCAAGAGGCTGCCTTGGAGGTGAAGAAAAGAGTGTATGATAACCGTATCGTTTTCTTTGCCCCGTTATACTTGTCGAATTTGTGCGTGAATAGTTGTAAATACTGTGGTTTCCGGGCAGAAAATAAAGAGGAGATTCGCCACGTGTTGTCGATGGACGAGGTGCGGGAGGAAACGGCCGCGGTGATCGACGAGGGACACAAGCGAATGATTGCCGTGTATGGCGAGCACCCGAAAAACGGGGCTGACTATATAGCCGAATCTATCTCCACGATTTATTCGGTGAAACGGGAAACTCCTACCGGGAACGGTTTTAATAATATCCGACGGGTGAACGTGAACGCGGCACCCATGGAGATTGCCGATTTGAAGAAATTGTGGAGAGCGGGTATCGGTACGTTCCAAGTGTTCCAAGAAACTTATCACCGGGAGAGATACGCGGAATTGCACCCGGCCAACACGGTGAAAGGGAATTACCGTTGGCGTCTTTACGCGATGCATCGTGCCATGGAGGCGGGAATCGACGATGTGGCTATTGGGGCGCTGTTCGGGTTGTACGACTGGAAGTTTGAAGTGATGGGATTGTTGCATCATGCTTTGGATTTGGAACGCCAGTTCGGTATCGGACCGCACACGGTGTCTTTCCCGCGCATGCAACCGGCCCCGGGGTCTTTCTTGAGCGAGAATTCTCCTTATCTGGTCAGCAATGACGCCATGAGGCGGGTGGTTGCGGTGTTGCGTCTGGCGATCCCGTATAGCGGGTTGATCGTGACTGCACGCGAGGAACCGAACTTGAAACGGGATTTACTGACTCATTTCGGGTGCACGCAAACCGACGCTTCTTCAAAATTGGGTATCGGGGCTTACGCCAAAAAATTGAAACAGGAGGAGAATATCGAGAAAGTCCAATTTATGTTGGGTGACCAGCGTTCTCTCGATGAAGTGATACGGGAATTGGCTAACGACGGGATGATTACCTCTTTCTGTACTGCCGGCTATCGTTGCGGGCGTACAGGAGATAAGATCATGACCCTGTTGGAAAAAGGAGTCGAGGGTAAGTTCTGTAAGTTAAACGCTGTTTTGACCTTCCGGGAGTACTTGAATGACTATGCTTCTCCCGCGACCCGTGAGATCGGCGAGAAACTGATCGAGCAGGAATTAAGAGAGATCGAGGCTACCCCCTTCTTTAGTAAGAATAAATTACTCCCGACCTTCCGTTCATATTACGACCGGATCGCGAGAGGGGAAAGAGATTTATACATGTAATTTACAATTTTAGATTTTAAATTTTAGATTGAAATAATCCATGAAATTTAAAATCTAAAATCCATAAATTTAAAATTAAAACGGAAGTTTGAGCGTAATTCGTTCGGCTTCCTTTTTTCTTTTTATTTCTTCCCGTTCACCTTTGCGGAACACGTAGACAAGTCCGAAGCGTTCGCATTTTTGGCGGCGTTCTTCTTCGTCGTCTATATCGGCGTAATGTGCCTCGATTTCGTTCCACAGGGAAAGAATATATTCGTCTGCTTCACTCCGGTATTGCGCTACTTCGGCACTACAGCGGGCAGAGTTTTGTTGGAATTGTTTTTGAGAAGCGTAGGCTTGCTTGAAGTTCTCGTAATTTACTTTAACCAAAGCGATAGAGGGACTATATATCGGATTTCCGCCCCCTTTACGGGTGCGTTCCTGTTCTCCGGCTATTATTTTTGCACCCCATTCCAACAAATCTTGGTCGGAAACGAGTGAAGGAAGTTTGGTATCATCTTCCGCTATATCGTAAAATGTACGCGCGATAGGTTTTAACTCTCCTCGTGCAATAGTAAAATTCAGCACTTGCAAAAAGTGCGATATATATAGTTTGGCTTTTTTAGTGTATTCCCCGTATTTCCGGCTATTTACCATTTGTTTTTCTCTGGCACATTGTGAATTTGTGATTGCCGTTTTGAATTTCGGTAAAAAGAATTCAATTTTTTGCCTTAGGCTCAAAGAAAACGGTAAATTATTGATATCAGAGAAATCCTCTTTGTTCAAGGCCGTTTCCAATGCCCTTATCCTCGCTGCATCTGTATTCGGTAATCTTCTGTAAGGCATGTCTTTAATAATTAATAAAATGATGATCGAAACTCTGATGCGAAGGTATGAAAAAAATAAAAGTAAATCAATATTCGCCTGAGGTATTTTTAGATTTACGATTTATGATTTTAGATTGAATGATTCTTTAACCACGAAATCGTAAATCATAAATCGTAAATCATCTTGGGATGGTATTTCTATAATGGGTATAGTTTTCGATGATGTTATTCACGAAGTTGAAGGTTTGTTTGCCGTCGCAATAGCCGTTGCGGGACAGGGTGTCCCGGTATATTTCGGGGCGGGATTTGTAACGGATGAAGTAATCTACATTATTATTCCAGATATTCGGGTTTTTCCCGTAGGATTCGGCTAATCTCATGGCGTCGAACACGTGTCCCGCTCCGGCATTGTACGCGGCTAAAGTAAATTTGATCCGGTTTAAGGTGTCGAGGTCATATTTGGTAAACATTTTTTCAAGGTATTGGAGATAGTAACTTCCTACTTTGATGTTATCTTCCGGCTCTATGTAATCTTCGAAACCGAGTTGCAATGCGGTTTCCGGCATCACTTGCATTAATCCGACAGCCCCGTAATTGGATGTCGCTTCCGGGTCGAATCCGGATTCTTGGAAAATTATGGCAGCCAGCAAACGCCAATCCCAACCTATTTTGGCGGCTTCTTTTTTGATGATCGGGTCAAAGCTGGATATAATCCCGTTTTTTAATTTGTAGTATTTCGAGTTGTGGAGCGAAGTGACGTAACTGCTTTTGTAATAGCGGTTGTAAAGTACGGGAAACTTTTCCCTTTTCTTCATGGCACCCAACCATTGGTTTACTTCATGGAGCAGGTATTTTGCTTTTCCGGCTACTGCCCACGCCACGGGTTCCGCTCCCGATAATTCCAGCGAGTAATCTATGTGTGTCATGTATTGGGCTGCGATCTGCGCGATATTTTTATCTATCACGGTAAGTGGAAGCTCACCTTTCTCTACTTGCAGGAGGATATCTTCATAAGTAAGATATTCTACTTCCGTGATCTTTAAATTCAGTTGAAGAGAATCACTCAATTCCCGGAGAAAACTTTTGTATGTAGTACCCTCTTGAACGAAAATTTCTTTTCCTCGTAAATCTTGTATGTCCCGTATTAAAGAATCTTGTTTCTTGTTTTGTACCAGTACGTTACTCGTGTAGAATAACGGGTCCGTGAAACTGATTTGTTCTTTCCTGCCGTCCGTAACCGAAAGACTCATGGCTACCAGATCGTATTTCCCCTCGTTTAATTCCCGAAGACAATCTTCCACGTTGGAATTGACCTCGATATGTAATTTAACATCGAGAAAATCGGCGAGATCTTTAACCAGATCGTAATGAAAACCTTTCGGGATGCCTTTATACACGTAGTAGTCTGTCGTGTTGTAATAAGTACATACATTTAAGACGCCTCGTCGCTCGATTTTTTCCAGCGTCCCGGCATCGGGTATAATAAACGGTTCTTCTTCGCGTTTTGTCTCGCAGGCCGATAAACAAAACCAGAATAACCAAGTGTATGTAATAACTCTTATTATATACATGGTGCAAAGATACGAAATAAAATGGAAATCGTGTAGTTGTTGATTTCGAGAGGTCTATTCGAGAAATAACATTGTTACCCTTGCTCTATTCTTGCTCTACCCATTCGCTACCTCATGAACGTATCATGAACGTATCATCTTCGTAGCATAGACGCTCACGAGTGTTTATGCTGCGAAAGAGTAGGGTTTTTGATATGAGTACGGGCGAGCGAATCCCTAGAGAACGGTCAAATGCACCTCGGCGGACGTTTTAATCAAAGAAATTCCAACGGATGCCGAATTTTACTTTGGCGGGGTTGATCGGGTAGGTGTAGGCGGAAAAGTAATCCCGACTTCCTAAGCGCTCGTTGGCATGCTCGTATTTCACGAACAGGTCGGCACGTTTGATGTTCAGCGTGAGGAACACGTCGAGTTTTGGGTAGTTGCCGGTCTTCTCGATATCTTGGTTGTAGAACTGCATGATACTCGGGTCGTAGGCGTTGGAATAGAACGAGGTGTTGTAGAACAAGTCTATACCGATTTGCAGTCCCAATACTTTTTTAAATAGACGGTTTTGGTAGTAGTTGTGGGAGTATAGCGCAACTTTGGGAAGTTGCAATACTTCGTCCTTGTTACAGATCTGGTAGTACACTTTTTGATCGAAGTAGAATTTACCTAATCTGAAAATTTGTTTCGCCCATGCCGTGAATACGACTAAATTACCGTCATATTGACGGGGATAGGCCGTGGTGTCGAAATAGATATAGTTTTTCGTGTTGTTCAGAGCGATTCCGACTTCGGTACGGAGGCGTTTGTTGTTATAGTGTCCTTTGATGTTGTAGGCATGGATTTTGGAGAAATTCGTTTCCCATTGGTTGTGATTTCCCGTGTATTGGTCATAATAGCGGTTGGGGGTGGTTGTTTCCAATAGGGCATACGCCGTCACGGATGAATTTCTGTTTCGGCTTAGGTGTTGGACGATTTTTCCCTCTAAGGAATAGTCGGCAGAATACTCCCCGGCAAGGCAGAAACTGCCCCAGATATCAAAATTGAACATGGTGGTCGAGTCCATGTTGAACGTTCCCGCGGTGAGGTAGGTTCCGGTGTATTTGTTTGTTGCCCGGTTGTTGATTGTGTCCGAAGATACACGTTGGTCGTATTTCAGGTATTTGAATTTTAACCCGGCGTACACGCCCGGCAGGTATTTGTATTTTGGATGTTCGTTTAGTATGAACTTGGCGTCTATTTCGTATTTTTGGTTGTTGGTGATGTCTTGGTTGGACTGGGTGTTTAAGTAGGTCGTGTCCCAAAAATTGGTTTCAACGCTTTCTTCTCTGAAACGGTAGCGATTGTCCTCGACTTTCAAGGCGAGTGCAAATTTCATCGGGTAAGTGTACGTGGTATCCATGTTGATGGAGTCCACGGGTGTGATGATTTCTTTGGCATTTCCGAGGTTGTATTGTGCCAGCGTGCTGAGATTGAAGTTGGCTATGTTGTTTCGGGGTTCCATGACTAGCTTCGTTCCGATTATTTTTGGATCAAGCACGGTATCCCGGACTTCAGCCAAAACTTCAATACCGCCGTTCTCCGCGTAATGTCCCACGTTCTGGTTCAGAAAGAAGGATACTGCCACTCTTTCTTTCTCGTATGAACTGAAAACGGAGAAGTTGTATGTTTTTGATTTCTGGTACGAGTATGCCCCGTCCGCAGACATGAGGTTGTACCGGAATCCTGCGTTCCAGAACGGGTTGATGTTTTGCATGTACCACACGTCTACCCGGTCTTCTGTTTTTCCTCGTCCACCCCCGTTAAAGTAGCTGATTTGGGCGAAAGCGGTAGAGGTGTTGTAATCCAAGGCGTCCTCGGGACGGAAAAGGTAATCCCGTACCCTGTCGAGCGGAAGAAAATCTTCTCCGCGGGGGCGAAGGATGAAAACATTGGAAATATAAGGTGAGGGTAGGTTGCCGAGGTAGGTGTTGGACACGCTGTGTTTGAATATGGGGTTCGTGTTATGTATCCCGTCGGTCAGGGTGTCCGTCATGGACATATATTGTTTGTACACGCCGTCGTGCATCCATTTCCACGCCACTCGTTGCGGTTTCACGTACCGTTGTTCTCCTCTCGTGCTATCTTGGTCAAAAGCGCTACGCCGGGGATCCTCCTCGTCCGGATGCCCGTAATCAAAATCGCTCTGCGCTAAAGACGTGAGCGATATTAAGCAGCATAATATGGTGTAAAATATATATTTCATGGCGTGCAAATATACGGAAACTTTTAAAACTCTCATAAATTAATTACCTTTGCGGTCGAATATGTTATAAAATTTTCAGTATGGATAAGAATTATCTCGTGGAAGAAGAAGGTGAAGGCAAATCGTTGAACTTCATCGAACAGATTATTGAGGAGGAGTTGGCCGAGGGGAAGAACGGCGGTCGGGTACATACGCGTTTCCCGCCCGAGCCGAACGGTTATTTGCATATCGGTCATGCAACTTCTATTTGCTTGAATTTCGGATTGGCTGCCAAGTACAACGGCAAGTGCAATCTGCGTTTTGATGACACGAATCCTTCTAAAGAGGATGTCGAGTATATTGATTCCATACAACAAGATATTCAATGGTTAGGTTTCCAGTGGGAAGGGGAAACTCATTACGCTTCCGATTATTTCCAGCAATTGTATGATTGGGCAGAGAAGTTGATTGCGGAGGGGAAAGCTTACGTGGATGACCAACCGGCAGAGGTGATCAGCGCACAACGTATGAACCCGATGGAACCGGGAGTGAACAGTCCTTACCGGGATAGGACTCCGGAGGAAAATCTGGATTTATTCCGGCGGATGAAGGCAGGGGAGTTTCAAGCCGGGGAGAAAGTATTGCGGGCTAAAATAGATATGGCCTCGTCCAACATGTTGATGCGTGACCCGATTTTGTACCGGATCATGCACGTGGCGCATCACCGCACGGGTGATAAATGGTGTATCTACCCGATGTATGATTTCACACATGGGCAAAGTGATTATATCGAGGGGATTACTCATTCTATTTGTACTTTGGAGTTCGAGGTGCATCGCCCGTTATACAATTGGTTTTTGGATCAGTTGTTCGACACGGAATACCGTCCCCGTCAGATTGAGTTTGCCCGTCGTAATTTGAGTTACACGGTGATGAGTAAACGCCGTCTGTTGGAACTGGTGCAGAAGGGTATTGTTGCCGGGTGGGATGATCCCCGGATGCCTACGATCACGGCTTTGCGCCGCGCGGGATACACGCCCGAGTCTATTCGTGCTTTTGCGGAGAAAGTGGGTGTGGCTCGCCGGGAGATCGTGGTCGATATGGCGTTGTTGGAGTTTTGCGTGCGGGAACATTTGAACAAGGTGGCTCCCCGTGTAATGGCGGTGCTTGATCCGGTGCGGGTGGTGATAGATAACTATCCGGAAGGACAGACCGAAGTGGTTGAGATCGAGAATAACCCGGAAGATGAGGCTGCCGGAACGAGAATGGTGCCGTTCTCCCGTGAGTTGTTTATCGAACGGGATGATTTCATGGAAGAGGCCCCGAAGAAGTTCTTCAGGATGACGATCGGCAACGAGGTACGGTTGAAAGGTGCGTATATTGTGAAATGCGAGAGCGTGGAGAAAGATGTAGAAGGAAATGTTACGACAATCCATTGCACGTACGATGCCGAAACGCATAGTGGTACCGGTGCCGCGAGCAACCGGAAGGTAAAGGGAACACTTCACTGGGTTTCCGCACCCGACGCGATAGAGGCAGAGGTACGTTTATACGATCGTTTGTTTAAAGATCCGGATCCTGCCGGACACAAGGATATCGATTTCAAAGAGTTCTTGAACGAGAATTCGTTGAGAGTGTTGACGGGGTGTAAGTTGGAGCCGAGTTTGAAAGATGCCAAGGAAGGCGATCGTTTTCAGTTCCAGCGTTTGGGGTATTTCTGCGTGGATAAAGATTCCAAACCGGGGGCACTGGTGTTTAATCGTACCGTGGGATTAAAGGATACGTGGGCAAAACAAAACAATTAATACAATGAAAGTTACGAGGGATAAGTTTGCAAGAGAAGCGCGGGCGTACTTGTTGATTACGTTCGGTTTGCTGATCTATACTTTTGCCGTTACCGCGTTTTTGGCGCCGCATCGTATGGTGGGCGGTGGTGTGACCGGTATTTCGACAATTATTTATTTTCTTTCCGGGGAGGTGATTCCTATCGGGTATAGCTATTTCGTGATTAACTTTTTGCTGGTGGCGATAGCGATTAAGGTGCTCGGGCCCCGGTTCGGTTTCAAGACGATATATGCTATTTTCATGAGTTCGTTCCTGTTGAGTTTGTTACAGAATCTGATTCATGAGCCGCTGTTGGAGGACAAATTCATGTGCGCGGTACTTTCCGGTATCATGTGTGGTGCGGGTATCGGGATTTCGCTTGCTAACGGAGGCAGTACGGCGGGTACGGATATCGTGGCAATGATGATTAACAAGTACCGGAATATCAGTCCCGGTAAGATTATCATGTATATCGACGTGTTTATTATCGGTTGTAGTTATTTTATTGGGGAAAACACGGTAATCGATCCGACGGCAAAGATTGCCACGATTATCTACGGTTACGTGGTCATGGGTGTGAACTCGTACACGATTGACCTCGTGTTCACTGGACAGATGCAATCCGTGCAGTTCTTTATTTTCTCGTTAAAATACAAGGAGGTTGCCGATCTGATCACTCATGATTTGAAACGGGGTGTAACCGTCGTGGATTGTCAAGGCTGGTACACGGGTGAGGCACGCAAAATGTTAATTGTGGTAGCCCGCAAGAGTGAGATGCAGAATATTATGCGTGTGACGAAATTGGCTGATCCGGATGCATTCCTCACGATGAATACGGTCATGGGAGTGTACGGTAGGGGATTTGATACGCTGCGGACTTAGGGAGTTCGTAAAGTTTATAAGGTTCATAAGGTTTATAAAGTTGCCATTCTTCACGAGGGGCTTTTTTATAAACCTTATTTTTTTGATAAAACACGCTAATTTATAATGACTTTGTGTCTTTATGGTATTGAGTGGCACGGTGTTTGATAATTAAGAGGATTGATATGAGGTCATTAAAAAAGCATAGGAGACACATGGTAATTTGGAGTGTATTAGGCGTTGTTGCGGTGATTGCCGTGATAGCGGTTGTTTTCGTGAATCAACGGAGTTTTGGCAGACTTCCCCGGGGGGATCGAATGGAACGTGTGAAGCGTTCGCCTCATTACAGGGACGGACGGTTTCAAAATTTGCATGAAACCGTGATGATTGCTTCAGACAAGGGGCGTGTCGGGGCTATGATTGATTTTTTATTCAGAAAAACAGAAAGGCTGCGACCGGAAACAGCAGTGTCTGTCATTAAGACAGATTTGCGGAGTATCCCCTTGGACGAGGAGGTGGTCGTGTGGTTCGGGCATTCATCTTATCTGATTCAAACGGGAGGAAAAAGAATACTGGTCGATCCGGTATTTTGCATGGCTTCCCCGGTATCATTTGTCAATAAGCCTTTCAAGGGAACGGATGTTTATAAGCCGGAAGATATGCCGGATATCGATTATCTGGTGATTTCCCATGACCATTGGGATCATTTGGACTACGGAACTGTGACTGCATTGAAGAATCGGGTTGGTAAGGTTATATGCGGATTGGGAGTCGGGGAACATTTCGAGTATTGGGGATTTGACAAGGAACGTGTCGTGGAATTGGATTGGTTTGAAGACTCCGTGCTGGATGATGGTTTTGCCGTTTATTGTTTGCCGGCGCGTCACTTCTCGGGACGGGGATTGTCTGCCAACCGGACATTGTGGGCTTCTTTTCTCGTGGAGAGTCCCTCGAGGAAGATATATATAGGTGGTGATGGGGGGTATGACACGCATTTCGCCGAGATTGGCAAGCGTTTCCCGGGTATTGATCTTGCGGTCATCGAGAACGGGCAATATAATGAAGATTGGAAGTATATTCACGTGATGCCGGATTACTTGGAACAGATCGCGAAGGATTTGGGTGCGAAGAGAGTTTTGACGGTGCATCATTCGAAATATGCTTTGGCAAGGCATCCTTGGGATGAGCCGTTGAAGAATGCGTTGAAGATGAGAGAAGATGTCCCTTTTGAAGTACTTGTACCTACTATCGGGGAAATAGTTCGGAATGAGAAGGTGGAACAATGAGGTTTTTTTCTCGTTCTCGCGATTTTATGTTATTTTTGTCTGAATAAAATGCATGATAGATGAAGATAAAAGTATTTGTTAATAATCCATGGCAGGAGAACACGGTTGTGTTGTACGATGAAACGGGGGAAGCCGTGGTAGTTGATTGCGGTTGTTTTTCGAAAGACGAAGAGCGGCGTTTGATAGATTTTCTGGCGGAAAATCATTTGAAACCGGTAGCGTTGTTGAATACGCACTTGCATATAGATCATATTTTCGGGAATAATTTTATGCTGGACGAATATGGGTTGTCTGCCCGGGCGCATGAAGCGGATTCGTTTTGGGTGGAAGATGCGGAGAAGTATGCGGCGATGTTGGGAATACGAGGAATTACACCGCCTCCGGCGTTGGGAGAATATTTGCATGACGGGGATGTCGTGAAATTCGGGCATTCGGAATTGAAGGTGATTCATGTACCGGGACATTCACCGGGGGGACTTTGTTTCTATAGCGAACAGGATAAATTGCTTGTTGCCGGGGATGTGTTGTTCCAAGGGAGTATCGGACGCACAGATTTACCCGGGGGAGATATGCGTCAGTTGATAGACGGAATCCGGGAAAAATTGTTCGTGTTGCCGGATGATGTGCGGGTAATACCGGGACACGGCGGGTTTACCACGATAGGAGAAGAGAAACGTATGAATCCATTTTTTCAATAAAAAAAGATGAAGAAGATCGGTATAATTGTAGCCATGACTTCGGAATACGGTCTGGTGAAATCTTTACTTGACGGGGGAAAGGAACGTTTGGTTCGGGGAATCCCCTTTATCGAGGGGCGTATGAGAGAAGTTGACGTCGTGTTGGCCAAAAGTGGGATCGGTAAGGTTTGTGCGGCGGTAGGGACGTTGGAAATGATCCGGCAATATGCCCCGGAGGTGATTGTAAACACGGGTGTTGCCGGGGGAATAGACCCGTTGACACAAGTTATGGATATCGTGATCGGGGAGAACATGGTTTATCATGACGTGTGGTGTGGCGAGGGAAACGAGTACGGGCAGATTCAAGGATTGCCGGCTCGTTTTGTTTCGGATAAGAAATTGTATGAACAGGCTTTGTCCGTGAAACATGACGGGAATGTATACGGGGGATTGATTTGCAGCGGTGATCGTTTCGTGACGGAGAAAGAGGAGTTGACCGAGATCAAAAAGCGTTTTCCCGAAGGCTTGGCGGTTGATATGGAATCGACCGCTATCGCGCAAGTATGCTACTTGTGTGGCGTACCTTTCTTGAGTTATCGTATTATTAGCGATACCCCGGGAGTGAAAGATCATTACAATCAATATTTGAATTTCTGGGAAGAGGCTCCCAAACGCTCTTTCGAGATGATTAGAAAGTTAATCACTGTTTTATCAGAAGAATAAAGATGAAAAAAATACCTAGTTTTACCATAGATCATCTTCGCCTGTCGCGGGGAATCTACGTGTCCCGTAAAGATTATGTAGGAGAAGAGGTGATCACGACGTTTGATATACGTATGAAGGAGCCTAACCGAGAGCCCGTGTTGGGACAGGGGGAATTGCACACGATAGAACATCTCGCGGCGACTTATTTAAGAAATCACGAGACGTGGGGCGACAAGATTATTTTCTGGGGACCGATGGGGTGCTGCACGGGAAATTATTTTTTGATGCGGGGTGATTTGACTTCTCGTGATATCGTGGAATTGATGCGGGAAACATTCCGTTTTATTCGTGATTTTGAAGGTGAAGTTCCCGGTGTTGCTGCAAAAGATTGTGGTAATTATCTATTACATAATCTGCCGATGGCGAAATACGAGGCTGCTAAATATCTGGCGGAAGTGCTGGACGTGATCGAGGAAAAGAATCTGATATATCCGGGCGAATGAGAATAGGAATCATTTTAATGTTGGTTGCCTTGCTTTGGGCTTGTGATGAAAACAAGGATCGGGAGAAGACGATCAGCGTGAGTATCTTGCCTCAACGTTATTTCGTGGAGCGTATCGCGGGGGATTACGTGAAGGTGAACGTGATGATTCCGCCGGGGGCTAATCCTGCCGTGAGTGATTTAAGTACCGAACAGTTGAAAGCGTTGCATAATAGTTCTATCTATTTTGCCGTGGGGTATCTACCTTTCGAAATTAGTAATTTATATCCTTTTCTGGAAAAACAGGAGAAGCATATACAACTCGTGAAGCAATCCGAGGGGATGGAGCTGGAAGAGGGAACGTGTGATTGCGGGCATCATCATACACACCCCGGTAATTTTGACCCTCACGTGTGGATGTCTCCAAGATACGCGGGTATGATGGCGCAAACGATATGTAAGGTGTTATCTGAAAAGTTCCCGGAGAAGAAAACCGAGTTCGAGCAGAATTTCAAGCAGTTCAAACAGGAGATTGACAGTATCGACGCGGAAGCCCGAAGGATTATTCCCGCGAAGCAGAACAAGACTTTCTTGATTTATCATCCGGCTTTGACTTATCTGGCGAAAGATTACGGTATGGAACAGATTGCGATCGAGGACGAGGGAAAAGAACCTAATCCGTCACATATCAAGGCGGTGGTCGATACTTGTCGGGCAAAAGGTATAAAGATTGTATTTATCCAGAACCAATTTGACGTGATGAATGCCAAAGCTATAGCCCGGGAGATCGACGGCGAGGTTATTGCCATTGATCCGTTGAGTGCGGACTGGAAAAAGGAAATGGAATCGTTGCTTCGGATTATAGAACAAAAAATGGAATAACCGGATGAAAGAGATTTTGGAGTTGAAAGATATTTCGGCAGGTTACGAGCAAACGACCGTGTTGCAAGGAGTGAACTTGACCATACGGGAGAATGATTTTGTTGGAATTATCGGGCCGAACGGGGGGGGGAAAACGACTTTGTTAAAGGTTATATTAGGGTTGATAAAGCCTTTCTCTGGGAAGATCATTTATCACACGTCCAAGCAATCGTTGTTCGGGTATTTGCCTCAAAACAGTAAGTTCGACGCTCGTTTCCCGATCAGTGTAAAGGAAGTAGTGTTATCCGGATTGATGTCCGAGAAAGGGATATTTCATTCTTACACGAAAGCTGACCGGGGGAAGGTGGATGAGATACTGGAAAAGTATGGCATGCTCAGATATAAAAATCGTCCGATCGGAGAGCTTTCCGGGGGACAGATGCAGCGGGTATTTTTGTGTCGGGCTATCATATCCTCCCCGAAGATACTGATTCTGGATGAACCGTCCACTTACGTGGATTCGAATTTCGAGATTGAGTTTTATTCTTTGTTGAAAGAGTTGAACGAGAAAATGAGTATCGTGATGGTTTCACACGATTTGGGAACTATTTGTTCCTACGTGAAGACTATTGCTTGCGTGAACGGGGGATTGCATTATCACGAATCGAACTTGATTACACCGGAACAGTTGAAGTTGTATAACTGTCCGATCGAGTTGATTTCCCACGGAACCGTACCGCATCGGGTGTTGTTGGATCACGACAAGGCAATTGAAAATTGAAAAAACACTGTCCTTGCGCGGTGGGAATCTAAAATCATAAATCATAAATCTAAAATTACCAAGGTGTTTGAATTATTAAGATACGGTTTTTTCCAGAACGCAATTTTGTGCACGATATTGATCGGCGTGAGTTGTGGGTTAATCGGGACATATATTGTTGCCAAACGAATGGTTTTTATTAGCGGGGGGATCACGCATGCTTCTTTCGGGGGATTGGGATTGGCTTATTTTTTAGGTTTGTCACCTCTTTTCGGGGCTGCCGTGTTTGCCTTGGCAGCGGCATTTTGTATTTTATACCTTTCGGATAATAAGCGGTTTAAGGAAGATTCTTTGATTGGTATCTTTTGGTCGGCGGGTATGGCGATAGGAGTGTTGTTTATTTACCTGACTCCGGGATATGCGCCTAATTTATTGTCTTATCTGTTCGGGAATATTCTTACGGTCACGGGGGAACAGGTGATTCTGTCGGGAGTGTTGTGTCTGGCAATTATCTTGTTTTTCGCGAAGTTTTATCGTCCGTTGTTTTATATCGCTTTTGACAAGGAGTACAGTCGGACGCATTTTGTCGCTTTAAACGGGTTGGAGATTGGTATTACCGTGCTGATAGCCTTGTGTATCGTGCTGTGTATGAAGTTGGCGGGAATTATTTTGGTGATTTCTTACCTGACGATGCCTCAAGCAATAGCGGGTATGTTTTACAAGAACTTCACGAAACAATTGGTTTTATCCACGATTATTAGTTGCGTGGGTTCTGTTATCGGGCTTTTCGCGTCAGCAGCATTGAAGCTCCCGTCCGGGGCAACGATTGTGCTTTGTTTTTTGCTGATATTTATTGTTTGTTATTTATTACGCCGCCGTAAATGAAAAGTCGAGCATTCGGCTCCTAAGGTCTATAACGTCTATAATCCAATAAATTAATGATATTCAATATAATGATACGCATACCACCCGCACGTTTGACCTTACGACCTTATGGACTTTTAGACTTTATGGACGAGAGTGCGTGTTTTGACACGCACTCCTGTTCTTATCTGTGGTGGAATTTTTTCTTTTATTCTTTGTTTATCCTGTAACTCAACGCTCCGGAGGGACATTTATTGATTTGTGCTATTAATTCGTCTGTCGTTGCATTCTCGATCTTTATCCAAGGACGTTCTTGCGGGTTATATACCTTAGGTAACATTTTTACGCAAATCCCTGCGTGTTGGCAGATTGAGGGTTGCCAGATAATGGTTAGTTCTCCGTTCGTGTATTCATACTTCTTTTCCATGATGTTCTGTTTTTATTTGATGTTTATACCTCGCATAACAATGCGCCGCCATTCGGGATGCCTCTTTATATAGGCGGCCACGAAAGGACAAAGCGGTACTAGACGCAGTCCTTGACGCTCGATATCCTTTAGCGTTTTTTCGACGAGTTGTGAACCTATTCCACGACCTTCCAGTTCCGGCGGAACTTCCGTGTGTGTAAGGTAGATTTCCCCGTTGATTGATTTTATATACTCGATTTTGGGTGTATAATTACCGATGCGGAACTCGTACTGTTGACGATGTACATCATCTTTTAATTCATAATCCTCTGTCATAACCTTAAATTTTAATGTCTATTGTAAATTAAACGTTCAGAATATGAATTTTGTTTTGATTTTGTCCTGTTATTATTTTTAAAGAAATGGGATATATATATAAAAAATCCCCTCCGTGTGACGGGAGGGGATTGGTTAGGGCTATGCCCTGTTATTGATTCGATTATTTAATGTAGTTTTGAGCGAATGCACGTCCGGCACGTAATGCTTTGAGGTTCATTTCGACAACATCGCTTCCTTTGCGTTCGAAAATGGCAGTAATACCTTTTTCGAGGTATTCGAAAGGAATTTCGATGAAGGGAGAAGCAGCTCCCAACATCACGAAGTTGCTGGCACGTACGTTTCCGGCAGCTTCTTTGGCGATGCTATCGGCGTCGATAATTACTTGATGAGGCAGAGCCTTTAAGGTTGCCATCAAAGTAGCTTCTTCCGGGTAGTTCGGGATGTTGATGAACGGGGTTGCGTTGGTTACCACGTATCCGCCTTGTTTCAAGAAAGGAAGATAGCGTAATGCTTCCATGGGTTCTACCGAGAGAATGATGTCTGCCGTTCCCTTTGCGATCAAGTCAGAGAATATCGGTTTGTCAGAGATTCTCATGAATGACTGTACGTCACCTCCGCGTTGGCTCATGCCGTGAGTTTCCGCTTGTTTCATGTACAGGTTATTGTTGAGGGCGGCAGAACCCAGTGCTGCTGCAATGGAAAGGATACCTTGTCCGCCTACGCCCGCTAATATAATGTCTGTCTTCATAATTTTAAATTTTAAATTTTAGATTTTAAATTGAATCGATTATGAGTCAATTTATTTTTTCTTTTTCTTGGCGTCTCTGGCGGCTTTCTGGATACATACTCTTCGCGGGATGATTACAGATACCCCCTTGTACTCGATCTCGTCACGGATGATCTTGCACAATTCGTCATGATTCTTCGGTACGGGAAGTAATACGCGGATGTGTTCCGGGTCAACACCGATACCTTTACAGATAGCTTCCAGATGTCCTAGTGCGGATGATTCTTGTCCTCCGGTCATAGAGATAGATTCGTTATCTGAAATGATAATCGTGATATTCGCTTTCTCGTTGACAGCATCCAACAAGCCGGTCATTCCGGAGTGAGTGAATGTAGAATCCCCGATAACCGATACAGCGGGGAATAATCCGGCGTCAGCCGCACCCTTTGCCATGGTGATAGAAGCACCCATGTCAACGCAAGAGTTGATAGCTTGGAAAGGAGGAAGTGCTCCTAAGGTATAACAGCCGATATCGGAGAATACGCGAGCGTTCGGGTACTCCGCCACTACGGCGTTCAACGCGGTGTACACGTCTCTGTGGCTACATCCCACGCAAAGAGCGGGCGGACGGGGCACTACGATTTCAGGTACGGGAGCACCTTCAACGGATGGAAGTCCGAATGCTTTTGCCACGTGGTCGGGATTTAATTCCCCGTCTCTCGGGAGAATACCATCCAAACGTCCGTGAACGTTTTCTTTTTCAAGGTAACCTTTCAAGGCTTCCTCGATAATGGGATAGCCTTCTTCGAGAACGAGTAATTTCTCCGTGCTTTCGGCTAATTTGGTAATCATTTTTCTCGGGAGCGGGTATTGGCTTACTTTCACTACCGGGTAAGGGCAATTACCGCCGAATACTTCCATCAGGTAGTTGTAACCGATTCCGCAGGCGATGATACCCATGGATTTGTCTGCTCCGTCGATGTATTTGTTATATGGTGAATTGTCAGACTCTTCCTCGAAAGCGATTTGTTTGTCCAACAATAATCTATATCTTTTCTTGGCAATAGCGGGAAGGAGCACGAATTGGCGTTTGTCTTCCGGCAGGCGCATTTCATTTTCGGCCTTTGCCTCACGTGGTTCAACACCGGCACGGGAGTGAGCCAGACGGGTCGTGATTCTCAATAATACAGGGGTTCCCAATTTCTCCGACAAGTCGAAGCCATAGCGAGTCATATCGTATGCTTCTTGTTGGTTGGAGGGCTCCAGTATCGGAATTAAAGCAAATTTGCCGTACACGCGGGAATCCTGCTCGTTTTGAGAAGAGTGCATGGACGGGTCATCGGCAGCGATGATTACCATACCCCCGTTAGCCCCGGTGATAGCGGCATTCATGAAACAGTCGGCAGCCACGTTCATACCCACGTGTTTCATGCATACTAAGGCTCTTTTGCCTGCATAAGACATACCCAGTGCGGTTTCCATAGCCGTTTTTTCATTGGCTGACCACATCCGGTGAACGTTGCGGGCGATTGCCTGTTTCGATTCTTGAATGTACTCCGTGATCTCAGTTGAAGGGGTTCCCGGGTAGGCAAATACGCCGGATATACCTCCGTCTATGGCACCTTGTGCAATAGCTTCAACACCTAGTAATAGTTGTTTTTGCATAGTTGAAAGATTATTGATTTTAAGTTATTTATCTTTTTAGCTGGATGCAACTGTACGTTGCTGAAAGAAATTATCGGGAATAATCATTCCCGGGCGAGTTTTTATAGTCCCCCGAACAATTTTAACACTCCCACGATATAGGCCAAAACGAAATAATATTCTGATGGATCGTACATCACACTAATTTTTAAAACGTTTTCGTCTTTAATTTGCGACGAAGTTAGCATTAATATTTAATAAGAACAAATTTTTTAAACAGAAGTCTGTGATAAATTATTTTTCTATTTTTGCACGATGGAATACTAGTTTTCTTATGTTTGTTTTATGTTTTTTTGTATATTAGTGCCCTTGAATTGCTTTTAATAGAGGGTAGTTATCAATTGACGATAAATTATGTTTGCACGATATAATAAATCTTTCTCCGCGAAATTAAGTTTCTATGTAATTTCTTTTATTACAGTGTTATCCGTTATACTTTTCGGGATATTTTATCATTACTCCACGAAAACGTTATCGAAGGAGGCGGAAGATAAAATTGAAACAATGGCGGAGATCGCTAATTTGAAAGTGAGTGCTTTGTTGAGTAAGGTGGAAAAGATTCCGGACAACTTGGGTTGGATGATTATGGCATACGTGGAGAATCCGGATTCCCTGTTTTCGATAACCCGCCGGATCGTGAAGGAGAATGAAGAGATATTCGGGTGTGCTATCGCTTTCGAGCCTTATTATTTTCCGTCGAAAGGTCATTATTTCGCTCCCTATTCTTTCATGAGTGGGGATACGGTGAAGACTATGCAGGTCGGGAGTGAGGATTATAATTATTTCGAGAAGGGATGGTATAAAGGAGCCCGGGAAACCAGATACTGGAGTAAGCCTTACCGGGATGCCGGGGACCCGGACGTGATAACTACTTCATACGCCGTGCCGATCCATGGGAAAGACGGGGAACTGATTGCTGTATTGTCGGTCGATTTGACGAATAAATGGTTGAGGGATTTGGCTAATTCGATGAAACCTTACGAGGGGAGTTACACGGTGATTATCGACAAGCAAGGACGATATATCATGCGTAAAGAAGGGGAAACGACGATCGGGAAGAATATGTTCCAGACGGCGGAAGAGGCTTCGGATCCCAATGTTGCCAGACTTGTTCGTGAAATGGCAGCGGGCAAAAGCGGAAGTCTGGTTGTGAAGGATGAAAAGACGTTGTCATACGTTTATTATACCGGAGTCTTTGCCACGGACTGGTATATGGCGGTCGTGTGCCCTTATGCTCAGGTATTCGGGAAGTTGAATCAGTTTAACATGTATATGTTAATCGGTTTCCTGCTGTTGTTGGTGTTTGTTTATATCATGTGCTTTGTAGCCGTGCGACGGATCACGAAACCGTTGACCCGTTTCTCCATGTCGGCAAGAAATATTGCCGGGGGAGATTTTAACACGCCTCTGCCGATTATTCGTTCTAAAGACGAGTTGGGTGAGTTGTACGAATCTTTCCAGTTTATGCAACACCAATTGACGGAATACGTGGAACAATTGCGGAATACCACGACTGCCAACGAGAAGATTCAAAGTGAATTGCGTATCGCCCATGACATACAGTTGGGAATGGTGCCGAAGCAATTTATTCCTCCTTCAGGCAGAGAAACAATAGATATACACGCGGTATTGCGTCCGGCGAAACAAGTAGGTGGTGATTTGTACGATTATTTCATGCTTAACGAGGACGAGTTCGGGTTTGCCATCGGCGACGTTTCCGGGAAAGGTGTTCCGGCGGCCTTGTTTATGTCGACCACGATTAGTCAGATGCGTTCCGTGGCGATGTTAGATACTTCATTGAATTACATCGTAAATGTTATCAATCGCAGCCTTATTCGGAATGGTAACACGAGTATGTTTGTTACTTTTTTTGCCGGAGTACTGAATCTGAATACCCGGCGATTGAGATTTTGTAATGCGGGACATCCTTACCCGATAATTATTAAGCCGGATGGAACGGTGGAAATGTTTAAGACTGCCGATAATTTGCCTTTGGGCGTGTCTTCCGATTATGAATACGAGGAACAGGAGTGTTATTTTGCTTCGGGTTCTCAATTGCTTCTTTACTCGGATGGGGTAACGGAAGCCCAGAACGAGGATGCTAAATTCTATAAAATAGATCGGTTGTTTCAATTTGTTGAAGAAAATAAGAATCTGTCTTCAAAAGAGTTGGTTGAGAAGATTATAGCTCATGTTGATGCTTACGCCGGAAAAGCGGAACAGTCGGATGATTTAACTGTCATGAGTTTGCGGTACGAGAAACAGAAAGGGGTAAGATGGTTGTAAATTTGGAAGGGGATTATTTTTCAACAATCCCCTTTGGTACACACGCACACTACTTATTATTTTGACCGTATTACAATGTCCACGCATGTTGCCGAACCGAAGAACTTTTTGGCAACCTCGTGTACTACCTTGGCATTCAGTTTTTCAATCGGTTTCTCGAACATCACGGGAGAGTCGATATCTTTTCCCGTTTCCGCATAATATCGTAAGGCTTCCTGCCAATGGGCGTTCCCTCGGTTTTCCAGCATATTGGCACGTCCTTTTTTCATCATTAATACCATATCTTCCACGTCTTCCTCGTTTACACCTTCGGCGACGAGTTTGTCAATTTGCTCGTGGACGATGGCACGCATCCGGTCGCCTTTCTCCGTGTTGCTCTGGAAGTTGACGGCAATGGCTTGCGTGTGTGTCGGGTAAGCGTTATATGATGCGGC
>OGKG01000611.1_pt1 | contig 46050 bp, 41 predicted proteins | sample 1572201 | NCBI WGS metagenome assembly OGKG01 (sample SAMEA2582146, study PRJEB24529) | metagenome | biome: Human gut stool | place: China | collected 2011 | reverse complement strand
GTGGATGTCCTGGCAGCCGCAGATGAAGCGCACCGACGACATGCCGTAGCCGCGGCTGTCCATGGCTTTTTTCGCCGCCTCGATCAGGCGCGGGTTGTCCGAAAGCCCGAGGTAGTTGTTGGCGCAGAAGTTTAGCACCTTACGACCTGCAACTTCGATCTCCGCACGTTGCGGCGAAGTAATGACCCGTTCGCTCTTGTAGAGCCCTGCAGCCTTGATTTCAGCAAGTTCTTGCTGCAGGTGTTCTTTGATTTTTCCGTACATATCCGTTAATGTTTTGATGAATTTCCGGTGTGTGAGGTGTCAATCTGTTAGCAAATATACGATTAATTTTTGAAAATAGCCACTGCTCCCGTGCTTTTTTCCATGTCGCGGTTACAATTTGTTAGCTCCGTGGCCGGGACGGACTTTCCCCCGCCCCCGGCTGGCCTTCGGACGATCCCCGGGTTCGGCGTCCCGCCGCATGTCCCGGCCGCGGCCGCAGGACAGGCCGGAAGCCCTCCGGGAAAGGATTTTCCGGCGGCGGCCGAGGTTTTCGGGGCTAATTGGCGGACGAGCGTATTTTTTTGATATATTTGTAGTTCGAATAAAAACCGTCAACTTATGAAAAAATCGTGTGTTTTGGTCAGCGGCGGCGCCGGTTATATCGGTTCGCATACCGCCGTGGAATTGATCAGTGCGGGGTACGACGTGGTGATCGTCGACAATCTCTCGAACAGCGACATTGATGCAGTCGAGGGTGTGCGCAGGATCACGGGCGTCGACGTCCCGTTCGAAAAAGCCGACTGCTGCGACCGCGACGCCTTTGCCAGGGTGTTCGAAAAATACGACTTCGATTCGGTAATCCACTTCGCAGCGTCGAAGGCCGTGGGCGAATCGGTGAGCAAACCGTTGGAATATTACCGCAACAACCTCATGTCGTTCATGAACGTCATCGGCCTGATGCGCGAGTACGGGCGGCAGAACATCGTCTTCTCGTCGTCGTGCACCGTCTACGGCGAGGCCGACGTGCTGCCCGTCACGGAGCAGACGCCCCGCAAGCCCGCCACGTCGCCCTACGGCAACACGAAGCAGATGTGCGAGGATATCCTGCGCGACTCGCTGGCCGCCTACGAGGGGCTGAAAGGCATTGCGCTGCGTTATTTCAACCCGATCGGGGCGCACCCGTCGGCGCTGATCGGCGAGCTGCCGCGCGGCGTGCCGCAGAACCTGGTGCCTTACATCACGCAGACTGCCGCAGGTATCCGCGAATGCCTGTCGGTGTTCGGGGACGACTACCCGACGCCCGACGGCTCGAACATCCGCGACTATATCGACGTGGTAGACCTGGCGAAGGCGCATGTGGCGGCGATCCGGCGCATGATCGAGGACAGGAACAAGGCCCGGTACGAGGTATTCAACATCGGCACGGGGCGCGGGGTTTCGGTGCTGGAGCTGGTGCACCGGTTCGAGCAGGTCAACCGCCTCAAACTCAACTATAAGATCGTCGGCCGCCGTGCGGGCGACATCGTGGCCATCTGGGCCGATCCGTCGTATGCCAACAACGAACTGGGCTGGCGGGCCGAGCGCTCGCTCGACGAGACGCTCGCGGCAGCCTGGAAATGGGAGAAGCATATCCGCGGCATCGAATAGCGCAATGCACTGCCCAAACCCGAAAGGGACGGATCCCCACCGGATTCCGTCCCTTTCCTGTAAATACGCTTATGGTGTTTGTATTTACTTTCTGCGCCGTATGTTGTCGGTGAGCGATTCGACCCTGCAAGGGCCGTCGTACGTTATCCGGGCGGCTGTCGAAGCGTTTATCCGCAGGGTGCCCGAGCACCACACGTCGGCCTTGGCATAGTTCGATACGGTCAGGTCGTAATCGGCGACCCGCAGCTCGGGGGCGCTGAACACAGCTCCGGATGATACCCTTACCGCGGCGCTGGCGACCTGTGCCGACCCTTTCAGGTTGATCTTGCCGTAACTGCCGACTTCCGCCTCGAGCGAATTCCCGCTGAACGTGCCGTTGAACGAGCCGCCGCTGCTGACGGTCAGTTTCGCCTGCCGGCTGTTCACCGTCACTGCGCCGGAGAACTTGGCGTAGCTGTCGACGCTCAGCGTCAGTGCATCCGAGATCAGCGTACTGCTGACACTGGCGCCGCTGCTGATCTTGAGCGTCAGGACGGAAGCTTTGATGTCGTTCGAGAACTTGGCGTAGCTCCCGACTGTGACTTGGCAGTTGTTGCGGCAGTCGACGGGCGCCTGTGCCGACCCGTAGCTCGAAACCCGCAGTTCGCAGTCGTTGCAGCGTACCGAGCCCGAGAATTTGCCATAGCTCGACACGTTGAGCTGGGCGGTGCCCGGGGTGTCGATGTCGGCGATGACCGATCCGTAGCTCGAAACGGAAACCGCGACCGAGGGCCCTTTCAGCGGCAGCTTGCAGGTCACCTTGCCGTAGGAGCCGGCCGATATCTGGCGCAGGGCGGCCGATGCGGGAACGACGACCGAAACCGAAATGTTCTCCGTATTGTTGGCGTTGACGCGGAATTTCAGCGTCCCGCCGTCGCGCTCGAGCACCAGGTAGTCGATCACATTGTCGTCGGCCGTCACGCTGATGGTTCGTGCCGTGGGGCTGACCGTGACGTCGAAGAACGCCGCGGCCGAAATGCCCGTGTAGTCGCCCGCCTTGCCCCAGTCCTGCGTCACCATGCGCCCGCTGCCTTTCAGCCGCGTGTTCTGGTTGCGGCGGCGGTCGACGGCGGCACGTTTGATGTTGGTGCCGATTTCGCCCTCCGTGTTGTAGAGGCGGCGGATCTGCTCGGCGGTGAGCACAGCGGCGAATTTGTCCACGTAGTCGCGTTTGACCTGCGCCGTGGCGGCGATGTTCGAGAGCTTGGTTTTGAGTCCCTGCCGTTGAGCGGCCTCGTCCGTTCCCGCATCCGGGGTATTGACGGCCTTGTCGAGCGCCTCGCGGTAGGCTTTGTAGAGCGGTTCGAACTCCTTGCGCTGGCGCGAGGTAAGCCCCAGTTCGCGCACGACCTGCTCGCGGGCGGCCTTGTTCAGCTCTTCGATCGACTGGTTGGCGACGGCGGCCGTTTCGGCGGCGTCGATGGCGGCGCGCGCTTCGGCAATGGCGCGGTCGATTTCGCGGTCGGAGGCGCCGACGACCCTGCGGGCCTCGGCCATGGCACGGTCGATCTGGCGGTCGGTGGCGTTTACGGCGCGGCGCGCTTCGGACAAGGCCCGGGAGACCTCCCGGTCGGCCGCGTTGCCGGCCGTGTTGACGATAGCCCGGGCTTCGGCCAGAAGCTGTTTCAGTTCGTCACCGGCGGGCGCGGCCTTGCCTGCGAGGGCGAAGAGGAGCGCGCAAAGAAAAGTGAGGAGTTGTTTCATAGCGCATGGAATTTTAAAGTTGCTGGTTGTAGAGTATGTCGTCGTAGTTCTCCGCCGCAGCCTGTTGCAGGGTTTCGGTCGGGGTTGTGGCGAGCATCTGCTCGATGTCCGGCAGCGGGGCCTCGGCGCGGTGGCTGAGGTGTCCGGAGAGGAGGATGCCCGTTGCCAGGAGGGCTGCCGCGACACTCACCCCTGCCGCCAGGTAAAGCCGGCGGGTGCGGGCAGCGGGTGCGGGCCGTGCCGCCGTATTGCGCAGGATGCGTTCGTGCAACGCTTCGAGGCGATGCTCAGGCAGGTCGTAAGGCAGCCGCCTGCCGATATTTCCGAATTCGTGGTTCATAGTTCCCGTGTTAGTTTCTCTTTCAGTTTCTGTACCGCATGGTGGTAATTGACCTTGAGCGTCTCTTCGCGCTGCCCCAGCACGCGGGCGATCTCTCCGTAGGGCATCCGGTCATAGTAGCGGAGGTTGAAGACCAGCCGTTGCTTGAGCGGCAGCTCCAGGATCGCCTGCTGGAAACGTACCAGCGTCCGGTCGGCATCCTCGCCGCACTCCTCCGCCACGCGGCTTGCCAGGATGCGGCTTACGTCGTCGAGCGAGGAGAAGAGCCCCGGCCTGCGCCGCCGCAGCATCGTCAGTGCGGTGTTCGTGGCGATGCGGTAGAGCCATGCCCCCAGTTCCCCGGCTCCGCCCCGGAAGGTGCCGATCTTGTCGTAGGCGCGGATGAAGGTTTCCTGTACCACATCCTCGGCATCCTCGTGGACGACGACCAGCCGTCGTGCGTGCCAGTAAAGCGGCCGCAGGTATGCCCCGACCAGACGGTCGAACGCCCCGCGCCGGGTGGCGGGATTGCGTAGCGCCGAGAGTTCTTCTGCGGGTATGTCGCGGGTCTCTTCCATGAGGGTTTGTCTGTAAGACGCGTTAAAGTTGCAAAAGTTAAATCCCAAACCGAAATTTTTTTGCCCGGAAACGAATTTTTTACGGTTGATTTTTGATTCTTAATATTTTACCTTATCTTTGCGATCCGAAACAGGCGGAATTGGGGCGCGGCTTGCGTGGCCGGGCTGAGAACCGCCGGTGGTAACACATTAAAAAACAAACGTATTATGAAAACTATCTCTGTAAAGGCCGTTAAGCGTGATGAGTACGGCAAGAAAGCGGCCAAGGCCGTACGCCGCGAGGGTATGGTACCCTGCGTACTGTCGGGCAACGGCGAGTCGGTTTCCTTCTCGGTAGACCCCCGCGAGATCAAGGCCCTGATCTACACCCCCAACTCTTACATCGTCGAGTTCGATTTCGACGGCAAGAAAGAGCAGGCCGTGCTGCGTGAGGCGCAGTTCCACCCCATCCGCGAGCAGATCCTCCACCTCGATTTCTACCGCATTGCCGAGGGTAAACCCGTATCCATCGCCATTCCGGTACGCCTGACGGGTAACGCCGAAGGTGTGAAGGTCGGCGGTAAGCTGACGCTGTCGGCCCGTAAGCTCGTCGTGAGCGCGCTGGTCGAGAACCTGCCCGACGAACTGGTCGTGGACGTAACCGAACTGGGTGTCGGCAAGACCATCTTCGTAGGCGACCTTGCATTCGAGAACCTGAAATTCGTCACTCCGGCTTCGACGGCCGTCTGCGCAGTGCGCGTAACCCGTGCATCGCGCGGTGCGGCGGCACAAGCCTAATCGGTAGCGTATGAAATACCTTATTGTTGGGTTGGGAAATATCGGCGCCGAATATGCCGGAACCCGGCACAACATCGGATTCAAAGTGTTGGACGCCCTCGCCGAGGCGTCCAACGCTGTTTTTACGACGGCGCGTTACGGCGATGTGGCCGAGTTGAAGCATAAGGGGCGTACGCTGATCCTGCTGAAACCCTCGACCTACATGAACCTTTCGGGCAAAGCCGTCCGTTACTGGATGGAGGCCGAGAAGATCGCCCCGGAAAACCTGCTGGTGGTTTCGGACGACATTGCGCTGCCGTTCGGCACGCTGCGTATGCGTCCCCGGGGGAGTGCCGGGGGGCACAACGGGCTGAAGAATATCGCCGAGCTGCTGGGAACGGAGGACTACGCCCGGATGCGCTTCGGCGTGGGCGGGGATTTCCCCAAGGGCCACCAGGTCGACTATGTGCTGGGGGAGTGGTCGGACGAGGAGCGCAAGGCGCTGCCCGAGCGGCTCAAGGTGTTCGGCGACGCGATACTTTCGTTCACGACGATCGGGCTGGAACGCACGATGAATTTTTTCAACAAGAAATAGGCGAATAGTTGAAAAGAGCCGTAGGCTCGAAACACGGAAACGGACGATTTATCGTGCTTGCATGATATTTTGTCCGTTTCGGCGTTTTATCTCCCGCAGGGATTCTCAAGTGTTCGTCAGTTCCGCCGCAGAAATCACGCCCCGTGCCATGGGCGTAGCGAAGGCGTAATTCCGACCGGACGGTTCGGGGCTTCGTGCCTACGCAAGGCCCCGAGAACGAGGCTGCTGCGGACGCCGCCGCGAAGGTCGGGAGTTCGTATGGGGAGACACCGGACATACTGGCCTACTCGTCCCCGTCGTAGTAGATTCCGTCCATCAGCCCGTCCAGTTCGCGGCGCTCCTTTTTGGTCGGGCGCCCCGTACCGCGGTCGCGGAAGACGAAGATCGTTTCGCGCGGGATGCTGAGCTTGTCCAGCTCCTCCTGCGGGGTGATGTTGAGGCAGTACAGGGGGACATTCTTGGCCGGCTGGCGGCTCGACACGAGGTCGAGCACCCGGTAGGAGTAGGTCACCTGCATCTTGCGCACGGCGATCACGTCGCCGACCTTCACTTCGCGCGAGGGTTTGGCGGCGGAGCCGTTTACCGTGACTTTGTTGTTGCGGATGGCATCCGCGGCGTCGCTGCGGGTCTTGAACACCCGCACCGCCCAAAGGTATTTGTCGAGTCTTATGTCGTCCATGGCCGTGTTATTTTTCGTAAATGGATTCGCTGCGGGGCGTATCGTGCGACTGTTCGTCGTTCTGGCGGCTGACGCTGAGGATCATGCCCAGCGCGATGGTGGTGAAGATGGTCGACGAACCGCCGCGCGAGATCAGCGGCAGCGTCTGTCCCGTTTCGGGGATCAGGTTGACGGTCACCATGATATGCAGCAGCGCCTGGCAGGTTATCAGCAGGGCGAGCCCCAGTACCAGCAGCCCCGGGAATGCCGTCCCGCAGCGGCGGAATATCTCGATGCCCCGGAAGAATATCCACAGGTAGAGCATCAGCAAGGCCAGTGCCAGTACGATGCCGTATTCCTCGACGAAGAAGGCGTAGGCATAGTCGCTTTCGGGATGGATCATCTCGACGCGCATGGCGCTCTGTCCGGCGCCTTCGCCGAAGACCCCGCCGTTGTGGATGGCGATCATCGACCGCTCGGTGTCGGTGAGGTGCTCGATCGGTTTTTCGGTCTGCGAGCGTGTCCAGAGATGGATCCATGTCGAGACGCGCCCTTCGGCAGTCTCGCTGCGCCCCAGGTTGAGCGTCATGATGAAGACGATGCCGATGCAGGCCAGCCCGATGAGTTTCACCAGTTCGCCCAGCCGGACGCGCCCGATGAGCATCATGACCCACGAGGCCATGAAAACCAGTACGGCCGAGGAGGTGTGGGCCGGGAAGATCACCGCGCACGAGACCACGACGGGCATCAGGATCGGCCATGTCCCCTCGCGCCAGATGCGGCGCTGTTCGCGCGACGAACGCCACGTCCAGAATTTGAGCGACGGGACGATGCGTATTTTGTCGATTTTCGACTGCCGTCCGGCCAGTTGCCGGGCCAGGAACAGTACCGTGGCGACCTTCAGCGCCTCGGAGGGCTGGAACTGGAACGGCCCGAGGGGTATCCAGCGGGCGGCGCCGTTGGTCGTGGCGCCGATGAAATAGACGGCGACGGTGAGTGCTACCGAAAGGAAATAGACGGGGCGGGAGAACAGGTTGTAAATCCGGCAGTTGATCTTCTGCACGGCGACCATGATGATGAGGCTGACGACGAGGATGATGAGTTGCTGGCGCAGAAAATGGGCCGTCGTGCGCGCCGTGTGGGCGTCGTAGGCCATCTTGGCCGTCGACGAGTAGACCACCAGCACGGAAATCACCGCCAGCGCCGCGACGATGATCCACAGGACGCGGTCGCCGGTAAAGAGCCGGAACTTGTGTTTTTCGGGGGCTTCGGGGGTTTCGCAGGCGCTCTCCCCGGCATCGGTGCCGCGCACGCCGCGGCGTCGGGGCGCGTCCTGCACCCCGGTCTTCCCGTCCGCTGCGCGGGGGGATTTCCCGGGCGCTTCCGTCCAGGGCTCCTGCGCCGGCCCTTCGTCCTGCGTGTATTTCCGTTCGCCGAGCTTCATCGTGCTATGCCTTTTCGTTTACCCACGCCTTGAACAGCTCGCCGCGGTTTTCGTAGTTTTTGAAGAGGTCGAAACTCGCGCAGGCGGGCGAGAGCAGCACCGCGTCGCCGGGCTGTGCGGCGGCTTTGGCGGCCTCCATCGCGGCGTCGAGCGAGCCGGTGGAGACCACTTCGGGCACCACACCCGTGAACTCTTCGATCAGCTTGGAGTTGTCCGCGCCCATGCAGACGAGCGTATGTACCTTCGCACGGGCGAAAGCCTTCAGCGGTTCGTAGTCGTTGCCTTTGTCCGTGCCCCCGGCGATCCATACCACGGGGCGCGTCATGCTTTCGAGCGCATAGTATACCGAGTCGACATTGGTGGCCTTGGAATCGTTGATCCACAGTACGCCGCCGCTTTCCCGGACGGGTTCGAGGCGGTGGCAGACGGGGGCGAAGCCGTAGATCGAGCGGCGGATCGAGGCCGGCGCGACGCCTGCCGCAAGGGTCGCAAGAGCCGCAGCCATGGCGTTATAGGCATTGTGCAGCCCTTTGAGCTGCATCTTGGCCGTGTCGATCTCGACCGAGGCCTTCCCGACGGCCGCCGTGAATTTGCCGTCGCAGAGGAAGGCGTCGCCGGCACCGCTCGCCACGGCATTCTTTGTGGCGAAGGGAAGTTGCTTCATGCGCAGGTCGTACCTGGGAAGCTGCTGCCAGATCACCTCATCGTCGCCCGAATAGACGAAATAATCGCGCGAGTTCTGGTTCTGCGTGATGCGCATCTTCGAATCGACGTAGTTCTGGAAACAGTGTCCGTAGCGGTCGAGGTGGTCGGGCGTGATGTTCATCAGCACGCCGATGTGGGCGCGGAACCTGAACATGCCGTCGAGCTGGAACGAGCTTAATTCCAGCACGTACCAGTCGTAGTCGCCCGTGGCCACGGAGTAGGCGAAACTCTCGCCGATGTTGCCGCCCAGGGCGGCGTTCATCCCGGCGTCGCGCATGATCTTGTAGACGAGCGACGTGGTAGTGGTCTTGCCGTTCGAGCCGGTGATGCAGATGCACTTCGACCGGCCCAGGTAACGGCCTGCGAACTCCATTTCCGAAATGACGGGAATGCCTGCCGCACGGATTTTCCGCACCATGGGGGCCGTTTCGGGGATGCCCGGCGACTTGATGACCTCGTGTGCCGCGAGGATGCGTTCCTCGGTGTGGCCGCCTTCCTCGTAGGGAACCTGCCACTCGTCGAGCTTGGCTTTGTAGCGGTCGGCGATCTTCCCCATATCGGAGAGGAATACGTCGAACCCTTTCTTTTTGGCGAGGATCGCGGAGCCGTAACCGCTGATGCCTCCGCCCAGGACTGCTATCTTTTTCATGATTACCGGATCTTTAACGTTACCAGGGTGATGGCGGCCAGCAGCAGCGAGATGATCCAGAAGCGGAGCACGATCTTGGTTTCGAACTGCCCTTTTTTCTGGAAATGATGGTGTACGGGGGCCATCAGCAACAGGCGCTGCCCTTCGCCGTATTTGCGTTTGGTGTATTTGAAGTAGCCGACCTGCATCATCACCGAGAAACTCTCGACCAGGAACACGCCGCACAGCAGCGGCAGCAGCAGTTCCTTGCGGATGCAGAGGGCGAAGACGGCGATGATGCCGCCGATCGACAGGGAGCCGGTGTCCCCCATGAAGATCTGCGCAGGGAAGGAGTTGTACCACAGGAAGCCGACCAGCGCGCCCGCGAAGGCCGCCGCGAAGACGACCAGCTCTCCGCTGTCGGGGATATACATGATGTTGAGGTAGTCGGCGTAGACGATATGTCCCGAGAGGTAAGCCAGCACGCCGAGTACGGCCACGATCGGGACGGAGACGCCCGTGGCCAGCCCGTCGAGGCCGTCGGTGAGGTTGGCGCCGTTCGAGACGGCCGTGACGACGAAGATCGCCACCAGCACGTAGAGCAGCCAGGTCGTGGCGCTGTCCTCGCCCGTGAGCCATCCGTAGTCGAATTCGTTGTTCTTGACGAAGGGGATGGTGGTTTTGGTGGTCTTGGTGCTTTCCGAGCTCAGGACGACGTTCCGCTGCACGCTTTCGATCACCGATCCGTCGGGGTTCAGATAGACGGTCTGCACGGGCTGCGTGACCTTCTCGCGGACGATGATCTGGGGCGAAAGCCACATCGTCGTGCCGACGATGATGCCCAGCCCGACCTGGCCCACGATCTTGAAGCGGCCCTTGAGCCCCTCCTTGTTGTGGCGGAAGACCTTGATGTAGTCGTCCAGCCCGCCGATCAGCCCTAGCCAGACGGTTGAGACGATCATCAGCTGGATGTAAATGTTGTCGAGCCGCCCGAAGAGCAGGATCGGGACGAGGATCGCCAGCAGGATGATGACGCCGCCCATCGTGGGGGTGCCGCGTTTCTGGAGCTGTCCCTCGAGCCCGAGGTCGCGGATGTCCTCGCCGATCTGCTTACGGCGCAGGAAGTCGATGATCTTGCGGCCGAAGATGATGACGATCAGCAGCGCGAGGATGATGGCCGCCGCCGCGCGGAACGAAATATACTGGAACATACCCGAGCCCGGGATGTCGTAATATTCGCCTAAATACTTGAAAATGTGATAGAACATGTCGTATGTCGGGTTTTTAGTTTCTGAGTGTGCCGAAGGCCTTGCCGACCTCCTCCTTGTCGTCGAAGTGGTGTTTTACGTCGCCGATGATCTGATAGGTTTCGTGCCCTTTGCCCGCGATGAGCAGGATGTCGCCCGGCCGGGAGAGCATTGCGGCGGTGCGGATGGCCTCGGCACGGTCGACGATGCGCAGGAACCGGGCGCCGGGGTCGAGGCCGGCGGCCATCTCGTCGAGGATCGCCCCGGGCGACTCGTGGCGCGGGTTGTCCGAGGTGAAGATGGCCGTATCGGCGTATTTCACCGCGATCTGCGCCATCTCGGGCCGTTTGGTGCGGTCGCGGTCGCCGCCGCAGCCGCAGACGACGATCAATTGTTGCGTCGGGGTGCGGATCTCCTGGATGGTCTGGATGACGTTTTCCAGTGCGTCGGGCGTATGCGCATAGTCGACGATGGCCGTGGTTCCATTCTCCGCCCGCACGAATTCGAAGCGCCCGCTCACGGCATGGAGCATGCTCATCGCGCGCAGCACTTCGGCGCGGTCGAGTCCCAGCAGCACCGCGGCGCCGTAGACGGCCAGCAGGTTATAGGCGTTGAAGCGTCCTACGAGCCCAACCCATACTTCCTGCCCGTCGATGCGCAGCAGCATGCCGTCGACGTGCATCTCGACGATCTTGCAGCGGAAATCGGCCATCGTGCGCAGCGAATAGGTGTGTATCCCGGCTGCGGTGTTTTGCACCATGACGCGGCCGTTCTTGTCGTCGGCGTTCGTCAGGGCGAAGGCATCCTTGGCGAGGGAGTCGAAGAAGAGTTTTTTGGCGCGGATGTATTCGGCGAAGGTCTTGTGGTAGTCGAGGTGGTCGTGGGTGATGTTCGAGAAGATGCCGCCTGCGAAATGCAGCCCCCGCGTGCGTTGCTGCACGATGGCATGCGACGAACACTCCATGAAGCAGTATTCGCACCCTTCGTCGGCCATCTCGCGCATCATGGCGTTCAGCCGCACGGGGTCGGGCGTGGTGTGGGTCGCCTCGACGATGCGTTCGCCGACCTTGTAGACGACCGTCGAGACCAGCCCGGCCTTGTAGCCCAGTGCCCGCACCAGGTCGTAGAGCAATGTTGCGGTCGTGGTCTTGCCGTTGGTGCCGGTGATGCCCACGAGTTTTAGTTCGCGGCTCGGGTGGCCGTAGAAGGCTGCGGCCATGTCGGCCAGCGCTCCTGCGGCGTCGGGGACGACGACGTAGGCCACCCCGTGGGCCGTTTCGGCAGGCAACTGCTCGCAGACGACGGCCGAGGCGCCTTTTGCGACGGCGTCGGGGATGAAGTCGTGCCCGTCGGACTGCGTGCCGCGGGTGGCGAAAAAACAGTCGCCCTGCGTCACGGCCCGCGAATCGTAGGCCAGGGCGGCCACCGTCGTGGAACCGTCGCCGTGCAGCGCCGTGACGGGCGTATCTTTGAGTAGGTCTTTCAGTGTTTTCATCTTATTTCAGTGTTATGCCGACCGTCGAGCCAGGCGTGATGCGGGCTCCGGCGGGGATACTTTGCTGTGTTACGGCGCCCGCGCCCGAAAAACGGACTTTCAGCCCGCGGCTTTCGAGTACGAACAGCGCATCCTTGAGCCCCATGCCGCGCACGTCGGGCATCGTCCCTGTTTCGGGCGGGAGGCTCGTGATGATTACGTTCGAGAGGCTGTCGACCCGGGCGCGCCCCCAGCCCGTACGCTGGTCGAACGAGGCGCGGGGCGAGAACTTGTCGGCCACGCGGCGGATCTGGGCGATGTCGCCGCCCTTGACGTGCCCCGGGTAGCAGCGGCCGCCGTGCCGTTCCACGCGGCCGTACCAGTCGCGGTTGCGGTTGTAAATGTAATCGACCATCCGTTTGACCACGGGGCCCGCCAGCGGCCCGCCATAGTAGGCTTTGCCCGGTTGCGCCCGGGTTTCGATGGTCGTCAGCACCGTATAGCGGGGATTGTCGGCCGGGAAATAGGCGACCATCGAACCGAGGTAGTAGCGCCCCTCGCGGCTGCGGGCGTCGGTGATCTGCGCCGTGCCGGTCTTGGCGGCCACGCGCAGGCGCGTGGAGTCCTTGAAATAGAGGCTTGCGGTACCTTGCGTGCAGACCAGTTCGAGGCAGCGCTGCACTTCGCGCAATGCCGCGCGCGAGCAGATCGACGAGGCGATGGTCTGCGTCTCGAACCGCTCCTCGACGCGGTCACCGCGCCGCAGTTCGCGGATCAGCACGGGCGAGATCATCTTCCCGCCGTTGGCGATGGCGTTGTAGAACGTGATCATCTGGATCGGCGCCAGCCGCACGCGGTAGCCGTAGCTCATCTTGACGAGCATGACGCCCGGGTCGGGTACTTTCCAGTCGGCGGTGATCGACGGGGCGCGTTCGCCGAGCCGTTCCAGCCCGACGGTCTTGCCCAGGTGGAGTTTTTCGTGCAGGAAGTCGCTGTATTCCTGTTTTTTGCCCGTGATGCCGTAGCGATCCCAGATCGCCTTGGCGAAATAGACATTCGACGACGAGGCTACGGCGCGGCGGAAGCCGATGACATGGTCGCCCCGGTGCGAGTCGCGGATATTACGGGCCGGGCCGACCGTCACGGGGTCGCCGTTGTGCGTGTCGTAGGTCGTCTCGGGCGACATGCCGGCGTCGTCGAGCAGCGTGAGCATCGTCGCCAGCTTGAAGGTCGATCCGGGCTCCATGCTGCGTCCCAGCGCGTAGTTCTCCCTTTCGTAATAGCTGCCGCCCGAGGAACCCGAGCGGCCCAGGTTGGCCATGGCGAGTATCTCGCCGGTCTCCACCTCCATGACGATGGTCGTGCCCCAGATGGCGTTCTGGGCTTCCAACTGGCGCCGCAGCGCTTTGTCGGCCACGTCCTGCAGGTCGAGGTCGAGTGTCGTCACGATGTCGTACCCGTCCACCGGGTCTTCATGCCCGGCTCCCGCCACGCGGCCGTAGAAGCCCCGGGCGATGCGCTGCCGCAGCGCCTTGCCGTCCCGTCCCGCGAGTTCCTCACGGTAGGCCTCCTCGATGCCGTAATTGCCCTTGTCGCCCGTGAGCCCGATCGTACGGCGCGCCAGTTCGCCCTGCGGGTAGATGCGCTGGTCGCGTTCGACGAGGCGGTAGACCATGCCCATGTTCCAGTTCAGCATCGGGTAACGCCGCAGGGTCTGCCATTCGGCATAGTCCACCTCGCGGGGGAAGATGTTGACGGGTGTGTGGTCGCGGATCGTGTCGTAGATTTTCCGGGTGACGTACTCTTCGCCCCGCAGGCGATCCATCATGCGCGACAGCCACCCTTCGGAGCGCAGGTAGGAGGTGTCGCGGCCGTTGACCAGCCGGTAGCGGCGGGCGTGCTCCTCGCGGAAGCGGCGGGCGTATTCCGAGGCGGGTTTGTCCTTGAAGAAGGCGGAGAGCAGCTTGGCGAGCGAGTCGCTCTGTTCGCGGAAGGTCTTGAGCGAATCGAGGCCGGGCGAAGCGAAGTCGAAGGCCGCCTGGTAGCGGAAGATCGAGGTCGCCAGCGGTGCCCCGTTGCGCGAGAGGATGCTGCCCCGCTGGGCCGGGATGGTCTCTTCGGTGAAGATGCGGCTGGCGAGCCGATCGGCGTTGTAGGCCACTTCGGCGCTGAAAAGCTGTACCCAGACCAGGCGTGCGAACACGGTGAGCCCCGCGAGTATGAACAGCACGTAAAGCAGCCGTACCCGCAGCAGAATGTCGCTTTTGATCTTCGAACGCTCCTGTTTCATCGCCGTTTAGTTTTCGATGATTTCGCCCGGGGCGGAGGGGTCGCTCAGGTCGATGCCGCGTTCGCGCAGCCGCTCGACGATGGCCGAGTGGGTCGTACGGCTGTAACGCTGCTCCTGCAGGCGGATCGACCGTTCGCGCAGGATCTGGACTTCGCGTTCGAGGCGCGTGTATTTCATGTCGAGGTGCAGCGCCGTGAACATGACGGCGATGCTCAGGAAGAACATGCCCGCGATCGAGAGCATGTAGGGGTAATATTTCGATACGCCTTCGCGTACGAGGATCGTGCCCGAGAAAAGCTGCCAGAAGGTGCTGGCCCTGCGGCGGCGCTCCCTGCGTTCGCGCTCCTCGGCTTCGGCCTTTTCTGCTGCCTCGCGTTCCAGGTCGGCGCGGATCTCCTCCTCAGCCTCGCCCCGTTCGATGCGCAGTACCTCGCGCCGCACGCGGCGGGCGAATTCCGCTTCCTGTGCGCGCTGCGCCTCCTCTTCGGGGGTTATGGGGTCGAATTCGTGGTCGGGATACATGGCCGGGTCATCGTTTTACGGCGGCGCGCAGCTTCGCCGAGCGCGACCGGGGGTTGCGTTCCAGTTCTTCGTCCGAGGGGACGACCGCCTTGCGCGTGAGGATTTCGAACGGCGTGAGGGCGCGGCCGTAGAAATCCTTTTCCACCGCGCCCGCGAAATTGCCGCTGCGCAGGAAATTCTTTACCAGCCGGTCTTCGAGCGAGTGGTAGGAGATGACGACCAGCCGTCCGCCGGGGCGCAATACCCTGAGGCTCTGTTCGAGCGCCATCTTGAGTGCCTCCATCTCGCCGTTGACCTCGATGCGGAGTGCCTGGAAGAGCTTGGTCAGGAACTTCGACTCGTCTTTCTTCGGCGTGCAGGGACGGACGGCCTCGACCAGCTGCGCCGTGGTTTGAATCGGTGCCGTTTCCCGCGCCCGGACGATGCAGTTGGCGACCTTCCACGGGGTGTCCAGTTCGCCCCAGTCCCCCAGCAGCTGCGTCAGCGTCTGGGCCGGGTAGCTGTTGACGACCTTCGCCGCCGTCAGCCCGCCCCGCTGGTTCATGCGCATGTCCAGCGGCGCCTCGCCCCGGAACGAAAAACCCCGTTCCACGGCGTCGAAATGGTGCGACGAGACTCCCAGGTCGGCCAGTATGCCGTCTGCCTCGGTCACCCCGCGCAGCCTGAGGGCTCCGCGCAGGAACCGAAAATTGCTTTCGACGTAGTGGAACCGTCCGTCGGCGGGGGCGTTGGCGAGCGTGTCGCGATCCTGGTCGAAGGCATAGAGCCGCCCTTCGGGCCCCAGTTCTTCGAGGATACGGCGCGAGTGGCCGCCCCCGCCGAAAGTGAGGTCGACATAGGTGCCTGCGGGGTCGATGCCGAGCAGACCGACGGACTCTTTCAAAAGCACAGGTGTATGGTACTGAGACATATTCGTTGCCGATGAGGTCGATTTGGGTGTAAAGTTAGGGATTTTTCGAAAAACAATACCTATATTTGCGGATATAATTTTTTGAACATCCCTATGCCCAGAATAGATATCGGAGCGGTACTCGCCGAGAAAGCCCCGCGGTTGGCCCGCTGGGTTCCCGGGTTCGTCCTCCGCTGGCTCCGCCGTACGATCCATGAGCCGGAAATCAATTACATCCTCGAGCATTACTGGAACCTGCCGCCGCAGGAGTTCATCCGCGCCTGTTTCCGCGAATGGCAGGTGACCTATTCGGTCGAAGGGCTCGAAAAACTCGATCCCAAAGGCCGTTACCTCTTCGCCTCGAACCACCCGTTCGGGGGGATGGATGGCATGATGCTGGCCGACAAGCTGATCGACCGCTTCGGCGATGCGCGCGTGGTGGTCAACGACCTGCTGATGCACCTCGAACCCCTCCGCCCGCTGTGGATCCCGGTCAACAAGCACGGTTCGCAGAACAGCCTTTACGCCCGCAAGTTCGACGAGGAGTTCTTTGGCGAGCTGCCCATCCTCACCTTCCCCGCCGGGCTGTGCTCGCGCTGCATCGGGGGCGAGGTGACCGACCTGCCGTGGAAGACCAATTTCCTGAAGAAAGCCTATGCCTCGCAGCGCCAGATCGTGCCGGTGTTCGTCGAGGGGCGGTTGTCGAACTTCTTTTACCGCGTCGACCGTATCCGCCGGATGCTGGGCGTGAAATTCAATATCGAGATGCTGTGGTTGTCCGACGAGATGTTTTCGCAGAAGGGCAAGCATTTCCGCATCCTCGTGGGCGACCCCATCCCCGTCGCCGAGCTGCAACGCTACGGCGCCCTCCGCGACCAGGCGGACTACGTACGTAAAAAAGCGTATTTTTTGGAAAATATGCTCCTCCCGGCGGAAAATAACGGGTAAATCGGTATTTTTGTCCCAAGTTATGCAAGCACGAGAAATGGAACCTATCATACCTCCCGTCGACCGGGAATTGCTCCGCGCCGAGCTTACGCCCGAGCGCAAAGCGCGCGACACGAAGAAGGCCGGGAACGAGATCTATATCTTCCCGGCGTCGGAGTGCCCGGCGCTGATGCGTGAAATCGGACGGCTGCGCGAGATCGCGTTCCGCGGCGCCGGCGGCGGTACGGGCCGGGAGGTGGATATCGATGCCGAAGACCTGGCCGAGGACGGGTATTACCAGCTGATCGTCTGGGATCCGGCGGCCGGGGAGATCGTCGGAGGCTACCGTTTCATCATCTGTACGGACGAATATCCCCGCCACCTCTCGACCGAACACTATTTCCGTTTCAGCGACAAGTTTCGTCGCAGGTACCTGCCCCGCACCATCGAGCTGGGACGCTCGTTCGTGCAGCCCTCCTACCAGGCGCGCGGCAACGCCAAGAGCATCTATGCGCTGGATAACCTTTGGGACGGCCTCGGGGCGCTGATCGTGCTGGATCCGAATGCGAAATACCTTTTCGGCAAGGTGACGATGTATACGACCTACAAGGCCGTGGCGCGCAATGCGCTGATCTGGTTCCTGCGCCGCTATTTCCCCGACCGCGAGAACCTCGTGGAGGGCATACACCCGTTGAAGCTCGACCTGGACGACCCCTATTACGAACAGCTTTTCACGGGGCGTACCTATCAGGAGAACTACCGGATACTGATCCAGAAGATCCGCGAGTTCAACGAGAATATACCGCCGCTGATAAATGCCTATATGAACCTTTCGCCCACGATGCGGGTCTTCGATACGGTGTCGAACCCCGATTTCGGCGGCGTGGAGGAGACGGGCATCCTGGTGACCATACGCGATATTTATCCTGAAAAGCGCGAGCGCTATACCCGCTGGCTGGGTTGGCAGGCCGATCTGAAATACCGGCGGGAGTTATTCCGCGAGCACATCCGCGGGCATTTCGACCGGATCAAGAAGAAAAGAAACGGCTAACTCCTCGTTTTCAATGACAAAGCCGCACGGAGACAACCCGTGCGGCTTAAATTTTACTGTTATTTTCCGCGGGAACGCAGTAAAACGGGATTCGCGGCGTTTATATAGGCAGTATCATAAAACAATTCGCCTTATGAAAAAATTATTCCGGCTCTTCCTTTGCCTGGCGCTGTTTTCGGGCACCGCGGCGTGCAGTGATGACGAAGCATCGCAGAACCTGATCGTAATCAACGGCGGGGAACATTTCCTGTCGCTCGACGGACTGGCCCGCGCAGGCAAGATTTCCGTGCTGGCTCCCGCCCCGTGGCGTGTGACGAAGGCTGCGGGAGACACGTGGTTCACGCTTTCCGCGACCGAGGGCCCTGCGGGATATTCCGAGGTCGAACTGAGCCTCGACGAGAATCCGGGTGCCGCACGCAGCGCCCAGCTCGCCTTTGCATGCGGGGATGCGATCGTACCCTTCCGCCTGTCGCAGGGAGCCCTGTCGGCCGGCTATGACTCCCCCGATTATTATTTCTACGTGACGTTCGGGACGATGCCTACCCTGTATGCGGGCATTCACCTGCTCTCGCACGACAAGCCCAGCTACGTATTCTATTCGCGCTCCAGGACGTTCGACCCGGCGGAGTTCCCGGGGCGTGCCGAGGTTACGACCGCCGCAGACCGAACGGCCGATGCCACGCAGGCCGAAATGGAAGCAATGGCGCGCGAAATGAAGCGCCGTATCCTGGAGATCAACAGCGCCGACCCGACGGCCGTCTTCGGCCTCTATGTGGACGACCTCCGCTGCCGGATCGGTTACGACTGGTTCGTGGCGCAGGGGATCGACTCGGCACGGGTCAAGGTGAGTATGCTTTCCGACGGTACGGGAACTTATAACAATTTCTACAACTACTTCGGCGACGCGGCGACGGCCGAACAGAACTAGGATACCTATGCCGCCGAGGTAGAGGCACTCGACTGGAACCACGGCGGACGTTATCCCGAGACCCGTTCGCTGCCCGAGTTCGAAAGCTATACGTGGCCCTATTACCTTTCCACCCGCCCCGACTACCGGCTGGTGGTGCAGGACGGTTCGCTGCTGGAAAGTTCCTGTCCGTTCATCACCGAAAAGCTCGGGGAGATGGAGATCGAAAGTATCCAGCCTTATGAGATGCTTTCGGCGTTGCCCGAGTCCGCCCGTAAGCGGTTTTACGACATGGCGGGATTCGATTACGACGAATTCGCGGCCCTGTTCGACGCTTCCCCGAAAAAGAACCTGGTCATCATCGGTACCAGCCACGGGAGCGAGGAGAGCGCACGGCAACAGCGCGACTATGTCGCACGGATCGTGGAGCAGTACGGCGAGGGGTATGACATCTTCTTCAAGCCCCACCCCGCCGATACCTCGTCGGCCGGTTACGAGATCGAGTTCCCGGGGTTAACGCTGCTGCCCGGCCAAATGCCGTTCGAGATATTCGTGTGGGCGCTGATCGACCGCGTGGACATGATCGGCGGCTACCCCTCGACGGTGTTCCTGACGGTGCCCCTCTTCCGCCGCCTGGAGGCGGCACCTTCCCCCAGGGGAAGGTCAGAGGTTTTCCACGTTAGAAAGAGAACGTTTCTCTTTTTATAAAAATTTTCATGTTGGAGGAAGAACTATGAAACTCAGAAGAACTCTCGCACTGTGCCTGAGCCTGATCCTCGCCATGGGCGCCCTGTCCGCCTGCGGCAGCAGCGCTCCCGCCGCCACCGAAGCCCCCGCTACCACCGCAGCCGCCGCTGATGCTCCCGCTGCCACCGAAGCCACCGAAGCCCCCGCGTCCGAGGACGTAGGCGATCCCATCACCCTGGTGTTCTCCATCGCCGCCGTGCCCACCGATGCCCACGGCGCTGCTCAGAAGGTCTTCAAGGAAAAGCTGGAGGAAGTCTCCGGCGGCAACATCACCGTTGAGTGCTACGACTCCGGCACGCTGTACGGCCAGGACACCGAGCACGACGCCCTGAAGAACGGCGACGTAGACCTGATCTACTCCTCCGCCTCCTGGCTGACCGACGGCTCTCCCTGGGTCTCCATGTTCACCGCCGGCTATGTGTTCCAGAGCTACGACCACATGACCAAGGTCCTCAACGGCGACATCGGCAAGGAAATGTTCCAGAAGATCGCTGACGAGCAGGGCATCCTGCCTCTGGGCGCTTACTACCTGGGCACCCGTGAGATCTCCCTGTCCCAGGACAAGGCCATCAAGACTCCCGATGACCTGAAGGGCATCAACCTGCGTATGCCCAACTCCGACGCCTGGGTGTTCCTGGGCAAGGCCATGGGCGCCAACCCCACTGCCATCGGCTTCAACGACCTGTACCTGGCCCTGCAGACCGGTACCGTTGACGGCCAGGACAACCCTCTGCCCACCGTTAAGTCCGCCAAGTTCTACGAAGTTCAGAAGTCCATCTCTCTGACCAACCACCTGGTGGACTCCGTATGGCCCACCATCAACCTGAACACCTGGAACAAGCTGACCGACACCCAGAAGGGCTGGGTCATGGAAGCTGTTGAAGCCGGCCGGGAGGCCTGCGACAGCCAGAACCTGAAGACCGAGAGCGAGGTCCAGGACTTCCTGAAGGAGCAGGGCCTGACCATCTACGAAGCCGACGTGGCTGCCTTCGCCGATCACGTTCTGGATGCTTACCTGAACGACCCCATCTCCGACAGCTGGGATAAGGACCTGCTGGAGCAGATCAAGGCTATGGCCTAAATTTCCGATGGGGAGATGGCAACATCTCCCCGTTTTTTGACCCTCTCCTTACGAGAGGGTGGACCGGCGAAGCCGGGACGGGTGTGGGGCGGCACCCGGAACCGACCCTGTACCGCCCCTCATCCGCCGCCTGTGGGCGGCACCTTCCCCCAGGGGAAGGTCAAGATTTTTAAAAGGAGGTTGGACACGTGAAATTTCTGAAAAAACTGGAATCCGGCATCCGGCAGACCGTGGAGCTCTACATCCCCGCCATCAGCTTTGTGGTCATGTTCTGCCTGTTCTGCTATCAGATCCTTGTCCGCTATGTCATCAGTAAGTTTACCAACCTGGTAGTGCCCTGGACCACCGAGGTGGAGCAGTCCTGCTTTTTGTGGATCGCCCTGCTGGGCGCCTGCTATGTCCAGCGCAACAAGGGCCATGTGGTCTTCACCATGGTCTACGATGCTCTGAAGCTGAAGGGCAAGGCCGTCATGGCCCTGATCAGCAATGCCTTTGTGGCCTTCGCCATGGCCATTACCTTTATTCCCTCTTTCAAGTACATCTGGGGTCTGACCGCCCGCCATCAGGTCACCTCTCTGCTGAAGATCCCCAAGACCCTGGTATTCTTCCCCTATGTGATTTTCCTGTTCCTCATCTTTGCATACAACATCCTGGACATCTACGAGGACATCATGGTGCTGCGGGGCAACGAGTACTATACCAAGAAGCTCCTGAGAGAATCCATGTCCGAGGCCGACCAGGCCATTGAAGTGATGAAGCAGCAGAAGGCCGAAATGGAAGCCGCCGAAGCTGCCGAGAAAGCAAAGGAGGAATAAGCCATGGCAGGATACTTACCCCTGATCGTCTTCGTGGCGTTCTTCATTCTCATGTTTATCATCCGTATGCCCATCCCCACCGGCATGATCGTGGCCTGCGCCATGTACTTCCTGGTGGACGGCCTGTGCAAGGGCTATGGCTTTGGAGATATGGTCATGGGCAACGCGGGCCAGCTCCATCTGATCGCCCAGAAAACCATAGAAGCCATCTTCACAAACGGCACCATCGTGGCCGTGCCTCTGTTCGTCTTCGCCGCCAACCTGATGAACTCCTCCACCGTCACCGACTATATCTTCGGCTTCTGTGACGGCCTGGTGGGCCGGTTCCGGGGCGGCATGGCCCACGTGAACGTGCTGTGCTCCCTGGTGTTCTCCGGCATGACCGGCTCCGCCATTGCCGACGCCACCGGCATCGGCACCATGGAGATCGAGGTCATGAAGAAGCAGGGCTATGACGACCCCTTCTCCTGCGCCATCACCGCCGCCTCCGCCACCATCGGCCCCATCTTCCCTCCCTCCATCCCCATGGTGGTTTACGCCATGCTCACCGGCGCTTCCGTCGGCGCTCTGTTTATGGGCGGCATGGTCCCCGGCATTCTGCTGGCACTGTTTCTGTGCGTCTACATTGTCTTCATCGCCCGGAAGCGGAACTATCCCCGGTCCGAGCCCATTGCCCTGAAAGCCTACCTCAAGTTCCTGCTGAAGGCCATCTGGGCCCTGCTGACCCCCGTGATCCTGCTGGGCTGCATCTACTCCGGCATCACCACCCCCACCGAGGCCGGTGCCATCGCCGGTCTGTACACCGTCCTGGTTTCCGCCATCATCTACAAGACCATGGGCTGGAAAGAGCTGAAAAAGGTCCTCTTTGACACCGTCAAGGGCACCGGCGGCGTGACCATCATGATCGGTGCCGCCTCCGCCATCTCCTTCATCTTCGCCAAGGAAGGCCTGGGCGTCACCATCGGCAACTGGCTGCTGACCCTGTGCCACAGCCAGTGGAGCTTCCTGATCCTGACCAACGTGGTGGTCCTGATCCTGGGTATGTTCATCGACACCTCCGTGATCCAGCTGGTCATGATTCCCATCCTGTGGCCTGTGGCCCAGCAGCTGGGCATCAATGTGGTCCACTTTGGCCTGGTATTCACCTTCAACACCATGCTGGGCCTGTCCACCCCGCCCTTCGGCATGCTGCTGTTCATCACCTCCAGCACCTCCGGCACGCCTCTGAAGAACGTGATCAAGGAGATCATGCCTATGATCGTGGTCATGCTCCTGGAGCTGCTGCTCATCACCTTCGTGCCCAACGTGGTACTGTTCCTGCCGAAGATGTTCGGTATGATGTAATCGTTTATAATTTGCGGCGGTAAAAGGAGTGGACATTTTCACAATTTTATGGTAAAGTTTCTCGTGAGAAATGTCCATCCCTGCCGCCTCCTTGGCTGAGAGGGTTTCCCCTCATCCGTCTCGGCTGCGCCGAGCCACCTTCCCCGTAGGGGAAGGCGTAATATGAAAGGAGATTTTTGTAATGGCATTTTCTATCAATCCCGGCATCTGGCCGGTTATGATCACCCCCTGGACCGAAGACAACAAGCCGGACTTCAAGGCCATCAAGGGCCTGGTGGACTGGTATGTGGAGCAGGGCTGCGCCGGTATTTTCGCCATGTGCCAGTCCAGCGAAATGGCCTTCCTGACCCCTCAGGAGAAGCTGGACATTGCCAAGGCCACCGCTGACGCGGTAGACGGCCGGATCCAGGTTGTGGCCTCCGGCCACACCGCCGACGACAAGGCCACCCAGTTCAAGGAGCTCGAAGACATGATGCAGATCAAGGGCATCGGCGCTTATGTGCTGGTTTCCAACCGTCTGGATCAGAAGAACGAGGGCGAGGCCGTGTTTGAGGCCAACGCCCAGGAGATCTTCGACCGCTACCCCGAAATCGACTTCGGCATCTACGAGTGCCCCATGCCCTGGAAGCGCCTGGTCTCCACCGAGTTCCTGCGCCACGCCGGTGAGGAGGGCCGCATGGTCTTCCTGAAGGATACCTGCTGCGACTATGAGCTGGTCCGCCAGCGTCAGGCCGCCGTTGCCGGTACCCCCCTGAAAATTTTCAACGCCAACGCCCAGTCCTGGTTTGACAGCTGCGTCCACGGTGCCGCGGGCTACAGCGGCGTTATGGCCAACTTCCATCCCGACCTGTATAAGTGGGCCTTTGACCACAAGGACACCGACTATGAAAAGGCCCGTCTGGTGGCGGATTTCCTGACCACCGCCGCCATGATCGAAATGCGTGTCTACCCCTGCAGCGCCAAGTACTATCAGAACAAGTACGCCGTGCCCATGTCCACCTTCGCCCGCAGCAACGACCGGGCCAAGCTGGACAAGAACGCCATGGGCGAAGTCGAGAGCATGCGGGCCTGCGAGCAGTACGTCAGACAGCAGATCGGCCTCCTGTAACACAAGACCCCGGGGCCCACTGCAAGCAATAAAAAGGAGCGTTTCTTATGCTGAAAAAACCCAAGATCCTCGTTGTCGGCAGCTTTATGATGGACCTGATCGCCTCCACCAGCCGGGCCCCCAAGGAGGGCGAGACCGTGGTCGGCATGAAGTTCCAGACCGCCCCCGGCGGTAAGGGTGCCAACCAGGCCGTACAGTGCGCCCGTCTGGGGGCAGACGTGACCATGGTGGGCCGCGTCGGCGCGGACTCCTTCGGCACCATTCTCAAGAATGCGGCCAAGGATGCCGGTGTAGACGTGTCCCATGTGACCGTGGACCCGGAGGAATCCTCCGGCGTGGGCCACATTACCCTGGAGATCACCGAGCACAACGCCAAAAACCGGATCACCGTCTGCCCCGGCGCCAACTTCACCATGAAGCAGGAGCACATTGCCTGGCTGAAGGACGCCATCGGCCAGTATGACATTGTCATCATGCAGCTGGAGCTGCCTATGGACATTGTTGAGACCGTGGCCAAGTGGGCCAAGGCCGCGGGGGTCCCCGTGATGCTGAACCCCGCCCCGGCAGCCCCTCTGTCCGACGAGCTGCTGGCCAATGTGACCTACCTGTCCCCCAACGAGCACGAGGCCGCTCTCATGTCCGGCCACGAGATCGATGTATCCAATGGCATCAACATGGAGGACGTGAAGACCGTGGCCGGTTGGTTTGAGGACCGGGGCGTCAGCAAGCTGATCATCACCATGGGTGAGAACGGCTCCGTGGCAGCCTCCCGGGATTCCGTCAGCCACACCAATGTGGTGAAAATGCCCCACGTGGCCGACACCACCGCCGCCGGTGACTCCTTCGTGGCCGCCTTCTGCACCGGCCTCACCGCCGGTCTGCCGGAGGGAGAGGCTCTGGCCTTCGCCAGCCACACCGCCGCCATCACCGTGTCCCGGATGGGCGCCATCCCCAGCCTGCCCACCGTGGCAGAAGTCCAGGCCCTCCTCCGTGAGCGGGGCTACAACGGCTTCGATGCCAGCGAACTGGACGCGCTGAAATAACAAAAAGCCCTCTCCTGCTTGGAGAGGGCAGGGGTGCTCTGTTTCAAGAAAGGAGAAAACCAGAATGCTCAAACCAGAAAGCAATCAGGCGGTGGAGAATTTCTTCTCCTCCGTGGATACCGAATTCAATCATTTCCTCCATGACCGGAAGCCGGAGGATTATCAGGCCGCCGCTCAGCTGATCCTGGAGTCCCAGGCCCAGGGGGGCCGGATCCATGTCACCGGCATTGGCAAGTGCAGCCATGTGGCTACCTATGTGGCATCCCTGCTGTCCTCCACCGGCAATCCCGCCTACTACCTCCATGGCACCGAAGCCGTTCACGGCTCCTGCGGCCAGCTGGTGGCCGGGGATGTGGTCATCGCCATTTCCAACTCCGGCGAAACCGGAGAGCTGAAGTCCACGGTCCTTGCCGTGAAGAACAACGGCTGCAAAACCGTGGGTGTCTCCGGCAATCCCAACAGCTGGCTGGCCAAAAACACCGACGCCTTCCTCTTCGCCGGTGTGAACGCCGAGGGCGGCCCCCTGAACCGGGCTCCCCGGAATTCCGTCCTGGCGGAAATGCTGACTCTCCAGGCCCTGTCCGTGGCCCTGCAGGCCGAGAAGGACTGGGATCCCATCCGTTATGTCCGCTGCCATCCCGGCGGAGCCCTGGGCCAGCTCCGGGACGGCGAGAAAAAGTGAGGTAACACCCATGCTGAAAGGAAAACTGATCCACCCTCAGCTCATGGCGGCCCTGTCCGCCTGCGGCCACGGCGATAAGATCCTCATTGCCGACGGCAACTACCCCCTGGACTCCAAGACCACCGATGCCGAGCTCATCTATCTGGGCCTGACTCCCGGTCTGCCCACCGTCACCGATGTGCTGGATGCCATTCTCAGCGCCTCCAACGTGGAGAAGGCCCAGGTCATGACCCCCGGCGAGGGGGAGGCCGAGCCTGAGATCTTCAACGAGTTCCGGAAGATGCTTCCCGGCCAGGAGCTGGAAAAGCTGGGCCGGTATGAATTCTATGACGCTTGCTGCGTCCCCGGCGTCAAGGTCGCCATCTCCACCGGCGAGAAGCGGACCTTCGCCAATATCCTCATCACCGTAGGCGTGGCGTAAGCGCTAAGGCGGAGCCGGGACTGTCTCACTAAGGACTCAGATGGGTCAAAATAGCCAAAACGAAGATGTCATTGCGAGCCAGTGACCGATGTCACTGGTGTGGCAATCTCCTGGATAGGAGTAAAGGCCCCGATTTTCGGACGTAATTGTTCGAAAATCGGGGGGATTGCCACGCCAGTGTGCGCACTGGCTCGCAATGACAGGGCGTTTTCTAATAGCCCCTTTTTTTCAAAAAAAGGATTGCTTTTTTTGAAAACCTATGATACAATGCTCCGTGTGCCCGGTCAAAATATTGGGATGTCGCCAAGCGGTAAGGCACCAGACTTTGACTCTGGCATTCGTCGGTTCAAATCCGGCCATCCCAGCCAACATGATCCGCTAGCTCAGTTGGCAGAGCAACTGCCTTTTAAGCAGTGGGTCCGGGGTTCGAATCCCCGGCGGGTCACCACAGCGGCCACCACGTAAGTGGTGGTTTTTTTGTGCCCCAAATGGGGCTGTATCCCCCCGGGGGGCTTCTCAAAGGCCTCCGGAACGGGTAAAATAGGCCGGAAACAAAAATAGACAGACATTGGAGAGATGACCGTGGAAAACCGCGAAATAGAAGATCGGGTGGTGCGCTACTGGACCGTCCGGTCTCACGATTTTGGAACCATCCGTAAAAACGAATTGGGCAGCGCCATGGGCAGGCGCTGGCTGGAGGAGCTGGAGGCCGGTCTGCCTCAGGGGGGCCCTCTTCGGATCCTGGATATTGGCACAGGCACAGGCTTCTTTGCCATTCTCCTGGCCCGGCTGGGCCACCGGGTAACGGGCATTGACTTGACACCGGCCATGCTGGAGGAGGCTTCCGCCACAGCCGCCGGGCTGGGGCTGGACATCGATTTTCGGCAGATGGATGCCCAGCAGCTGGACTTCCCGGAGAATACCTTCGACGCTCTGGTCAGCCGGAATCTGACCTGGACTCTGCCGGAGCCGGAGAAGGCCTATGCCCAGTGGTACCGGGTCCTAAAGCCCGGCGGTGTGCTCCTGAATTTTGATGCGGATTACGCCGAAAATGTCCGCAGCGAAAGCACCCAGAACTGCTCCGTGGCTCCGGACAGCCCCTATGGCCACCTGGGCATGACCAGGGCCCTGGTGGAGGAGAACAACGCCATTACCCTGGAAATGGACCTTGGCCAGAAGCGGCCGGAGTGGGACCTGTCCCGGCTTCAAGGGCTGGGCTTTGCCGAATGCCGGGCAGATCTGACCGTGGGGCGGCGGGTGCTGGGGGAAGCGGACCTGGTAAACGCGCCCATGTTTGGGATCCTGGCAAAAAAATAAAAAAACTTCAAAAAAATATCCCCCCAGGGGGCTTCCGCAGAAAGAAGCTTCTGTGCTACTATGTAGCTACGGTTAACAACACCCCCCTAAATTCTTTCCTACCCTGAGAGTGAAACGCCGCACCGTCGAAAGCCGTGCGGCGTTTCTCTTTGGGCGGATATCCATGGTCAGGAGATACGCTATGAGGCAGTTTGTAAGCTACGAAGAAGAGAACATCCACTATTGGACCCACCGGGCCCCGGGCTATTCCGGCGTGAATCAGGAGGAGCTGGCCACGGACCAGAAGCGGGTGTGGGGCCGCACCATCGGGGAGCGGATCGCCGCCCGGTTCCCGGGCAGAGGGCCGGAGAGCATCCGGGTGCTGGACGTGGGCACCGGCCCGGGATTCTTCGCCATTATCCTGGCCCAGATGGGCTATCCGGTCACCGCCGTAGACTACACCGCCTCCATGCTGGAGGAGGCCCGGCACAACGCGGGGGTTCTGGCGGACAGGATCGATTTCCGGAGAATGAACGCGGAGGAGCTTCTCTTTGCGGAGCACAGCTTCGATGTGCTGGTGACCCGAAACCTGACCTGGAATCTGCCGAATCCGGAGAAGGCCTACGGCCAGTGGGTCCGGGTCCTGGCTCCCGGGGGGCTGCTGCTGAACTTTGACGCCAACTGGTACCGCTACCTCTGGGACGAGGAGGCCAGGCTGGGCCACAGCCAGGACCGGGAGAAGCTGGCCGCCGCGGATGTCCGGGACGAAACCGCCGGAACGGATGTGGACGCCATGGAGGCCATCGCCCGGAAGACCCCCCTCTCCAGACGGCACCGGCCCCAGTGGGACCTGGAGGTGCTGGAATCCCTGGGCATCCAGGCCGCCGCCGATGAGCAGATCTGGCGGCGGGTATGGACCCGGGAGGAGCGGATCAACAACGCCTCCACCCCCATGTTCCTGGTGGAGGGGCGGAAGGCAAAGCTATGGGAGCACTGACAAAATACATCGGCAAGCGCCTGCTGCAGCTGATCCCTGTGGTCCTGGGCATTACCTTTTTGTCCTTCGCCATGATGCGCATGGCAGGCAGCGATGCCGTCATGGAACTGTATGGGGACAAGGGGGCCGTGGCCCAGGAGATCGTGGACGCCAAACGGGGGGAGCTGGGCCTGGACCAGCCCTTTCTCATTCAGTACGGCTCCTGGCTGAAGGGTCTGCTGACGGGAGACATGGGCACCAGCTACGTCTCCGGGAAGAATGTCTTCCACACCTTTGTCAGCAAACTCCCGGCGACCTTGCTGCTGACGGTGCTGTCTATCCTTGCCACAGTGGTGATCTCCATTCCCCTGGGCATCTGGGCGGCGGTGAAGCAGAACCGGTTCACGGACTATTTCCTCCGGGTTTTCAGCTTCCTGGGAAACAGCCTGCCCAACTTTTTCGTAGCCCTGCTTCTCATGCAGCTGTTCTCCATCCGGTGGAAGCTGCTGCCGGTGATCTCCAATGGCACAACGGTGCAAAGCGCCATCCTGCCCACCCTGACTCTGGCCATTGCCATGTCCGCCAAGTATATGCGGCAGGTCCGGGCCACAGTGCTGGAGGAGCTGAACAAGGATTATGTCTTGGGGGCCAAGGCCAGAGGCGTGCGGGGAAGGGTCACCCTGTGGAGAAGCGTCCTCAGGTCCTCCATGCTGACCATCATCACCCTTCTGGCCCTGTCCATCGGCAGCCTCTTGGGGGGCACCGCCATTATCGAGAGCATCTTTATGTGGGACGGCGTGGGAAAGCTGGCGGTGGATTCCATCACCATGCGGGACTATCCCATGATCCAGGCCTATGTGGTCTGGATGGCCATGATCTATGTGCTGGTGAACCTGGTCACCGACATTCTCTACCATGTGCTGGACCCAAGGATCCGATTGGGGGTGCAGGGGGGATGAGACTGAACAAAAGCGGGGTCAAAACCCGTCTGGCGGTCTTTGGGGCCCTTGCGCTGCTGCTGATTGTCTGCTCCTTCTTTTCGGAGTATCTGACCCCCTATGACCCCTATCTGCAAAATCTGGACATTGCCAAGCAGCCCCCCACCAGGGCCCATCCTCTGGGCACGGACCGGTACGGCCGGGATATGCTGTCCAGAGTGATCGCCGGAAGCCGTGCCAGTATCTTTTCCACCCTTTTGCTGGTGGCGGTCATCACCGGCCTGGGAACGGCGGTGGGGGTCACCTGCGGTTGGGTGGGGGGTCTGACGGATACGGTGCTGATGCGTATTTCCGATGTGTTTCTGGCCTTTCCGGGGCTGGTGTTCGCCCTGGCGGTGGCCGGATCCCTGGGGGGCGGACTGCAAAACGCCATCATCGCCCTGGCGGCCATCTCCTGGCCCAAGTACGCGAGGATCGCCCGGAGCCAGACCCTGAGCCAGAAGGAATCCCAGTGGATGAAGGCGGTGCGGCTTTCCGGCAGCGGCACGGGGAAGATCATTTGGGGGCACATTCTCCCCAATATTCTGGGGCCCATCCTGGTCACCTCCATGCTGGACATCGGCACCATGATGATGGAGCTGGCGGCTCTGAGCTTCTTAGGCCTGGGGGCCAAGCCTCCCATTCCGGAGTGGGGCAGCATGATGAGCGACACCCGGAGCCTGATGACCACCTCCCCCTGGATCACCTTCAGCCCCGGCATTGCCATCTTCCTGTCCGTGATGATCTTCAATCTCCTGGGGGACACCATCCGGGACTACGCGGACCCAAAGAGCCGGAGGTAACCAATGGAAGAACTACTGAGATACGATCATGTGGATATCTCCTACCTGGGGCAGCCTGCCGTTCGGGACGTGAGCTTCACACTGACCTCCGGAGAAATTCTGGGCATTGTAGGCGAAAGCGGCAGCGGCAAGAGCACCCTCATCCAGGCGGCCATGGGGCTGCTGGGGGCCGAGGGCTGCGTCACCCGGGGAGATATCCGGTACAAGGGGAAGAATCTTCCGGATCTTCCCCCGAAGGAGCTTCGCAGGCTCTGCGGCCCGGAGCTGGGCTATATCTTCCAGAGCGCCGGCAGCTCCTTCTGTCCCATCCGGACTGTGGGGGCCCAGCTGTTTGAGACCATGAGAGAGCACCAGTGGATCTCCAAGGCGGATTTTCAGGACCAGGCCCTGGCCCTGCTGGAAAAGCTGGGCTTTGCCCATGGGAAGCGCATTCTGGGGAGCTATCCCTTTGAGCTGTCCGGAGGGATGCAGCAGCGCATTGGCATTGCGGCGGCCATGCTGCTGAACCCACGGGTCCTGTTTGCGGATGAGCCCACCTCCGCCCTGGATGTGACCATTCAGAAGCAGGTGGTAGAGGAAATGCTGCTGGTGCACAGGACCTTTGGCACCTCCATTGTGCTGGTTACCCATAATCTGGGCGTCATTGGCGCTATGGCGGACCGGATCCTGGTATTAAAAGACGGAGAAACCCTGGAATACGGGAAAACCCAGGATGTCCTGACCAATCCCCAGGCAGACTACACCAGGGCGCTGCTGGCGGCGGTGCCCAAGCTGCGGAGGTAGCCATGGAACCGATTTTAAAAGTAGAAAACCTGACCAAGGTCTTTTCCCGGCAGGGTCAGGCAGACTTTACCGCCGTCAACGGCATTTCCTTTAATCTGTTTCCCGGGGAGTGCCTGGCCATCATCGGAGAAAGCGGCAGCGGCAAAACCACCGCCGTGAATATGATCTCCCGGCTGGTGGATGCCACCTCCGGGAGAATCACCCTGGGCGGACAGGACATCACCCACTTGAGGGGCCAGAAGCTGCGGGAGGTTTACCGCACCATGCAGATGGTATTCCAGACCCCTACGGAGTCCTTTGACCCCCGCCGGACTCTGGGGGACGGCATTGGGGAGAGTCTGCGAAACGCCGGGGTATCCAAAGGGGAGACCCGGAAAAAAGTGGAGGCCCTGCTGGAACAGTGCGGCCTGGGGGCGGAATTCGCGGACCGCTACCCCCACCAGGTCAGCGGCGGCCAATGCCAGCGGGCGGCCATTGCCCGGGCCCTGGCCATTGAACCCAAGCTCCTGATCTGCGACGAGGCCACCTCCGCCCTGGACGTAACCGTTCAGAAGGAAATCCTGGACCTATTGAGCGCCCTTCGGGCTCAACAGGGCCGGAACCTGTCCATTCTCTTCATCTGCCACGACATTTCCCTGGTCCAGCAGTTCGCTGACCGGGTGCTGGTCATGTATCAGGGGAAGATTGTGGAGGAAGGGACCCCGGAAGACGTGATTTGCCATCCCGAAAACGACTATACCAAGCGCCTCATGGACAGCATCCTGTAAAAGAAGAAAGAAGGTATCCCTATGAAAAAAAGATTTGCCCTGATCCTGAGCCTTTGTCTGGCCCTCTCCCTGCTGTCAGCCTGCGGCAAGGGGGAGGCCCCCGGCGCCGCCGCCCCCTCCAAGAAGACCATGGTCATCGGTGACACCACCTTCAACTCCGAAAACTGGGAGGAGACCGTGGATCCCCACCGGACCTACAACGGCTGGGCCTGCATCCGCTACGGCATCGGAGAGACTCTGGTGCACTATACGGACACCATGGAGTTGGAGCCCTGGCTGGCTGCCGACTGGACCAACGACGGCAGCTGCACCTGGACCGTTACCCTCCGGGATGGGGTGAAATTTTCCTCCGGCCGGGATATGGACGGGGCGGCTGTGAAGCAGTGCCTGGAGCATCTGCTGGAAAACCACGACCGGGCCCCCAGCGACACCAAGATCCTGGATATCCAGGCCCAGGGGCAGGTATTGACCATCACCACCAGCGAGCCCAATCCCGCCCTGATGAACTACCTGGGCGACCCCTACGGCTGCATCATCGATGTGGAGGCTTCGGATTTTGAAGCCGGTATTGTGGCCGGAACCGGCCCCTATGCCGTCAAAGAGCTGGTCACCGACGACCATCTGTCCCTGGTGCCCAACACCTACTACTGGGACGGCACCCCCAAGCTCGATGAGCTGACCATCCGCACCCTGTCCAACGGCGACACCCTGTCCGCCGCCCTCCAGGCCGGGGACATTGACGCCGCCTACGGCATGGCCTACGAGGCTTACCCCAATTTTGAGAACGGCGGCTACCAGTTCTCCTCCATCCAGACCTCCCGCGCCTTCTTCGGCTCCATGAACATGACCAGCCCCATTCTCCAGGATGCCGCCGTCCGCAAGGCCATTGCCATGGGCATCAACAAGGAGGGCTTCGTAAAGACCCTCCTGGAGGGCCACGGCCTTGCCGCCAAGGGGGCCTTCCCCGACGGTTTCAGCACCTTCGGCGGCGAGCATGTGCAGACGGAAGCCTATGACCCCGAAGGGGCCAAAGCCCTGCTGGAAAGGGCCGGTTGGGTAGACAGTGACGGCGACGGCATCCGGGAGAAGGAGGGCGTGCGGCTCACCCTCCGCTGGCTGACCTACCCCAGCCGCCAGGAGCTGCCCCTCCTGGCCGAATCCGCCCAGGCCTCTTTGAAGGAGATCGGCATGGAGGTGGACATCAACTGCACCGCCAATCGCCGGGAATTCCTGGCGGATATGGGCAGCTGGGACATTTACGCCTCTGCCCTGGTGACGGCCCCCTCCGGGGACCCCCAGTATTTCTTCACCACCTCCTGCGTCCCCGGCATGAGCTACAACTTCGGCGCCTACGATGACCCGGAGGTCACGGCCCTGATCGAGGACCTGTCCAAGGAGTTTGACACCGCCAAGCGGGGGGAGATGGCCGTAAAGCTCCAGCAGATGATCCTGGACGACAACGCCTACGTCTTCTGCTCCTTCCTGCAAATGAACATGATCTCCAAGGAGAGTGTGAAAAACTACACCGCCCACGCCTGCGACTACTACCAGGTGACGGCCCAGCTGGATATTGAGTAAGGCTGCGGTGCCGGGGAGAGATCCCCGGCACCCTTCTATTTAGAGTCCACCCGCCTGAACGGAAGAAATTTGAGAGATTTCCAAAATTTGTGGTTGAATTCTTGTGCCCGGCGTGATATGATAAGTTTGTATCGATATGGGCGGAGTCCGCCCTGTTGACCACAACGTTTCAAAGGAGCGTTTCTATCTATGCCAAATCCTCATACGATTGCCGTAGCCGGTAAGGGCGGTGTGGGCAAAACCACCACCTGCGGCATGATCATCGAATATCTGTGCAAGCAGAAAAAGGGTCCCGTCCTGGTTGTGGACGCGGATGCCAACTCCAACCTCAACGAGGTCCTGGGCGTGGAGGCCGATGTCACTCTGGGTCAGATCCGGGAGGAGATGGCCCACGCGGAGCAGACCGGCTCTATCCCCGCGGGCATGACCAAGGCGGATTACGCCGAAATGCAGTTCAACAACGCCCTCATCGAAGAGGACGACTTCGACATGCTGGTCATGGGCCGGACCCAGGGCAAGGGATGCTATTGCTATGTCAATGGCGTTCTGAAAACCCAGGTGGACAAGTACGCCAAGAATTACGCCTACGTGGTCATGGACAACGAGGCGGGGCTGGAGCACGTGGCCAGAGGCACCCTGCCCCATGTAGACACCATGCTGCTCATCTCCGACTGCTCCCGCCGGGGCATCCAGGCGGTGGCCCGGATTGCCGAGATGATCGACGAAATGGGCCTCAATCCCGGCCAGATGGGCCTCATTGTCAACCGGGCTCCCGGCGGCGTTCTGGAAGCCGGAGTGAGAGAAGAGATCGACAGGCACGGCCTGAAGCTTCTGGGTGTCCTGCCCCAGGACGACGGCGTTTACCGCTGCGACTGCAACGGTGAGCCCTCTGCCCTGCTGCCGGAGTCCTCGCCCATGAAAAAGGCCCTGTATGACCTCATGAAAGAGCTGAAAATCTGAAGACCCGGAATAACCGGGGATTGCCACACCAGTCTGCGGACTGGTTCGCAATGACAAAAACCGGATAAACGAGGCAAGGCAATTGCCTCTTCTATCAATATACATTCAAACAAGGGGGATATTCTAATGTCTTTCGAACCTAAGAAGCAGCCCTACAGCGGCAAGATCAATGCCGTGACCCTGGGCACCGGCGACAAGGCAATTGTCATCGGCGGCCAGAATGTGCTGCCCTTCTACACCTTCGACGCGCCCATTGAAAACGCGCCGAAGATCGGTGTCGAAATCTCCGACCTGGCAAGCGAGTGGACTGCGCCTGCCCTGAAGGAGTTCTATGCCGGCTGCACCACCATGGCTGACTACGCCAAGAAAGCCGAGACCATGGAGGGCGCTGATTTCCTGTGCCTGCACTTCGAGTCTGCCGATCCCAACGGTGCCAACCGCTCCGTTGCCGACTGCGTAGCCGACGCCAAGGCCGTGGCCGATGCCGTGGCCATGCCCATCGTCATCATGGGCTGCAAGAACATTGAGAAGGACGGCGAGCTGTTCAGCAAGATCGCCGAAGCGCTCCAGGGCAAGAACATTCTGGTGCTCTCCGCCCGCAGCGAGGACTACAAGACCGTCGGTGCTTCCGTCGCCCTGGCTTACGGCCAGAAGGTTGGCGCTGAGACCGCCGACGATATCAACCTGGCCAAGCAGCTGAACATCATGCTGAAGGGCCTGACCGTTTCTCCCGCCTCCATCGTGATGAACGTGGGCACCGCCGCCGTGGGCTACGGCTACGAGTACGTGGCCTCCACCCTGGACCGTGTCCGCCTGGCCGCTCTGGCCCAGTCCGATGCGGACCTGCAGATGCCCATCATCGCTCCCGTGTCCCCCGACACCTGGGGCGTGAAGGAATCCACCGCTTCCGAAGAAGATGAACCCGCCTGGGGCAATCGGGAAGAGCGCGGCATTGGCATGGAAGTTGCCACGGCTGCTGCCGACCTGACCGGCGGCGCTGACGCGGTCATTCTGCGCCATCCCGCCTCTGTCGCCACCATTAAGAAGTTCATCACCGATCTGATGTAAGCGGAAGGAGGATACATACCATGGCTTTGAAAGGTCTAGATATTTTTAAGCTGTCTCCTAAGAAGAACTGTAAGGAGTGCGGCAGCCCCACCTGTATGGCATTCTGCATGAAGGTGGCCCAGGGCGCCATCGCCATCGATAAGTGCCCCTACTTCTCTGACGACGCGAAGGCAATGCTCAACGAGCAGACCGCGCCCCCCATGAAGACCATTACCTTCGGTAAGGATCACAAGCTGGGCGGCGAGACCGTTCTGTTCCGTCACGAGAAGACCCTGGTCAACAAGAACCTGTACTCCGTCCCCGTCTCCACCGCTATGAGCGATGCCGAGGTAGACGCCAAGCTGGCCGCTCTGACCAAGATCGACTACGAGCGTATCGGCGAGCGGATGTACGTGGAGACCATCTTCGTCCGCAACGAGGGCACCGATGCCGCCGCCTACGCGGCTCTGGCCAAGAAGGCTGCCGCTGCCGGCCGGGATCTGATCCTGGAGTGCTGGGACGTAGACTGTGCCAAGGCCGCTCTGGCCGAGGTGAAGGACGGCAAGCCCATCCTGGACGGCGCTACCCCCGCCAACTGGGAAGCTATGAACGCTGTGGCCAAGGAAGCCGGTGTGGTTCTGGGCGTTTGGGCCGAGACCCTGGCTGACCTCTACGACACCGTGAAGAAGCTGGAGGCCGCCGGCAACAAGAACCTGGTTCTGGATGTCACCGGCAAGAATGCCAAGCAGACCCTGGCCAATGCCGTCCTCGTCCGCCGCACCGCTCTGAAGGACGGCGACCGGAGCTTCGGCTATCCCTCCATCGTGAACCTCTCCAAGATCTGCGGCGGTGATATGCACCTGGAGACCGCTTACGCCTCCATGTTCACCGAGAAGTACGCCTCCATCATCGTGCTGGACAACATGGCCTACGCCCAGGCTCTGCCTCTGTACGGTCTGCGTCAGAACATCTTCACCGATCCTCAGAAGCCCATGAAGGTGGAGTCCAAGATCTACCCCCTGAACGGTGCCGACGAGAACAGCCCCTGCGCCCTGACCGTTGACTTCGCTCTGACCTACTTCCTGGTTTCCGGCGAGCTGGAGCGCTCCAACGAGCCCGTGAACCTGATCATCACCGATGCCTCCGGTATGTCCGTCCTGACTGCCTGGGCTGCCGGTAAGTTCTCCTCCACCTCCGTGAAGAAGACCTTCGCGGACCTGGACATTGAGAACAAGATCAAGAACCGCACCCTGATCATCCCCGGCAAGGTGGCCGTGATGAAGGGCGAGATCGCCGAGAAGCTCCCCGGCTGGAACGTGGTCGTCGGTCCTACCGAGGCCGTTCAGCTGCCCAAATACATGAAGGATAAGGAATACGAGGCCGCTGCCAAGGCTGCCGCTGCCGAGGCTGCCGCCAAGGCCGCTGCCGCTCCCAAGGAAGAGGTCAAGGAGCTGTCCTTCGACGAGCTGCTGGCCACCAAGGTCCCCGCCATCGAAGTGGTGGACATGGGCGTCCAGTACAAGGGCCACAACCCCGACTCCCAGACCTTCGTGACCATCGGCGAGCGGATCCACTGCATCTCCCCCATGATCCGCCGGGCTATGGACGAGCGGGATCCCGCTCCCATCCTGAAGCGTGCCGCCGAGCAGATCGCTGCCGGTGCCACCTACCTGGACGTGAACATCGGACCTGCCGAGAAGGACGGTCCCGAGCGTATGATGTGGGCTGTCAAGCTGCTGCAGGAGAACTTCAACAACGTGCCTCTGGCTCTGGATACCGCCAACAAGAAGGCTATCGAGGCCGGTATCAAGGTCTACAACCGGACCAACGGCAAGCCCATCGTCAACTCTGCTGATGCCGGCTCCCGTATCTCCAACATCGACCTGGCTGCCGCCAACGACGCCATCTGTATCGCCCTGTGCTCTGCCGACGGCATTGCCAAGGACAACGACGAGCGCATGAAGCACTGCCACAACATGCTGGAGCGGGGCATGAGCCTGGGCATGGAAGCCACCGACCTGTGGTTCGATCCTCTGTTCCTGGTTGTCAAGGGCATGCAGGACAAGCAGATGGACGTGCTGAACGCCATCAAGCTCTTCGCCGACGAGGGCCTGAAGTCCACCGGCGGTCTGTCCAACAACTCCAACGGCGCACCCAAGACTCTGCGGCCCATCATGGACTCTGCTCTGGTCGCCATGGCTATGATGCAGGGCCTGACCTCCGCCATTGTCAACCCCTGCGACCTGCGGCTGATGGAAACCATCAAGTCCTGCGATATCTTCAAGAACCACGTTCTGTACTCCGACTCCTACCTGGAGCTGTAAGGATCCGGCGGAGGTTCCGTCACAAACTTTCCCGGCAGGGAGGGGCTCTCCCTCCCCGCCGGTTTGTATTTTTGATGGCGGTGGGGAAGAAAAAAACTCTCCCGGAATGGGTCAGTCCCTTGGGGCAGGCAAATTGAGCGGCCCACTCTATCGGCCCGTTTTCGGCAACCAAATCTAATCTTTCAAAGAGGTATGTCTATGCAGAAGAGAAGCTGTACGCTAAAAAATCAGGAGAGATCGCACAATATCGTCGGTCTGTCCTATGCGCTTCTATTTCTCTTCATGCTGGCCTGCAACATACTTACGCCATACCTTGCGGATGACTTTACATATATGTTTAGTTTTCAAAGCGGCGAGCGGATCAAAAACCTTTTGGATATTTTCCCATCTATGCTGGCCCATGCGCAGAAAATGAACGGACGGCTGGTGACGCATTTTCTTGTGCAACTAACGTTTCTATTCCCGGCAAACCTTTTTGATTTTGTCAATGCGGCGATGTTTACCTTTCAGGTGCACCTGATTTGCCGCACTGCACGGGCAAAGGGTCTGCGGCAAGCGGTTTTGGCAGGGGCTGCGTCCTTTGCCCTATGGCTTTGCGAACCGGCATTTGGGCAAGTGAATCTCTGGCAGGATGGATCCGTAAATTACCTGTGGAGTTTGGTGTTTGGGTTGCTCTTTCTTCAACCTTTTGTTTCGGCATTCCTCTCAGACCGTCCACTCCCAAAGGGCGCATATCTGTATCTGCTGGCTTTTTTGGCAGGCGCTTACTCCGAGACAGCTTCTGCGGCAGTCATTTTTATGGCTGCTGCCCTGCTCCTGCTGGATACGATCGTCCATCAAAAGCCGTTGAACCGATTCCTCGTTGGCCTGATTATCACAGCATTCATCGGGTATGTGACAATTTACCTGGCACCCGCCCAGTGGAGCAACAAGGCCTCTGACGGTGCTGATTTCATTCACACGGTAGATAGGATCATTCGCCGATTTTTTCTATTAAAAACGTTGCTGGCATCCTATATCGTGCTGCTGGTCCTTCATATTGCCGCCAATACAGGAAAAGATCGTCTTCTTCTCTCCGGCGTGTTTTTCATGGGTTCGCTGGTTCCCAGTTTCCTGCTGCTTTTTGCCAATCAGTACCCCCTTCGCAGCGTCAGCAGTATGTGCGTATTCCTGATTTGCGCTTGTGCGGTACTGCTGGAGCCGTTACTGGAGGTAAAAAAACAGCCGCTGATCGTCAGCGCAGCTTTGGTTTTTATGCTGAATGGTCTGGCAGGACTTCCGGAGGGACTGGATGACATTGTCAGGACTTATGAACAGGTCAAAAAGAACCAACAGATCATGGCCTGGCAGATCGAGGATGGGATCAAAGATATTGTTGTTCCCTGCATTGATACGGATGGCCCCTATAGCGCAATTTATCAGCTAAAATATCTGGATACAGAGAGCGCGGAAAAATGGCCCAACCGGGATATAGCAAAATATTATTCCATTGACTCTATTCTGGGCGAAAAATAAGCGCAGGAAGGCCGAAAGAACAGGCCATCACCTCCCTGCCATGAAACAGTATATTCAGCCCCAAGAGGCTCTATATAGGCCGCGTTTGAATTCATTCAAACGCGTGTCGGCGGTAACGCCAAAAAGAACTTAGGAGGGAATTCACATGAGTGTATTAACCGATCTGATCTACGGTGGTTCCAATGCGGTCGCGGGTTTGACCGAGGGCGCAGTGAACGATGCCATCGCCAAGTACGGCGCGGATAAGGAGATCGCCTTCCCCGACACCGCCTATTTCTTCCCCACCATTTATGCCGCTACCGGCGTAAAGGTAAAGACCCTGGGGGATCTGCCCGCCTGCGTAGGCGTTCTCAAGAGCCTCATCACCAATCAGGAGGATCTGGGTCAGGCCCTCAACGCCGGTCTGGCCACGGCCGTAGGCGCGGAGATCCTGGAAGGCCTGAAATATGTAGACGGGGCCAAGCCCTATGAGAATGAGTCCGGCATCGGCTTCGTGTCCGATCCCATCATCCGTTCCCTGGGTGTGCCTCTGGTCACCGGCGATATCCCCGGCGTGGCCGTGGTCCTGGGCAAGGCCGAAAACCCCGCCGACGTGGTAAAGGTGGTCAAGGACTACCAGTCCAAGGGCATTATGACCTTTATGGTGGGCGACTGCATCGAGCAGTGCGCCGAAGGCGGCGTGAAGATGGGCCTGGAGCTCCGTGTCATCCCCCTGGGTCATGACGTGACCTCCGTCATCCATGTGGTCACCGTGGCCATCCGTGCCGCTCTGATCTTCGGCAACGTCCAGCCCGGTGCCCTTCCCGAGCTGCTGAAGTACACCAAGGAGCGCGTGCCCGCCTTCGTGAACACCTTCGGACCCATCGACTCCGTGGTGGTTTCCGCCGGTGCCGGTGCCATCGCTCTGGGCTTCCCTGTGGTGGTGGATGTAGACCTGGGCGAGAATCAGGTCCCCGGCGCTCTGGAGTCCGTGCTGGACCACAATGAGACCGTGAAGAAGTCCCTGGAGCTGCGCAACATCAAGATCAAGGTGAAGGAGCTGCCTATCCCCGTAGCCTTCGCCGCCGCCTTCGAGGGCGAGATCATCCGCAGAGCCGATATGCACAACGAGATGTGGTCCAACAAGAACCCCACCGCCGAGCTGGTCCTTATGAAGGACCTCAGCGAAGTGGAGGACCACAAGATCAACATCATCGGCAAGGACCTGGACCAGGAGAAGGAACTGGCCCTGGTCACCTACGTAGAGGTTGCCGGTAAGAAGATGCAGCCGGACTTCGAGTCCGTCATCGAGCGGAAGTTCCACGCCTGGTACAACTACATGGAGGGCGTTATGCACACCGGCCAGCGGAACCAGGTCCGTGTCCGTGTCAGCAACGCCGCCTTTGACGCGGGGCTCCGGCTGAAGGACTTCGCCGAGGTGCTCTACGTCATGATCATGGACGAGTTCGACGCCGTTGTGGACAAGTGCCAGGTCACCCTGATCACCGATCCCGAGGCCGCCGCCAAGTTCCGTGACGAGGTAGCCATCCCCCGCTACAACGCCCGGGACGACCGTCTGGCCTCTATGACCGATGAGGCCGTGGACCGCTACTATACCTGCATCCTCTGCCAGTCCTTCGCCCCCGCCCACTGCTGCGTGGTCACCCCTGAGCGTCTGGGCCTCTGCGGCGCTGTGTCCTGGCTGGATGCCAAGGCCACCAACGAGCTGAACCCCAACGGCCCCTGCCAGCCCATCTTCAAGGAGGGCTGCCTGGACGAGCGTACCGGCCGGTATGAGTCCGTCAACGCCGCCATTGCCAACGCCACCCACGGCGCTGTGGAGAACGTGACCCTGTACTCCCTGCTGGAGGACCCCATGACCTCCTGCGGCTGCTTCGAGTGCATCTGCGGCATTGAGCCTGTATCCAACGGCGTGATCATCGTCAACCGGGAATACAGCGGCATGACTCCCGCCGGCATGACCTTCGGCGAGCTGGCCTCCTGCACCGGCGGCGGTGTCCAGACCCCCGGCTACATGGGCCATGGCCGTCACTTCATCTCCTCCAAGAAGTTCTGCTATGCCGAAGGCGGCATTGAGCGGATCGTCTGGATGCCCAAGGAGCTGAAGGACGATGTGGCAGAGCGCCTGAACAAGACCGCCAAGGAGCTCTACGGCATCGACAACTTCACCGACATGGTGGCCGACGAGACCGTCACCACCGACTGCGAGGAGCTGCTGAACTGGCTGACCGAAAAGGAGCACCCGGTTCTGGGTATGGAACCCCTGATGTAATATAAGAAATCCCCGACTCCGGTCGGGGATTTCTTATATTGGCAGCAACACGCATTCCTTAGCCGAGGGCGGAGCTTCCGCTATCCGGGTTTGGACGCCAGCCGTCCATAAGCTCGTCGTTCTCCATGATAAAGGGGCTCGCCGTATCCTGTCCCCATGAGGTGTCATATTTCCCCATAAGGTAATCGCTCAGTGCCGTTCGGTCGGCAAAGCGCAGCATCCGGTAGGGCTCCTGAAAGGCAACCTTTTCTACAAAATACAGCGTTTCGTCCTCCGCCGTCAAAAGTACGCCGACATGCCCGACAAACAGCAGGGATTCCTCCTCGGTGGGCTTATCGTGGAAGAATACCGTGACGAGGCGGATTCTTTCATTCTCCCGAAAGGTAACGCCGCGGGAAGCCCATTCCTCTTGTACGGTTTGTACATGACGCTTGATCTCCGTAGTATCCTCCGCCTTCATGGAGGAATACAGTGCGCGGAAATCTGCAAGGCTGCTTCCGCCCAGCCCATCGGGATCTGTTTTCAGCGCTTCCTCGTCCACAAACAGCACATCTTCACCGGCATTGATTTGAGAGTCTGCGCTCACGGAGAGGAAGTCCCCAAACAGGCTCATGGCGGTGATCCGGCAGTTATAGCCCGGAAACGTCCCGTTTTTCGCCGTCCATTCGTCCTGCATCGCGTAAGGGTCATATTTCGTATACAGCAGCTCCGCTTCCTCAAAGCCATCCGTAAGTCATTCCCGCTTCACGCTGTCATTAAAGCGATCCACACAACGGAAAAAGCCCTGAATACGCCCATCTGACACGCCTGCGTCGGAGAGCAGCTCCTGCAAAAGCTCCCTCGAACCACTGTCGTCCAGGTTCGTGTATTCAATTTTTTCCAATGCCGGACGCTTATCTGGCAAATCAGTGTCCGCACCGCAGCCCGCGAATGCAGAAGCGATAAGAATAACACATATAGCCAGCATTGTCTGCCGAAATGATTTCATAATCTGCTCCATCCTTTCCTTTGACCATCGACCATTTTGCAAAGCTTATTATACCATTCAAGCATATGAGCTGGTGCAGGGCAAGGCTCCCGGCGGTCTGATGGGCTGGATCGACCCGAAGCGGCTGCAAATCCCAAAGACCGGCGACAGCAGCGTGTTAGGCTTGTGGGGGATCTCCCTCTGTACATCTCTTGCCGGATGCCTTGCGCTGACCACATGGCAGATCAGGCGGCGGCGTGAGGAAGAAGCGCTGCAAATCATCGAAAAGTAAACAGGCTCACCTTTAGGGGCGCGGGCAAATAGCCCCGCGCCCCTTTTCGGTTTCATTCGTCAGGAAAGGCGGTTGCTCTTTTGAACAACCGCCTTTCGCCATTTCTATCCGATTTGAGCAGAAAGGAAATCAGTCTATGACAAAAGAGTACGGGAGGTGTCGCTGATGCGGCTTGCCGCCGCACAAATCGCATAACCGGACTAATACGAAATGAAAGCAGTTTTCTGCACCCGTCTGCCCTTTCTGCTGTTTCATTGCGCCTATTGAGCACCTATGAAGGTTTTGAAGCCTTTATAGGTGCTTTTTGTCATCCGCGCCATGACAGAGCTGGACGCTCCCGCGACCGCGCAGCCCTGTCACGCATCGTAACTGTACTCTTACAGCACCAGCCATACATACAAAAAGGTCTTTTTTATAATTAAACACACACTAATTCATCTGACATTTCTCTCTAAGAGTGTCATAAATTTTCTTTGTTTCTGATTCATCTGCGCCATTTACCACCAATATTTTTCCGCCTATATCCATAACTACATATGAGTGGCAGGATGCATGGGTGTAGCGGATATAATCTCCATAAATATCATTTCTGAAATTTCCCATACCATACTTCAGGTTTCCCATACCATTTGTTCTGCGATCATTCCCATTTTGAAATAAATTTTCTTTGTATGAGATACTGTCAATCTGCTCATAATCCACTGTATAATCACTCCATCCCTGTGCCTCAACAGTAAAATCATTATCATGGAAACTGATATCAATACCACCCCAGAACAAAGTCCATATAGTAAATATTACAACAAAAACTGATACGATTACATATATCACGATTGTCTTCTTGTTATACTGGATTTTTAATTTTTCTCCGGCTTCCATTTTTTTCTTATAAAAAAGATAAGAATAAAGAATGCTGACAATTGCAGCAGCCATAATGCTCACAATATACAAAACCAAAGCAGCAATGCTTTCTCCAAAAAGGCCGCAAAGCATACATAAGACACCTGATGCCACCCATAATTTTCCACTGAATCTATGAGTTGCACTCCAGTTTTCTTCATCCTGCAATGTCCATACAACCCTGATTCCTATGGTGTTATTCTGTTTCACCTTTGGCAAATAATTTCCTATGATCATAAACAGTAATCCTGTTCCAAAGTAAATTACTGCCATAAACAGATTCTCACTATCCGCATCCATACTGATCAGTCTTGCCATACCATTATAGATTAACGCGGTAACAGGTATCATCCATATGACCATCCCTATGACCTTGCTGCTCTGCTGTCTGTTCCTGTTGTCATAAAAGATGATTGTCACCAGTATACAATCTGTCACTACAAAAAACACGTTTATCCATATGCTCTGCGCCATCGTAAAACCCACCAAAATTCCTGCAAGCATTACCAGTACAGAACAGATCAATGTACCTTTATATTTTTTAATCATTTCCTTCATAATCCGATACCCCCTTTAAGTCTGTGATCCACAACATAACATCCTCCAATACAGAAGTATTTAGTTCGTAATAAATAAATTTTCCTTCCCTTTTGCTCCTGATCAGATCAGCATCCTTTAATATTGCCAGATGTCTGGATATAGACGCCCCCGTCACTGAAAAATGTTCACATATCTCTCCTGCTGAAAGCCGTCCGCCCTTTAACAAATTTAGAATCTCACGTCGTATTGGATCTGCCAGTGCTTTCAAAGTATCCTGTAATCCCAAAAGTTCATCACAGCCTTTCATTTAACATTTAACCTAATTGTTAAATATAATATAGTATAAAGAATATCATATGTCAAGTGCACTCTCTTATTACTTATTACTTTTTGCAATTTTCGAAGAAGGGGACTTCATCCTGCCCGGAAGGCTTTTTATGTTATAGAAACATTACGGAGTAATTTCCTATAACATAAAAAATAAGCAGCCACGCACGGTAAGGTGCATGACTGCTGTAGTTTTCAGGCAAATTTAAAAGCAAAAACAGAAATTTTCTATTCTGTATCACGGTGAATATTTTCTTACTCTTAACGGAATCCCATTCTGAGCAGCCAGGATTTTACTCTGCTCTACTTTTTCCTCGCCAATCACATCTACAACTGTGAAGCGTACATCATCAAGATACTGCTTGCAGTCTCTTGCAAATTTCAGCATGGCGTCAAAGGACTTCTCTCCGTATGCTGGACGGACTACTTCATTGTAGGAAGCTGCATCCGGCATATTCAGGCTGATGGATATACTGTCTACAGCCTGACAGATTTCTTTTGCAGTAGAACGTTTGTGGATCAGATCAGATAAGCCGTTGGTATTCAGCCTGATCCGGAATGGGTATCTTTCCCTGATATATTTGCTCACTGCCATAAGATTTTCAAGAGCCATGGTCGGTTCTCCGTATCCGCAGAAAACCACCTCATTACAGTCTGAAAAATCAAACTCATCAATGGCTTTGTAAATCTCTTCCAATGCAGGTTCATGTTCAAACCAGAGATTGGATGCCTCACCGATGGCATCCTCTGTATTTCGGATGCAGAAAGTGCATCTGCATGGACATTTATTGGTAATGTTAAAATATACCTGGTTTTTATATCTGTATATGATATCTGTTGTCATTTTATATTTTCCTCATTTTAAACTCAGTTATTTTATTTTTCGTATTATTTCGCAATATTGGTCTTAAATCCGATTTTATCAAGTGCAGTACCGATGATCACAAACATAATGGCACTTCCACCTGACTGTACAATACTTCCGCTGACAGAAGTAAAGAAGGATGCTGTAAATCCAAACATAATTCCTTCTGCAATATAGTATCCTGTTGCTGAGATGGCGAATGCAAGGAATAATGCAACTACATTTCTCTTTGTGACCAACTTTGTTCCTTTAGAAGAAAACGGAAGACAGATCAGCATTTTGATAATTATAGTTGCAGGCGCCCATACAGGTGCTGTCAGAAGATCTGCCAGGCCACCTCCGATCGCTCCTGCCGCACATGCGTAAGGTAGTGGCAGAAATGCTGCTGCCAGATAGATCATAGTGTCACCCAGATGTACATATCCTCCGTTCACTCCTACCGGAATGTGGAAGATATAAGCTGTCATTAAAGTAGTCAGTGCTGCCATTACCGCTGTGGCTGTGATCCTTTTCACTGTATCGGCTGTTTTAATGTTTTCTTTTGCTGTTAATTCAGACATAATATGGTCCCTCCTGTTATATATTTTACTTAACTATCCGGCATTTGGTATCTAGTACATCGAATATTAAGTAACTGCTATATTGACTTGTCTGATTTTTCATCTGCGGCGTTGTCGTCAATCGCCGTAGCCACCGCTACGCCTCATTCCTCCGCCTTGCAGATGAAGAAATCATCCTGCGTCAATATAGCAGAAACTTAATTTTCGATGTACTATGATTTCCTGTCTTATATCTGTGTCAGTATCCCCAGATATTTTTCAAAGCAGACTCCGTCATTTCTGTCAGTTCCTTCTTCCACTGCATCGTGAATAGCTCCACCCAAAAATTCAACAGCCTTCTCCACACATGCTTTCATGGGAATCCCTCTCACCATTCCCGCACTCAGTACAGATGCCAGAAGATCTCCTGTTCCGGAATAACTGCCGCCCTCTTTTACAGAAAAACACCAGTCTGCTTTTTCTTTCTCCAGAACCAGATTTCCCATTCGTGCTCTGCCGTCACTGCCGGACACCTCTACTCCTGTGATCACAATTGCTTCCAGCCCAAAACGCAGAGTCAGATCTCTTCCGGATGTTTCTATTTCCTTAAGCAACTGTGTTTCTTCCATATCAGAAAGTGCTTTCATTCTTTCTTTCATCCCCTCTTCTCCATACAGCAGCAGAAGTGCCTCTGTCAGTTTCGTCGTAATCACTGT